>JAEEGG010028101.1_pt1 | contig 10610 bp, 8 predicted proteins | sample 9134161 | NCBI WGS metagenome assembly JAEEGG01 (sample SAMN16246543, study PRJNA631951) | gut metagenome | biome: gut microbiome; feature: rumen; material: CR-attached | host: Bos | place: Iran: Karaj | collected 2018-10 | reverse complement strand
TGCCTTCTTCTCCATTGCCTCAGCCTCTGCAAGACCCTTTGCCTGGATAGCTTCAGCCTCTGCGCGTCCTACTGCCGCGATACCGGCTGCTTCCTTCTCCTTGGCATAAATGCTTGCATCCGCCTGAGCCTTGATAGCTTCTGCAGCCTTCTCCTGCTCATACTTACGTGCATCTGCTTCACGCTGTCTCTCGATCAGTGCAGCATCTGCTTCCTGTGAACGACGATACTTCTCTGCATCTGCTTTCTTTCTGACTTCAGCATTAAGGACCTGCTCACGAACATCAGCTTCACGCTGCTTGAGCTCTGTCTCTCTCTCCTGACGTGCAATGTCTGCATTTGCTCTTGTGACCTCGATGGTCTTTCTCTGTTCCTGCTGCTGGATCTCATAAGCTGCATCCGCAACAGCCTGCTTGGTATCAGCTTCCTGCTTCAGTTCCGACTGCTTGATAGCCAGTTCGTTCTGCTTGGTAGCAATCTCTGTCTGCGCCTTTACCTGCTCATCATTAGCAGCCTTGTCAGCCTGTGCCTGAGCGATCTTTATATCTCTTTCGGACTCTGCTCTGGAGATGGCTGCTGCCTTCTGGATACGTACAACGTTATCAACACCGAGGTTCTCGATCACATGATTGTCATCAACGAAATTCTGAACATTGAAGCTGGTGATAACAAGTCCCATAGCCTCAAGATCGGGATCGGCATTTTCCTTTACAAGAGTTGCGAACTTCTGACGGTCTGAGACCATCTCCTCAAGATGCATCTTACCTACGATCTCACGGACATTACCTTCAAGTACTTCTCTTGCCACAGCTGCGATATACTCGGGCTTCTTGTTCAGGAAGTTCTTGGATGCCTTCTTGATCAGGTCAGGGGTATGACCGATCTGAACGTTTACCGTAGCATCAACCATGATGTTGATGTAGTCTGCAGTGGGAACTGCGGAACTGGTCTTGACATCGATAGGGATCAGCTGGAGTTTCAATACGTCTTTCTTTTCGAAGAAAGGGATCTTGATCCCGGCACGTCCGATCAGATATCTGGGTTCCTTGTGAAGACCTGTGATGATGAATGCCTCATCGGTTGAAGCCTTCACGTAGCCGGTAATGAATATGATGATCAACAGGATCAGGATTATTCCTCCGACAATGATTGCGCCAATATAATCGTCCATTTTCTCCTCTCTTTCCGCCGGATCATCCGGCAACAGGTTCCGGTCTGGCTTTCCGATCCCTTGATCATTTGGGATGCGGTTCGTATCTTTTGCTAAAAAAAAGACCTTTACCGCAACCTTTAAAGTTACAGTAAAAGTCTTGCCTTCTAACTTGATACGGGCTACTGCGTTTCGCTGAATCCTCCGCGCAGTGCCGGGTGACGATCTCAAGCCCGGGGGAAAGTTTCCACCGTCTGGCTACTCCCTTTCACTTGAGAAGATTATATATATATTCAGTTTCCGTGTCAAGAAAAATCGGTTTCACTCACCTGTGTACATGCCCTCACGGATTTCTTCAGCCGAACATCCTGGGCATAAAGATTGCTGCATATCTGCTCCAGAAGTTCATGTCATGTATACCCTCCGATTCTTCATATACATGATCCACGCCTTCATCCGTCAGGAACTTATGGAACGCGCGGTTGGGCTCAATAAGAAAATCCTCTGTTCCGCACGCCATAAAGATATCAGGAAGCTTTCTTCCCTCTGCTTTGAGCTTCTTTACAAGATACTCGGGATTATTATCACTTTCCTGCAGCTTTGAAGGATCACCGAAGCACTCCCTGTAATACTCATAATTGGCGACGGAATTCCCCTGTCCTTCCTTCATCTTTGCCACTTCATTATGTATCAGCGCAGATGAAAGAGCTGCTGCGCATCCGAAGGTTTCGGGATATGCAAGCGCGGTATGAAGCGCTCCGAATCCGCCCATTGAAAGGCCCATCACACCTGTCTTATCCGGAGTAAGTGCAAGACCGAAGGTCTTTCTTATATACTCTATAAGCTCTTCACCCACGAAGGATGCATACTTTCTTCCTGTGGCCTCTCCGTCAAGCCAGAAGCCGTTTTCACCGTTTGGCGCAACAATGGCGATATTGAGACCTGCAGCCTGTTCCCTGTTCACCCATATATCCGCATCTCCCGTATATCCGTGAAGAAGCAGTATGGTCTTCATATCCTCAGGTCTGTGTTTTTCTTCCTCCCATGGGATATCATGTCTGGGATCGTTTGGAAGCAGCATTTTAAACTCTGTATTTCTCTTAAGACAATTGGAAAAAAACTTAACGCACAGTTCTGCCATTTTATTACCTCCGTGTTTATCTTATGGTCCTCACAGCCTGACAGATGTCAGTCCCTGTACAGATCGTCTATGATATTTTCCCTGAACATTCTCCGCATCGCATAATATCTGGGACCGGAGCGCCAGCCCTGATCTATCGAGCTTTCGCCAAAATACACTATCTGGGCATTCGGATACAGCTGGGTCAGATAGACATAGTTATTATATGATATGTATGTCTCCTCCATCCACAGTCTTTTCAGGTTGGAAAAACCGGTGAGATACTGTATGCTCGAAACCGAATTATAGCTTATGTTAAGATCCTCCAGTTCCGGAAGATACTGCATGAATGAAAAATCAGAGACATTATTTGCGAATATCTCCAGATACCTGAGCTTCGGCACATACTGTAATTCTGACAGATCTGTCAGGTGTCTGTAATTGTCACCCTCTTTGTATTTTACATTATCAACCAGGATAAGTATCTTGAGTTCCGGCATATACTCAAGGAAAGAAAGATCCGAAACCCAGTTATGTCCCAGATCAAGGGCCACCAGCTCATTGCAGTACTTCAGGTAATAGGCCTCGTCGTTTTCCATGAAGAAATCATCGGCTGTTGTCTTGAACGTACTGAAGGCAACAGAATCGGTCCTGATAGTCCAGTGTGACAGTACTATCTCCCATACTATCTTGATATCGGGATGTCTGTCCTGCAGCGATGCATATCCGTCATTATCAAGGCCGCAGTCTATCATCACAAGACGTTCAAGATTAGGGAGCCTTTCTATGACGGTATCTATATCAACGCCGTTTACATCCGTGTGGGATATATCAACATATGTTGCTTCCCTGTATATGGCGTGCTCTTTTATCCATGCATCGGCCACTTCTTCGGGTGACAGCTGCGGGATTTCAGGCTCTATGACCTCGGATTCCGCGGTTTCATCATCCGGAGAATCTGAGGTTTCGGCCTGTCCTTCATCCGGTGCCTGACTTTCGGAGCTGTCTGTCTGAAGCGTATTGTCCACATCCCCCGCCCCCTGCGAACAGCCCATGATAAGAACCAGGAGCAGTGTCATCCCAAGGCGCAGTATTTTATTTTTCAGATCAGTTTTTTTCATATCTCGATCAAATAAGCTTATTCGAACATATTACCATTAATCGGGCACTTGTGCCAAAATAAAAAAAGCTGCTGCCTTACCGGCAGCAGCCCTGTCATTTCAATACATAATTATGCATTAACGATCTTGCCGAAGTCGGGCTTAAGGGATGCGCCTCCGATAAGTCCTCCGTCAATGTCTTCCTTGGCAAGAAGCTCAGCTGCATTACCTGCATTCATGGATCCGCCGTACTGGATACGAACTGCCTCTGCGGTAGCTGCATCATACATCTCGGCGATGGTCTCACGGATCATCTTGCAGACTTCCTGAGCCTGATCTGCAGTTGCGGTCTCGCCGGTTCCGATAGCCCAGATAGGCTCGTAAGCGATAACGAGAGTCTTAACCTGATCAGCGGTAACATCTGTAAGATCCCACTCGATCTGTCTCTTGATCCACTCCTTGTAGGTTCCTGCCTTGCGGAGTGCAAGTGACTCGCCGCAGCAGAGGATGGGAGTAAGTCCGGATGCGAATGCCTTCTTAACCTTGGCATTGATGAGGATATCATTCTCTCCGAAGATATCTCTTCTCTCGGAGTGTCCGATGATAACGTACTCAACACCTGCTTCCTTGAGCATGGGAGCTGAGATCTCACCGGTGAATGCACCCTTGTCCTCGATGTAGAAGTTCTCTGCACCTACGTGTACATTAGTTCCCTTAACTGCCTCAGCAACGGGAACGATATCGATGGCAGGTACGCAGTAGACAACATCTACAGCATCGTTTACAACAAGGTCCTTAAGCTCTGCACAGAGTGCTACAGCTTCTGAAGGAGTCTTGTTCATCTTCCAGTTTCCGGCAATGATTCTTCTACGTGCCATAATTATTCTCCTTATACTAAATCAATACAGATTACTTATCGTCAGCTGCATCAACTCCGGGAAGAACCTTGCCCTCAAGGAACTCAAGGGAAGCACCGCCGCCGGTGGAGATGTGGCTCATCTTGTCTGCATAGCCGAGCTGGTTAACAGCTGCTGCAGAATCACCGCCGCCGATGATGGTTGTAGCATCGGTATCAGCAAGAGCCTGAGCTACAGCCTTGGTTCCGGCTGCAAGAACGGGATTCTCGAATACGCCCATAGGTCCGTTCCATACAACGGTCTTAGCGGTCTTAACTGCTTCAGCATAAAGAGCCTGGGTCTCAGGTCCGATATCGGCGCCTTCCTTGTCTGCAGGAATGGCATCAGCCTTAACAACCTCGGTCTTGATGTCAGGATTGTCGATGGGATCGGGGAATGACTCGATAAGAACGGTATCAACGGGAAGAAGGAGCTTCTTGCCGTTTGCTTCTGCCTTAGCGATCATTTCCTTGCAGTAATCAATCTTAGTCTCGTCAAGGAGTGACTTACCGACTTCGTATCCCTTAGCCTTAAGGAAGGTATAAGCCATACCGCCGCCGATGATGAGGGTATCGCACTTCTCAAGGAGGTTATTGATAACGTTGAGCTTGTCAGCAACCTTAGCGCCGCCAAGGATTGCAACGAAAGGACGAACAGGATTCTCGACTGCATTTCCGAGGAAGTCAATCTCCTTCTGCATGAGATATCCTACTGCGCAGTTGCCGCCCTTTTCACGGACATACTTGGTAACTACGGAAACAGAAGCATGTGCTCTGTGAGACGATCCGAATGCATCGCATACATAGTCATCGCAGAGATCTGCAAGTTCCTTAGCGAAAGCCTCGCCTGCCTTCTCGGGCTTGGTCTCCTCTTCCATACGGAAACGGGTATTCTGAAGGAGAATAACATCGCCCTCGTTCATAGCGTTGACGGCTGCGGTGGCAGATTCTCCGGTAACGCTGTAATCTGCTATGAACTTAACTTCCTTGCCAAGCTTCTCGGAAAGAGCCTTGGCAACAGGTGCAAGTGATTCCTTCTCGTTGGGACCTTCCTTAACCTTGCCGAGGTGAGAGCAGAGAATAACCTTGCCGCCGTCGGCAACAAGCTTTTTGATGGTGGGAAGTGCTGCTACGATACGGGTGTCATCGGTAATCTCGCCGGACTTAAGAGGCACGTTAAAGTCGCATCTTACGAGAACTCTTCTGCCCTTTACATTGATATCGTCCACTGATTTCTTGTTAAGAGACATACATTTCCTTTCCGCCGCATTTGCGGCATCCCTTTTACGGGAAGATTTATAAAAATAAGGGCCGCGCCATGCGCGATGAGCGCTACGGACGTGGCCCTTGTTTTAAAATTTCAGATGCCTGTACAAGCCACTTGCAGATTAGTTAAGCTCTGCGAAATACTTGATGGTACGAACCATCTGGCTGGTGTAGGAATTCTCGTTGTCATACCATGAAACAACCTGAACCTGATAGGTATCCTCGGAGATCTGACTGACCATGGTCTGAGTAGCATCAAAGAGTGAACCGTATCTCATTCCGATAACGTCGGAAGAAACGATCTGATCCTCGTTGTATCCAAATGACTCGTTAGCTGCTGCCTTCATAGCTGCATTGATGTCTTCCTTGGTAACTCCTGCCTTCTTAACAACAGCGGTAAGAATGGTGGTGGAACCGGTAGGAACGGGAACACGCTGAGCTGATCCGATGAGCTTGCCGTTAAGCTCGGGGATAACAAGGCCGATAGCCTTTGCAGCGCCGGTAGAGTTGGGAACGATGTTGGCAGCGCCTGCACGTGCACGGCGAAGATCGCCCTTTCTGTGAGGTCCGTCAAGGATCATCTGGTCACCGGTATAAGCGTGAATGGTGCTCATGATTCCGCTCTGGATGGGAGCATAATCATTGAGTGCCTTAGCCATAGGAGCAAGGCAGTTGGTGGTGCAGGATGCAGCGGAGATGATCTGATCATCCTTGGTAAGGGTATCGTTATTAACGTTGAATACGATGGTCTTGAGGTCATTTCCTGCAGGAGCGGAGATAACAACCTTCTTAGCGCCGGCATCGATGTGTGCCTGTGACTTCTCCTTGGAAGTATAGAAACCGGTGCACTCAAGAACAACGTCAACGCCGAGCGCTCCCCAAGGGCAATCCTTAGCATCCTTCTCAGCATAGATTTTGAGAGTCTTGCCGTCTACGGTGATGGTGTTAGCCTCGTCGTCAGCAGAAACAGTGTGAGCTCCCTCTCCGATCTTTCCGCAATATCCGCCCTGAGCGGTATCATACTTGAGAAGGTGAGCAAGCATTGAAGGCTTGGTAAGGTCGTTGATAGCGACAACCTCATATCCTTCTGCACCAAACATCTGTCTGAATGCAAGACGTCCGATACGGCCAAAACCATTGATAGCAACTTTTACTGCCATTTTTAATTCCTCCTAGAAATTATTTGGTTTTAAACTGAAAATCCAACAAAATACTTTGTCAAATTTTTATCAGCAACGAACTTATTTTACAAGTTTCACAGGTATAATTCAAGTGTAAAACGCTTAAAAATGCTGTGTTTCTCGATAACGTTCGTTATCGGTTTACATAACCGGAAAGCTTACTTTACTGTCTCTTTCCGCAGTCGGGGCAGAATACCGAATCAGGCTCGAGATTGGCACCGCACTGCTTACATCTGGGCACCGGTGTGGGTCTCATCTTCTTCTCGTCATTCCTGACAGGGAATCTGTATCCGCACATGTTACAGAACTTACTTGCAAGAACAACCTCATTCTCACAATCGGGACATGCCTTGAGTCCCTTGGCAGCAAGCTCTGCAGAAACTATTGTATCGATCTTCTCCTTGATCGACTTTATCTTTGCAACCTGATCGGTAAAAAGTGAAGGTCTGGGAAGCTCTCTGGGTCTTCCTGATAAAGGCTGGCAAACCTCTTTGTAGAACTTCTCACCAAGATCGGTATATGCTTCTGTCAGCTGTTTCTTAAGTTCTTCCTTGTTGATGTTGACAGTTTCGGGCTCCTTCTCTTCCTTCTCCTCCGATTCAGAAGAATCAGCCTTGGAATTCCCGGAAGCTTCGGCAGCCTCGACCTCCTTGCTCTCTTCCTCTACTGTCTTTTCAAGATCCTTGTTATCTTCCATAATACCCTCCCTAATAAAGTTTTGGAAAACTTACCGTCCGGGCAGTATGATCCCCACTGCCATAGACAGCAAACAAATTATACCATCTAAGGCAATTTTAGAAAAGGAATGTAATTGTAGAATATGAATGGTAAAATATCAGCATATTTACATAAAACATATTTTCGGAGGAAGTAAAAAATGCCCATTCTTGCAGACTGCCACATGCACTCCCACCATTCCGGAGACAGCGATGCTTCGATGGAATCCATGATAGAGGCCGCCATAGGTGCGGGACTCGACACTATCGCTTTTACCGAGCACCAGGATTTCTGCTATGCGAACTCTCCCGAGGGTGCCGAAGACAAAGTCACTCCCACCTCATTTATGCTGAATGCGGACTCCTATCTCTACGAGCTTTTAAACATGAGGGAAAAATACAGGGATAAGATCCGCATCGAGTTCGGTCTGGAGATCGGACTTCAGGAAAACTGCGTAAAAGATAACCTGATCTTTGCAAGAGCCCATGAATATGACTACATCATCGGTTCCCAGCATCTTGTGGGAGGTCAGGACCCCTACTATGAATCATTTTACGAGGGAAAAGATGAAAAAGAGGTTTTCAGACAGTATCTGACCGAGACACTCACCAATATAAAGAAGTTCCATAACTTCGACTGTCTCGGGCATATGGATTACATCGTAAGATACTTCCCCAGCGGAAACCGTGAGTACAGTTATTCGGAATATGGGGACATCATTGACGAAATCCTTAAACACCTCATCGAGAATGAAAAAGGAATTGAGATAAACACCAAGTCCATAAGCAAGGGAATGAAGGAATTCCACCCCTGCATGGCGGTGCTGAAAAGATACAAAGAGCTTGGAGGAGAGATCGTAACCGTAGGCTCCGATGCCCATAAGCCCCAGTACGTGGGAAGCGAGTTCGCACGCGTACCGGATGTGATGCTCGAAGCAGGATTCAAGTACTACTGCGTCTACGAAAACAGACTGCCTGAATATCACAAGCTTTAATGAACCCGGGTCGCCGGCATCCGTGATCATATAAGAAAAACAGGGACAGCTTTTGTATTCACATATAATTGCGAGTACAAAAACCGTCCCCATTATTTATTTCAGCGTCTCTTAGTCCTATTTATCACAAACTCTGCCGACATTATAACCGGCTCACTTATCTGCCCTTCTTCAGAATATTCGTATATCATCATCAAAACTCTGTATTCACCATCGAATAATCTGCCATAATCATCACTCCAATCGAGTGACATAAATACTTCGCTTCCGGGCTCCGCATCCTGAATATCGTCGGTTTGCACATCTGCAGATCCGCTATCATGTCTCGTAAGGCTATACCATGTGTCGTTCTCCTTTTTCTCAACAACATACCATTCCGAGACACCGATCCGTTTATCGGATTCATTCAGTATCTTAAGGTCTGTCCCTGTTTGAGAAACAGACACTGTTTCAAAGCTTACACCGCTTAATTCGCCTGTGCTGTACTCACTGACCGGATGTTCATAAACGGGAGGAATTAACGGATCCGAAGGGCCGGAGTATTTTGTGAGTATATCAAAGAAACCTTCTCTGCCCTCTTCAAAATACATAAAGATGGACGTTATTTCCTCATCGCCCATATCCGGATAATACGATATTCTTTCCCCGTCGAAACTGATACGCCGGCCGTTCTCATATATCAGTTCAACACCGGACCTATAACCATAGTAATAGTCATGCATTCCGCCAACCTTGACGATATGAAGGGAGTCAAGATCTTTGACAAGATCTTCCAACACTTCTTCAGGAACATCCGTGTACACATAACCGCTGCCCGCCCAGTCCCGCTCAAAAAACCTGGCACTTACAACTGCAGAATCATCATAGTATGTGGAGAATGTCTTCTGTGAGGCCGCCTCGTTCCTCTGTTCCATATACTCAGGTATGGATGATATAAACCACTTAGCTCCTCCAACGAGCAATAATATGCCAATTCCTATCAGGAGTATAAAACCGGCAAATACCGATACCAGAACGATCAGTACCGTTTTCACCACTTTTTTATTGTTATTGCCTTCGTTCATAGGTCACCTCATTAATTACCTTCCCCTCGTTCATAACCGGCCCGGTTTCCTGCATCACTAGTCTCAGTATTCGTCGTATCCGTCAAATTCATCAGACCTGACCGCATATATGCAGAATCTTTCAAGGGTATTCTCATCACCCAGGTCGTATGCTGACGGATCCGATTTCAGATAGTCACTGTACTCTTCCAGTTCATCCGGATCCGGATAACCAAGGAGCACATACACTATCCTGTTATTCTCTTCATCCAGAAGTGCATATTCGTAATCATGGCAATATCCGTCCATGGCTATATAGGCAGGATAATTATACATGTCCTCATCATACATGACAACCTGGGTATGATCCCCGGCCTTAAGTTCTATGGTACAGGTCACCTCCGAGAGGCGTTCTATTTCATCCTCAAATGCATCCTCAGAGTATACCGCCTCAAGGAAAAAGGCCCCATCGGTATCAAGAAGTCCCGTCTTGTATTCATAACGGAAATCAGCCTTTTCAGCTATGCTCACATCATCCGGGAAAAGGAAAAAGTGTGATGTCATATCTCCGGAAAATTCCTCCACCAGGTGTGCCTTATCATAATTTTCTATGCCTTCCACCCGACTCATGGGCTTCCGATAGTCCAGATACAGCATTCCGATAACGACCATCATTCCCAGGATATACCTGATCACAACGAATAAAAGTATGGCTATCAGTACCAGTATAGTTATAAAAGCGGTACTGTTATTCACTATCTTTCGAAGCACTCCCGTTACATACAGCGTCATGACCATCATGGAAATAAGTGCTGCAAAGGATAATAATACCCCGATAAAAGTCCATGGGGACGGTTCATAGTTAATACACTGGAATATGGTTGCCGCAGACAGGACTATTATCCCTATAATACCTGTGATCTGTGCAAATTTAAGTAATCTGCCTTTTTCCGCACCTGCGTAATCCGCCATTTTTTCGGCGGTATCCCTGATATCATCATTCATCATCTCGCTTTTTTTCGCTCCTTCAATGATCTCTCTGACGTCCACATCATAGAAGTCCGCAATATCAACGAGCAGGGAGATATCAGGCATATTGGAGCCTGTCTCCCATCTCGATACGGTCCTTCCGGAAACGCCAATCT
>JAEEGG010028097.1_pt1 | contig 10611 bp, 7 predicted proteins | sample 9134161 | NCBI WGS metagenome assembly JAEEGG01 (sample SAMN16246543, study PRJNA631951) | gut metagenome | biome: gut microbiome; feature: rumen; material: CR-attached | host: Bos | place: Iran: Karaj | collected 2018-10 | reverse complement strand
GGCGACCGCGGCGGCGGCCGCGTCCGCGCGGACCGTCGGGTCGCGCGGCCCCTTCAACCCGTCCGTCGCAAGCGACTGGAGCAACTTGATGTCGTTCTGCGCAAGAGCAGCCCCGTAGATGCGGATCTCGTCGAGGAACATGGCGTTGGCGTTCGACGCGGAAAGAAGCGCCCATTGCGCTTCGACACCGGCAGTAGTGTCGTAGACCGTCGCCGTCGTCTCCTCGCTCTCCGCCTCCTTCTCGCCGTCCACCCAGACTTCGAGCTTGTTGCTCCGGCGAACGATGGCCACATGGTGCCACCGACCGTCCGCGAGCGAGGATGTACCCGTCGCGGACACGCCCGCCAATTCGGTTTTGAGCAGGCCGTCCGCCGTGACGGACACCGTCATCTTCGGATTCTTCAGCAGGATCTGCCCGCCCTCAAGCGCGTTCGGAAAGCCGACGAACAGGGTCATCGTGAAGTCGTCCGTCGGCGGCACGATGACGGCGGACTGCAGGCGCCCGTTCGCCCCCGGCGCGCACCACAGGCCCTCGCGCACCGACCCGCGCACGCCGGCGGTGAAGCCGGTCTGCAACATCGCGTTGCGATTGGAAACGCGGCTCCAAAACACCGACGACAGGCTCGCCGGATTCGTCGCGGCGTTGAAGCTCCAGTATTCAAGGAGCTTGGTGATCGCCTCGGTCGTGTCATTCTCCGGGAAAACGTCTTCCCTGATGGCGTGCGCCCTGCCGATCATCGCGGAATCCGCCACCTCGCTCGAGGCTATGCTCGCGACGAGCGTCGCGCCGTTCGTGGCGTCGAATCGGTAGACGTTGCCGCGACCTTCCTGCCGTTCGGCCGTGTACGGATTCCCGGCAATCATCGCGCCGGAAAACGGATTGTTGAGCACCACGGTCGGCCAGGCGCGGACGAAGTCCGTGATCTCGCCGTCCAGGCCGTACTCCGACCGACCAAACACATTCGCGGTGTTTCCGTTGAAGCAATAGACATGGTTGCGCGCCACATCGACCGCACAACCGCCGGTCGAACCGGGTGTCCGGTACCAGTGCTTGACGACGGCGTCCTTGCCGTTCGAGACGTCGATCGCCTGCACGCCGGAGTATTCCGGAACGGAATTTCCCCAGTAGCCAACCTGCCCACCGTTGTTCCGGCCACACGCATAGAGCAGGCCGTCGCTTCCCCAGGCGAGGCAACGTACCCTTGAAATGCCGTTCGTGACGATCACGGAGTAGGCCCCCGTTCCCAGATGCAATGCGCTGATTTTATTATGACCCGCTCCTGAGTTCATGTCCGACCCGTAGATGTACGCCTGGTCACCGGAAATCTCAAAACTGGAACAGCCGTTGAGCGTGCCGACTGTCCGCACGTACTGCCCGTCGCGGGAATAGCGCTGAACTTCTCCGTTGCCGCCGGACATGAAACACAGGTAGTATCCGCCATGCGCGGGAAAGACGTTATACACAGTCTTTGAACCACCAAAGACGATGAGCGGCTCCGTTTCCGTCCATGTCTCGCCGGACTCTCCCGCATTCGTCACGTTGAACCGGTGGATGGCCGTCTGCCCGCCGTCAATGAGCCAGAAGACGCGCGTGTCCTTCGCCTGAACCGTACCGAGAAATCCCGTCGCGCAGAGAGCCAGCGCGAGGATCGTCCGTGTCATTGTCGTGTTCATCATCTTCCTTTCTGTTTTGATGCAATGTTCATCAATCATTTGAAAACTATCATACATGTCGCGTATTACACCAAATTATATCGTACATGGCAGTGTAAAAAGATAAAGTTGATTTTAGGATAATTTTAGGACACCGCCGTCAGTAAAGCGGGCCGTAGGCGGCGCAGGCGCGGTAGTCGGCGCCGATCGGGTCGTCCGCGCCGAAGAGGCCCCAGCAGTGCGGACGGCAGGCCGCCGCGTCCTCGACGTTCGACATCGCCACCGGGATACGCAGCAGCGCGGCGAGCGCGGTCACGTCCTTTCCGATGTGCCCGTAGCTGATCGCGCCGTGGTTGGCGCTCCAGCCGTTCATCACGCTGTAGACGTCCTTGAACGCGCCGTGCCCCGTGATGCGCGGCGCGAACCACGTGCAAGGCCAGGTGGGGTCCGTGCGGAGCATCAGCTTCTCGTGGACGGCCTTCGGCAAGGCCACGCTCCAGCCCTCGGCGATCTGGAGGATCGGCCCGAGTCCCTTCACGAGCGAGAGGCGAATCATCGTCATCGGCATGCCGCCCTCGGTTGTGAAGGAAGAGGAGTAGCCGCCGCCACGGAAGTACTCGAGCGCGGCCGGACACCATTTCGTCGCCTTCGTCGCGGCCCGCATGTCCTTTTCGGTGATGTTCCACCACTCCTTCATCGCCGGCTTGCCCTTCTCCTTCATGGCGCCCGTCGCGTCGAGCGTGGCCGCGCCGGAGTTGATGAGGTGGATGAAGCCGTTCTTCGCGCCGCCCGTCGGCTTCCAGCCCGTCGCGCGCCTCACGGCGTCGGGGCTCCAGAACGTGCGCACGTCGGCGAAGAGCTGTGCGCGGTTCGTGAGGAGGTGCATGAGGAGCATCGAGACGCCGTTGAGCGTGTCGTTCTCCGTCGCGAACGTGAACGGCTCGCGCGGGCCGTTCCAGTCAAAGGAGGTGTTGAGCCACGCCTCGGCGAAGTCGCCGTTCGGCCAGTGGTCGGTCCACTGGCGCTGACCCTGGAAACCGGCGGCGAGCGCGTTGCGTCCGACGGCCTCCTCGCCGTAGCCCATCTCGGCGAGGACGGGGTTGCCCACCATCATGTCGCGCAGAACAATCGCCATCTTGACGACGTACTCCCAGTCCGCGTCCTTCGCCGCGCGGCCCTTCACGAGGTGCTTCGGGTTGAAGTCCTTCCCTTCGGGACAGTTCTTCCTCACCCACGCGAGGGCGCGCGCGTACTCATCCTTGTCGTAGATGCCCTCGGCGACGCGGCGCTCCACCTCGCACATGTCCATGTTCTCCGGGCGCATGCCGAGGTAGTCCTGGAAGAAGTCCACGTTCAGGAATCCGCCCGCGATGCCCATCGAGGACGAGCCGACGGAGAGATAGCTCTTGCCCTTCATGAGGGCGACAGCAAGCCCTGCGCGCACAAAGCGGAGCAGCTTCTCCTGCACGTCGGCAGGAATCGTCATGTCCGTCGCGTCCTGCACGTCGCGCCCGTAGATGCCGAAGCACGGCATGCCGCGCTGGGCGTAGCCCGCGAGCATGCAGGCGAGGTACACCGCGCCCGGACGCTCCGTGCCGTTGAAGCCCCATACGGCCTTCGGAATCCGCGGGTCGGCGTCCATCGTCTCGGTGCCGTAGCACCAGCAGCGCGTGACGGAGAGCGACACGCCCACGTTCTCGGCGTGGAACTTGTTCGCGCACGCGGCGGCCTCCGCCACGCCGCCGATCGCCGTGTCCGCGATCACGCAGCGGACGGGCGTGCCGTCGGGGTAGCGCAGGTTCGCGGAGATGAACGCGGCGGCGTTCCGCGCCATCTCCATCGTCGGCGCCTCCAGCGACTCGCGGATGCCGCGCCGGCGTCCGTCGATGATCGGGCGGATTCCCACTGCCGGGAAGGGATTGCTTGTCCAGACGGTGTTCATTTCGTTTCTCCTTCAGTGTCGGATCGTTTCGATAAATTCCGCAAGAGACGACGCGCCGCCCGCGCGGAGGTAGGCCCGGTAGGCGGCAAGCGCGGCAATGCCCCACGCGCCACCCTCGCCCGCCTCGGACGGGCAATCGACGGGAATGCCGATGGCGTCCGCCAGCACCTTCTGCGCAACTCCGGGCGTCTTGAAAAGCCCGCCGTGGCCGATGAAGCGCGTCATCCGGACGCCCTGCGCCGCAAGCATCTCGACGCCTTTCGCGAGCGTCGCGAACACGGCGTTGAGCTGCGCGCGGATGATGTTTGCGCGGGTGAGGCGCGCATCCGGCGTGTGCGAAAGGTAGGGGTCGGGCGCGTCCACGCCGATGAGCGGTTCGGCGGCGATCCAGTTGGTCGCATGGACGCCGCCGCAGTCCGGGTCGCTCTTCTCCATCGCCTCCTTCAGCAGCGCACCGTAGTCGCCGCCGCACAGCGCCACCCACTTGTCGAGTTCGCCGCAACCGTTGTTGCTGTGGACCATCGCCACGTCGTCGCCGGCCGGCGTGGCGGCGAAGTCGATGTGTGGGCTTGTCTTGTCGATGGGCTGGTCAAGAACCACGGTGGCGAACACGCTCGTGCCGACGGACGCGCTGCCCATGCCGGGGCGTACGGCGCCCGTCGCCACAAGGCCGGTGCCGACGTCGCCCTCCGGCGGACAGAACGGGATGCCCGGTTCGAGCGTGCCGGACGGATCGAGAAGCCGTGCGCCCGCCGCCGTGAGAGAACCCGCGTCCGCGCCCGCCGGCAGGATCTCCGGGAAGAAGGTGGTCACGTCCAGGCCCGCCTTTTCCCTGAACAGTTCGACAAGCCGCGCATCGTATGCCCGCGAGGTCGCGTCAATCGGAAAGACGCCGGAAGCGTCGTTAAAGCCCAGCACCTTGCGTCCCGTCAAGAGAAAATGGATGTAGCCCGCAAGCGTCGTCTGGAAAGCGATGCGGCCGACATGCTCTTCGCCGTCGAGGATGGACTGGTAGAGCTGCGCGACGGCCCAGCGGCTCGGAAGGTGGACGCCGAAAAGGGACGAGAGCGCCGCGCCGGCCTTTGCCGCATTGGTCGAACGCCACGTGCGGAACGGGGCGAGCTGCTGTCCGCCGCCATCGAACACGAGATAGCCGTGCATCATGGCGGAAATGCCGATGGCGTCAAAGCGCGAGGGGCGCGTGCCATGCCGGGCGGCATGGTCGTCCGCGCACGCGGCGTAGGCGGCGGCGAGGCCTGCGCGCGCGTCGGACAGGTCGTACGTCCACACGTTGTCCGCGAGCGGCTTGTTCTCCCACGCGAACGCGCCGGACGCCAGAAGCGCGCCCGAGCCGTCGACCACGACGGCCTTGATGCGCGTCGAGCCGAGTTCTATGCCGAGAAACCTGCCGTCATCTACCGTCGCCATGCGCAACTCCTTTGTTCGAAAAACGCGAAAGGCAAAACCCCGAAAGGAGCAGCACGCCCGTGCCGAAGACAATCGAGAGGTTGGCGTGGAAGGCCTTCTGGAAGAACACGATCCAGGCGACCGTGGCGACGCCGGCGAGCGTCGCCGCAACGGCCTGCGGCGACGTTGTCCGCCTCGACACGCAGCCGAGCAGGAACAGCCCCAGCATTCCGCCGGAGAGCACGCTCTGCAGCATCCACCATGTCGAAAGCGCCGACTCCACGCCGATGACGGCGAACGCGATCGCCATGGACGCGACGCCGAGGAACACGGTGGAGGCGCGGAGCACGGCCACGCACGAGCGGTCGGGGGCGTCGCGGCGGAGGTAGCGCCGGTACCAGTCTTCCATGATTACGGTCGCGCCCGAGTTCAGCGTGGAGGACACGGTGCTCATCGCCGCCGCGACGATCGCCGCGACGAGAAGCCCGGTCACGCCGACGGGCAGGGAATGGACGATGAAATACGGAAACACCGAGTCCTTCACGGATGCGATCTCGGCTGGCAGCGAGCCCGGACGCCCCGTGTAGTACGCCCAGAGCAACGTGCCGATGACCACGAAGCAGAACGTGACGGGCAGATACAGGAAACTCCCGAAGCAGACCGACCTTGCGGCGTCGCGGCCGTCCTTCGCGGAGATGTACCGCTGCGTGTAGCTCTGGTCGATGCCGAGGTTCTGGAGGTTGATGAACACGGCATAGAGGAACGTCACCCAGAACGTTTCGCTGGCCCAGTCGGAGAGCGAGAACGACCCGAGCGACAACTTCCCCTCCGCCCAGATACGCCCGGCGGCCGCCGGAAGGCCGTCCGGCATGGTGAAGAGCAGGACGCCGATGCAGAGCACGGTTCCGGCGATGAGCACGATGGACTGCATCGCGTCCGTCCAGATGACCGCCAGCACGCCGCCAAGCATGGAGTAGGCGCACGTCGTCAGCCCGACGACGACGATGATCGCCGGGACGGACCAGCCGAAGAGCGTCTTGAGCAGGATCGCCAGCAGGTAGAGGATGACGCCGGAGCGCGCCGTCTGCATCACGAGGAAGCACGCGCTGCCGTACATGCGCGCCCACGGCCCGAAGCGCCTTTCGAGAAACGCATACGCCGACACCGAGTTCAGGTTTCGGTAAAGCGGCACAAACGCGGCCGCCGCGACGATCGCCGCAAGCGGGACCGTGAACGAGAAGACGAGCGCGTTCCAGTTCGACGCGAAGGCTTTTGCCGGCAGCGCGAGAAAGGAAATGGATGAGACGAGCGTCGCGAAGATCGACAGCCCGATCGCCCAGCCCGGGACGCGTCCGCCGCCCGCGACGAAGCCGGCCGTCCCCTTCGCGCTCTTCCTGAAGTAGAAGGAACACCCGAACGCGGTCACGCCCACGAGGTAGGCAATCAGGATGGCGAGGTCGAGCGGTCTCACGGCAGCGCCCCCAGTTCGACGAGGCGCGCGCGGATCAGCGCGCGGTCCGACGCGTTGAACGGCTCGCGCGGCCCGGCCAGCGCGTCGCCGCAGATGCCCATCAGCGAGAGCGCGCACTTCACGCCCTTCACGAAGCTGGAATTGTGGCGCCCCACGCCGTAGAGGAGCGCCGAGACGCGCATCACGCGCTCCTGGAGGGCGCGGACGCGGTCGACGTCCTTGGCCGCCGCCGCCGCGTAGAGGTCGGCGAACAGGCGCGGGAACAGGTTCGCGCCGCCCGGCACGCCGCCCGAGGCGCCCATGAGCACCACCTCGCCCATCGCCTCCTCGGGGCCGATCAGGATCGCGAAGTCGGGCCGGTCGCGCAACGCGTAGCGGCAGGAGTTGAAATAGCAGATGTTGCCGCTCGAGTCCTTCAGCCCGGCGATGTTCGCGTGGCGCGCGAGCTCCACGACGGTGGGCACGGCGATCGACACCTTCACCTGCGAGGGCATGTTGTAGAGGAAGAGCGGCAGCGGCAGGCTGTCTGCCAGGCGCGCATAGTAGTCCAGCAGCTCCGGCTGGCCGGGCGCGAAGTAGTATGGCGGAGCCGCCACCACGGCGGCGGCGCCGGCGTCCGCCGCCGTCTCCGCAAGGCGCAGCGACTCGTCGAGCGTCGTGTCCGTCACGCCCACGAGGACCGGCACGCGGCCGGCCACCTGCGCGCAAACGCGCCGCACCAGCTCGTGGCGGACGGCGTAGGGCAGATCCGGCGCCTCACCCGTGGTGCCTAGCAGGAAGAGTCCATGCACGCCCCCGGCGAGGACGTGTTCCACGAGGCGCGCCGTGCCGGCGGCGTCGAGACGCCCCGAATCGGCGAGCGGCGTCACCATCGGCGGCACCACGCCTCTCAGCGGTCTTTCAAGTCGGCTTTCCAATTCCTTGTCTCCTGATGCGCCCGTTATTCTAATGCATTCCGGACATGATTGCATCCAAAACCGTCTTGCGGACGATCTCAAAGGTTTTGATTTCGTTCACGGGACATTTTCATAATCTCAGCCCCCTCACGTATGGTATACTTGTGACATGGAAATTCTGGGCAAAGACTTTGGATTCCCGCTTGTCGCCAAGCTGGCCGTCCTCCGGCACCATGAGACATACCACATTCCGTGGCACCGGCACGACACGCCGGAGCTCCAATACGTGCTGGGCGGCGCGCTGACGTACGAGTTCAGGCGCGGTGCCCCCAGGACTTTGACGGGAGGATGCCTCTTCGTGGTCCCGGCCGGCGTGGAACACCGCGCCGTGGACGACGCCGGCGCACCTTCCACCCGCCTCGGCCTCCTGTTCAACCCGCCCACGCCTTCACGCGCCGCCCATACGCCATTCAGGCACGCGGAGCTGGTGGATGCGTTCGCGACCTTCTCCGCCCACGCCCGCATACCGCAAAGGTGGACGCCCGAAGGCGGACGCGCGGCACGCAGCATATTCCGCACGCTTGAATCGACCTCTTCGCTCGCGCCATCCGCCTGCCTCCACCTGCGCCATCTCGTCAACGCCATCCTCATCGAAACCGTCGCGGCGTTCCGTCGGCCGCCGGCGCTCCCGGAGGGCGACGTGATTAAGCAGGTGATGGACTGGATCCGAAGCCATTGCGCCGAACCGCTCCGCATCTCCGACCTCGTCCGCATCTCCGGCTACAGCCGCACGCGGCTCTTCGCGCTGTTTGCCGCAGAGGCAGGACTGTCGCCGAACGACTTCCTCCTACGCTGCCGCATCGAGCGGGCGAAGGAACTCTTGCGCGCCAACGCTGCTCCGCTCACGCAGGTCGCGCTCGACTGCGGCTTTTCGTCCTCGAGCTACTTCTCCACCGTATTCCGCAAGTATGTCGGCTGCTCGCCGCGCCAGTGGGGAATTCAAGGTCAGAGCTGACATCCTAGGACGGGGAACGGCACGGCCGCAGCCGCGCAGACGGCAACCAGATTGGCAATTCGCATGTTCATCTTTGATTTCCCTTGCATTATTTCCCCGGCCTATCAAGAGCCAACACGGAGAGCGTGTGGGCGACAAGCTTGCGCAGACGGTCAACGAATCCGTCCGAGAGGAAAGAACGGGCGAGCGCCTCGTCAAGATGCTCGCGCACGGCGGCGACCATGCGCCCGGTCAGACGGCGAAACTGCACGGACGTCAACCCCATCGTAGTTGCGGCAACCTTGAAGTCGGATGCCCTGAGCTTGCGGTTCTTTCCGTTGACGGTGAGCGCCAAGTCGTCCTTGTCCGCCGGAAGGACCGTCTTCACCGGCACGAGGTCGTAGGCCGGGGAAAGATGCCATGTGCCGTCATGTTCGCGCAAGAGCGAACATCAGCCTTTCGCATAACTGAAATCCCTCTCAATCGGTCCCGGCGTGAGCACGGCGCCGAACATGTCGAGGATCTGGTTGACCTTGTCCATGCGCAGGGTCGTCTTGCCTTGCTCCAGTTCCCGGATGAAGCGCAGCCCGACCCCGCCGTAGAAAGCAAGGTCTTTCTGCGTCCAATGCTGCTTCTTACGCCGCTCTTTCACGAATTCCGCTATCGTCATCTCACTACCCCCGTTCGGGTATAATTTCACCGTTCTCAGACAAACTACACCCGATTGGGTATAATCCGTCCAAAATCGCCTACATTATACCCTATCGGGTGTATCTGTGCAAGGGTAATTTCAATGCCTGTTGGCCGCATTTACAGCCAACTTTATTACAAGTTGGCCGTCATTTCAAGCCAATTGACTCGATAAGTCCGTGTCCAAACCTTCGACCTGCGAGGCGAGCGAGACCTGCGGATTCTCGTCCTCGAACGACTTCTCCACCGTCTTCCGCAAGTACGTCGGCTGCACGCCGCGCGACGGACGCACGATCTCATAGGGCACAAATTCGCCGTTCCCGCAGAATCCTCATTTCAGCAGCTTCTCGACGGCGTCGAGTGCCACCTTGGAGCCGAATGGGTCGAGCGTCAGGGCGGCAAGCGGGAGCTTGGGGTCGTCCTTCACGAAAAGATACGGCATGAGCGCATACTCCGGCAGCCACACGACGCCGTCCTTCCGGACGGCGACCGGGAAGCGCGCGCGTCCGTTGTCGAGCTCCAGCAGGCTCTCGCCGACCGGCGTCTCCATGCGGCAGACGGGCTTGCAGAACCCGTCGAAGTTCGGGTCGCGGAAGAACGGATAGCGTCCCTCCGCGAGACGCGGCATGCGCTTCGTCGCGACAAGCGCCATCGAACAGGCGTCGGCCGCCTCGGCACGATACCATTTCGACGAGACCGGCACGTCCGCGTTCTCGCGGCGCTTCATCGTGGCGGCGAACCCCGTGATGTCCCGCCTGTCCTCCCCGCCCACCACGATGAGTTTCCCGCCCTTGCGGCGGTACTCTCTGGCCGCCGCCGCGAACGACGGATCTGCCCCGGGGCACATGTACCCCGCGCCGCCGATGCACACCAGCACAATCTGCACGTCCGACGGTTCGGGGAAACACTTCGCAATTTCCCAGTAGGCAAGCCCCTTCACTGCGTAGCCGTTGGCCCTGAGCGTGCGCCCGGCGGCGGCGGAGAGGATGCGGCCGGGGAAGGAGATCGTCACGAATTCGCGCGCGTATGCATCGCACACGATGCCGACGGTGGCCTTTGCCCCCGCAGGATTGAGAGACTCGTCGAAGATCCCGGCAAACACGAACTGTCTGCGCGGATCGATCTTGCGCATCGCCTCGGCGGCTCGCGCGCGGAACGTCCGGTCGAAATCGGCTCCGGGCAGCGCAGCATCGCGAGACCTGTGCGTCCAGCACATCCACACGATGTCCTCGAGCGTGCAGATCTGCCGATGCACGAGATCGGCCAAGGCGCGCTCCGCCTCCGGCTGAGGAGCGAAGGCTATCGCGCCTTCGATCTCGCCCGTAAGCGCGCAGTGGTTCACCGCCACCTCCACGCCCAAGGTAAGCGCCGCGTCCTCGAACGATCCGGCGGGGCATCTGGGCTTGTAGTCCTTCATCCGCTCGCGCACGAGATGGACCACATGTCCGTCGGATCGGAATCCGAAGACGTTCTTAGCACCATCCTCGACCTTACGCATGGTGAAGTCTATCCCAGGCAGCTTGGAATAGCGGAAGAATCCCAGAAGAGGCGGATGATT
>JAEEGG010028096.1_pt1 | contig 10611 bp, 3 predicted proteins | sample 9134161 | NCBI WGS metagenome assembly JAEEGG01 (sample SAMN16246543, study PRJNA631951) | gut metagenome | biome: gut microbiome; feature: rumen; material: CR-attached | host: Bos | place: Iran: Karaj | collected 2018-10 | reverse complement strand
ACATAGGTGGTGCTAAGGGCGGAAATGGTGGAAGAAACGCTGAAACTGATTATCAAGCCAATGGTGCTGAAGCGTACTATAAAAGAGATCATGATTCTACATGGGATAGTCAGCAAGGACAAGGTGGCTCTGGCGGCAGTGGTGGCAACAAGAGCCAATCCTACCCTGCCACTCATGAATATTTCGCCACGTTTAATGCGGTGAGCAATTTCGGTGGTAAAGTCGATAAATCGTGTACTATTGGCTATAAGTCAAATGACCCAAATCATAGTAAAATTACTATTGTTGTTCCGCCATTTAATGTTCTGGGGATTACTGACCGAGAACGTTATGTCATTCAATGGAATGACAGAAAAGAAGGCACAGGCAAAAATTATAAGGTCAATGATGAAATCCAAATAGTTCAAGGAAATAATGACTTCTACGGGTTGTGGCAATCCTATCATACTATCTTCCCTAAAGGTTATGGAACAAGACTCCAGCCGTTCGAGATTGAAAGCGGTGAATTGTTGGAACTTGCTGACTATGTGAACAATGGCGGTAACACGCGCGGCCTCTATTTCAAGCAGAAGGGTAACATCGTCCTTCAGGACATTCTGACTCGCTATAACCGGGGTGATAAGTGGACCCCCATCGGTCATACCAATAAGTTTGAGGGTGACTACGACGGTGGCGGCAATATGATTCGTAGTGGACAGATTAAGAATGTCGGCTCTTACTTAGGCATCTTTGGCCAGGTGTCGGGTTCTATCCACAACTTGGGTGTTGAGAAGATTACTATCGAAACCAACGACCAATCTTCACGCTGCGGTGCCATTGCCGGTCTGCTCTTAGGAAGTAGGGCAGAACAGCCTGGACAGCCAGCAATTCCTACATCGGGAGAGATGACACACTGCTATGCAGCCAACAATACCGTGAAAGCCCCCTATGCGGGTGGTCTGGTAGGTGAGATGCTCGATGTCGCTCGCATGAGCCATTGTCATGGGGCTGATAATGAGCTTAAAGGTGCTTATTCCGGAGGCATTGTCAGCCAGATTAGAAGTCAGGCTAAGGTTGACAACTGTTTCACCACAGAAAGCAATGTAGCCAACACGTTTCGCATTTATAATACGTCTGACTGCCATCATAGCGTGAGTGCCAAAATGGCAAGTGGTGAAGTGGCATGGTTGTTGAACGACCAGACGGCATTTGGTGTTACTTGGTATCAGAATATCGACAAGGGCACTAAAAATCTCTATCCTGTGCTTGACAGCATCAGGGGGCGTGTGTATTATGATGATACGAAATATTCTAATGATCCCATTGGTACACCCTTCGCACTTTCTGGAAAGGGACTGCCCAATGCTCCCTTCCTCATCACGAGTCTTTCTGATTTAGAGAAGGTGCGGAATTTCTGTAACGATGGCAAGAAGATTACCGGTATCCACTTCCTCCAGACCGTCGATATTGACCTGAATGGTAGTACTTGGACACCTATAGGCAATAGCGGAAACAAAGTATTTGACGGTCATTATGATGGTGGTGGACATATCATCCGCAATGGTAAAATAGGAACTGGTGACTATGCGGGTATCTTTGGCGTGGTTGCCGGTACAGTGACTCGCCTCGGTGTGGAGAAAATGACCATCACGAGCACGCAAAGAAGCACTCGTGTGGGCGGTATTGCCGGACGTCTGCGTGGTGACGGCATCATCTCCAACTGCTATGTCAAGAATAGCACAGTGACTTCCGACAAAAACAACAAAGGCGTTGCGGGAGCTATTGTAGGCGACATGCAAGATTATGCAGCTGTTCGTAACAGCTATGGTTACCAGAATACCGTCATCGGTGCTTCCGCTGGATATATCGTTGGCGAAATGCCAAGTCAAAATACGCAACTCTATCGTTGCTACACGGATGGAAGCTCGTTGATAGGTAGTTATGCCTATGGCACAACTCCAAAAAGTGAGCCTGGCGTGAGTAAGAATAGTTTCCGCAGTGGTATGTATGCCTATCTGTTGAATGATGAAAACGATGCGAACCCAGAGCCCGTATGGTATCAGAACCTCACAGAAGATACCGACCATGATGAAACACCCGTTTTGTCCAGCAGTCATGCCATGGTGAGCAAGCGGAATGGCGGTTACACCAACGACAGCTTTAACCTTGCCAAGTTAGGTGACGGTACCAAGGAAAATCCATTTAAGATTGCAACTGCCGAAGACCTGCAGAATCTTATTAAGACCATTGGACGGGTGAAGCGCACAGATGGCTATGTGCTGCAGACTGCCGACATTGATATGAAGGACTTGCAGATAGTTCCTATCGGAACCGGTACCGACGGTTTTGAAGGTTACTACGACGGTGGCGGTCACGTGATTAAGAACGTAAATATGCTCACCTACAAAAATAAGTCCATGGGTCTCTTCAACAATATTAAAGGTGTGGTAGAGAATCTCGGCATTGAGAACAGTACGTTCCAGGCTACAGGTACAGTTGACCGTGTAGGTGCTTTTGCAGGTAGGATGAGTGGCAATGGCATGCTGCGCAACTGTTATGTAAAGGAGAGCACCATAGACTTTAATCTGACTTCAGGTGTGGTCGTGGGAGCTTTAGTGGGCGAACAGACAGATGCGTCGCGCATTGAATCCTGTTACGGCTACAAGAACACTGTTACGGGACAGAATGACGGACTGGATTACTATGGTCATATCGTGGGCTATATAGGAAGTGCAGCTAAGGACAGCCTCGTCTTCACTGACGGTGCCAAACTGTGTGCCGACAAACAGCCAGGTGCCGATAATATGCTACGGTCTGAAAAAGGTGTGACAGACCTCCGTTTCAATTCCGGTGAGGTATGTTATCTGCTTAACGGAGCGAAGAAGGACAAACCCGTATGGGGGCAGACGATACGTAAGGACGCGACACCGGCATTCACTGCCAGTCAGGATACCCACAAGCAGGTCTATCGTTATACCAACGACTATCAGACCCTTTATACCAATACTGACGAGGTGCCTTACAGCGTTTTGGTATCACTGAATCCTAATCATAATAAAATAGGTGCAAAGACCTTTGAGATATTCAAGGCAGACGAAAACTACTACATACCCGACTTACTGCTTGAAAAGCATGCACCGGAGTGGCCGAATTATTATCTCGCAGGTTGGACCACACAGGCAAACGGTAAGGGCACTTTCTATCCCCGCGACGGAAAGGTGGTAGCCCCGAAAGAAAATGTCCAGCTCTATGCATTATGGGACATCAAGGTGCCGCTTCGTAACGAATCCGACTCAAAATGGCCAACAGTGGTGTTAGACAATTTACGCCCGGACACCATACGCTATAAGGTGTATGACTATGGTGGCTATAAGACCCCTTACGGAAATAACTACAAAGGAAAAGTGACCCTGCAGGCTCCCGAGGAACATGTCATCCGTCTTAGCGGAACCATCACGACAGAGGGTTTACGCGACAATAATCCATGCGACACTTTGGTAGTGTATGACGGTGATGGTAAGAAAAAAATAAAACTGACCAACGAGTTTGCAAAGAACGGTGATACGTATAAAGACGTATTCTTCAGCACTACTGACGGGGCGAAGGAGGACATCGGCCATCTCCTGAGTTCGGGACGGGAGATGACGATTGAATTTGTGACCAACAATGAAAACAACTTCGAGGGATTAGACCTCTTGGTGACTGTCCTGCCCGAGTCGATAGGTCAGTTGGGACAGGGTACCAAAGACGAGCCGTTCCTGGTCGGGAGTGTTCAAGACCTGAAGACGGTTGAAACTTATTTCCAACTGACTGGTGACAGTAAGGTCTATATCAAGCAGTTTGCCGACATTGACATGGCGGGCGAGACCTTCACTCCACTGGCTTCCAGCGTGGAGAGTTTCGAAGGCCACTATGACGGTGGCGGCTATGTCATCCGCAATGGTAAGATCAAAGCCCCGACCTTTGCCGGTCTCTTCTCCGTTGTCTCGGGTACGGTGACCCGTCTCGGCATGGAGAATATGACCGTCAACTACGAAAAGATTGACGGCCGTTCGGGTGCTATCGCTGCCCGTCTCAGAGCCAACGGTGAAATCTCCTACTGCTACGTCAAGGGATGCACGGTGACGAACAATGGTATTGAAGGTTATGAGGGACAAGGTGTTGCCGGCGCTATTGTTTCCGACATGTTCGACCAGTCTGTCATCAAGAATTGCTACAGTTACCAAAACAAAGTCGTTGCAACCCGTGCCGCCCATATCTGTAGCGATACGAAGGAAGGCACTCAAATCAACCGATGCTACACAGACGGCAAAAATCTGTATAGCGAGGCAGGTGTCACCGTCACGGCATCTGAAACAAACGTAAAGGCTGAGCGCTTTGCCACGGGTGAGGTATGCTATCTGCTCAACGGCTACAAGAGCGACAGCATTATCTGGCGACAGACCATCGGCACCGACAGCCTGCCAGTGCTCAACACGGAGTCAAAACGTGTTTATTTCTTCAATGAGCAGGGTGTAAGTGGATATACCAACGACACGACTGCCACGGCACTGGATATGAAGTTGATGGATATCGTGACCGATGCCAATGTGGGCTACAAAGTCTTGAAGGGTAGTCTGGTCAATGCAGCCGACGTGGTTCCTGAACATCGCCACTTCGTGTTCAAGGGCTGGAATACACAGCCCGACGGCAGTGGCGACTTCTATCCGAGAGACACCATGTTTGTATATAGTAAGGAATTGTCGCTCTATGCACAGTATGACATGGTGGTTGTGATGTCGAAGGATGACACTGAGAAGATTTCGCAGGAAATGCCAAAGTACATTCCGCTTGCCAAGGTCTATGACGACGGCGATAAAGGCGGTCCTTATACTGCAGGAGCCCGTTATGTAACGCTGATTGCACCCGAAGGCCGCGTGCTGCAACTGAAGGGTACCGTGGCTTCGAAGACCACGACAGACGACAGTGCTCCACAGGACTATCTCGCCGTTTATGACGGCAACTATGCGGCAGACCTGAAGAACAGTCAGAAACTGGCTAACGACAGTGCTAAGACGGGCGAGGGATGGAGACACGTCTATTATAGCACAAAAGCAGGCGAACTTTACAACATAGGCACTCTGTCGAGCAGCGGCAGGGAGATGACCATTTTCTTCCAGACTACCGATCAGGGTAAGGATGCCTTTAAGGGCATTGACCTCACCGTGACGCATGTGCCTGTTGATTCGGCTGTGAGCGTGTTAGGTAAGGGTACGGAGGAAGCACCCTATAGGGTGATGACGGCTGCCGACCTGAAGAATCTGGCATCGTACAGCAATCTGAAAAGTAATTCTAAATTCAGTATTCTGCAGACGGACGACATCGACATGGAGGGGCTGACCGTAGCTCCACTCCTGAATGACTCGGCAGGCTTTGCCGGACATTATGACGGTTGCGGCTATGTCATCCGTAATATGAAGATGGATCATTACAAGGGTACTTCTGTAGGACTCTTCGGCAGCGTCAGCGGCATCGTGGAACGTGTCGGCATGGAGAACTGCACCGTCAAGGCGGTAGCCAACGACGCCCGTACGGGTGCCTTGGCAGGCCAACTGGTCGGCAATGGTCTGTTGCGCAACTGCTATGTCGTGGGAAGCACTATTTCCTATAATGATGTCGTAGGCGTGACAGGTGCCTTGGTGGGCGAACAGAAAGGAGATTCCCGTATTGAGAAAGTGCATGGCTATAAGAACGAGGTAATTGGATTTACAGATAGAGGTGGAAACAAACGCTACGGTTATATCGTCGGCGATATGGCTGCTACTGCCACACAGAACCTCGTCTTCACTGACGGTCCGACTTTCTGTTCCGACAATCAGGGCGGTACTTTCACCAATGCCAATAAGGAAGTTGCAAAAGCCCGCTTTGCTTCGGGTGAGGTGTGCTATCTGCTCAACGAGTCGAGAAGCGACAGCGTCGTCTGGTATCAGGCTTTGGGTACAGACAGTGTGCCAGTGCTCCGGGCCAGCCATGGCGTGGTGACTTATAACGATGGAAAATATAGCAACTTCTTCTATGTCTATACGAAGGAAGACTTCATCGCCTATGCTGACCAGGATGCAGACATGTATCTCGCTCAGGACATCGACCTCGGTGAGTGGAACCGCAATATAGAATACTCTGGAAATCTTGACGGAGGCGGACATACCATTAAATACAGTGGAAACTCCAACAGTATCGGACTCTTTGATGTGATTCGTCAAAATGCTTCGGTGAAGCATCTGCGGGTAGAGGCAAATATTCTCACGATGAGAGACTGCGGTGGTATAGCTCGCAGTAACTATGGTACGATAAGTGACTGCCACTTCCGCGGAAATATCTCACGACATAATGTGGTAACTACCCAAGAGGGCTACGTTGGCGGTATTACAACTATTTTAGATGGGGGCACCATCGACCATTGTTCTGCCACAGGTAAACTCACCACGAATTCGGCTACAGGCGCAATCTATCCTATCAGTCCTGTCGCAGAAACTGTTCAGGACTACTGGACTTGGGTCGATCCCACGAATTCAAATCTGTATGCTGCCCAGGCGGACAGCGCTATGAAGGTGCGGGCAGATTATCCTGTCTATGCCAAGGGTATCCTCGATGTAACAGGACCTTACCTCGTTCTGGGTAACGATTCTATAACAGCACGAGGCGGTCATCTTTCTTCGCTGACGCTCACTGACGGTAAGCGTTTCGATTGTCCGGCTGTGGTGACGGTCGATGAGATTACCTACAGGCGTAATGGTACGAACGGTGCCTACGAGCCTTGGGTACTGCCCTTCGACTATACGATTGATGCCAACATGATCAAGAACGGCATGGAGTTCTACCGTTTCGAGAAAGACAGTACGAGCAACAGCAATATTCTGATGAAGCAAATCAGTGCCGATGAGCCGTATCAGGTGGCTGCCAACGAGCCGCTGGCTTTCCGCACCACAGGTAATAGCCAATACAACTTCGGTATGAAGCTCATCAAGGATGGCAAGTCACAGCCGCTGACCATTCGTATGCCGTCGGGCGGTGTGGGTGCCCAGATAGCCAACACCAAGGATATGGCACGCGTGGTGGTGACCTACGACAGCATCGCTCCAGCCAGAATCACCAAGGAACTGATGTATGTCTGGAACAACGACAAGCAGGACTTCGTACTCGGCGACAGCACTACGCGCATACAGCCCTTCCGCTACTATTTGCAATATATCGATAAGCCTACGGGCAACTACGAGCAGTGGGAGCAGACCGACTGGGCACGCCGACAGGCGAAAGCTGCCGCACAGAAGGCTCTCTCCAGAAAACAGACCACGATGCGTGCACCGCTCTCAGCAATGGTAGCTGACGGATGGCAGCCCATTATTCTGGATCCTCGTGGCTCGCAGACCATCACGGCGCAGATGCTGGAGGACTATGAGATTCTGGCTCTCAATGATATTTACGATGCCGAGGATCCTGCCGATCCAGACAGACAGCGTATGACTGTGGCGGTAATCTATGAACAGATGGTAGAAGGTGTGACCCTGCCTACAGCAGTTCCATTGTTAGTCAAGCCGCGTCGTGCTGGTGTTGAGCCGTTGGTAACTGAGCAGATGGGGCAGGAGATAAATGCCCTGTTGACGGCTGCCGAGCAGGAAATGAGCGAAGACGAGGTGGTGGATGCCTTTAACGAAATCCATTACTGGTGCTCCACCTTTAGCGGACGCTATGATGTATGGCAGATGCCGTTGCCAGAACCCAACAGTGTGCTGAACGAGTTCGGTGCATTGGTGTTCGCTGATACCGGCGACGACCAGTACTTCTATCGCATCGGAGCTGCCGACGGTGGCAGTATGAAGGCGATGAGCTACTGCTTCACGGCATGTGACCCGCGCACCCTTGAGAACTTGCCGTTGGCTAACGACCGCATCGAGATTGTGACCGTTGGCTATGTGGAGGCAACGGGTATCGAGACGGTTCATGATTCAGGGTTCAAGGATCAAGACTCCGAACCCACTTACAACTTGAACGGCCAGCGTGTGAACGACAGCTATCGTGGCATCGTCATCAAGAATGGCAGGAAGATATTGAAGCGATAAGTTTATTGAAACCAATGAAAAGAAAGAGAATATATGTCAGCCCCACCGTCAAGGTAGTGGAAATGGTATCCGGCAGTAAACTGCTGGATACCAGTGCTACCCTTCAGGGATATGAGCACCAAGATAATAGTGATGGTAATGGATGGCAATAACGAAAAGAGATGAAAACAATGAAAAGTCTTTGCGGAATGCTGGCAGTGCTGGCATTCACCGCATGTTCAAACGATAATGATGAGGCTACAGGGAGCGACAACCACATTTGGCACGTTACCCTCACGGCGTCGATGGGTGATGCTACCAATCGTGCGCTGAGTGCGGATGGAAATACCATCACCGCCAAATTTGCTGCATCTGAGGTAGTAAAAGTTGTGAAGAGCAATGGTTCAGTTGTTGGTACTCTAACTCCCCAGACCGTGGGCACCAAAACCACCACACTGACAGGAACGATAGAAGGATCTTTCTCTAACAATGAGGTATTAACCTTGCGCTATCACAGTGAAACAGCAAATTATGATAATCAGGTGGGAACATTGCCTGGTATTTCTGCTAATCAAGATAATGCGGAAGCCACGCTTACCATCACTGATGCCACTTCCATGACATTTGCGTCCAACAGCGTTACACTCGCCCCGCAACAGTCCATTACCAAGTTTACATTCAAAGATGAAAGTAGTGACATTAACGTAAAAACATTCGGTATTGCTGCCACAGGATTGGTGCAAAGCATCGCAGCGAATGGTACTGAGACGGTGGGAGCTGTCACTGGCACGCTCGCTACAGCAAAAACTGAAGTCTATGTAGCGTTGCGCAACACCTCTACCTCTCAGCAGACCTATTCCTTCTACATTCAGGACAATACTGGCAATTGGTACACAGGTACGAAAAAGGCCACTCTTGCCAATGGCAAAAACTATACGGCAAGCGTAACATTGACGAAGTTGCCCACCCTTAACGGTAGTTCCGAAGTAGGCACTGTCGGTGTCATTGGCGGCTTGCCAGCCATCGTCGTTGACTTGGACGAAACTATTGGGAAAAAAGCCGTAGCCCTCATGAATACAGGTGCCCTCTGTCCAGAACATTATGGCAAATACTACACCTTTGCCAATCAGTCATCAGATCTCAAAGATGACTGGGTTGTTCCCACCCAGGCTGAGTTGAATGCTTTAGTCCTTAAAACGAATGCATGGGTAACTCAGAATGGGGTAGCAGGTCGTCAATATACTATTGTAACTGGTAAAACTCTCTTCTTTCCAGCCGCAGGATACTATAACAATTTTGCTCAAGATTGGACCGATGTTACCACTCTTGGCTATTATTGGAGTTTAACGTCTGCTGACACTAATTATGGTTATTGTTATAGCTTCAGTTCTGGTAGTAACAATACCAACAGCCATGATAAAGCAGACGGCTTCACCGTCCGTCCTTTCCACGCATTGCCTACGGAATGAGACCGATGGTTCTGCTATATCTGCGGGACTTTAAATTTTCGAAGCGTAAACAAATCAAACACAGAGATACAAAGGAACAGAGAAATGATTCACCTCTGTAACTTTGTGTCTTTGTGTTTGATATAAATATTGCAAAGAGCGACAGGAAGAGCGGGGACGGGGGATGTTCGAAAAAAAGTGTTGTTCGTTTGGTTTTCTGCTCACTTCTTCGTACCTTTGTCAATGAATAAAACTACGAAGATATGAATAAGAACGAAAAATTTGTGATTGCTATCAACCGCGAAGTAGGTAGCGGTGGACGCACGGTAGGTCGTAAACTGGCCGAGAAATTAGGAGTGAAGTACTACGATAAAGCCATTGTAGAGGGACTGACGCAGAAGTTCGGACTCTCTGTGGAGCGTATTGAGGAAATCAAAGCCCAGAAGAAGTCATGGTGGGCCGACCTTAACACCTATTATAACACATTGGTAAACAGTGCCAGTCAGCCCTTTGAGGTTGATGTGCTGCTCGACAACCAGTCGATGTACGACACCGAGAAACACATCTACCAGGAATTGGCTGCCCACGAATCGTGCGTTGTTGCCGGTCGTACAGGCTTTATGGTATTCCGTGAGTGGCCCAACCACCTGAATATCTTCATCCAGGCCTCTATGGAGCACCGCATCCAGCGCATCATGCGCCGTAAGAACGTGACCGAGCAGGAAGCCCGCAACATCATTGCCAAGTTGGACGTCGATCGTGAGACCTATATCCAGAAATACGAGGACACCTCACGCTATGACACCCGCAACTATCAGCTGGTCATCTCGATGGACGATCTCAGCGAAGACGATGCCGTCAATGTCATCATGGCATACATCAACAACAAAGGCTAATCCTCTGCTGCGGCGGGCTGGAAGTTTTGATTCTGCTGAGGCTGTTGCTGGGAATCGTTGTCTTGTTGCAGTTCCTCGCGTTCAATAGGTCGCTTCTGGTTGTTCATGTTACCGAAGTTCCATGTCACCTGGATGTTGACCATGGGGTCGCGCCAGTTCTTCTGATAACGCCAGAAGGTGTCGCTCTCGGTATAGTTCTGCCATTTGCGG
>JAEEGG010028091.1_pt1 | contig 10612 bp, 10 predicted proteins | sample 9134161 | NCBI WGS metagenome assembly JAEEGG01 (sample SAMN16246543, study PRJNA631951) | gut metagenome | biome: gut microbiome; feature: rumen; material: CR-attached | host: Bos | place: Iran: Karaj | collected 2018-10 | reverse complement strand
TGAAAGCAATTTGATGCAGAACGTGGAATTGAGAACCGTCTCTTATCCGTAACCCTGATTTTCCTCAATCCCCCGAACTGCCTTTAAATAAAGAAAGATTGCTTTTTCTGCCAAAATTACGAAATAATTTTGAAAACCAAAAGGATACAGCTTATTTTTCTGTTTTTTAGAAATCGTGAGCGTCCAAGATGTTAGTCCCTGACATCATTATACATAAAAAGTTCCACCCGTCAAACCATCTGGATGACAGGCAGAACTGGACATGTCCTTCAAGAGAGGTATTTTTCTTTGTTTTATTTCTTGTGTTTCGTTTTGATATGAATTGTTTTGGGTTTTCCGTTCTCACCCTTCTCGATGCTCATGCTCTCCACGTCGCCTGCAGGAATACTGCTGATGAGTGAGTCGTCAACCACCTTGCCGTCAATCTTCAGAATATAGCTCTCGTCCTTCTTCTCACTACTATTCAATTTGAAGGTGACAGGGATGGTGTATTTCACGGCAACAGCTTCACCATTCTGCCTACCTGGCTTCCACTTCGGCATACTATTGGTTACACGAAGAGCCTCAGCATCCAACAGGGGATCGACTCTTCTCATGAGTTTTGCGTCCAAGATACTGCCGTCTTTCCCTACCACAAAAGTAACTATCACACGACCTTGGACACCTTTTTTATAAGCCTCTTCTGGATATTTTACATTAGCTGACAGATACTGCATCATTGCCGATATTCCACCTGGATACTCCGGCATCTCCTCTACGACATCAAAGACCTGTGCTTCGCCCTCCTTCTGCAGAGAAATCAGCGTGTTATACTTTCCTTCATCTGAACTGACGACAAACATTTCCGTCTTATATCCGACATAAAGGACGTTGACCTTTGCACCCACAGGGGCTTCAATCGCGAATTTTCCTTCCGTATCCGTAACAGCACCTCTCTTTGAGCCTGCAACCTGAACAACAGCACCTATGATGGGCTTTCCGTCGTCAACACTGACGACCTGTCCTTTCACCTTGACGGTTTTTGCCTCAGCAGCACCTTCGTCAACGGCAATAGGAGCAGCAGCGTCCTGGACAGCACTTTCCACAACAACTACCTCGTGAGAGTCTTTGTCTGCCGTCGTATAGACGACATCCTTGACCGTCTGGGCATTGAGAGCCAATGCGACAGCTACGATAGGCAACAGAGCCAGCAGTTTCAGCAAATGAGATTTTTGGGATTTTTTATGTAACATCATTGTTATTCGATTTTTGAGGGTACTGTGAGAGATGCCGTTGGCAATGGAGTACCCGCCAATGCCCGCAGCTTTCGTTACTAACAGATATTGATATTGACGTGCATTGATGCCTTGAGAGAGTACCGCTGCATCAGCCTCGTACTCGTGGATAGCCCGCAAATCCATGCGGAGCATCCACATCGCCGGGTTGAACCATTGCAAGGCGGTCAGCATATCAACGAGCACCACATCCCACGAGTGTCGCAGGCGTATGTGTCCTCGTTCATGAGCGAGAATAGCGGCATCTTGCTCCTCGTAGTCTCTACGATTCATTACTATATAATGCATCCAGCTGAACGGTGACATTTGTGCGTTACCGGTCACGCAAACCACGATACCATCAGCCTGTGGATGCTGCTCGCTCTCCTTGATGAGTCGCATGATTCTGAATATCGACCAAAGTGTATGACCCAGCGTTATCAACACACCTATCGTAAATAGATATGGCAATAGGCTTTGCCACAAAGGGACAACAGGATCAGCCACCTCTGCCACCATATTACCCACCTCAACGGAAGCCTGCGGAGCAGGCATCACCACCGTCTCGTGAAGTGTTATCACGCAAAAGGGCAACATGAACGACACGACGGCTGTTGCCAGCAGCACAATACGGTTCACTCGGTGAAAGGTTTCCCTACTGAGCATCAACCGATAGAACATGTAGAACACGGCTATCCACGCTGCTACCTTCAGGTCGTATATCAGAAAATCAGTCATTTTGCTCAATTTGTTTGATCAGTTCCTTCAATTCTTCTACGGAAATCTTCTCCTCCTTGACAAATGACGACACCGCACTCAGATAAGAGTCGTTGAAATAGCTCTTGATGACACCTGCTATCGAGTTGCGTCCGTACTCCTTCTCTGTCACGATGGGGAAATACTGATAGGTATTGCCATACTGCTTATGATCCAGGAAACCATTCTTCTCCAGAATGCGCACCATCGTCGAAAGCGTGTTGAAATGAGGTCTGGGCTCATCGTAGTGCTCCAAGAGCTCCTTGACAAACATTGGTCCGTTCGCCCAATACAGCTCCATGATTTCCTTTTCTTTATTAGTCAGTTTTTTCATTATTCTTCCTGTTTTAAGTTTTACGTCAATTTCACGTCTGTTTCAATATCTGACTGCAAAGTAACTAAAAGTTTTAGTTTGAATCAACTAAAATCTTTAGTTTTTAGAGAAAATTAATTAGTTTGCCTTGAAATTAACGTTTATTTAATATCTCTCCGTAGAAACATTGTCTTCTTTGAAGATTTCGGGAAAGTCAACCCTAATAAGATGAAGACACTTGACAGCTTTACCGTCCTTCATAGCTGGTTTCCATTTTGGCATTGAACTGACAAGGCGCAGTGCCTCTTCGTTCAAGTCCTTGCGGACACCATTACTTAGTCGTGCACCACTGACAGATCCATCCTCATTAATAACGGCATGGACAATAACTCTAGACGAGCCTGCTTTCTTAGATGTCTCTGACAACTGAACATGTTCTGCAAACCATTGGTTTTTATCGCTAGAGAATTCAGGTTCTTGCTTAACATCCCAGTATGAATAGATATGTCTGTCCCCTGACTGAGATAGCATAAAAGCTCTGCCTTGTACCTCTTCACCATTAATCTTATCTATCTTAAAGGTTTGGCTTTCAAGCCCTTTATATGATGCCTTGATAGTGGTGTTGAGCGGAACTTTCATTTCACACCAGCCTTCCTCATTGGTATATACCTTCTGTCCAGTCTCTTCAACAGTCAATTCCGCCCCCTTGAGTTGTTGACCTGTGGCTGCATCTTCTACCCTGAAAAACATCCAAGTCTTGACTTTGTCTTTGTATTCCTCATTCCATTTTGGCTTGTCTGTTCTGATAAAATCAGAGACATAGGATGTATAAAGCTCGATGCGCCTGGGCTGTTCGCCTTGGATGAGCTTGACTTCCTTGATGCTGCTCAAGGGCACATAAGGGATATCGTCCTCATGGATCTCCTTACCATCCAGTATGATAGCCTCATATTTGGTGTGGTGATAGCTTGTATTATTCCAAAAGCCATCTTCCTTGACAACGCCCCTTTCGGCTAATCTACCATTGACAAGCCAAGTGTAAAAGGCTCCTGCTGGTGCTTTCACACCAATGCTTTTCTCTCCATCTTTCACACGTAGAGTGATAGCAGATTCTTCTTTTGAAATATATTCTGTCTTCGTCTCTGCAGTCACGTAGAGCGAAATGGCAATAATCGGCAACAGATAGGCAAAACGAAGCCACTGCCTGTGGTTTGATTTGGGTTTCATCATCATAGTTACACGTTTTTTTAGGGTACTCTGGTTAGAGATGCCGTTAGCAAAGGAGTACCCACCTTGACTTGCGGCTTTACGGATTAAGAGTTGTAGATACTGAATGTCGTTGAATCCGTGAGAGAGCACCTGCTGGTCTGCCTCATACTCATGGATAATGCGCAAGTCATTACGCAGCATCCACATGGTGGGGTTAAACCATTGCAAAGCCGTAAGAAGTTCCACAAAGATCACATCGGCTGAGTGATGCAGTCGGATGTGTCCTAATTCATGAGTGAGGAGTGCCGTAGTGCCCTCCTCGTAATCTTTGCGATTCAGAAAGACCGTCTTCCACCAACTGAAAGGTTGACGTACTCGTTCGCTGACAGCAATCTCACGCCCTTCACCCATTGAATGTATCTCACTCTGCTGTTTCATTTGATGCAGTCGCCATAGTGAGAGTAGCATTCTTGAGAGGACAACCACCACACCTATAAAATATACAATGGAAAGTAGCATTTGCCAATTGAATGGCGTTGTCGCTTCTTGTGGCAGGTCATTGATAAGGGCAGGCGCATGATGCAGATTGTCTGACATCTCTACCTGCACCATATTCTCAATCTTCTCTGTCGTCTCGGGTATTACTTCTACTGTTTGATGGAATGTTATCACGCAGAGTGGCAATATAAACGAGGCTATTGCTGTGGATATAAGCACAATACGGTTCAATTTGTGCCACGTCTCATTCGCAACAAGCAATCGCCAGAAGATATAGAATACAGTCATCAATACTGCAACTTTCAGTTCGTATGTCAGAAACAATGTCATTGTTTGGATTTTTTATAGGTTTCTACTTGGGCGAGCAGGTCACGTAACTCATCTACAGATAGTTTCTCTTCTTTCAGGAAAGTGGATACAAGTCCTTTGTAGGAATCTTCGATATAGTCGTCCACCATTTGGAAGATATTCTTTTTCGCATAGTCCTGTTCTGTAATCAGTGCATGATATTGGTAAGTGGTGCCATATTGTTTATGTCCGAGATACCCTTCACGCTCCAATCGTCGCACAATAGTTGACAGGGTATTGAAATGCGGGCGAGGCTCTTCATAGTGTTCCAGAAGTTCACGGACAAACATTTCTCCATGCTGCCAATATAGTTCCATTACTTCTCTTTCTTTATTTGTCAGTTTCTTCATTCTTAGTTACTTTTAAGTTGTTGAATTATTAACGAATCCAGTATCTGGGGCAAAAGTAACTAAAAAAACAAGAGCAAGCAACTATTTTTTGTAGTTATGTCAATTCGTTAAACTTATTAAATAGTTGTTCACCCCACTTAACGAGAATTATGCCTATCAGTAAACAGGGTTAAAGCAGGGACCGGTTCCCACTCGCCTCCCATTCGGTTCCCATTTATTAATAGCAAATTTAGATGTTTAGAAATTTAGTTTATTGGTATATATAAAAATAAAATAACTATGGAAATTTGGCTGTGTGGTAAATTCTTCGTACTTTTGGCTTCGCCGAAGGTACTCACGTTCGAAAGAACAAAGAAAAACGAGTTTTCCTTTGGTTCTTTGCTCACTTATTCGTAACTTTGCAGGCTGAATTTGAATATTATTAAATAGGAACATGAACGAAAAGATTCAAAAGACACTGAAATCGGCTGAGACGGAAGACTGGCTCGACTTGCATGTGGTGCGCCCATTCTGCTATTGGTGGGCGGTGCTGTTTGCCAAGTTGGACATTCATCCCAATACGGTGACCATTCTTTCGATGTTCATCGGGGCTGGCAGCACTTTCTTCTTTGCCTATGGCAGTTTTATCTATGAGGGTACGCACGGACTGGTGATGAACATCATCGCTATCCTGCTGCTGTGCCTGGCTGATATCTTCGATTGCACGGACGGACAACTGGCTCGTATGACGGGCAAGAAAAGCCGACTGGGGCGCATCCTCGACGGTGTGGCTGGTTTTGCATGGTTTGTACCCATCTATCACGGACTGGTGTATCGTTTCTATGTGCACCACGACATTGAGTTCGGATGGCTGGGCATTGAGGATACGCCTGAGAATGCACTGATTGCCACGGCTGTGGTCTATGCGTTGGGCATTATCTCGGGGGTTGTGGGACTGGCTGGTCAGCAGCGCCTGGCCGACTATTACATCCAGGCTCACCTCTTCTTCCTGAAAGGCGAGAAGGGTTCGGAATTGGATAATTCGCAGAAGCAGCAGGAGATTTACGACCAGATGACGCCCGAGACACCTTGGGCGGAGCGCTATTTCCAGAAGTCGTATATCGGCTACACGAAGAAGCAGGAGCAGAAGACTCCAGAGTTTCAGCGGATGCTGAAGGCGATGCGCGAGAAATACGGTTCGCTGGACAATATTCCTGCCGACATCCGTCAGGACTTCCACGACAGTTCGCTGCCCGTGATTACATGGAACGGACTGCTGACGTTTAATTTCCGTTCGGCATGGTTGTTCCTGTTCTGTCTGCTCGATGTGCCTGCCATGAATTTCGTGTTCGAAATCGTGTGCATGGGACTGCTGGCATGGTATGTCAACCACCGCCACGAGGGCTTCTGCAAACGCATCAGAACGAAGATTGAGCGCTTATGAAATGGACGAAACAAAGGCTGAATAACCTGTTTTTCTTTCTCGGCATCGCAGCCATCGTGGTGATGCTGCTGACGTTCGATGTGAGTTTCGTCGAACTGTGGGACCATCTGTGTCACGCAGGTTACTGGCTCATCCCCATCGTAGGGGTGTGGATTTTCGTCTATGCACTGAATGCACTGGCATGGAAGGCTACCATCGAGGGCAATATCGGGGGAAAGATGCCCGTGAGCTTCTGGCGACTCTACCGACTGACCATTACGGGCTATGCGCTGAATTATGCCACTCCTGTTGGCGGACTGGGCGGTGAACCATATCGCATCATGGAGCTTTCGAAGGATATCGACAAGCAGCATGCTACGTCGTCGGTCATTCTGTATGCGATGATGCATTTCTTCGCCCACTTCTGGTTTTGGTTTATCAGCATCTTCATCTATCTGGCACTGGCCATCGTCGGCGACTTGCCCATCACGATGGCTATCGGCATCACGCTGGCCATCATCGTGGTGTTCTGCCTGTTTTTCTTCTACCTCTTTTCGCGAGGCTATAAGAACGGATTGGTGAAATATGTGCTGGGCGTTGTGGCCAATATCCCCGGTTGCAAGAAATGGACGCTAAGATTTTGGGCGCGCCATGCGGAGTCCATCGAGAACATAGACAAGCAGATTGTTGCCCTGCACCATCAGGACAAGGGGGCTTTCTATAAGAGTCTGTTGCTGGAGTATTTCTCGCGCGTCGTGCAGAGCTCGGAGGTGATGTTCATGCTGCTGCTGTTCGGTATCGACTGCGGAGGCGGCTGGGACGGACTGACGCTGACCTTCCTGCACAGTGTGCTGATAGTGGCATTCACCACGTTGTTTGCCAACCTCATCGGATTCCTGCCCATGCAGTTGGGTGTTCAAGAGGGCGGTTTCGTGCTCTCCATCGCAGCCCTCGGCCTGTCGGCAGCGCTCGGTATCTTCGTGAGCATCATCTGCCGCGTGAGGGAGATTATATGGATTGCCATCGGTATGGCGTTGATGAAATGGAAGAATTGAAATAACGATATAAAAGAAATAAGAAATGAATTATCTCGACAGAAACGAATTTAATTTTGAGCCTAGCCAGAAAGTGGTGGAGGCCATTAAGAATTTTGATCCGAAAACACTGTGTTTTTACACCCGAATCTATGACCAGGGAAAAAAGAGCGTCATCTCCGTACGCCTCAGCGAAATCTATGGCGTGCCCGAAAATCAGGTGCTGCTGACCTATGGCGGCGAAGACATGCTGAAAAATGCCATCCACTATTTCCTGATGCTGGGTGACAACAAGAAGATTCTTATCCCTGAGTTCTCGTGGTGGTATTACAACCGCGTTGCCTCTGAGTGTGGCGGTACGTTTGAGATGTACCCCCTGCACGAGAAAGACGACACCTTCGCCTATGATATCGACGAGGTGATTGAGTACACCAACCGCGTGCATCCCCGTATGTTGCTGCTGGCTTCGCCCAACAACCCGACAGGCAACGGACTGACGCCCGAGGAGATTGGACGCATCATGGAGAACATCCCTTCTGACACGATGGTGCTGATTGACGAGGCTTATGCCAGCTTCATCTCTACCGACACCGCTTATATTGCTCCGCTGGTGAACAAATACAGCAATCTGATTATTTCGCGCACGCTGTCGAAGTTCTACGGACTGCCCGGATTGCGCGTCGGTTTCGGATTCATCGGTAAAGGTCATGACCAGTTTGAGAGCTATGTCAACAAATATCTGGGTTACAACCGCTTCTCGGAGGCTGTTGCACTGGCTGCGCTCGACAGCGACGAGCACTACCGCAAGGTGGCTGACGATATGGAATGGGGACGCCAGCTTTACAAGAAGGAACTGGGCTCGCTGCCTGGATTCAAGGTTTACAAGTCGGTGGCCAACTTCATTCTCATCAAGTATCCCGTAGAGATCAAGGATGCGCTGATGGAGGCTCTGAAGGTGCAGGACTACAAAATCAAGTTCATGTCGGACAAAGGTTTGGAGTCGTGTCTGCGCATCACACTCGGTCGTAAAGAGCAGACTCAGACCGTTGTGGACACTATACTCAACGTGCTGAAGAAGTGAAACATCAATAATTTGCTACCGCTGTAGTAATCATAATTCTCCGCTCGGCACTTGTGACGCTTTTACAAAGGCCACAGGCCGACTAAAAGAATTCTCAATTGTCAATTAAAAAAAATGATTGGAGTTATCTTAGCCGCCGGAATGGCAAAACGCCTTCGCCCACTGACTGACACAAAACCCAAGTGTCTGTTGGAGGTGGGTGGACGCACATTGCTGGAGCGCACCGTCAGAGCCATGCAACAAGCTGGCATATCGGAATTCGTGGTAGTAACCGGTTATCGCGCTAACCAAATAGTTGACTTCCTGACTCCCCTCGCCCATAGGAATGGGGACGGGGGTGAGGCTTCGTTCCACTTCCTGCATAATGCCGACTACGAGCACAACAACAACATCTACTCGCTGTGGATGGCTGGCGAATACGTTCGCGGCAAGGAGTTTCTGCTGATGGACAGCGACATCCTGTGCGACCCAGCCGCCGTTGTGCGCATTGCCCAGGAACCCGAATCGGCACTGGCTCTGAATCGCCATGAGTGTGGCGAAGAGGAAATCAAAGTCATCGTGGACGGTGAGGGGCGCATCACTGAAATCAGCAAGGTGTGCAGCATCAAGGATGCCATCGGTGAATCGGTGGGTATCGAGAAAATGACTGCCGACTATAGCACGGCGCTCTACAAGGAGTTGGACAAGATGATTGAGGACGAAGGACTCATCGACGTCTTCTACGAGCGATGCTTCGAAAGGCTGATACCACAAGGGCATACGTTCAAAGTGGTGGACACTACGGATTATTTCTCGTACGAACTGGACACTCCGGAAGATTTCGAAAGGGCACAGCAGCTCATGCCGAAGGAACTGGTGTAAACGAAAAAAGGAATCAGCCGACGTCAGGTTGATTCCTTTCTTTTTTATGACTGTTTGTCTTCCTCTTCCTCCTTGCGACGCTTCTCTTCGGCCATGCGCTGGAAGTCTTTCTTCTGCAAGACGAAGTTGGAACCAAGATATTTCTCCTTTACGATGGGGTTGACAGCCAACTCGTCGGGACTGCCCTGAAACAGGATGCGCCCCTCGAACAACAGGTAGGCACGATCCGTAATGTTCAGCGTCTCGTGTACGTTATGGTCGGTAATCAGAATACCGATATTGCGATATTTCAATTGCCACACAATCTGCTGGATATCCTCGACGGCAATAGGGTCGACACCGGCAAAAGGCTCGTCGAGCATGATGAACTTTGGCTCAATGGCCAGACAGCGGGCTATCTCAGTGCGACGACGCTCACCACCGGACAGCTGGTCGCCCTTGTTCTTACGAACCTTGTTAAGACGGAACTCACGGATGAGACTCTCCAACTTCTCCAACTGATAGTCGCGAGGCTTACCCGTCATTTCCAGTACGGAGAGAATATTGTCCTCGACCGACATCTTGCGGAACACTGAATTTTCCTGTGCAAGATAGCCGATTCCGGCACGGGCACGACGGTAAACGGGATAAGTGGTCACTTCCTCCTCGCCCAGATAGACGTGGCCGCCATTGGGCACCACCAGTCCGGTGGTCATATAGAAAGAGGTGGTCTTACCTGCTCCGTTAGGTCCTAACAGACCTACTATCTCACCCTGTCTGACATTAAAGCTCACATCGTTCACCACGGTGCGCTTGCCATACACCTTCACCAGTCCTTCCGTGCGAAGCACCAGTTGTTCGTCCTGTTTGTTGGTTGTTTCGTCCATATTGACTGCAAAGTTACGAAAAGTTGAGAGCAAAACAAAAGAATCCATTCTTTTTTTTGCCGAGACGGAGTAAGTTAGCTATCTTTGATAGCAAAGTTACGAAAAGTTGAGAGCAAAACAAAAAGAATCCATTCTTTTTTTTTGCCGAGACGGAGTAAGTTCACTATCTTTGATAGCTAAAGTTACGAATAAGTGTGATAAAAAACAACCAAAGGTATGATTTTTTTCATAAAATTATGTATCTTTGCACCCATGATTATAAAACTATTGCATAAATCGCTGACATCGTTTGGCAAATTCATCATGCTGATGGGACGCACATTCAGGCGCCCGGAGCGCTTGCGCATGTTTGCCAAGGAATATATCAAGGAGATGGCACAACTGGGTGTCAACTCAATAGGCATTGTGCTGCTGATATCATTCTTCATCGGTGCAGTTATCTGCATTCAGATGAAACTGAACATCCAGAGTCCGTGGATGCCGCGCTGGGTCAGTGGTTACACCACCCGCGAAATCATGCTGTTGGAGTTCTCCAGCAGTATCATGTGTCTGATTCTGGCTGGTAAGGTAGGGTCGAACATTGCTTCGGAACTGGGTACGATGCGCGTGACGCAACAGATTGACGCCCTGGACATCATGGG
>JAEEGG010028090.1_pt1 | contig 10612 bp, 9 predicted proteins | sample 9134161 | NCBI WGS metagenome assembly JAEEGG01 (sample SAMN16246543, study PRJNA631951) | gut metagenome | biome: gut microbiome; feature: rumen; material: CR-attached | host: Bos | place: Iran: Karaj | collected 2018-10 | reverse complement strand
CATCAGGTACCGATGGTTCTTCAAACTCCAATGACTCATCAGGCACCGACGGCTCTTCAAACTCCAATGACTCATCAGGTACCGATGGTTCTTCAAACTCCAATGACTCATCAGGCACCGACGGCTCTTCAAACTCCAATGACTCATCAGGTACCGATGGTTCTTCAAACTCCAATGACTCATCAGGCACCGACGGCTCATCAAGCTCCAACAGTTCATCAAACGAAGGATTCGCAGCATTAGAAATTGATGAACTTTTCTATTGGTTAAGCAAAAAAGGCACTAAAATAACTGACACCACTGACAGCTGGTACACTCAACTAACAGGCAGCAGTGACAACTCCGACCTGAAAGCGGTTTTGACATGTTTCGATACCGAAAAAGAAAAACTGCAGAAGGATAATCTTAAAGCCTACAAAATAAATTTTGAAGGAAGCGACGAACAAACAGTTGAGGACAAAATCAAATGTGCCCGTATCGTCGATGTAACAGGATCAGAAGTTGTTGTCGATCCCGCCGGATACACGCTTAATATCACACTGACTTTGCTTAAATACTCTTCAAAGTACTGTTTTCATCTGATTATCGACAAAGATGATTCACACAAAAGCGTAAGTTCCTACAACAGAATGAAGTTCTCCAGCAAAGCAGATGAAAAAATCGAACCCAACATTATGGTGGGCTCCAATCTAAAGAACCTGTTCACCACAAATTTTTCTATTTATGCTTCAAAATCATCCTACAGTGATGTAGGAATCGACAGCTACAGCATGGTATTTGACTTTTTTAGATTCAGATACAACGACACAACTGACCTGATTGAATTTTATCAGCTCCCCGCAGTAAACACCGATGATATAAACGAACTTATAAAAAGTGATAACAGCTACAACAATATGGTTCAAATTCTGAGCAGCGGTGCTGTAAGCGTCCCTGAAGCGATTCTGGGAGGAGTCGGAGCCGGACTGATTGGCTTGAAGTTCGCATTTAAGAACACTCCTCAGCTTATGTTTGATGCCAATAAAGACGATCAGGGAACATTTTATTCCTTTGCCAAAAATAAAATTAACCTGAACTCAACTGTTCTTCAAATGGAATCGGGGATTGAAATAGCTGAAGATCACATATACACGGGAGCTGAAGGAGCAATAGTGCTGAAGGTCGGTGACAGCTGCGTAACGTTGGGAAACAAACAGGATGTTAACATAGAGTTAGAATCCAAAAAATTTAAAATAAATCTAACTAACGACAAGATAGTTCTGGCTGAAAAATCAAATAAGGCAAAGGTTACTCTGTCAGAAAATAAATTTGATATTTCATTCAGCGGAGCCGCATCAACTGTTCTTGATCAGGACGGTCATGTACTAAAGGCGGCGAAAAATGTTAATTTATTTAAATTTAATTAAGAAGTGAGTTCTACCAAACTTTTATATCTTATAACTGAATTTGTATTGATGAAAACAGAGACAGAATTTCTGATGAAAAGGCAATGATTTTAATGGAGACATCAAAAATTTGTAACCTCGGTTTCTTGGAATTCGTCTAAATCTTTAGGGGCAGTCATATGAGTATCACGGATGGTCTGAAAGATAAAACCATAGACAACAATTTAACTTTGGAAATGAGTGCCAAAAACTCAACAAAGATCTCGACAGTTGTGGTTGATGCAACAGGATCCATAGGAAACAGTTTTTTCCTTGGATTAAAGTCATCATCAAATCTGCTCTTTGATACGCTGTACGGATTATCACTCAACTACGGTTTTTGTGGCAAAATAAGATTAAGACAGTCATGCTACTCTGACTTTTACAATAAGCAGTGCAATGGATCATATACCGCAACGTCTTTGATCAATCTCGTTGTTCACAGCAACCGCATTGCCTTTCTTTCCGGTTATGAATGTGATACACAAAATCTTGGTACCCCATTAAATAACACAACAATAACCAAGGGAGATTTTAAGGCGACAACTCTGACGGGTAAGATAATAATCAGCGGAAGCAAAAAAGTTGTGTTTAAATCATCAAACTCCGCCGACAAAGAGGGTTCGATTTTAATAGACAACTCCTCTGTATCCATATCACTTAAGAGCGGAACAATAAAAATGTCAGCAGCTGACGCTCCCTCCGACAATTTTAACCCTACGGCCAACCTTCTAAAACTAGACAAGGATTCGATTCTGACGCAAAGTTGCAGTGATGTTGCAATAGAACAGAAGAAAGACGAGACTTCATTAAAAGTAAAAAATTCAAAAATAGAAATGAAAAACAATGAAATAAATATTGTCAGTTCTGATTTTTACAGTCAAAGTCCTGCTGAAATAACACTTGTGGATGTATCTCAAACTCAGGCCGGCGTTACATACAATGAAGTAAAAATTACAACATGAGGAGGGAAGATTATGTCACCAAAGGAAAAAGTAGTCGATTTTGGGAAAGGTATTATATCGTATTTCAACAACACTAACCTGGTTAAATGGAAGCCAGACCTTTCCACTTCAACAAGCTACAGCCTTAGTTCTGAATCATCATTTGCTTTTAAACTTTTAGACAATCAGTACGCCGGCTCGGTTACAACAGGAATAGACTTAAGTTGTACAACCATGACCATCATCGGCGCTCAGGTGGGAATAAACTACAAGCCTGACATACCAGGCAAAGACCGCCGCAAAAAGATTTCCGCTGTATCAGAAAAAATAAGTTTTTCAAAAGACAAAATCTTCGGCTCTGAATACAGATATACCAATAACGGAGTTATATCATCAAACGGAGGAACCACACTTCAGGCTCCGCTCAATAAAACCTTCTCCACGTCATCACCCCCGACTTCAAAACAGGTTGTCAGAGCATTAGATCAGATTACTACAGCTGTCTGTACTGCCATAGGAGTTGCCAACTCCATTGCTGCAGCATCTTACACCGGGGCACAGAATCCAAATCCAGCCGGATACACAACAGCAGCCATAACAGCTTCCCTGCTTCCTGCAGTGGGGCTTGCAATTTACGGCACTGTTGAACAGATCCTCAAATCCAAAAATTCCAGCAAAAACAAAGATGCAAACGATGCAGCTGAAGGAATGGATGCGGATATACTGGTAGTTGCAACCCATGATGCTAAATACGAGAGCATGCTTGGCATAAATGTCAGTTCCAAAAACTCAAATATTACTTTAGACGAAAGTAGTAGCGGATCTGTAACCATCCAAGCTGACAGCGATATAACTGTTGAGGTGCCAGATTCCAAAATAACAATAGATCCAAACCAGATTGAAATGAAAAACGGAAACAGCAGTATAACTATCAACAATGACTGTATAAGGATAAAACAGGATACGCTGAAGATAATCCTATCAGAAAATAACGTTGATATAACAAATTCTTCCACAAAAGCCTCATTTGGACAAAACAAGATTAAGATATTAAACCTCCAATATGAAAACGGGAAATTGGCAATACAACCATAGGAGATTTAACCATCATGCCGCAAGTATCCTCGATGATCTGGCACTATTTGACATCTGTTTATTTTACTTGCAGGGCGGCATAATACAGGTTTAAGAAGTCAGAAATATGCAGGACGTTTTTTACACAACAGCCATTATTAAGGAAATTACAGATAGCAACTCCTATAAAATTATTGTTGACAAAAGTTACGCATCAGCAAAGCGGAGTATGTCATTATTGCTGCAGCCCTGTCCCGGTGATCTGGTTCAATGTCTGGTATACGGAAATAATTCCGTCTTAATCACGGCAATATTAAGTTCAGCCGAGCAGGAACAGACTTTTTCTCTTCTGCTTCCTCCCGACTCAAGTGTAATTTGTAAACAGCGACTTCAGATAACTGCGGACAAAATTAAACTAAATGCACAGATTTTTGCAGCAAACTCGAAAAACTTTTATGAAGCAGCAGAACAGCTGATAGAAAAGAATTCATCCCACACAAGAATCAAGAGCAGGAGTTCCGAGTTCGAAGCTGGAGAGATTACTACAAAAACAGACTGTCTCAGGGAAAGAATTCATAATTTGGCAATGAGACATACGGGTTCAAACGATCACTCTGTTGATAAACAGTGTGTAACCAGCACCGGCAGACATAAAATATATTCTGCAGAAGAAACAGTGATCAAAGGTAAAAAAGTGAATCTTAACTGATTCACAGACAGGAATCAGCATAAAGAAAACACATGAAGACTATGATTGAAGAAGCATCAAGAACTTTAACAGGCAGCAAGGTTCTGTATGAGCAAAGTAATATTACCAATACACCGCCTGAACATCAGAAACTCACTGCAGGAATATGGCAGGCAACCGTAGTATCATACAACAACGAAACAAATGAATTAATAATCAAAATTGAAGAGAGTGTTTTTTCTGCTATAAAGGCTTTTTCACTTCTGCTTGATCCAAAACCCAATGATATAGTTTTGTGTCATGCTGTAAACAATGACACGATATATGCTACTCAGATACTGGAATCAGGCTCTGAAACTAGCAGAACAATTACTCTCCCCGAAAGAATATCTGTAATGAGTTCCGACGATATAGAAATTCTGGCTAAGGGCATAGAAATGAATTCGAGAGAAATTCAGATCAATGCAGTAAAATCAGTCACAACAAGTCAGAACATTGAAATGCAGACTGATGTAATGTCTATGCAAAGCCGTACACACCACGAAGAAACGGGCACTAGAATCGTAACAAGCCAAACACTCAAGGAAACTGTCTTCAGAACAGCAAACAGGCATTACGGAGCAGATCAGTTAACTGTAGATGGCTCATCATCCGTAACAGCACAAAAATACATTCTTAACTCAAAAGGAACAGTTCAGATTAACGGTAGCAAAATAGACCTCGGGTAGATACGGCATATAAAAACAAAAGAGTTTACTGAGTCTTTAATATTTCACAAAAGTAACATATAAAAAAATCAAAACCGCCTAATAAATTAAGCGGTTATGCAGGAAGTCCAATTTCTACTTTGTTTGAGTGCTAAAATGAATAAAAGTTCAACGAATAGTAAAAAAACTTCGAATTATGCGGCTCAGATCTAATTTCAGATAAACTTTTAAGCCAAAGAGTCCGAATTAAACATTTTTTCCGTCAACTGAATCATCTGTCGTAATTTTTACATCATCTACAATTCCCTGACTTGCTGAATTCTCGTTACGATCAAACCATAACTCCATGAGTTCTCTGAAACTTTTTAATCCTATAGAAAGGTTGACCGAAGAAAAAGGCATTACTTGAACATACATTTCATGATCTTCAAATTCCTGCAGAGCAAATTTCACATTCTTAACTGCTAGAGAGCGTGGCGACTGATTAAGTTTATCAGCCTTAGTCAGCAGTAGCAGAGTTGGAAGCTGACAACCTATAGACCAGTCAATGATTTGGCGATCAAGAGTTGTCAAAGGATTCCTTATATCCATCACCACAACAAGTCCCTTCAAACATTTACGGGAAGCAAGATAATCGTTAAGAGAAGCCTGCCACTTTTTCTTAAGAGCCATTGGAACCTTTGCATAACCATACCCTGGTAAATCAACAAGTCGTTTACCCGGTTCAAGTTCAAAAAGATTAATCATCTGTGTTCTTCCGGGGGTTTTACTCGTTTTAGCAAGATGCTTGTTTTCAGTCAAAGCATTTAGAGCTGATGATTTACCTGCGTTTGATCTTCCGACAAAAGCTATTTCACAACCCTCGTCTGCAGGTAGAAATGATTTATCCGGAGCACTCATCATAAATTTAACATTTTTGAAATTATACATAATCAACCTATTGATATAATCAAAAAAAATAGGACTCTAAAGCCAATAACTTCAATCACATGTGCGTATTTCAGCGTTAAATCAAACAAAACTCTTTATTCGCCATTGCCTTTTATGCTACTGTTAATCGATCCTCTGAATTATTAAAAATACAAAAGGCTCTTTTGAATTGCATACACATACTAACATATTTTATCGTAAAAACTACGATCCGTATTTTCTTCTCATCGGACATACATGCTGCGACATGAACCAAGGTGCGCTGCCAGCTATTCTTGCATTTTTATACTTCCAGGGAGTGCTTACAACATTTGAAAGCATAGCATGGTTTGTTTTTGCATCTAATCTTGTTTCTTCTGTAGTTCAGCCTCTCGTAGGATACATTTCAGATAGATACCCGAGACCATGGCTCATGATTGCGGGGATCATAATAGCATCCATAAGCACTGGTGCCATCGGCTTTGTCCAGTCACATGACGCAATGATGCTGTGTTCACTGCTCAGCGGTATAGGAATTGCCATATTTCATCCGGCAGGAGGAAAAACAGCTCATGCCGTTGTTTCATCAGATCATCTTGGAAGGGGACTTAGTCTGTTTTACGTGGGCGGCAACATCGGTTTTGCCACAGGTCCGGTACTTGTTACAATAGCCATGACTTTCTGGGGTCCAGAAGGCACTGCCATTCTGTTTGTTCCTGGAATTGCCGTAACCTGCCTGCTCTTATTCATGAATCCAAAATTCACACATGCACTGAGAAAAGAGAAAAGACACATAACCCATTCAAAGGAACAGGGAAAAGCAGAAAAAGAAAGAGTGGGAGCATTTCTGATCCTCACTGTCGCTATTTTTTTCAGAGCAACAATATTCTTTGCCATCAATACATTCATACCTGTATTCTGGGTTAAAATTCTGGGGCAGACAGTTCAGGCAGGAAACACAGTGCTGAGCGTAGTTGCAGCAATGGGAGCCATAGCAACGCTGTGCGGAGGATTTCTTGCAGATAAGATAGGCGTAAACAGGGTGTTCAGCTATGCACTTACTGTAATAAGCCCGCTGTTTATTGCCTTCTGCTGTATTCAGAATGAGTACGTCAATATTGCTCTTATAGTACCTATAGCATTTTTCCTTTACGCAACCTCTGCCCCTATGATGGCAATAGGTCAGAGATTTCTGTGCAATCATACCGGTCTGGCATCCGGGATCACCGTAGGTCTTGCTGTAAGCTTCGGAGGAATTACTGCACCAATCCTTGGAAGAATCGGAGATATATACGGACTTATTGCAACTTTCTGGATTATTGCCGGATGTGCCTGCTGTGGCATGATTGTAAGTTACCTGATCCCTGACGCTTCTGTAAAAAAATGATTGCGATGCAGGAGCCGTCATTGGACAGTAAAATTTCTTAATTATTTCTTCCTTATGAAAACTCGGTGTTTGTTTTTTAACCAACTTCTGTCCAATGACGGCAGGATAGCAAGAAACTGATGCTTTCCATCAGTCTCATTACCTAATTTTATCTGACTGTCGATAATAACCCGGCTAAATGCCGACTTCGCTTTGCATCTGAAAAAAGACTCGAAAGATATTTATTATGGAGCAGACAGCAGATCTTTTTCAGGCTGTTAATTCTGCAGACTGCCAAAAAGCAAAAGGGACACAATTTTCTCATGTCCCTCTCGTTCACAATCAGATCAAAGATCAGTTACCAGCCTTAATTTTTGTCCACAAAGTATTTATTGTGCGGTTTATCTGTTGACTGTGAGGCTTAATCATAAACATTTTCGGCATCAGATCTTCTGGAATATTAACATTTTTGTTTGAAACCAAAGCCTCGTCCAGATACTGAGTTGATTCTGTAACCACATTGCTGTATGAAGTATAGTTGGAAATATCAGCAATCACTTTAGGATCAAGAATATAATTTATATACTTATACGCATTTTCAATATTCTGAGCATCAGCAGGTATAGCCATCATGTCATACCAGACCAGAGCACCTTCCTTTGGTACAACATAATCCACAACAACACCGTTCTTTGCTTCAATTGCACGATCACGGCCCTGCATTATATCTCCGCTCCAGCCTATTACTAGACAAACGTCACCTGTTGCTATATCAGCAATATACTGTGATGAATGAAAGTATCTTATGTAAGGACGTATAGTGAGCAACAGCTTAGCAGCCGCTGCATAATCCTTTGGATTAGTGGAATTAGGATCAAGCTTTAAATAATTGAGCGCAGTAGCAAAAATCTCGGTTGGATTATTCATAACTGCAACGCCGCAGCCCTTCAATTTAGAAATATTCTCAGGCTTAAAAACAAAATCCCATGAATCAATTTTATAATCCTCGCCAAAGGCCTCCTTGACCTTATCTACATTGAATCCAATACCTGTTGTGCCCTGCTGATATGGCACTGCATGTTCATTGTTTGGATCCAGCTCTGCAAGCATTTTCATTCTCACCGGATCAAGTTTTGACAGATTAGGAATTTTGCTTTTATCAAGTTTGTGAAAAACGCCAGCCTTAATCTGCCTTGAGAGGAAATCAGAACCAGGAACAACAATATCGTAACCGGATTTGCCAGCAAGAAGCTTCGCTTCAAGAACCTCGTTAGTATCAAAATAGTCAGTGGTGACCTTGATATTTGTCTGTTTTTCAAAATTGGAAACAGTATCAGGAGCCTCGTAATCGTTCCAGTTATACACGTTCAAGGTTTCTTCCGCTCCCGCCACTGACAGCATGGACATCAGACAAGAAGCACAGAGTACCGTAATACTTGATTTTTTAAGTGACTTTTTCATATTTTTTCCAATCTCGATAAGAAAAATTCCAAACACGCGCAGAAACATAAATATTTCTGTTCAAGATAATTATGGGACTAATGCACACCAATGTCATTATTAATTTAAAAAAAAATGAGAACGAACTAATGTTTTATCACCAGTTCCAAAAGAAAATCGGCACAAAACCAATCTTAGAGAATGATTTTGCACCGAACACAGTTTTGCCAAACTGAATACTAAAACTTCAATTATGAAAGGACGTCAATTATAAACTAATTACAGAGAAAACTGCAAATCAGCGGAGCAGTCATGCACAATACTTAAATTACTCCAGCCAGATGCTATTCCATCATAAACATCTCTCTCCGGCGCCGTCGCTATCTAAAATCTGCACAGACGCATACCTAAACTAGAGACCCAGAGCCGCCAGCAAATCATCCTGCTCCTCATTGCTTAATTCATCATCTTTTTTAGTGTCTGCGATATGCTGCTGTCTTTCAGCCTCCACAGTGCCGTTGTTAACGCTTTCAATAAGAGAATCCGGATCAATCTCCTCCGGCGAATCAAAGTCTCTCAGTTTAATAAACTCGGTATAATCCATGGAAAGTTCCATGTAAAAGATATTGTTCTTTTCAGTATAAAATGACACACGGCGCGACTGCGGTTTAACCAAATCAGTATCAACAGATATGCGAACCTGGCGATTAAGAGTGAGCATTTTAGGCTGTGACTGCGTTATTGAAGACTGAAGTTCCTGACTTACTTTCTTGGTAAAGTCGCCAAGAATCTGATTCATAAGCTCACCCATCACATTGCCAACCTCATCAGATGTGTATACTTTGGCAAGTTCATCCTCGGACATTCCCATGTTAAGAAGATAATTGGAGTACACCTCCATTGCGGCTTCTGCTGTAAAATTAATAACGACAAGACCTGAAAAGGCTCCATCAAACAAAACAAAACAACCGATATCTGGTCGTAAACAAGTCTTGGAAATGCGCTGAGCCATGGAAGAATAATTGATTTCATGGTGCGTTGCTTCTGTCAGAACAGAAGTAACAGAGTGACATAGTTTAAGTAAAATATCCTCAGTCGTTATTATTCTTTTTTCTGCTTTTTTGCTTGCCATTTGAAGCCTCAACCCTATCTACACAGTTCATTCTTAAATTTATATCAATCTCAGAAAATAAAAATGTAAATACATCACAAACTTTAAGGGTGTAAAAATAAAAATGGGGATCTCAAGCATATTATTGATCATTTTTTGGACGGTATTTGAGTATTTCAAGAAGCGACAAAAAATGCTGAGGAATTATAAGAAGAACACCAACAACAATACATACTATAGGCGTATAGCGCCACGCATCATCCGGAAGAAAACGAAAATACATTTCAATTATTCCAAAAAGCATCAGCAGACAGCCTATTACATTCAGCACTCTAAAATACCAGGGAATACGAATAATAACCTTCATAAAAATACCTTAAAAAGATTCTGTTCTATTAACATTTTATCCAAGAAACAAGCATGTAACAAATCATTACCGTTTAAAATTTATGCAAAAAAAAGGATCCCGACAGAAGGGATCCCTGTTGAAAAGAAGTAACACTCAAACTAGATTAAATGAATTCTATTTTCTTTCATCCTTTGGTGGCTTCGGCCAATCCTTGTATGAAGGTGCATCAGCAAGACGCTTTGCCTTAACATACACATCAAGCTCCTTAAATGAGAGACCTCCGTCGCTGTTCAAATCTACAGTTTTGAAATCCATTCCCTGCACTAAATTTCTGAGCTTTTCATTCTTCTTGGTCTTAACATCAACGAAAGCTGCATATTCATCCCTGCTCAACTTTCCGTCATGATCCAAATCAAAACGGTTGAAAGATCTGAATTCCTTCATATTAGGCATTGGTGCTCTGTGATGCCCGTGTACTCCGTGAGGTGGCGGAGGCATATGATGCCCGTGCTCTCCGTGAGGTGGCGGAGGCATATGATGCCCGTGCTCTCCGTGAGGTGGCGGAGGCATATGATGCCCGTGCTCTCCGTGAGGTGGCGG
>JAEEGG010028089.1_pt1 | contig 10613 bp, 6 predicted proteins | sample 9134161 | NCBI WGS metagenome assembly JAEEGG01 (sample SAMN16246543, study PRJNA631951) | gut metagenome | biome: gut microbiome; feature: rumen; material: CR-attached | host: Bos | place: Iran: Karaj | collected 2018-10 | reverse complement strand
GTCCTTCGGCGAATTCAATCCCATGTTGGGTTCGCCGAGGAGGTTGCCGCGCTCCGTTCCGGCGGAGACGCACGAGCGCACTGTGCGCACGAGGACGTCGCCGGGTCCCGGCGAGGGAACGGGTTTGTCGATGACTTCCGCAACGCGCGGAGACGTAAAGACGATGTTGGGGTTGATCATGGCAATTCACCGCGAACAAACATTTCGAGATAAGGCAGTGCGGCGGGGTATGTGCGGGCGTGGTCGCAATATGGGCATAGGACGAAGCGAGCGCACGTATGCCCCAGCGCCATGCATGAAGCAACCAGCAGCCGGTTTTCCTCGGAGCGTCCGGGCCACTCCCAAGGCGGTTCACCGCAGACGCAGAGGATTGGCGGAATGTCGGCCGAAACGTGAGCAAGGGGCGCAAGACGGTCTATCTTCGGCGCATACTGCGGGTCTTTGTCGCCGGCGTATTCGCGAACGGCGAAGTGCTTGGTGGTCTGCCCCGAAATTGCCACAATCCCCGCAAGCGCACGGTTTGAAACGCCATGTACTGCAAGCCATGAAGCGTCCATGCCGACCATCATTGCGAGATATGCCCCGGCGCTGAGGCCGCAAACGAATACCTTGCCCGGATTGCCTCCGTATTCGGCAATGTGCGCGGAAGTCCATGCGACGGCAGCCGCTGCGTCTTCGATGCACTCCTCCCCACATTTGGCATCTCGGCCCAGCAACCGATAATCGACGGCGACTTGCGCAATGCCATCGTCAACTATCGGGATGAAATGGCGTTCGTCTTCCGTGAGGCCGCCTCCATGCAACCATACGATGGAGGGGAAACCGGAAGACCCGTCTGGAACGCGAACATCAAGCCGACATGCGGGATGGTCGGTGTATGCGATGTTTCTGTATTCTTTCATTGCCTTCATTTGAATTCAGTGTGCAGTCTGATGCCACGCCAGGAGAGATTCCCGTCCGGCGCCGCGGCATCGTCCTGCCAGACAAAGCGGATTCCCGATGGAGTGCGTTCCTCGCGGCATTGTGCGCCGACGGTGCCGTCGAGGCGGATATCCTGCGCCACGCAGTCTCCGAAATCAACCTTGTAGCAAAGGAGGTCTTCCGGCGGAAGCGGGCGCTTGCCGTGCGTCGCCGCTTCGATTGTCATGCCGCCATGGCCGTCGAATTCCAGCGTCGCACGGTAGAACTGGTCGTCCGCCTCGGGGTTGGCCTTGCCGAAGGGCGGCATCCGCGCCTCCGGGAACTCGCACCGGATCCCGCCATTGGGGAGGGCTGTGAAAATCGCGGTCGCGTCCGATTCGAACTCCTGCGAGCGCTCGGCGCGATCATGCGCAGTCCAGCTGAGCTGGATGGGCGAGGCGGCATTGCGGCGGCGATAGACACGCGCCCTGTCGATGGTTTTCGTCCACTCGCCGCCGCGATTCTCCCAAAGACCGATGATGGCGCCGTTGCGCCGGAAGCGGACGCGGATCGCGTCGTCGTCGAACTGCCAGCCGCCGAAGACGCACGTGAGGCGCGGGTCGCCGGTGCCGATGCCGCGCGGACGCAGGGCCTCCGCCGCTTCCGTTTCGAGAATTTCGGCGACGAGACCGTCGGCGGAAGGCGCCGTGATGACTACGGCAAGTCCCGGCTCGTCGCCCAGACGGTCGCACAGGCGCACCCGCGCACCGGGGGCGAAACCGCCGACCGCGACGGCGCGGCCGCCACAGACGCCGCCGACCTCCGCATGTTCTCTCGCAAAGCCCATCGGGTGGCGCAGCGAGTCCCAGACGACCGCCCCCTCCCGCTCGCCGTGGCAGCGACTCTTGCAACGCTCGTACGTCGGGTGGCGCACGACGACCGGCGAGGAGAAGTCCCCTTCGGCGGAGTGCGCGAACCAGTCCGTCGCGCCGGGGATGCGGATGACGAGACGCAAATCATCGGGGATGCGGCTTTCAGCCGCGTCTGCAGCGGCTACACGCCAACCGGTGGCGGTTCGCTCGACGGAGACGCGAGCGGCGTCTGCGGGAACCGGCGAACCGTCGGCGGCGCGAAATTCGGCGGAAAAGGGTGGATAGGATGACGACACCACATTCCTGGTTGTTGTCCGTTTCCTGTCCGACGCGGCCGGAGGCCGCATCCCCTTCACCCTCACGACCTCGTAGCCGAAGGCCGGCAACGTCTTGTCGAACGCACCGCCCTTCCACTCGACACGACCCGCCGCCTCCTTGGCGTTGAAGTTCACGAGGACGACGCTCGCGCCTTCGTCGCCGGAACGCAGACAGGCGAAGACGCCCGAAGGCGCCTTGACGCACAAATAGTCCGCGTCACCGCGCCGCAGCTCCGGAATCGCCGCTCGCGTGGCGAAGATTTCGCGCCAGGCGTCGAACGCGCCGTCCTCGCCCTCGCCATAGACGAGCGGGATGCCGTCGATCCACGCGGAAAGCGCCATGAGCGCATTCGCCGCCGCGCGCCCGAAAAGGTCTTCGGCCCGCCAGCAGTCGTGGCTTTCGGGGTAGCGCAGGAAAACGGTGTCCGGGAGGCTCGACCATTTCTGCTCGTGGAGTCGGCGGCGCAGGTCCGAAACGACCGTCGCCGCGTCGTGGTCGCAGAAGAAGTGGGCGATGATGTGCGCAAGCGGCTGGTCGTAGATGGCGTCGGCGACCGTTCCGAAGACGCTTTCGTTGGACTCCGCGAGCGTCGCGGCCCAGGGTGTGGCGGCGCGCGCCGCCGCGCGGATGGCCCGCTGCTGCGCAAATCCGCCCTGCAAAAGCGCGAAAACGGCGCGGCGGTAGGGGACGTCCTTCGCCCAGTTCGGCCCCAGCGATCCGGCGGGGATGTCCATGCGCCAGCCGTCGAGGGCGTATTTTCGCGTGTCGTGCTCGATGAACCGCGCGAAGTATTCGATCCAGCCGGGGTGGTTGTAGTCGAACCCCATGAGCGGAAAGGTCTTGCCGTTCTCGTCGCGCACGAGCCATTCGGGATGCTCTTTGGCGCGGGCGTTGGTGTCGCGCCCGCCGTGCATCACGGCGTCGCGCCAGACCTTCAGCCCCAACCCATGCGCCCGCGCGACGTAGTCCTTGAAGTCCTCCTCGGTGCCAATCCCCGGCATGAGCTTGTAGTAGTCGTCCGGGATGTAGCCCTCGAACTCCACGGGTCGAAGCCAGATTGTCGTGCAACCCAGCGCCTTTACGAAGGGAAGATAGTCCGCCGCGGCCCGGAAGCCGCCCTTGTCGAAAAAGTCGTTTTCAAAGCACCCCGCCGGATGGCAGGAGTAGAGAACGGTGTCGCGGATGTCGGGGTCGCGGTCTTGCAGAACCCTCACGCCACAGGCCTCATACCACGAAGGGAGCGCCCGCATCGCCTCCTCGTCGCCGCCTTCCGCAAAGACGATCCACAGGTCGCCGATGCGTTCCTTCACACCCTTGCGGCACCATCCGCCAAAGCCAAGTTCGTGGGCGAGGACGAGGCCATCAGCCCGCTCCACGGCGATGGCGTTCGCGCGATCGGAGTAGGGGCGCGTGATGTCCGACGCGATGGCGACGGCGACGCCGCCGCCATCGCCCGCGCAGACGATGCCCTGGCCCCAGCCCGATTCGCGCAGTTTCCCCGGCGCGAACGCGCCCAGAGTGTGCCGCTCCGGCGGGTAAAGTCCGGGGAAGAACCAGGCGCAGCCCTCGCCACGCGCCTTGAAAAAACCGTCCGCCGTGCGGAAGCCCTTGATTATCCGTTCCTCGTCGCCCGTCCATTCGATATCGAACCAGCGACGCACCATGGGCTTGTCGGGGAAGGTCTGCCAGTAGGCATCGACGAGAACCTGTCCGACGCGGAGCCGCTGGAGCCTCACGCCGCCGCCCAAGTCCTCCGTCTCGGCCGCGCCCGCGAAGGCGACGGGCGCGTCCTTGCCGCCCACGCGCACCGGCGGGGCGGCTTGGTCATCGCAGATGTCAAGGACGCAGCCCCCGCCGAAGAAATACCGCGTCGCGCCGGGGCGCGCCGCGTCGAATTCCAGCGAAACGCCCTGCGCACCGCCGCATTGCGGCAGCGCGCAGAACGCGCATAGCGCGGGAAGACCGGCTGCGCGACGCCAGGTCATGGAATGGCCCCGGGGCAGACGAGGCGGAAGCCGAGGCTGTTCCACCGCGTGGTGCTGTAGTTGATGCCCGATTGATAGCGCGCGTAGGCGTATGACACGCCGTCGGAATGTTGCGCGCTGCCGCCGCGCAAGGTGCCAACGTCCCCTGTCGATGCGCCCGCCGGCTCGACGCACGGGTCGTCGCCGGAATTGGCGACATACGCGTTCATGTACCAGTTGTCGGAAGCGCTGTTCCACGTCTTGTCGCCACGGTCGAGGCACCATTCAAGGACATTGCCGTGCATGTCGTAGAGGCCCCATGCGTTGGGTTCCTTCAGGCCGACCCGAAAATGCGCCTTCCCCTGCGCGTAGCCGTCGCCGCTGCCCTGCAGCCAGCCAATGTTCTTGCGGTTCCCCCAGTCCTCCTTGCACCCGTTCGCGTAGGCCACCTTCTCGCCTGCGCGGCAGGCCAGCTCCCACTGCGCCTCGGTGGGGAGGTCGAGCGCGAGGCCGGTCGCAGCGCGAAACTTCGCAATCGGCGCGGAGTCGGCGACGGCGTGTCCACCCTGCGGCCAGCGCGGCGACGTGCCGCGCAAGTCGCTCAGGGATACGTATTCGACCGGATGCTGTGCGGAAGGCCAGGAGTCCAGCGTTCCGTTCGCGCTTGGATTGGAGCCTACGGCGTTCTGGTATTGCGCCTGGGTCGTCTCGTAGATCGCGACGTAGTAGTCGTTCGTCATCGTGACGTAGTGCGGCGCACAGCCAGTGATGTTGGCCGCGGACGGGAAACTGGTGTTGTAGTATTCCCAGCCCATGCGCCATTCGACGCCCTTCGCGGCGATGCGGCGCATGACGAGGTGCGTCGTGCGGTAGCGCACGTCCTCAAGACCGCCGGGAAGGGCGTTCGTGCTGGTGTAGAAGTGGACGCTGTTCGAGGCCGTGAGGTCTGCGACGAGGTAGTCCGGCGGCGTGGCGAGCGACCACGCCTTCAACTCCACCGCGACGCCTCCGGCGGCGATCTCGACGTCTTCCGGCCACGACCTGTCCGGTCGCCAGAGAATCGTGCGGTTTGCCCCGGTGCCGACCTTGCGGTTCACGTCTCCGGCGAGCGAACCGAGAACCGCCTCACCGACGGAGACGCCGTTCGTGAGGATGTCCGCCGTCACGACGGCGGCCTCGTTTTCAAGCGTGTAGGCGATGGTGACAAGCCCGCTTGCGGAATCCTGCGAGAACGCGATGCTTGCATCGGGGATGGACGGCGCGGCGAACGCGGCGGCGGACGACAGGGCGGCGATTGCGAAAAACTGCTTTTTCATTGTTGAATCCTCCTTACTCCATTGTCACGGGAACCGGGCAGACAAGGCGGTAGCCGCGCTCCGGGGCACCGTCGTCGTTTTCGACACCGCCTTCCTTTGGAAGCCAGTAGCGAAATGCCGAGCGGTAGTTGTTCGCGCCGTTGTTGTAGCCGCCGCCACGCGCGGAGACGGTTGTGCCAGTGGAAGGTCCAACAGGATCGACAAGGACATCCGATCCCGCGCGGTAGTTCATGTCATTCATCCAATAAGTCGCGCTACTTGACCCCGGATGGCGGTCAAGGCAGATTTCCCAGACGTTGCCGTGCATGTCGTAAAGCCCCCAGGCATTCGCCGTTTTGAGACCGACACGGTGGCGGTGTCCTCCGGAATTGTCCGAGTTCCAGGAGACGAGGTTTCCGTTCGCGGTTGTCGCCTCCATGCCGTTGTTGAGTTCGCTTCGCGTCCCGGCGCGGCAGGCAAACTCCCACTGCGCCTCGGTCGGGAGGTCGAATTCAAGGCCCGTGCGGGTACGCAGTTTTTGGAGGAGGCTACCCGAATCGACCTCATGCCCGTCCGCCGGCCAGCGTTTGACGAGACCGCGCATGGAGGAGAAGGAAACGCACGCGAGCGGCAACTCGTCCTCGTTCTCGCCCGAAGACAGCCAGTCGGGCGTCTCCGCCACGTGTGACGTACCGTCGTTCAGCGCCTTGTATTGTCCGCGAGTGAATTGATAGACGGACATGTAGTAATCCCTGGACAGCGCGACGGCATGGGGCGGACCGTTGGCGGACAGATTGGAAAATCTCCGAGTCTCCGGAACAGACATGCCCATCGTCCACTCCACGCCGGCCGCGTCGATGCGGCGCATGGGGATGTAGCGCGTCTTGTAGAGGGCGTTCGTGAGACCGCCGAGCGGGATGAGCGACTCGTCGGCGTAGTAGGCGACGGCGTTCGTCTCGCCTGGATCGACGATGCACCAGGGCGGAGGGGCGGAGAGCGGCCAGGCCGTGAGCTTCACGCGGAAGGAGTCCGGCGCGAACGTCGCGCCATCCAGGTAGTCGCGGACGGGCCAGGAGATGGTGCCGGACGCCTTGTTGACGAACTTGTTTGCATCGCCCGCAAGGTCTTCAATTCGGCCAAAGGGGATCGACACGCCGCCTGTGGCGTTGGTGAAGAACTCGCACGTGACGATGGCTGGGCCGTTCGCGAGCGCGTAGTCGATTTTCAATGTGCGCCGCGAGTCGGTGCGCTGCTCGACCGACGTGACGGTCACGGTCGGCTTTGCCGCGAGCGCCGCTCCGGAGGTCGCAATCGCGATGGCGAGAAGAAGGAGTCGTTTCATGAAGGATGTTCTCCGGGGTTATTTGACGAACAGGATCGTGCCAGGCGACGTGGTGGAGAGCTGCATCCAGCCGGACCAGACGGAAAACGGCAGCCAGGCGAATAGGGTGGAAGACACGGACTTCGTCGCAGTCGTCGCAGTCGGCGCGGCAGAGGCCGTCATCTTCCAGTCGAGTTTCAGTTCCGAGGCCGTCGCGGCATTCGCGGCGACCGGGGCGGCCAACGCCAAAAGCGCCAGAATTGGGAAAAGGCATCGTTTCATGCGGGATCCTCTTGTTTGGTGTTTTTCAGAGCCGGGGAAGGGTTCCCCTGCAACGCCACCCATGCTACCCGACCTTCCCCCAAGGGAAAAGTACACGCTTTCGGCAAAATGTCGCTTTTGTGGAAAGCACATTTCTGGTATCATACCGCCCGCCATGCCCACCACATCCCATATTCCCCGCCGCCGCGTAATCGCGGCCGTCGCGCTCGACACGCATTCCGGTCAGCGGAAGCTCGACGGAATGATGCGGTTCTTCAACGAGACACTCGTCCCGGCGGGGCGTCCATGGGACTTCGAGGTCCAGCCCAACAGCTTCTTCGTCACGCCGGCGTGGGCCGCGCGGGCGCGGGATGCGGGCGTGGCCGGTGTGATTTTGCTCGACTATCCGACACCGGAACGCATTCGGCTCGCGGTATCGACCGGGCTTCCGTGCGTCATCGAGCTTTCGGAGCGCGCCGGGGGCGGCGTCCCGGAGGAGGCGCGGGCCGCGCAAATCGTTTGCGACGCACGGGCGCTCGCCCGCGAGGCCGCGATGAACCTCGTCGTGCGCCAGAGCTTCGCCTCGTTCGGTTTCGTCCACGCCGCCGGAGCGCAGGAGTGGACGCGCGACCGCTGTGCGTTCTTCCGCGAGACGCTGGCCGGACGCGGGCGCGACTGCGCTGTGTTCACCCCGGGACGCCGCAGTCTCGGCGCGTGGCTCGCCGCGCTCCCGAAACCCGCCGCCGTGTGCGCCGCCAACGACGAGACGGCACGTCGCGTCGCGGAAGCCTGCCTCGCGCGGGGCATCGCCATCCCCGCCGAGGCGGCCGTGCTGGGGTTCGACGACGATCCGCGCTTCTGCCTCTCGTCCGCGCCCTCGCTCTCCTCCGTGGTGCAGGACTTCGAGCGTTGTGGACGGCTCGTCGCCGAGACCCTGGAGCGCATGATGGACGGTGACGAGGCCGCGCCGCACTTCCTGCAATACGGCGCACGGGGCGTCGCCATCCGAGAATCGACGCTCTCCGACTCCCCGCACGCCGCCCTCGTGCAGCGTGCGCTGGAGGTGATCGACGCCGACGCGCACGACCCGGCATTTGGCGTGGAGGAAGTAGCGCGGAGGCTCGGCGTCTCGCGGCGGCTCCTGGATTTGCGATTTCGGGAAATTGGGCGCAAGAGCGTCCACGAGGTCATCCGCGAACGACGGCTGGAACAAGCCAGGAGACTCCTCGTCGAAACCGCCCGCCCCATTGAGGCGATCACGCATGACTGCGGCTTCACGAACCGCACCCACCTCAAGAAACTATTCCTCCGCACCTTCGGTTGCTCCATGCGCGAGTGGCGCAACCGTTCCGCCAGGGGTTGACCGCCACCCGCTGAGCTCCAGGTTACGGGCATGCGCCGGCCGTTGCCGGTGGCGGAATCGACGGGCACCTACAGCGGCTCGACGAGCGGGTCGTCGATGCCGCGCTTTTTCGGGTCGTAGTTGACGCCGACGAGGAAGACCGGCGGCTTGCCGTCGAGCCATGGGCCGGCGTAGTCCTTCGTGCGCGCCTGCTTCAGCGCCTCCTGCGGCGTCTTGCCGTATTTGAACTCGAAGACATAGACGCCGCTTTTGTCCTTCAGGATCGCATCGGCGCGGCCGCGGGCGCTCTGGCGCTCGCCGGAAACGTCAGCTCCGATGAGTTTCATGAACAGAAGAAAGTAGCGCTTCGCCTTCGCCGTCGCGAAGTCCCAGCCGTTCTTTGCGCCAAACGCCTCGACGTTCTCGCGCAGCGTTCCGTCCATCTCCTCCGGCGTGAAGCCGAGCAGCGTCGCGAAGCGCTTGTCCATCGAAATATCGGTGAGGTGGTTGAGTCCCGAGAAGACCGACAGTTTCGTGAGCTTCGTCACGCCGGTCAACATCAGGAAGCGGATGGACTTCGAGTTGTCCTTCAGCTTCTCATAGAAGTCGTGGAGCGTCTTGCGGACGAGCTTGAGCGCTTCGGCGTCGTCGAGGAAGCCGGCGACCGGCTCGTCGTATTCGTCGATGAGGACGACGATTTTCTTCGTCGGCGACTTCTCGGCGGCGGCCTTCAGGAACTCGCCGAAATTGACCGTCGCGTCGACCTTGTCCTTGTACGGAACGCCGGCATCCTCGCACAAGTCGCGCACCAGATTCTCCAGCGCGGCGCGGAAGTTGTCGACGGTCGCGCCGTTGGCGCGCATCATGGAGAAGTTGTAGACCGGATGCCGATTCTTCGCCGTCCACCCCTCCCACGGCTTGTCGTAGATTTCGAGCCCCTTGAAGAGGCTCTTCCGCCCCTCGAACATGGCCTGGAGCGTGGAGAGCATGAGCGACTTGCCAAAGCGGCGCGGGCGCGAGATGAAATACTGGGCGTTTGTCCTTCGGCGGGCCAGTTTGTAGAGCAGGCCCGTCTTGTCCACGTATTTGTTCTCCTTGTCCCCAATCAGGGTCGGAAAATCGTGAACACCGGTGGTGAGTTCCTGGATTTTGCGTTTTGCCATGGTGCGCCCCTTTGCGTTTGCGGGGCCAAGCCTAGCAAAACGCGGGCCGGAATGCAAAATTGGGCGAAAGATTGAGGCGGCGATGACGTAGGCGTCGGTCGCCGTCGGATTCGGCGGCAGAAGTCCCGCAGCGCGAGGTACGTCGCCTTCGGCGTGAAGTCTCGCTGGACGATGCCGAAGTGGTCTTCGCTGTAGTAGGGGTCGAGACCAGGGGAGCGGAACTCGTAGATGAAGTATTTATCGACGCCGAACTGCTGCGCGATTTCGATGGAGCGCATGATGTATTTCGCCTGGTCGGCTTCTGACGTGCCGCCCTTGTCCCCGCCGCATCCGGCCATGACGACTGCGCCTTTGTAGTCGCTCCCGAACTTGTAAAGCCCCACGCCCGCCACCTCGCGTCCGTCCTCCGTCCTCGCGGAAGTGAGCGGGATGAACCGATCGCCGGGTTTGAGCCGCTTCCCGTCGTAGAACCGAAAGCAGGTGAACCCGTTGGGGTCGGGCTTCAGCCCCGCCGCCGCTGCGGCGTCGGTCGCGTAGGTCTTCGTGGACGGTGTAAGGCCGTTTTCGGCAGACGGAAAGACGATGTTCGTCCGCAGCCTTTCCTGCAGGATCTCGCGGTAAAGCCGTCCATCCGGATTCTTCTCGACCAGCTTGCCGTCGAGATACGGGAACCAGGTGCAGCCGCCGAAATCCACAAGCCCCCCGCCGCGCCGGACGAAGTCCACAACGGCATCGACCGTGCGAAGCGGGAACGACTCCGCGTAGGGATACACGACGGCGTCGAGTGCGTCGGCCTCCAGTTTCGCGACGAGCTGGCGCGGGGTGTACGCCTCGGCCGTGGAGCCGGGCAGCAGCAGCTCGCGCATCGCCTCGGCGAATTCCACGCCTCTGGGGGTATCCTCGTCGATTTCGACGTAGCCGACGCGCCACGCCGTCCGTTCGGGTCGCGCCGCCTTCAGCGCCGCGAGGAAGAGGTTCTGCGCCGGCAGCCGTGCCTTCTGCGTGGGCCAGCCGATCTCGGTGATCCAAATTGGCTTGCCAGCGTCTCCATGCGCGGCCATCGTTTCCTTCAGCCCTCTCAGCTGCCGTTCCAGTTCGCCGTCAGGCGGGTTCGGCCAGGTGTATGGGTGGACATTCATGGCGTCGAAGAAGTCTTTCGCCCCGGCGTTGTAGAGCG
>JAEEGG010028087.1_pt1 | contig 10613 bp, 7 predicted proteins | sample 9134161 | NCBI WGS metagenome assembly JAEEGG01 (sample SAMN16246543, study PRJNA631951) | gut metagenome | biome: gut microbiome; feature: rumen; material: CR-attached | host: Bos | place: Iran: Karaj | collected 2018-10 | reverse complement strand
AAGACTGCTGTAGGCTCCCTCGTTTATCCTACCGATGAAATCAAGGCTAAGCTGACTGAAGGCGAGGTGACCGTTTACGGCTATGCTGTTTACGTCACCACCAGCAAGGGTACTACGTATGTGAATATCATTACTACCAGTGTTGGTACTGACACAGCCGTGAAGGGCATCAATGCAGAACAGAAGGCCCAGGAAATCTATGATATGACAGGCCGTCGCGTCAGTCGTATGACAAAGGGGCTTTATATCGTAGGTGGCAAGAAGATTCTCAAGTAAGCAGAATCCCTGTATAATATAGACTAAGGTTTCAAGGGGCTGGCCTACTTCCCAGAGGTGCCAGCCCTTTTCTCTCTACCAAGCAAACAGATAAAGCTATATGGCATTAGGTAAATGGATAGGAGGTTTCTTGGGACTCCTGCATGGAGGTCCCTTGGGCGCATTGGCAGGCTTCGCGCTGGGTGCTCTCTTCGACAGCATGACGGAGCGGGCCCAAAGTTTTACCGTTGAGGAAGAGCGCACATATCAGTCTCAGGGCGAGCGCAACGGGTTCCTCTTCTCGCTGATGGTACTCTCTGCCCACATCATTCATGCAGACGGCAAGATCATGCATTCCGAGATGGAGTTCGTGCGTCGTTTCCTGCGCACCAACTTCTCCTCGCAAGCAGAATCTGAGGGGCAAGAGATTCTCCTGCGACTCTTCGAGGAGAAGAAACAAATGGGAGCCGAACGATGGAATGCCCAGATGAGAGCCATCTGCCAACAGCTGCGTGTCGTGATGCCGGCTGAGCAGCGCATCCAGCTCATCGCCTTCCTGTGCGAGATAGCAAAGGCCGACGGCTCCATCGCCACAGAGGAACGCAATGCACTCCAACAGATCTGCATCCAGATGGGACTGGAGGGAGGTACGGCTGAACAGATGATGGGTTTGGGTGGTTCCACCCTCGAGGAAGCCTACCAAGTGTTGGGTATTTCTCCCGATGCCACAGACGATGAAGTACGGCGTGCCTACAAGAAGATGGCCCTCGAGAACCATCCCGACCGTGTTGCCACTCTGGGAGATGACATCAAAGCGGCTGCTGAGAAGAAATTCCAGAAGATTGGTGAAGCAAAGGACCGTATTTTTAAGGCGAGAGGGATGAAATAGCCATCACCTCGCATCATATTTGTTTCTTCACACAGATATACGAAAGTTCGTAATTGGATAGTTCTCTCGCGCTATTCGCTGAGGGCCTCCAGAATTGCGTGACGAATCTTGCGGAAATGGCTCGTGGACATGTCATACTCTTTCCAGTCAAGCACCACTTGGCGGCACAGTTCGTCTGCCCGTGTCTTATTCTTGCGGGCCAGCATCTGGAGCAGAGTGTAGTCAGCCACACCATCACGCATGGCTTCCATGCGGATGGAGCCGTAAATCCGTCCGTTGCGGGGATAGACTATCCAACAGTCACCGCCAGGCAGTACAAGTCCGCCAGCCTGTCGGTATGTGGTTTCATGCCAGGGGTCTCCATCTCCCCTCCATTGATTGAAACCCCAATGCAGATAGCCCGTAGCACCGTACTGGTAGTTCATCCAGTGGAGAATGCGAGTCTTCAGCAACGGCTGCTCTATGAAGCGGTTGGCAAACTCACCTTGAGGGAAGACACAGGTGTAGAACCACACCTCATCGCCTGCCTTCTGACGTTCGCTGTAGAAGCTATGGCTGTCGGCGTAGTAGTTCAGCTGAGGCACCCAGATGTCAAGGAACTCAGCCAGGTCGTGGGTGTGGCAGGCTTCGATGGTTGGGATCTCTGGTGCCAGGGCCTTGAAGAAACGGCCTATGTCCAGATAGGAGGCAGAGTTGGTGGGGACGGGTTCGTCAGCGATATGCTGATAGTATATCTTGTCCCATCCTTTTTTGCGCAGATGGGCGGACAAGGCTGGGATGAAATGCCGCAGATAGTCCTGCGCCCTCTGGTCTTCGATGGGAAGCAGGCCGCCTACCCCAGGCACTCTTACGCCAAAAGGATCGTCCCATCCCCCTATGCGTCCGCCAAGGTGTCCGCCTTCTATGCGCTTCAGCACGCCGCTCTCCATGAAGATGTCCACCATCTGGTCGAAGTGCGAGAAGTCGAACGTCCAGCCGTCGGCACCTTTACTGGCATCCACTGTGGTCAGTGGAATCAGCACCATGTTCTGATAACATTCTTTCATCCAGGAGGCCACCTCGCGGATGTAGTCCCAATAGTGGTCGGAATACATCGTGACTGTAGAGCCATACATTAGCTGTGCACCATCCTTGCCAGACTTGAACCAGTTCGTGACCCAAAGGGAAGGCTCCTCCAATACCACAGGATAGACTCTAATGCGGACCTTCTCCTTCTTCGAGAATCCCTTTCCTTTTATCCGAATCGTCGCTGAATAAAGGCCAGGAGCGGCATCGGCAGGAACAGAAACGCTCACCCATACAGGTTGCGTCATCTCAGCAGGAATATCACGGGCAAGGTCGTCATCCACAATCGGATCAGGAAACAGGCCCTGGGGCGATTTGATGATGTCCTTTGCCGGTTCACGCATAGGCAGCCCCAGTTTGACGTAATCCACAAAGCCCAGCCTCACGGCATCGATGGAATGGCCTTTCCCATCGGAAAATGCGTCGCAGGAAAGGTGTACATTGCGAAGGTCTTCCATTCCGCGCAAAGAGAACTGGAACACGGCATGCTCGCCGGCTGCCACCTCTTCCGTTTCAGAATAAGGGACGTCCAATACCGTATCAGGCAGCAGCTTTTCGTATGGATCCACTCGGATCAGGGAAACTTTGTCATTGGCACGGCATGGCATCAAAGCACACGTTGCGATAGCCACAAAAAGAAAGATACGTTTCATAGCAGTTTAGAATTTAAGGATTTACGGAAAAGACTGCCATATTCTTGATGATGGGTTGCGCCTTGCAGCTGTCCGCGATGAGGGTCAGCGAGATCACTTCTGCGGGTTCGAAGGTGGCAATGCGCTTGTGTCCGATATTTGTTCCCTGGCAGAGTGTTATCGTTTTGCCGCCCATCGTGGTAGCTTCCACGTGCCACTCCAGGACGCGCTCACCCTTGGCGATGTCTTCCTGCAGCACCAGCCGGTCAGTTCTCAGCGGTTCTTTCAACTTCATTTCTATGCGCTTTCCGCGTCCCTTGGTTTTGGCCGTGGGAGAACCATAGCGTTGCTTTATAGCCTGTCCGAACTCGGCCGCTCTCTCGACATCTGCATCAGGCACCAGTCCACGGTTGTCAATCACCAGACCCAGCAGCATGTTCGTGTTGCGCCCCACACTGGTTTCGTACTTACGCATCAGCTCATCTACACTATAGAGCATGCTGTCCTGCCCCTCGTGCCACATCCAGCCGCCGCCAAAGGATTGCTGGAGGCGCAGGGTGAAGTCCGACTCGCCAGGGCACCAGAACGGCGCGTCAGGCCGTCCGTTGAGCCCCGTTACCACCTGCACGCCATCCGAGTTCGTGGTGCTGTCAGCCGTAGCCCAGCAGGGGTCTGGTGCTGTGCCCACTTCGTTGCCCACCCAGCGTATCAGGTTTTCATAGCCGTAGGGGCCCTGAAAGGCAATGGCATTGGGCTGTAGCCTACGGAGCAGGGCCAACGCATCAGTGCCGCCCTGAGCCGGACTGAGTATGCCTCCGTCGAACCACACCTCAAAGAGAGGTCCATAGTTGCTCCACAGTTCCGTCAACTGGCGCTCCATGATGCTGGCGTATTCCTCCTGAGTGATGGGCGAGCCAGGCTGTATCACTCCTGGATTATCCACCCACAGGTAGCCGTTGGTGGACATGTTGGCATAGATGCCAGGCTTGATGCCGTACTTGTGGCACGAAGCCACGAAGTCTGCCACGATGTCACCCTTGCCCTCCTTCCAGGGGCAGCGGCTCACATTATAGTCGTGCGTCTTTGTGGGCCACAGGGTGAACCCACTGCCGTGCTTGGCCGTCAGCACAGCATACTTCGCTCCTAGCTTACGGGCAGCCTCCATCCACTGGTCTGTGTTCAGTTCCGTGGGGTTGAAAGTCGAAGGATCCGGGTGGGTGCCATACTGCCTGTGGTTGTACTCAGGATGGAAGACGGGCATGTCCAGATGCAGCAACACACCAATCTCAGCCTCCGCCCATTCCTGCTGGACCTTGTTGGGACACACCACACCATCGTTGTCTTCCATGCAGCCCGCAACTGTCACAGCCATTGCCACGGCGGCGAGCATCATCCTTATGCAATCTGCTTTTTTCATGTTTTCCACTTGTTTCCAAATTCCGCAGCACATTAGTTCAACTTTCTTTCACAAGTTCCTGAGCAGCAAAAAGTTGTCCAGGATTTTGCTATGTCAGATTTTTCACTTGCCTTCGTGCTGCAATTCAAGAGAAGCAAAATCATCAATGACATGGCAAAGATAAACATAAAATCTGAGAAAACAACTCCTTTTGGAAGAATATTTCACGCAAGAGAGCGTGAAGAATTGAATAAACACATCACTTCCATTATACAAATATGTAAATGAACCGATTCCTCGTATGGTTACAGAGACTTCTTCCGTAGGAACACAATTATATTTTTTGACAATATCTTCTGTTGTGATTCCTTGGGAATCAACATTTGTTTCATTGATATAGCCAATGCCTTCATTCAGCATTTGATTATCTTCTTTAATGAAAGTTTTTAGTTCTTGTTCACTAATTGACATACATTCCCCAAGTAAATCTTTTCCTTTTTTCTTTACTTTTTCTAAGACTTTTTTGTCATTTTGTAATTAATGCCTAATTTTGTATCGTACTTCCTATTGGAAGAAGGAGACGCAACATTATATTTGCGTGGATTGCGAATTGAGTGAAGACACAACATTAACAGTAAGAACTATGCGAAAGAGTTTGGGAATAATTCTTGGAATGATACTCCAGCTGACAGCCTGTAAGGAGAACATTGACACCTCAGCCCGCTACGTTTTCAAGCATGACATCGCTCTATCATATTTACAGAAGCACGAGGACTACAGCCAATATGTGAGCCTGCTCATGCAGACACCCATCTCACGCTACAGTCAAAGTAAGGTAGGGCAGCTGCTTGGTGCTCGAGGACACTACACCGTCTTTGCCCCCACGAACGAGGCCATCGACTCCTTCCTGACTGAACTGCACCTGAAGGATCCTGACCTGCTCAGTGCTCCCTCGTGGGATGCCTTTTCGTCGGATGAAAAGCGGGACTCCATACGCAACGTGGTGGTCATGAACAGCATCATTGACTCAGGCGACATGGACGAATGTTTCATGACTTGGGATTTTCCCACTACCGACAAGGCCGAGATTCCCTTGAGCAACATGAACAACAGGAAACTGTCTGTCCATTATCTGGGCGTTGACTCCATCCTGATGAACGGAAAATACCCTTTGGACAAAAAGCAGCGCGACATCGTGGTCACCAATGGCGTCATACACCAGGTGAACCGTGTCATAGCTCCTGACGACATCACCGCAGCCGGTTACATCCAAGACGTCATCGACCGCAACAAGCCTGGCTACCTGCTCATTGCGAAAGCCATTCAGGCCTGCGGACTGATGGACACTCTTTCCAAAATACGAGACGAGGTATATGAGGAACGCTACCTCAGAGGGGAGATTCCTGAATACGTGTTCCTATACATCGACTGGCACAACACCTCGGAAAAGAACTACTCACCCAAGCATCGCCTCTACGGATTCACCATCTTTGCTGAAACTGATGACTTCTGGCTCACTCAGGGCATTGATCCGCAAGAACCCTCCACGACCCTGCTGCCCAAACTCGTCCAATGGATTCTGGACAATCACCAGTACTCTGACGACGACCAATTCACCACTGGCACCGACTATGAGAGCGAAGAGAACCTGCTCTACCAGTGGGTCACCTATCACATTCTGCCTTTCCGCACATCAGCTGATAGATTGGTCTTCCACGTAAACGAGTCGGGCTACAACTACAGGACCAATACCACCCTGGGCATTCCCATGTATGAAATCTACACGACGATGGGGAAACGTCGACTGCTGAAGATCTATGAGAGCAAAGCCTCAGAAGGTGTTTATTTGAACCGTTTTCCCAATCTCGACAACGGACGCAGGGGAACCTACCAAGAAATCTCCTGCGATCCTGATAAAGTGGGGTGTCGTGTCAATCGGGAATCGAAACAGGCCGTCCTGACTGACATCATCAACTGCTGCATCTATCCTATCGATGCGCCTCTCTCCTACAACGACGATGTGCGCGACAACCTCGCCAAGCAGCGTCTTCGATTCGATGGCATGTCCCTCTTTCCAGAAGCCATGAATAACGAGATACGACTGAAGCAATCCTCTGACTTCGTCAATCAGGATGTGTACATCCCCAACACCAGCATCTACAACTACTTCGAGAACATGCAGATGAATGACCAGACCATCTTCATCTATCTCAATGCCTATGCTTATGAATGGCCCAACATGCACTCTGACGAGATGAAAGCCAAGGGACGTTTCGAACTGACCTTCACGCTGCCGCCCGTCCCCAGACGTGGAACCTACGAGTTGCGATACGACGTGTTGCCCAATGGTGACCGAGGCGTGCAACAGTTCTACTTCGGTTCCGACTTGAACCACCTGCCCGTCGCAGGCATCCCCGTAGACCTGACACGCTCAATCGAAAGCATGAACGCAGGATATGAGGCCGATACTGACGATGATGACTATAACGCAGAAATCGACAAGCGGTTGCGCAACAACAATGTCATGAAGGGAGTCCTCAGCGTCACAGGAACTGGAGCGGCATCAAACAACGAACGGACAGCGACCAGCAACCTGCGGTACATCATCGTGCGCCAGACCATGGACCCCAACGAGACCTACTATTTGCGCATAAAATCCGTTCTGGACAGCGAGCAGAAAGAGTTCTACATGGACTACATGGAATACTGCCCCAAGGAGGTGTATGACAATCCCAACGAACCAGAAGACATTTGGTAATTGCAAAGCAGAATTTACTGGCGAATCAGCAATTCCCCCAATCAAATACATTTTTTGAGCATACATAAAGCTTATGAAAGACATTCTTTTGGCAGTGATGCTGCTTTGCGCAACCGCAACTGATGCGAAGCAACATATCGTCTGGAAAATAGGAGAAAGCGACAATTCCACTCGCGAGTTTGCCTTGGCTCCCAAAAACTACGAGGATTTCACAAGTAAGGATTTCGGCTTCGAGGACAGGTATTTCCTCGTTGGACATTCTGACCCCAAAACGGACTTCCCTTACGTGTTGCCTGGCCCAGACGACCAGTGGGCTGGCTCATCCCATATTGCAGGATGCAGGACACAGGTGCTGAACATCCTTTTCGCCCTCGAGAAAATCGACCAGAAAGACCAAGCCATGCTCACGATAGATTTGGCGGGGATGTTCTGGGGGAGGTCAGTGCTGAAGGTCTCAGTCAACGAAGCGGTCTCCTATCACGAGGTTTCGAAAGGGGCCGACCGTGTCATCCGTGGAGACATCAAGGCTGAGGATGAGCGCTTGCTGGAGATTCCCATTCAGGCAGGCTCGCTCCACCCTGGTGGCAACCAGATCACGCTGACGATTCTGGAGGGCGCCTGGATTGCTTTCGACCAGATTCGGCTGGAAGGGCCTGAAGGGATGCTGATGAAACCACTTAATCCCTATGCGTTCGTGCGTTCCGTGAAAGCGGCTGACTACGAGTTGAAGACGGGCAAACGGGTTCAACCGTTGTTGGTCGATGTGGAGCATTTGGGCGATTTCCAGGAGTTGTCCGTACGGCTGGATGGCAAGCAGATCTATGCTACCCATCTCGATTCTGCCCGTTATGTGCTGGAGGTTCCCATGAAGGCAGTGAAAAAGAGGAAGACATCGCGATACCAAATCCTGGCAGACAATCTTCTGCTGGAAGAGGGAGATGTGGTGAGAGGGCCTCAAAAGTTGCAGACGCTGGCCGACTATGTGGACACACGCATGGGAACTGCCCACTCGCGATGGATGATTGCTCCAGGTCCCTGGATGCCTTTCGGAATGGTCAAACTCAGCCCTGACAACGAGAATGCAGGGTGGCAGGCGGGCTATCAGCCCAGCATCGAGAGCATCGGCTGCTTCTCCTATATCCACGAATGGACGATGGCGGGATTGGGAGTCATGCCTACCAACGGACCCTTGCAGACCCAAGTAGGCGATGAGTTGAAACCCGATGAAGGCTACCGCTCACGTATCGACAAATCCACGGAAGAGGCGCCACTGGGCTACTATCGCGTCTTCCTTTCCGACACTAAGATATGGGCTGAGATGACCGCTACGGAACGTGCCTCGCTGATGCGCTTCACCTTCCCTCAAGACCAGGACGGACGCGTGATGATTGACCTGAACATCCCCAGCGAATACGGCTACGAATTGGTGGATGTAGATGTTCGCCAAGTCTCGGATAGCCGCATCGAAGGCTTCAGCCACCAGCTTTCGGCTCGTCCCCATGTGTGGAGCAATGACGCTGACCAGGAATACATCCTCCATTTCGTGATGGAATTCGACGCCCCCATCCTGCGCACAGGCATTTGGAAAGAGGAAGAGGTGGAGCAGCTGAGGCAACTGAAATCCCAGCATCTCAAGGACGGAGGAATGTATGTGGAGTTCGACACGAAGAAGCATCCTACAGTAAAGGTTCGAACGGGAATCTCACTGGTAAGCATAGAGAATGCCAACCTTAACCTGCGGACAGAGATTTCCGACCCCTACGGATGGGATTTTACGGCTGTGGTAAACCATCAGAAAGAAGTATGGAACGATATTCTCGACAGGATAGAAATCACAACGGATGACAGGCAAGAGAAAATCCGCTTCTATACCAACATGTATCACGCGCTTTGCCGCAATCTATGGAGCGATGTGAACGGCGATTGGGTGGCTCCTGACGAACAGGTGCGACACACAAACCAGAAAGACCAGGTTGCCCTGGGATGCGATGCTTTCTGGAACACCTTCTGGAACCTCAACCAGTTCTGGAATCTCGTGACACCAGAATGGAGCTCCCGATGGGTACGCTCGCAACTGGCACTCTACGACGCATGCGGATGGCTTGGAAAAGGACCTGCAGGAATGGAATACATCCCCGTCATGGTGGCTGAGCATGAGATTCCGCTCATCGTGTCCGCTTATCAGATGGGCATCCGCGACTTCGATGCAGAACACGCCTTCGAGGCCATACGCAAGATGCAGACCACTCCCGCAACCCAGGTGGCTGGAGGATTTGCCGGCAATCGCGACCTGATTCCCTACCTCAAATATCACTACGTGCCCTACGAAAAGGGACGGTTCTCCAACACACTGGAGTACTCCTACGATGATTGGACCGTTTCGCAAATGGCTCAAGCGCTGGGGAAGACGGAGGATGCACAGATATTTGGCGAACGGGGAACTTGGTGGAAAAATGCCATCAATCCCAAAACGGGATACGCTGAGATGAGGGACACTACAGGACAATTCCTACCTGACCTGGACCCCTTCCGGACGGGAGCCAACCAGCATTATGTGGAGGGGAATGCATGGCAACTCAGTTATTTCGTGCCCCAGGATATGCCTGGATTGGTCGAGATCATGGGCAGCCAAGCCTTCGTAGACCGCCTGGATGGGGGATTCCGTGCCTCTGAACCCCTGCGGTTCAATGCTCCCAACGAAGAATATTGGCTTTATCCTGTGGTGCAAGGAAATCAGCAAAGCATGCATTTCGCCTTCCTCTTCAATTGGGCAGGCTATCCCTGGCTCACTCAAAAATGGGCGCGTAAGGTGGCAGAGCGCTACTATGGTTCAGGCGTATCAAATGCTTATCTGGGCGATGAGGATCAGGGGCAGATGAGCGCGTGGTTCGTGATGGCAGCGCTGGGACTCTTTCAAACGGACGGAGGATGCCGCGTTGAACCCATCTACGAGATTGCAAGCCCCATCTACCAGAAGGCCGTGATCCGTTTGGGAAAGCGCTATGGCCGTGGAAAAGACTTTGTGATAGAAGCCCACAATGCTTCGCGAAGAAACATGTACGTTCAGAGCGCCATCCTCAACGGCAAACCTCTCCAGACCTTCCATTTCCCAGCCTCAGAACTGCTTCGTGGCGGCAGTTTAGTGCTTGAGATGGGACCTGAGCCCAACAAGCAATGGGGAAAATAAGTAAAAACCAATGACAAGAAACTCTACAACAAGTGATAGATGCCAATGACGGTAAGGGCATGTTCTCTACCAAAGAATTTTCCTATTCTAAGAACATTAGCGCAGTTCCTCATATAGTAGAAAACAATGTTTTGCATGACCTCTCAGTAGTTAAGCAGTTAAGTAGATACCCCATTCACCATTTAGCCATTTCTTGCGCTCCGTAGGTGCTCAGGGGCAGACGGAACAACGAAGTTAAAGGTACGAATAAGCTTCGCGACAGGCAGGACTACAACCGTGGGGATGCGGGGATTCAATTGGGAACAGGAGTCTGGTTCTACGACTTCAATGTCGATTTCATCTTCCGTCATGGGTTCGTCGATATGATTTCTGGCAAAGACGGCTTGTCCAACAACTTTGTCCTTCGTGTAGGCTATGCCTTTCATCGTCGT
>JAEEGG010028086.1_pt1 | contig 10614 bp, 7 predicted proteins | sample 9134161 | NCBI WGS metagenome assembly JAEEGG01 (sample SAMN16246543, study PRJNA631951) | gut metagenome | biome: gut microbiome; feature: rumen; material: CR-attached | host: Bos | place: Iran: Karaj | collected 2018-10 | reverse complement strand
GCTCCGGAAATTCTCTATTTCAATCTTCTGTATAATCATAGGATGTAGTTCTCGTTGATGTAGTTAAACACTGTCATATAGACTTTCTTCTGATCGCTCTCGTCAGTCGAACCATCGAGATACTTGATGATTCTGGCGACGGCAGCCACAATGACATTTTCTGAGTTAAGGGCTTGGTACAAGTCCTCATACTCCGACTTGTCATAATCGTAGAGTTCCTGTAACTTCGGGTCATCAAGAACCATGTGCAACATTCTTTCCTTGTTATTCATAAATGATCATTGTTATATAGATTCAAACCATAGTGATTCATCACGTCTCTCAGTTCCATCTCCGAATAAGACGGATTCTCCGAGAGAAGAGCGAAATTATTAACTCTCATCAACTCGCCACGAAGCAACGACTGTTCCATCCTGTAGTTGTTGCTGTTGGGATTCAGTTCCGGCACCACCACAAGGTCGTGCAGCTCAGCCATCTTCTTGTCAGGGTGTGTCCTCAGCACACGTCCACGACGCTGAATGAACTGACGCGGATTACCAGTGCTGGAACAGAAGATGGCCAGTTCGCTCCGAGGCACGTCAACACCCTCGTCAAGACACTTCATAGAAGTTAGTACCTGAAGCCTGCCTTCTGCAAAGTCATAAAGTATTTCATCCCGGTCTTTCTGGCCGGAAACGAACTTCCTTACAGTTACGTGGTCATCCACTTCTGTGATGACCTGTGTATATTGGTTAATCAGATGCTCCGAATCGTTATCGTCACCAATATCCTCTGATTTGTCAAAGTCATCATTACCAGCTACATAGTCAGGCATGTTGCCTTCCGGGACATAGACAAGGGTGAATTTCAGATGACCTTGCTTCTGATAGCGTTTCTCAATAATGTCCCTGAAGGCATCCAGCTTCCTTTCTGCCTTATGGACGATTCTCTTCCTAGCCAGTAACAGCATCTTCAGCTTCTCGTCGACATCATCAAAGCAACCTTTGTCGAAATTGAAATATTTGGCTATCCTGTCGGACAACTCCGCGTAGGCATCCATCTCTTCAGAGGTGAGCTGTACAAGATGAGGATAGTACATATACTTGCAAAGCACCCCTTTCTGTATGGCTTCCTCCATGCTGTATTCATAGGTGTAATGATCCTCGGAACCAAAGAACTTCCGGAGTCTTTCGTTCCCTTCATCATCAAACTGGCGCTCAGGAGTCGCGGACAGGCCGATACGCCTGAGATACGGGATGTCATTCAGCCGTTTGACCAATGAACCGGAACCCATATTGTGACACTCGTCGGCAATCATCAATAGCCGTTTCTTGTCGAAGCCGTTCAGGACATTGAACACCTTCTCCCTTGAATAGGAGGCGTAGGTGGAGATAACAATATATGAGACCTCCGGCTCTTTTTCCGTCCTGTATTTCTCATTGAAAAGAATACGTTCCACATCATCCCGCCAGGTCAGGTTCTTGGAATAGACCTTTATGATATTGGTGAACTGGAACTTCCGGCACTCCTGCTCCCATTGATTGACAAGGGTGATGGTAGGAACAAGGATGATGGCTTTATAGTAGCCCTTCCGCTGATAGATCTCAAAGAGACAGTTCAGCGAAGTGATGGTCTTACCTGTACCGGTGGCCATGGCAAAGAGACCTCTTTGTTTGTTATTCTTCCAGTTCTCAAAAGCGGTCTTCTGGTATTCACGAGGACCTTGCGGGTAAGGGAACCGGGGTTCTATATCATGGACTTCACAGACAACGGCACCAGCCTCCTGTCTTTCACGAATGGCCCTCTCCTTCTTGATCTTCCGAAGCTTGGCCTCTACATCAAGCAGCTCCTCGATATCCTTATCGCCATAGTTCGACATGATGGCGGAAACAAGATTCTCAGGAGAGAGGTATTCCACGTTCTTCTTCCTGCCATTCATGATGGAGTCAAATTCCTCACGCTGGCTCTTGATGCGTTTCTGCACCATCATGTCAACGGAGTCACTGCGGTCAATCTTTATCTCTTCGAGGTTATTGAACAATCCGCTGATAGTGAAGTTCGCGGAACCAGTAAACGAGGTGATGCTGTCACCATCACGGAACTGGCCGGATTTGGTATGGCTAATCCCCTTCTTGTTGCGTGGCTTGATGATTCTTATATCAATACGCTTGTCATAGATAAGGAATGCCAGGCACTCAAAGAACTGCTGCTGGTATTCATCAAAGGTCTGGCGCAGGGTCTCGAAATTGGTCAGGTCGAAGCAGTCTATCACGCCGCCATGAATACCTTTGCTGATAGTCTGCTTATCCTCTTCAGAGACAATGTGGTTGATGACCAGCCGCATCCTGCCGCCATTAGAGATAAACGAGGCGAAACCATCAGCAAGCACGCTGATGGTTGCAGAGCTGAAATAGCCCAGCTGGAGATCGAACTCCCAGCTGTTCTCCAAACAGTCGTTGAAGAACTTCTCCGGCGAATTGAATTCACCAGGCCTGTATGTTCCGTCTTCTGCCCAATCTACCTCGTACAGCATAAGTTACTATGTTTGCACCAGCAAACGCGACAGAGGCGGGAGCGACCACCTCTCAGAAGACCAGATTGAGAGATTGCTGAGACTGTGCGCTGGTAAGGTTTTCTTAGCCGAGGAGCCCACCAGGAATCAGTAAGCCGCCCATGGGCGGGGCGGCTCTTGAAACACTGCTTCCAGTGCGGGCACAGCCATGTTGCTGGCGGGTTGCTCCTCAGCAGAGCCCGTTTCCTCGTCCGGCTGCGGTGCAAAGTTACCAAAAGAGGCGTAAAAATGCAAACAAGATGAGATAAAAGCGAGAAAAAAGTTGGTACGATAATAATTGGATTGTATTTTTGCAAGTGCTAACGAACAAAACATACATAAACAATTAAAAACCGTACCAGCATGCAAAGTAACAAAATTTCCTTCAAAGGACAAAAGATTTTCATTGGAATTGATGTCCATGCGAAGAATTGGGAAGTGGCAATAGCCCCCGAAGTAGGAATCGTAAAGAGGCATTCCCAGAAGCCTTCGGCAAAAGAGCTCTTTGACTTTTTGAAGAAGAATTACCCAAATGGCGAGTACCAGGCCGTCTACGAGTCGGGCTTCAGCGGGTTCTCCACCTACTACGCCCTGAAGGAGGTCGGCATCGAGTGCATGGTGATCCATGCGGCTGACGTACCCACGACACAGTACGAGGAGGTGATGAAGACCGACAGGGTGGACGCGGTGAAGCTGGCGAGGTCGTTGAAGGCTGGCCAGCTCAGGGGCAACTATGTCTTGGAGAGACAGTATATTGACGACCGCTCTGTAGTCCGCATACGCAAGACGATACAGAAGCAGCTCGGCGGATACAAGGCGAGGGTCAAGCACATGCTGCACTGTCATGGCGTAGAATACCCGGAACGGTTCGCCAAGAAGCAGACGCACTGGTCAAGGGCGTTCATCACCTGGCTGATAAAGGACGTGCGGCTGATGTCTGACACGCGGGCGTCGCTCGACCTGCTCATCAGGCAGGTGGAAGTCATCAGGGGCACGCTGCTGGAGGCAACGCGCCAACTGCGCCAGATGAGCCAGACGGAAAGATACAAGCTCAGGTACGACCTGCTCAGGTCCATCCCGGGAATCGGACTCATTACTGCCATGTGCATCCTGACGGAGGTCTGCGACGTAAAGCGGTTCAGCAACGAGAACCAGTTTGCAGCCTATCTCGGCCTGATACCAACGAGCCACAGCAGCGGCGAGAAGACCGTACATGGCGAGAAGACTTTCAGGGGCAACAAGCAAATCGGCCCGACGATCATCGAGGCTGCGTGGATTGCCATCGTCAGGGACGCGGGGCTTGGGTCACAATATCTGAACTACAAAAAGAGGATGGAACCGCAGGAGGCGATAGTCAGGATAGCCCGCAAGCTGTCGAACATAATCTTCTCCGTCCTGAAGAACGAAAAGGAATATGTACCATACCAGAAGGGTAATTGACATACGGAATATCAGACAACTTCACAGAACGACTCCTAGCAAATGCTGATGAGCCACAGGCTTCATCTTGTATAAGATTGTTGCGTTCTAACCTATCATCTGAAGGAGTAAATTGATGGGCGGAAAATGGGCATCCGTGTCATCTCATAGAAGTTTGTCTGATAGGTATGTTGTCAGTAGTCACTCAGTACCCAGCGCAAAACGTTGGGCTGTCAGCTACGTCTTCTTCAAAAGTCATCGTACTAACGGACTTCACACTAAGTGATTGATAATAAAAAGTTAATAAACAATAAATATTGTCCAATTATTTGGATAGCAACATAGAAGCATTTGTCGCTCGGCATCCCGAAGGGTGACGCTTGGCTCGTCCAAGAATGCGATTAACACTCTTTGCGAATTAAAAATCCTGATACTCAATGCGGTCGGATTCTTGCGTCCCTTCGGTAGCAAGCGTCTCGCTTTGCTCGCCGAGCGGCAAATCCGACCGAACGAGCGACAAATCCGAACGAACAAAAAAACACAGAGAACACAGGGATGATGACATGCCCTGTGTTCTCTGTGGATGAAAATAGGTGCGCCGTTTTACGACAGGAAGCCCAGCAGGGCACCGGCGGCTACTGCGGAGCCGATGACACCGGCCACGTTGGGCCCCATGGCGTGCATGAGCAGGAAGTTGTGGCGGTCGTACTCCAGCCCCATGTTGTGGCTGATGCGGGCAGCCATAGGCACGGCGCTCACGCCGGCATTGCCGATGAGCGGGTTGATCTTCTTGCCCTTCGGGAGGAAGAGGTTCATCAGCTTCACGAAGCAGACACCGCTGGCGGTGGCGATGGCGAAGGCAAAGGCGCCGATGGCGAAGATGAACACGGTGTTCCACGTGAGGAACTCGCTGGCCTGCGTGGAGCAGCCCACGGTGAGGCCGAGCAGCACCACCACGATGTCGTTGAGGGCGTTGCCAGCGGTCTTGGCCAGGCGTGTGGTCTTACCACTCTCCTTCAGCAGGTTGCCGAAGAAGAGCATTCCCAGCAGGGGCAGCGCCGAGGGCACGATGAAGGTGGTGATGAGCAGTCCGATGATGGGGAAGAGGATGCGCTCTGTCTGGCTGACATTGCGGCCCGGCTTCATCTTGATGACGCGCTCTTTCTTCGTGGTGAGCAGGCGCATAATGGGGGGCTGGATGAGTGGCACCAGGGCCATGTAGCTGTAGGCACACACGGCGATGGCTCCCATCAGGTTGGGCGACAGCTTGGAGCTGAGGAAGATAGCCGTGGGTCCGTCGGCACCGCCGATGATGGCAATGCCGGCAGCCTGGTTGGGCTCGAAGCCGAAGGCCAAGGCAATCATATAGGCTCCGAAGATGCCAAACTGGGCAGCGGCTCCCACCAGCATCAGCTTGGGGTTGGCCAGCAGGGCCGAGAAGTCGGTCATGGCACCGATGCCGAGGAAGATGAGCGGCGGGTACCATCCTTGGCGCACGCCCTGATAGAAGATGTTGAGCACGGAGTTGTCCTCGTAGAGCCCGATTTCGAGTCCGGCATCGCCGCGGAATGGGATGTTGCCCAGGATGATGCCCAGTCCGATGGGCACGAGCAGCAGGGGTTCGAAATCCTTCTTAATGGCCAGATAGATGAAGATGGCTCCGACCACTATCATGATGAGATTCCCCGCAGTGGCATTGGCAAAGCCTGTGTAGGTGAGGAACTCGTTGAAGTTTTCAGCTATAAAGTCAAACATTGTATTTTAGTCGTTTGGGATATTTGTCGTTTGGTCGTTTGGGGATTATAGTTTTGCGGGGGCTTTGGGTCTATTTGCTCCCCCCTTCGGGGGGGGAGGGGCTTGTCACTCGATGGTGACGAGCACGGTGCCCTCCATGACGGTCTCTCCCGGCTTCACGAGCACTGAGGACACCTTTCCGGCATATTCCGACTCGATGTTGTTTTGCATCTTCATGGCTTCGAGCACCAGCACGGTGTCGCCCACGTTGACCTGTTGACCCACCTGCACCTTCACGTCGATGATGGTGCCAGGCAGCGGAGCCTTCAGCGAATGTCCACCAGCAGGAGCCGATGCCTGTGGTTGTGGTTGTGGCTTCGGGGCTGGAGCCTGCGCGGGTGCGGGGGCAGCAGCGGCGGGAGCCACCACGGCGGGCTGGGCCTTCGAGGCCAGCGCGGGGTGCTTGGCGGCATTGATGGGTTTCTGCATCTCCACCTCGAAGGGGATGCCGTTGACGATGACTTTGGCGATTTTTCCTTCCACTTCGGCGATTTCCACCTCGTAGTTGACGCCTTTCACTTTATATTCGTAAGTTTTCATAATAATGGCTTTTATATTGTGGTGATGAAGCCCCCCCTTCTGCCCCGAAGGGGCTACTATCGTTTTGCGGGGGGCGTTGGGTCAATATGCTCTCCCCCACTTGGGGGGGAGGGGCTTTTAGTGCTGCGCTGGCATGGTGGGTATGGCAGGCGCATTGTGGTCACTGGGACGGAAGGGGTCGTGCCAATGTGTCATCTGGCTGTACTCGTCGTCCCAGTCAGTTTCTTTCGAGCGGATGGTGATGACGCCACTCTCCACATCGTGGATGTCGTCTTCGTATTGACGCAACGCCAAGCCGATGACGGCCAAGTAGACCTCCATGTCGATGCCCTTCATGTCGAGTCCCTCCTGTAGGATATTGCCCGTCTTGTGTGCCACCTCGGCGGTCTTCTCCACCGTCTTGGTGATGGGCTTGATGGGCTGTGCATTAGCCACCTTCTTGGCCGTGTCGAGATGACGCATAAGCAAGCCGAAGAGTGTGAAGAACAGCCACAGCAAGGCGAGGCAGAGGAAGACGATGCCCATAGCCATGATGGCCATGGCAAAGCCGTGCGGGTCTTGCTCCTTAAACTTGTCGACGCCCGTCTTCTCGGTCACTCCGTCGCCCGCTGCGTTCTCGATGCCCGGTGTCACCTGGCTGGGTGTCTTCACGGTCCATCCGCTCTTCTGGCGGGCATAAGAGCAGTCGGCAGAGAGCAGGGGCACCGATACTGAGTCGATGAGCTCCACGCCGTTGCCATTGTAGAGTGCCACCCACACCGCCGCTGAGTCGGGGAGTGGAACAGAGAGATGCAGCTTGCCCTGTGCGGGGTTGCTGTTGCCAAAGAGCACCAAGTGCTGGCGGGCGCCCATGCTGGTGCGCTCGTCGCCACTGGGGATGATGCTCATCAGGTTGATGCGCTCGGGTGCGCTCAGCTCCTTGTTGAGCACCTGGCGGTTGGTGGTGATAAACATGCCGCGCACGTTGTAGGTAGTGTACGACGTGTTCTCCAACTCTATCCAGGCTCCGCGCTGCCCAAACTCATCCTCAATGCTCGAAACGTTGTTCGTGAGCACCTCGCTGATGACGATGTTCTTGGCTCCCTGGCCCATCGCCACCTGCGAGGCCGACAGGGCCAGCGCTCCTAACAATAGTCTGAAGTTGTTCATAATGATTACACGTGTATTATTATATGTATGTTATTGACAGAAGAAGAGCACGATGAGCTGCGCGGTGAGTATGCGCAAGAACATGGCGAGGGGGTAGACGGTGGAGTAGCCCACGGCGGGAGCCTCCTTCGAGCAGATGCTGTTGGAGTAGGCCAGTGCGGGTGGGTCGGTGTAGGTTCCGGCCATCATGCCGGCAATGGTGAAGTAGTTGAACTTGAACCTGACGCGGGCGATGGGGCCGATGATGAGGATGGGCATGACGGTGATGAGGAAGCCGGTGAGCACATAGAGCAGGCCGTCGCCCTCCATCACTGTCTCGAAGAACCCGGCGCCAGCCTTGATGCCCACGCTGGCCAAGAAGAGCACCAGGCCTATCTCGCGCAGCATCATGTTGGCCGAGGTGGTGGTGTAGGTGACCAGCTTGATTTTGTAGCCATAGCGGCCAATGAGTATGGCGATGATGAGGGGGCCTCCGGCGATGCCCAGCTTCATCAGCGGCATGCCCGGGATGAAGGGCAGCGAACCGAAGATGATGCCGAGGAAGATGCCCACGAAGATGGTGGCAATGTTGGGCGCGTCCAAGCGCTTCAGGCTGTTGCCCATCTTGCTGGCCACACGGTCGACGGCATCCTCGGGGCCTACCACCATGATGCGGTCGCCCACCTGCAATGGCAGCGAGGGCGATGCGAAGAGGTCCATGCCATGACGGGTGACGCGGGTGACGTTGACGCCATAGACGCTGCTGAAGTGCATCTGTCCGAAGGTCTTCCCGTTCACGTTGGGATTGGTCACCACCACGCGCTTCGACACCATCGGCTGGTCGGTCTGCTCCCAGTCCACCTCGATGACGGGGCCTATGAATGCCACGATGGCCTCCCAGTCGGCCTCGGAACAGACGATGAAGAGCTGGTCGCCGATATGGAACACGGTGTTGCGGTTGGGGATGGACACATGGCCGTCATGGAGGATGCGCGAGCACACGAAGTCGCGGTTCAGGAAGTCGTGCACCTGCAGCAATGTCCTGCCCTCCAAGTATTTGTTGGTCACCTCGAGGTGCATCTTGTGGGGCTTCTTGTTCACGTTGGCGTTGGCCTGTGCCTCCAGGTCGGCCTCCTCCTTCTCCAAGTGCACCTTGCAGAGGTAGCGCACCAGGATGATGGCCCCGATGATGCCGAGCACGCCCAGCGGATAGGCACAGGCATAGGCCGAGGCTATCTGCGGTGCTCCGTCGCCATAGACGCTGCCGAGGGCTTCATTGGCAGCACCAAGACCGGGTGTGTTGGTCACGGCACCGTAGAGTGTACCCACCATCATGGGCAGGGCACTCTTGTCGTTGGTGTCGAAGAAGAGGAAATAGCACCCAAACATCACCAGGATGTTGAGTGCGATGGCCGTGGCAGCCAGTCCGTTGAGCTTGATGCCCGCCGTGCCGAAGCTCTCGAAGAAGCCGGGTCCCACCTGCAAGCCAATCATGAAGACGAAGAGGATGAGGCCGAAGTCTTGGATGAACGTCAGGATGTCGGTGGGAGCGGTGAAGCCCAGATGCCCCGCCACGATGCCGGCGAAGAGCACAAAGGTGACACCGAGCGAGATGCCGCAGACCTTGATTTTGCCCAGATAAACACCCACAGCGATGACTACAGCATAGAGCAACGCTATGTGGGCCACCGACTCGGTGTTGGTGAAGAGGTTAATCAACCATTGGAACGATTCCATGTCTCTCTCTTTCGGTTAAAAACGTATTCATGCCTTGCGCAGAGCAGCGATGGATTCCTTCAGCGCCGCAATCTTCTCCTCGGCATCGCTCTGCTTCTTGCGCTCCATAGCCACCACGGCCTCGGGGGCGTTCTGCACGAAGCGCTCGTTCTGAAGCTTCTTCTGCACACCGGCCAAGAAGCCTTCCAGATGCTGCAGCTGAGCTTGCATCTTCTGTATCTCGGCTTCCACGTCAATCAGGTCGCCAAGGGGCACGGCCAGCTCGTCGGTGTCGACCATGAAGGTGCTGGCGGTGGAATCCTTTTCCTCCACGATGCTGATGCCCTTCAGGTTGGCCATCTTCATGATGACAGTATTGTAGGCCTCGAAGCGGTTACGGCTAACGCATTGCAGCTCAAGTTGTTCTTTGGGTGCAATATTCTTCAGGCTCCTCACGGTGCGCACCCCCGACACCACCTGCTTCACCTGCTCTATGTCGGCCAGCAGCTGCTGCTCCTCGGCGGTCAAGCCGTCGAGCACGAGCTGGTCGCGCATGATGCTCTCGCCGTCCTTGCGGTCGTAGAGTGCCTGCCACAGCTCTTCGGTGATGAAGGGCATGAAGGGGTGGAGCATCTTCAGCAGGGTCTCGAAGAAGCGCAGCGTGCCCTCGTAGGTCGCTACGTTGATGGGCTGCTGCTGTCCATCCACATAGGCGGGCTTCACCATTTCGAGATACCATGCCGAGAACTCATCCCAGAACAGCTTGTAGACCACCATCAGGGCATCTGATATGCGGTACTTCGAGAACATGTCGTCGAGTTCTGCGGCGGCAGCTTTCAGCTTGGCGTCAAACCATTTCATGGCCAGCTGCTCTGCTCCCGTCTGCTCGGCATCGCTGCTCACCTGCCAGCCCTTCACCAGGCGGAAGGCGTTCCATATCTTGTTGTTGAAGTTGCGTCCCTGCTCGCACAGCGCCTCGTCGAAGAGGATGTCGTTGCCGGCAGGAGCCGAGAGCATCATGCCCATGCGCACGCCGTCGGCACCAAACTTCTCTATCAGCTCGATGGGGTCGGGGCTGTTGCCTAAGCTCTTCGACATCTTGCGCCCCAGCTTATCGCGCACGATGCCGGTGAAATAGACATTCTTGAAGGGGTACTTACCCATATACTCCTCGCCAGCCATGATCATGCGTGCCACCCAGAAGAAGATGATGTCGGGGGCGGTGACCAGGTCACTGGTGGGATAATAGTAGTTGATTTCCTCGTTGCCGGGATGGCGGATGCCGTCGAAGAGCGACACGGGCCAGAGCCAGCTTGAGAACCAGGTGTCGAGGGCATCCTCATCCTGGCGCAGGTCGGAGAGCTGAAGGTCGGCATTGCCGCTCTCCTTGCGTGCGAGTTCCAAGGCCTCCTCGGCAGTCTCGGCCACGACGAACTTCTCGGGACTGTCCTGATAGTAATAGGCCGGTATGCGATGTCCCCACCACA
>JAEEGG010028085.1_pt1 | contig 10614 bp, 8 predicted proteins | sample 9134161 | NCBI WGS metagenome assembly JAEEGG01 (sample SAMN16246543, study PRJNA631951) | gut metagenome | biome: gut microbiome; feature: rumen; material: CR-attached | host: Bos | place: Iran: Karaj | collected 2018-10 | reverse complement strand
AAGTGGCGGCTATGGCGCGGGGGCGCACCTCTTCCCATTCCGAACAGAGAAGTTAAGCCCCGCCGCGACGATGATACTGCGGGAGACCGTGGGAAAGTAGTTCGCCGCCCACCCACAACGGAAAGCCTGCACCCAAAAGGTGCGGGCTTCTCTGTTTTTGGCACTGCCCTTGCGCGTTGGCAATTTTTTTTGTTTTTTAGCCATTCCGAAACATAATGTTACTAACTTTGTGCCGAAAAGCAAACAATCCTAAAACCTATTCATGATGAAAAAAGCATTACTGACATTGATGTGCCTGGCTGCGATGGCGGCTGCGGGTACAAGCCTTAAAGCGCAAGAGGTTACAATTGTTTTGAATCCTGGGTGGACCTGGATCAGCAACCCGAGTACGGACACGCTGGATTTTGCCACGGCGTTAGGCTCATTTACTCCGGCTGTTGGCGACATCATCAAGTCGCAGTGGGGCAGCGCCAGCTATATGGGTGGCCAATGGCGAGGCACCATCTCGCAGTTCTACCCGGGATATGGCTATAAGTACAAGTCGAAACGGACAGTACCTGTCCAGCTGACGATGGGAACTCCACTTCCGCAAGTGTCGGTGACAACGGCGGAACCTGGTGACATCACCGCCACGAGTGCGGTAGTGGGGAGCACCGTGACCATCGGCGAGGGCAACCACCTTTACGCCCGAGGCGTATGCTGGGGCACGGAGGAGATGCCCACCGTTGACGGCAGCCACACGAGTGGCGAAGCCGTTGCAGGCAGCCAGAGCATTACGTTGGAAGGCTTGACCCCGAGCACCACCTATCATGTTCGTGCCTACATGGTGACCGACTGCGGCCTCGCCTACGGCAACGAGCAGAGTTTCACCACCCGACATGAGTTTGTCGACCTTGGTCTGCCGAGCGGCACCCTGTGGGCGACCTGCAACGTGGGAGCGAACACCCCTGAGGAATATGGCAATTACTTTGCTTGGGGCGAGACCCAGCCGAAGGAAATCTATAATTGGAGCACCTACCAGTATTGCAACGGCAGTTACAACACCCTCACCAAGTACTGTAACCAATCCGATTATGGTAATAACGATTTCACCGATGGACTGACCATCCTGCTTCCGGAGGATGATGCCGCCACAGCCAATTGGGGCGCAGACTGGCGCATGCCTACCGGTGAAGAATGGCAGGAACTGATTGATAACACGACCTGCACTTGGACGACCCGAAACGGCGTGAACGGAAGACTGTACACCGCCAGTAACGGCAACAGCCTCTTCTTGCCCGCAGCTGGCTACCGTCTCGACGGCAGCCTCTACCGTGTTGGCACTTATGGTAACTACTGGTCGAGTTCGCTCTATACGGAGGACCCGAACTTCGCGAGGAACTTGTATTCCCATACGAGCAATTACTATATGTACAACTATTACCGCTTCAACGGGTTCCCGATACGGCCTGTGAGCTCTACGTCGCCGACTCCAACCTTTATTATTGACGCCACAGCCAACCCTGCTGAAGGCGGCGAGGTGAGCGGTGGCGGTACCTACCAAGCGGGTGCGGAATGCACGCTCACTGCGACATCCAACGAGGGTTACACTTTCACCAGTTGGACGGAGAACGATGAAGTCGTCTCTACCGATGCCATCTATACCTTCACCGTGGATGCCGACAGGAATCTGATGGCGAACTTCACCTACAATGGCGGCGGTGACGAGCACGCCTACGTCGACCTCGGCCTGCCAAGCGGCCTGTTGTGGGCCACCTGCAATGTGGGTGCCGACAACCCAGAAGACTACGGCGACTATTTCGCCTGGGGTGAGACCATGCCGAAGGACACCTATGACTGGAGCACCTACCAATACTGCAACGGCAGCTCTTACACTCTCACTAAATATTGTAGCAATTCCAACTACGGCTACAACGGCTTCACAGACAACCTGACCACCCTCTTGCCCGAGGACGCCGCCGCCACGGCCAACTGGGGCAATGACTGGCGCATGCCCACCAAGGAAGAGTGGCAGGAGCTTTACAACAACACAACCGTAACATGGACGACGCAGAACGGTGTGAACGGCCGACTCTTCACTGCGAGTAACGGTAATAGTCTTTTCCTGCCTGCAGCTGGCTACCGCTACATTAGCAGCCTCGACTACGCAGGCAGCTACGGTAGCTACTGGTCGAGTTCGCTCAGCACGGGCAGCCCGGACGGCGCGTGGATACTCTACTTCGGTTCGGACAATTACGGCATGAACGGCTACGGCTATCGCGACTATGGTCTATCTGTCCGACCGGTGCGCGCTGGGTCGCAGAGCAACGTCCCCACGGGAGCCATCGACGGCCTCTTCTCCGTGAGCGCCACACAGCAGGTGTACTTCTCCCAGGGCAACCTGCAATACCAAGCCAGCACCAATACATGGCGTTTTGCCGAGAACCAATGGGATTATGTGGGTACTCAGACCCCAGATAATCAAGGAAATGTTGGTGGAACGGTTAGCGGTAGCGACAACAGAAACATTTCCTCCACCTACAACGGTTGGATAGACTTGTTTGGCTGGGGAACGAGTGGCTGGAACAACGGGAACACATACTATCATCCTTGGGATTCCAACAACTCGAACAGTAGTCTCTACGGACCTCCCGGACAATACAATTTGACAGGCTCATATGCCAATGCGGATTGGGGCGTTTACAACCCGATAAGCAATGGCGGTAACACCGCCAACCAGTGGCGCACCCTGACCCAACCCGAATGGAACTATGTGTTCAACACGAGAACCACCACTTCGGGCATTCGCTACGCCAAGGCGAACGTGAACAACGTGAACGGCGTAATTTTGCTGCCCGATGATTGGAGCAGCAGCACCTACAGCTTGAGCAACACCAACAGCAGTGGTGCCAGCTTCAGCAGCAACACGTTGACCGCTTCACAGTGGAGCATCTTGGAGCAAGCAGGTGCAGTCTTCTTGCCTGCTGCGGGCGGCCGGTTCGGGACTTCGGTCAGAGATGTCGGTTCCTACGGTTACTACTGGTCGGCTTCGTACGATTATAGCAACAGCGCGTACCGCGTGTACTTCTACGATTCGTACCTCTACACGAACCTCAACAGCTACAACCGATGCGGCGGTCAGAGTGTGCGTCTCGTTTGCCCTGCCGAGTAATTCCCCGTTCGGCTGAATTTGTAATTTAGCCGATCCGAATATAAGGATTTGCAATCCGATTACATAACGAACAAGATGCTTGTTTCGCATTACAAATGCTGATATTCAATGTGTTCGGATTGCAAATCCGAACGAACCGATCTTATCCCCTGTTCGGTCGGATTTGCAATCCGACCGAACAGGGTACGCAAGGAGGAAATGTGGCATTGGAAGAAGTTTTAGGGAGAAAAAAATAAAAACGTTGGTTGATTATCGAAGTTTGTGTAAATTTGCAGCCGAAAGAAAAACATTAAGGATATGACAACGGCAGCTTCAATCAATATTCAAATGCCACGAGGCGATATGGCTTTTTTCAGACAATTGGCCAAAAGGATGGGTTGGTCTGTATCGGAAGTTACCCCAAACGACAGCTTGTTTGACCCTGAGACTGGAGAATACCTGAATGAGGAGACGATGCAAGCCATTCGTGATGTAGAGGCAGGCCACGTGAAGAGGTGCAAGAACCTTGATGAAATCCTGGCCGAGCTATGAAAAAGTACGAATTGGAATATGGCGGCAAATTCCTCAAGGATTTGAAACTTGCAAAACGTAGAGGATTGAATTTGGATGAGTTACGCTCTGTGACCGATAAGTTGCAAGAAGGCGAGCCGTTGCCAGATAAGTACAAAGACCACATTCTTACTGGCAATTACAAGGGCTTCCGAGAGTGTCATATCAACCCCGATTGGCTGCTGATATATAAGAGGAAAGAAACTGTTATGGTGGTCTCCTTATATCGGACAGGTACCCATTCCGATTTGTTCAAGTGAGTGTTTTTCGGATTACAAATCCTAATATTCGGAGCGGTCGGATTGCAAATCCGCCCGAACTGGGTCTCCTTATATCGGACAGGTACCCATTCCGATTTGTTCAAGTGAGTGTTGTTCGGATTGCAAATCCGCCCGAACTGGTTAGCACAGTGATGACATGTTTTCTGGGGCCTGTGTCTACACAGTCGTTCCACTGCGCTCTACAACCTCCCGAAAAAAACATGGCTAATGTTTCGGAATTTTTATGTAAGTTTGCCACCGATATTCCTAAAACTTTGAAACATGAAAAGAAACCTACTGATGATGATCGCCTTGTTGGCAGCGATGTTGCCTATACAGGCCCAGGAAACGGTGAAGCTTATCTTCACGGCGACTACCACGGATGGTAGCTATTCCCCTTTTACCTATGTGAGTGCAACGAACTTGACTCGCGGATGGACTGAGACCCTCTTGTATCCTGATACGGTGCTTGTGCTAACTAATAGTGTCGGCATAGGAGAACAAAGAGACTTTAACGGTTTGAGGCTTGGCGAGGCCTTCCCCAATCCTTTCACTAAGGAAACGAATGTCTTGCTCGAGATACCAGAAGATGGTGAAGCTCTTATTCAGCTTGTCGACATCAACGGGGTTACCTTGGCTTCTGAGCAGGCTTATCTGGCCGCTGGAACACATAGACTGAAAGTTGTGCTGTCTATGCCTTCAATGGCATTCCTTTCTGTTACTACAAGCTATGAACGGCAAGTGACTCGACTGCTGAATACTGGTTGCGGCGGCGAGAACCGTATCTCTGTTGAGACAATAGGTGCGCCTTTGCCATTCCCTATGCGTAGCTCTTTAGCGGGTGACTTTGAACCGGGTGATGTGATGAGTTATGAAGCCGTTCTGGTGAATGGCAACGATACCTTGAGAAGCGAGGTGATCACACAAGAACAATTCTCAGATGAGACCATCGTGCTGATTTTCCCCAATACGGGACCGACTGGAATGATCAATGGCAAGTTTACGGTGGATGCAAACGGCACCAAGGTTTATTTCTCGCAAGGCAATCTGCAATACATCGGTAGCGCGACCCCGCCTTACTGGAAGTTTGCCGAGAGACAATGGGAATGCTTGGGCGACAATGGGCAAGGCAGCACCAATCAAAACGCCGACCGCGACCTTTTCGGATGGGGTACGAGTGGCTGGGACAATGGAAATGTGTATTACCAGCCTTGGAATACCAACAATTCCGATGGAACGCTTTATGGCCCTAGAGGTGAATTTGACTTGACCGGCGATTACGCCCAAAGTGACTGGGGCGTTTACAATCCAATAAGCAATGGCGGCAACATGGCAGGTCAGTGGCGCACTTTGACAACTGATGAATGGGGTCATGTCTTTACTCGCCGTAGTACCTCTTCTGGCATCCGTTTTGCCAAGGCACGGGTGGCTGGTATGAATGGCATTATCTTGGTGCCTGATGATTGGAGTGAGAGTACCTATGACTTACACAATACCAACAATGGAGATGCAAGCCACACCAGTAACATCATCGATGCCTCTCAATGGGTGACGTTAGAAGATGCTGGAGCGGTCTTTCTACCTACTGCCGGCTATCGGTATGGAAATTCGGTCTTCGCAGTGGGTGATGGTGGCAATTACTGGTCGGCATCGTGTTATATTGAAGATGACAAAATCGAAAGATTCGCGCGGGGTATGTATTTCGATGACGGCTATTTTGATCCTATTGATGGCTATGACCGATACGGTGGCAGATCTGTGCGCTTGGTGTGTCCCGCCGAGTAAATTGGGCTACTCATTTAATTTTTCAAGTTATTCAACGTTTTTTCCTATCTTTGCCCGTTTTTACGAAGCAAAATGCAAATTCTATGATAGACGTTAAGTTTTTAGTGAAGAACCCCGACGTGGTCAGGGAAAACATTAAGAAGAAATTCCAAGACAACAAGTTGCCCCTCGTTGATGAGGCTATTAATTTGTACACCCAATATTGCGACTGCCAGCAGCGTGCCGACGACCTGCGCTCGCAACGCAACTCCATCTCCAAGGAGATTGGCATCCTGTTCAAGAACAAGGAAGTCGAGAAGGCCAATGAGATGAAGAAACTCGTTGAGGCCAACGCCCAAGAACTGGAACAACTCGGCAAGCAACAGACATCGCTCATGGAGCAACTGACCAAAGTGATGTACGCCATCCCGAACATCATCGCACCCGAAGTGCCGGTAGGGAAGGACGATACCTTCAATGTGGAAAAGGAGCGCTTTGGCGAGCCTGTGGTGCCCGATTTCGAGGTGCCTTACCATGCCGACATTATGGCCAAGTTCAACGGCCTCGACCTTGACTCCGCACATCGTGTGGCTGGCAACGGTTTCTATTACCTTATGGGCGACATCGCACGCCTGCATTCCGCCGTTATCACCTATGCCCGCGACTTTATGATTGACAGAGGTTTCACCTATTGCATTCCGCCTTTCATGGTGCGTAGCGAGATTGTCTCTGGCGTGATGAGTTTTGCCGAGATGGATGCCATGATGTACAAGATTGAAGGCGAAGACCTCTATCTCATCGGCACCAGCGAGCACTCGATGATTGGCAAGTTCATCGATCAAATTGTTCCCGAAGAATCCCTGCCGCTGACACTGACAAGCTATTCACCCTGCTTCCGCAAGGAGAAAGGTGCTCACGGCATCGAGGAACGCGGTGTGTATCGTATCCACCAGTTTGAGAAACAAGAAATGGTGGTGCTCTGTAAACAAGAAGATGCCGACTATTGGTACGAACAAATGTGGAAGAATACCGTTGACCTTTTCCGCTCAATGGACATCCCGGTTCGTACATTGGAGTGCTGCTCTGGTGATTTGGCCGACTTGAAGGTGAAGTCCTTGGATGTTGAGGCATGGTCACCACGTCAAAAGAAGTACTTCGAGGTGGGCAGCTGCTCATACCTTGGTGACGCCCAGGCTCGACGTCTGAAGATCAGAATCAAGGGCAAGAACGGCAACTATTTTGCTCACACCTTAAATAATACCGTAGTTGCCCCGCCGCGTATGTTGATCGCCTTCCTGGAGAACAACCTCCGTGCCGATGGCTCTGTGGCCATCCCGAAAGCCCTGCAACCCTATATGGGCGGAAAAACTGAAATTAAGTGACTATGGCTTATGGCCTATGACCATGACCACTTTGACCAAAGGCTGAAGCTTCAGCGTTCCCTTGGAAGTGGTCATAGTCATGGTCAGTGGCCATAGTAAAAAAACAAAACTATGGATATCTCCGTTGTCGTACCCCTGCTGAACGAAGCTGAATCATTGCCCGAACTGGAGGCTTGGATTCGTCGCGTGATGGACGAAAAAGGTTTCTCATATGAAATCGTCTTTGTTGACGATGGCTCCACCGACAATTCTTGGGCCGTCATCCAACAACTCTCTGAAGCCAATCCGAACGTGAAAGCCTTGCGTTTCAGAAGGAACTATGGTAAGTCGCCCGCCTTGAACGAAGGCTTCAAGGTGGTGCAAGGTGATGTAGTCATCACTATGGATGCTGACTTGCAGGACAGCCCCGACGAAATCCCTGAACTCTACAAGATGATCAAAGATGACGGTTATGACCTCGTCTCAGGTTGGAAGAAGGTGCGTTACGACTCCAAGCTGATGAAAAACATCCCTTCGAAGTTCTTTAACTGGACCACGCGCAGAATGTCAGGCATCAAGCTGCACGACTTCAACTGCGGCTTGAAGGCCTACCGCAACGAAGTGGTGAAAAGCATTCAGGTGTATGGTGAAATGCATCGATACATTCCCGTCATCGCCAAGATGAACGGTTTCAGCCACATCGGCGAAAAGGTGGTACACCATCAAAAGCGCAAATACGGTAGCAGTAAATTCGGTCTGAGCCGTTTCATTCGTGGCTATCTCGACTTGATTACCATCAATTTCATCTCGAAGTTTAGCAATCGTCCCATGCATTTCTTTGGTGTGCTGGGTTCGATTACTTTTCTTGTAGGATTCATCATTGCGGTGTATCTGGCTTGTTCACGCCTGTTCTTCCATGTCTATGGTATGACGCGCCGACCTTTGTTCTATTTTGCGCTTTTGGCCATTGTTTTGGGTGTGCAACTGTTCTCGACTGGATTCTTGGCTGAGATGATTACTTCCACGCAACGGAACAAGAGAGTGTATTCCATTTCAGAAAAGGTGAACCTGAAATAACGGGGATTGCAAATCCGACCGAACTATAGCAAAAAAGCCACCGCAAGGTGGCTTTATTTGATTAAGATTTATGGGAGATTTGCTTCTAAAAAAGAAAAACTACAATTCTTTTCAATACAATTCATCAAATCCTCCATCGATACTTTCATCAAAGCTGTCGCCGAACTCATCGTTGAATTCCTCTTCATCGAATTCGTCCTCAAACTCATCGAACGGCGAGTCATCGGCAAAGTCGTTGTTTTCCCAGTCGAAGTCGCGTTCCAATTTCGATTCATCGAACTCGTCTTCTTCATCGTGACCGCTGATGAAATCGTCAATCTCATCATCGCTCATCTTGTCGAAGTTCACGTCAAGCAAAGCCGAGTCATTGATGGCGCGGTTCATCGACTTCAGCTCTCGCATCACGGAAGGGGAGACATAAAATTCATCGATGTTTTCCTCACAATATTTCAAGTATTTGGGGTCTTTCTCATACACTTCAGCAATGGTCATACCTTCGTATTTGCCAAAGGTGAAAACTGAATCAATGTCATAAAATTTCATATGAGTTCCTTTCTTTTTTGTCAGTTAATAGTGTCTTTTTCAGTCCGCAAATATCATGCATTTTTCCTTTAATCGCAACAAAAAACTACTTTTTGAAGGCAAAAAACACAGCGAGGATAATAAAGATAAATGAAAGGATGTGGTTCCAACGGAAGGTCTCTGTCTTGAACACCGTGATGACGATGACAGTGAACACCGTCAGCGAAACGGCTTCTTGGATGACTTTCAGTTGAATAAGGTTGAATGGGCCTCCGTTTTGCATGGCTCCGATGCGATTGGCTGGAATCATAAACGAATATTCGAACAAGGCGATGCCCCACGACATCAGGATGACCAGAAACAATGGCCAGTCTTTCGAAGAGGGAACGATTTCGAGCAGTTTCAACTGTCCGTACCATGCAAAAGTCATGAAGACATTTGAAACGATGAGTAAAAGGATGGTGTAGAGGCCTTTCATTGGATAGTGTTTTGTAACGGGCTGCAAAAGTACGGGAATTTCTTTCAAGTCCGACATTTATTCCTATTTTTGCACAACCAAATTTGAACATCATGAATGCAACCATCATACTTGCTGTTTTTGTTTTTTATACCATCCTTTTGTTTGTGATTTCGCATTTCACGGCACGGAAGTCCGACAACAATGCTTTTTTTCGGGGCAACAAAAACTCGCCTTGGTTTGTGGTGGCTTACGGCATGATTGGTGCCTCTTTGTCGGGCGTGACTTTTATGTCGGTGCCAGGTGGGGTGTACACGGGGCAGTTTACCTATATGCCCTTAGTTTTTGGCTATGTGCTTGGTTATGCGGCGATTGCACTTGTGCTGTTACCGCTGTATTATCGGCTTAACTTGACTTCGATTTATTCCTATTTGAATATGCGTTTTGGCCCAAGGTCGGAAAAGACGGGCGCTGCATTTTTCATCTTGTCGCGATTATTGGGCTCCGCTTTGCGCATGTATCTTGTCGTTTTTGTACTGTATGAGTTCGTTTTCAAGGACTGGGGCATCCCGTTTTGGGTGCCAGCGGTCATTTTTATCGCCATCATTCTTTTGTACACCTTTAAAGGTGGCATCAAGACGGTGGTTTGGACCGATACCTTGCAGACAACTTTCCTATTACTGGCAGCTTTTTTGACGGCTTGGTTTATCATGAAGAACCTGAACATCTCGCTGGGCGACCTGCTGAAATCAGCTTCCGAGAAAGGATATACCAAAGTGTTTGAGACCGATTGGACGCACAACAAGTTTTGGGTGAAACAGGTGCTGAGTGGCATGTTCATCACCATCACCATGACAGGCTTGGATCAGGATATGATGCAGAAGAATCTCACTTGCAAGAATTTACGTGATGCCCAAAAAAATGTGATGACATCTAGCCTGTTGTTTGTTGTTGTCAACGGGTTGTTCCTTTGCTTGGGAGCTGCCTTGATTTATTATGCCCAACAAACGGGATTCCAACTGCCTGTGAACGAGGCCGGAGTGGTGGTCAACGACAAGATCTTCCCCTCGGTGGCCTTCTCCTTGAGTAAGTTTACGGCTATCGTTTTCGTTATCGGACTCGTGGCTGCAGGCTATTCCAGCGCCGACGGTACGTTGACAGCCCTGACAACCACTTTCTGTTTCGATTTCATGCACTTCGACAAGAAACAGCTGACCGAACAGCAAATCACCCAACGCCGCAAATGGATGCATGTGGCCTTCGCCATGCTTTACTTGTTGGTTATCATTGCTTTCCGACCTTTCCACAACGAATCGTTGATTGATAAGGTGTTCGACATTGCGGGTTATACTTACGGACCTTTGTTGGGTTTGTACACTTTTGGCTTGTTCGTCAAAAACAGAAGAGTTGTCGACAAAGCCGTGCCTTTCATTGCCATTGCGTCACCCATCATCAGTTACTTTTTGAAGATGT
>JAEEGG010028083.1_pt1 | contig 10615 bp, 4 predicted proteins | sample 9134161 | NCBI WGS metagenome assembly JAEEGG01 (sample SAMN16246543, study PRJNA631951) | gut metagenome | biome: gut microbiome; feature: rumen; material: CR-attached | host: Bos | place: Iran: Karaj | collected 2018-10 | reverse complement strand
TTCGTATCGGTGTAGGTCACGCCGTCGAATTCGACGGCGGCGGTGTAGGTGCGGACGCCGTCCTCGGTCATGGTCGGGGCGGTCGTCACCTCTGCGGTCACAACTGCGTCCTTGGTCTCGACGTGCGTCAGGTCCTTGGCGCAGATGCGGGTCGCGGTCGCGCTTTCATAGCCGTTCCAGGTGAAGGCAGGCTCGCTCCAGCCGTGACCGGTCGCGGGGATCTCATAAGTCCGGACGTCGGTGTATTCCCGTTCCCGGAAGGTCACTTTTGCAGTGTTCTCGCGCAGGCCGGGGATCTCGCAGACGGGCTCGGTCCTGACGACGGAGCTGATCTCCGCGTCCAGCGTTTGCCGGATGGACGCGTCCTCGTTCGCCGTGAAGGTTGCCGTGGCTGCGCTCCCGTCCTCCGCCCATTCCCAGGTCGGCTCGCCCCAGGTGTAACCGGTGGCGGGAATGGTCTCCGTCTTCGTGTCCGTGTAGGTCACGCCGTCAAATACGACGGAGGCGGTGTAGGTCCGGACGCCGTTCGTGGTCGGGGTCGGCTCTTGCGTTACCTCGCTCGTGACGGCGGCAGCCTTCGTTTCGGTATGGCTTGCGTCACGCTCGCAGGTCCGAGTCGCCTTGGCGCTTTCATAGCCGTTCCAGGTGAAGACGGGCTCGCTCCAGGCGTGGCCCAGAGCAGGGATCACAGTCTCAGAGGCGGTGATCTCGTGCGCGGCGGCCGCGTCAGAGAAGAGCTTGCCGCAGATGGAGCAGACCCAGTATTCGATGCTGCCGTCCCCGGTGCAGGTGGGCGCGACAGGCGCGTGGCGGGTCAGCGCATGCTCGTGCGGGGGTTCAACGGGCATCGTGGAGTACCAGGTGGTGCCGGAGACGGTCTCCTTCCACAGGTGGATGCTCGTGTTGCGGACGCCGTTGGCCCAGAAATAGTTGGTGTAGATGGTGTAGTTCAGATAGGGCTGACTGCTCTGGTTGGCGTTGTGGACGATCGTGCCCGACGTTTGCGGGTAGGAGGTCAGCTCCCAGATACAGGTGGAAGGGTAGAAATAGGCAAAGACGCAGAGCGAACCGCCGCTGATGCCGACGAAGGTGTCCTTGGAGACGCTGCGGATGGAGTAGCCGCCGTCCTGCGGCGCAACCTCGAAGATATAGTTGTCCTTCACCTTGGACAGGGTCGTTCCGTTCAGCTCCATGCCGGTGGATGCAAAGGCCGTGCTGTTGGATTTGTTCTCAATCTCTGCGCTGGTGGAGGTGTTCACGCCGGTGAAGGCGTAGAGGCTCCTGGTCTTGAGGTAGGTGATCGCGTATCTGCCGGTCCAGTCGCCGGGGTCCTCTGTGACCAGTTCAAAGACGGGCTCCGCGCCGCCGGTATCCAGACGGCTGTAGACCGCGTAGTAGGTCGTGTCCGCCACGGGGTTGACCGTTGCGCCGGGGACGAGGAGGGTCGGCGCTTCGTCGGTCTCGGCCACGGTCTGCTCGGACCAGCCCTCAAAGCTCCAGCCTTCAAATTCCGTTGCCGTCGTGGGCAGGGTCAGCGCCTCGGCGGACTGGCTGGAGACCGTGCCGATGACCGCGCCGCTGGCAACGAAGGTGACGGTGATCGGCTGCTTTTGCGCAAAGAGGATGCGGACCGTGCAGTCGGAATTCGCCTGGACGGTAAAGAAATTGCCGTTCTGCGTCACGGAGGCCGAACCGCTGACGACCTCGTAACCCGCGGTGTAATAGCCCTCGGCGGGGGTCGCGGTGATCACGTTGCCGGTCAGGCTGACCGTGCCCCATGCCTCGTTGTTGGATTCCGCCGTGATGTCGTAAAGCAGCTCCACGGGCTGAACGATGGTCTGGTTGGCGGCGTAGTCGCCCGCCAGAACGCGGCAGGAGGCGGCGTCAAGACCGAGACCTGCAAGCTCGAAGGTGTAGTCCACGACCTCGTTTTTGGCGTTCTGCTCCGGTACCGTGCCGAGATGGACGGTCTTGCCGGTGGCGTCGGTGACGGCCAGCCAGGCCAGATAGCAGTTGTCCTGCGCGCGCACGGTCACGGTGGAGCCCTTCCTGACCGCAGTCAGAATGACCGGCGCGGTGTTGTCAATATAGAAGTCATAGCCGATCATCGCGCCGCGCCCCAGCACGTTCTGCATCAGAAGCGTCCGGAAGGAGGAATCGGTCAGCGTGCCTGCGGTCGGGGCGGTGAGGTCGGAATTGAGCTTCATCGCGTAGTATTCGGGGATCGCGTAGTAGCCGACGCGGATGCGCTCGCCCTCTGCGCCGTAATCGGAGACCTGCGCGCCGGGGGAGTAGGACCTGGGGGAAGTGCCCTGCCAGGCGGAGGCGCTCTGGCTGTAGTACATGCCGCTCGTATTCGTGGTGGAAACGGAGGCGTTCCTGACGCCCGTGACGGCTCCGGTCTCGTCGATCGTGCTGACTGCATAGCCGGTTGAACCGGCGGAACGGATCAGATTGTACTTGATCTGCGTGATGGTGTCGGTGGAGCGAAGCGCCAGCTTTTCAGCAGGGAAGGGGCGCTCCGTTGTGTAGGGATTGCCGGTCACGTACGCCGTGGTCCCGTCGCGGCGATAGGTCACGTAGTTCGTCTCGGTCTCGCCGGAGTAGGGGACCTTGCCCGATCCGTAGACGTTCTTGTCCACGTAGGAGGTGTTGTCGAACATGGAGGGGTCGGTCCAGGAGCCGTAGAAGCCCAGAATGGGGATGGAGTGCTCCACGTCCAGCTTCTCGCCGTCGGAGGAGACGGCGCTGCTCTCGACGAAGGTGTAGCCCTCAAGATAAGCGCCGGCAGGGTAGCGGGCGTCAAATTCCGTCATGTCCTCCGGCACGGTGATCGTGACTTGGACGGTTCTGGCGGAGCCGGCGGGAACCGTTACGGAGGTCACGGGCTTGCCGGCCACGGTGTAGGTCACGGGCCAGTCGAGATCCGCCGTGGAGCGGGACATCATCGGATATTCGCCGGATTCGTCGCGCGCCTGGGTGAACAGATCGGTGCGCAGGGCGTAGGTCTGAGCCCGGTTTGCCAGATTGTTCAGCTCGAAGGAGTAGGTCCAGCCGCCGGAGCGCGCGGGCAGGTCGCCAAGCTCCGCCTTGACCTTGCCGTCTTCGCCGGAGATCGTGGCATCCGCGCCCATAAAGACCACCGTGGAGGCATGGATCGCCCGGTGTACGTTGGCAAGGCCCGCGCCGACCTGAATGGTGGGGTAGTAGGGGCCGGTCTCGGAGCCGATGTGCATCGGCACGGCTGTGGACATCAGAAGGCTCTGGGCGATCTGACGGGTGGTATGACCGGGGAGGGAAACGTTATTCTCACGCAGATACTGGCCGAGGGTCGCGGTCAGACCCGCAACGTGCGGGGCGGCCATGGAGGTGCCGGACATGATCTCATACTGATCGGCGCCGCCCACGGTGGCGTAGGAGGTGTCCAAATGCGTGCCGTTCAGAGAATAGATCTCGCCGCCGGGGGCGGTGATCTCGGGCTTCATGAGCAGCGAGCCGGGCACGCCCCAGGAGGAAAAATCGCTCATCTCGGGGTTGTCGGCGGCGAGGGCGCTGATCATTTCTGCGGTCACGGTCACCGTGCCGGTATAATAGGGGACGGAGTCGGCACTGTGGGCGGCGGAGGCGGCCTTGATCGCGTTTGCGTCGTCCAGCGTGATGGAGACCATTGGGAAGGTGCCGGTGTAGGAGCCCAAAGACATGTTGACGGTTCCCGCCGTGTTGTTGGCGACGATCAGGGCCTTGGGATTGTAGGAGATCAGATTGTTGCCCTTTTCAAAGAAGGAGATGTCGCCTCGGTTGCAGAGGACGACCTTCCCGGCCAGACCGACAGCGGCGTCAACGGCGGCGTAATCCTCTGCGCTGCCCGGGGCGTCCACGTAAACGTATTCGTAGCTGCCTGCGATTGTGGTCAGCTTCGCGCCGCTGGAGTCGGTCTCGTTATAGAAAACCGTCTGGCTGTCGTTGAAGGTCATCGGGGTGCCGGTCAGACCGGTGTTGTCGGCGGAGGCCACGCACAGACTGTTGACGTAGGTGCCGGGGCTGCCGCCGGTGTGCATGTAGACGTCCTCGATATAGAGCTCCTGCTGATCGTTCGTCAGCATATAGGCGAAGTCGTAGGCGTTGCCCGCGGAGATGGAAACCACCGTTTTGGGGTTTATCACGGGGTCGGAGAGCTTGTTCAGGGTAGCCTGGTAGGAGGCGGAGTAGGTGAAGCCCTGGATCGAGCTGCCGAGGGAGAGGTTCACCGCGTCACAGCCGAGAACAATGGCGTCCTCGATGGCGACCATGTAGTCGGAATCGTAAGCGCCGCCGCTTGCGCCGAAGACCTTCATAATGAAGAGCTGCGCGTCGGGGGCCATGCCGACGGCGTGTACGGTTTCCGCTGCGTCCGCGTAGGCGTCGCCGTCCTTGACGAAGCGGTTGGCCGCAGCGATACCGGCCACGTGCGAGCCGTGCTCGCCCTGGGTGTCGCTCAGGTGGTTGATCCTGGTGTTCGAGTCCACGTAGTTGTAGCCGAAGGGGATCTTCTCGTTGAGGTAGGTCGCGCCGGAGCCGTTGAGCTGATCCTTGACCGCGCTGAGCTCGGCAGCGGTAAAGAGGCTGACGCTCTTTCCGGTCTGCTCAATGGCGTAGCGGAAGGCGTCCGCATCCATGGACCGGTGGGTCGTGTCCAGACCGGTGTCGATGATGGCGATGCGGGAGCCCGCGCCGGTGTAGCCTTCGGCCCAGGCGCTTTGCGCCCCGACCATGTATTCAGAGGTGTTGGCGGTGTTCGGGCTGTCGCCGTCTTCGCGCTCTGCCGGAACGGGCGCGTCGTAGCGGTTTTCCGGGAAAACGTTTTTGACGCCGGGAATGGACTTGATCTTCGCAATGTCGCCGCAGCGGACGTTCGCGGAGATCGCGTTCATCGCAAGGGTAATGTTCCACTTGACGTCCAGCGCGGCGCCGGTGGCTGCCTCGATCCTGGCTGTCAGGGCGTCCTGGCTGCTGCGCAGGCTCCGCCGGTAGGAAACCGCCTCGGCGTTTTCGGCGACGCGATCCGTGCTGTAGCCTGCGTCGAGGGTGGAGGCCCGGTCAAGCTCGATCGTCACGCGGATGAGCTCATCCGGGGCGTGTTCTTCCGGATCCGTCTGCACTTCGGGAACGTGTGCTTCGGCGGCCTTGTCTGTTTGTGGGCTCGCATACGCGGGAGCCGCAACAGAAAAAACCGTCGTCAGCGTCAGCAGCAGACAGATCAGCCGTAGGTGCGCTTTGCGGTTCATCATAATGCTTTCTCCTTGTGTGTTTGTCGTCCGGACGGCGCTCGACGCGCCGGGCCGGCTTGGCCCTTATTATGGCATAATTCCGCAAGAAAATCAATATCAAGATCGGATTTCTGCAGCTTCTGCTGCCGCCCGGATCAGAATAAACGGAACCGGACCCCGGCGCTGGTTTTTTCAGCGCCGGGGTCCGGCAATGCGTCTGCCGCGATCATCCGAGGCGTCTGCCGCAGATGAAACGGGAGGAATAATAGGTCTCGCTGAGGCTGGAGATCACAACGCCGACGCGGGAGTTGGCGGCGTGGATGAACTGACCGTTGCCGATGTACATGCCCGCGTGGGTGGCGCGGACGGAGGAGGTGTAGGTACGCTCGAACAGGACGATGTCGCCGGGCTTGAGATCGGCGCGGCTGACGTAGGTGCCGTAGCTGAGCTGATCGTTGGCGGAGCGTCCGATCCGGATGCCGAAGTGCTTGGCGACGTACCAGGTCAGACCGGAGCAGTCAAAGCCGGTGGAGGGGTCCTTGCCGCCCCAAACGTAGCGGTAGCCCAGGAAGTTCTTCGCGTAGGCGACCATCTGCTCGCCCAGGGTAGAAGCGGCGGCGGAGCTGCTGGAGGAGCTGCTCGAAGAAGCGCTGCTCGAAGAAGCGCTGCTGCTCGAAGAAGCGCTGCTGCTCGCGGAGGAGCTGCTGCTCGCGGAAGTGCTGCTGCTTGCAGCGGTCGTGCTGGTCTTGGCGGAGGTGCTCGCCTCATGGTAAGTGTTGCCGGGGCTGCCGTAGTTGTCGTAGGGCTTCTCCAGCAGGGTCAGAAGGTCGCTGCGAACGTAGCCGGTCTGGCCCTCGTAGGTGACCTTATACCACTCGCAGTTGAAGCCGATGATGAAGCAGACGTCACCCTTCGGCGCCTGATCCACGATGGCGGTATCGGTGCCGGGACCCTTGCGGATGTTGGTGACGGCGTCGAAGCTGGCATAGCCGAGGCGGACGTTTTTCCGCTCGCGGAGATCGAGGTAGTCCTTGTGCATATAACCGATCTCCAGATTGCAGTTGACCAGATACCAGTCGTCAACTTCCCGGATGATCACAACGGCGTCGCCGTAATAGGCCTTGCCGATCACTTCGCTGTCGGTGTTGGGCTTCGCCCGCAGACGCAGGCAAGAGGTGGTAACAATGCCGATTCCGGTTTTCAGCTCCGTTGCCATGGCGGGGATCGCCATGCCGGCCAGGATGGAAAGGGCCAGGATCAAACAGAGCATTCCCTTGCAGATTCGTTTCATAAGTACCCTCGCTTTCAGAATTACTTGGAAGACAGGGCGCGGTCGAGCCAAACGGCGCCGACGTCAAGCGCGGTGTAGAAGCCTTCCTTCTCGGTTTTCTTTACGATCCGGTCTCTGGGACGGGCGGTCTGGTCGGTCAGCTGGAGCTGAACGGAGACCTTCGTCGCGAGCTTGAGATCGCTGAAATCCTTCGACTCGAGAACCTGGAGGATTACGATGTGCGAATCCGCCATGGAGCCGTAATAACAAATGTTGTCCTTGCGCATCAAGGGATGGCCCTTGTACATGAGACCCTCTTGGTCAGCCATAAGAGCACCTCCTAACTTAATGTAACCAAATTGTAACTCATTGTGATGGATTTGTCAAGTATTAAGTTTCGAAAATGACAATTTCTTGCCGGATTCTTAACAAAAGAACACAATTTGGTCCGAATGCCGGGGATAATCAGGCTTCTGAAAGCGAGGATAAATATGAAATTGTTACAGGGAAGGGCAAGCTCTGCCCCTTCCGGACAAATCGGGGCCGGCCCTTGCGAGCCAGCCCCGATTGGCCCCCGACGAAGCGGGAACGCTCAGTCGAACAGATAGTGGCGCACGATCTCCTGCAGGACGTCGTCGCGGTCCAGACGGCAGATCATGGCGCGGGCGTTGTTGTGGTTGGTAATGTAGGTCGGGTCCTCGGAAAGGAGATAGCCCACGATCTGATTGATGGGGTTATAACCCTTCTCGGTCAGAGAGGTGTAGACGGACGTCAGAATCCGCTTCATTTCCTCGTGATCCTCTGAGGGGACCCTGTACTTGATGGTATGATCTTCCATTGGGAGAACCTCCTTTCGGGGCGGATCGCCCCGCAGCACATTACCGTCATTTTAGCCGATTTCACCGTGATTGTAAAGGGGAATCCGGTAAAATTTTCAAAATTTTTTTATTTTTCCTTCCGGACGAAGAAGAAACCGAAGGTGTTTGGCCCGCAGTGGGTGGAGATCGCGGCGGAGGCCGGGGTTTCGATCAGCTGCTTGCAGCCGGTCTTCTCCCGGACGTAGGCCAGCAGCTCCTCCAGGAACTCGGGATTCTGAATGGTGTGGTTCACGTAAACCAGATCGGTCTCCAGCTCGGGCAGCCTGGAGAGGCGGTCGTCGATGTAGTCGTAGACGCATTTGTTGTAGGGGCCGCGGAACTTCTTGCCGACGTGCATCCCGCCGTCCTCGATCACGATTTCCGGACGCAGGCGCAGGATGTTCGCGCCCAGGGCTGCCACGGTGGAGCAGCGCCCGCCCTTGTGCAGGAATTCCAGGGTTTCGATGATGAAGCTGCCCTCGATCCGCTCGCGGTAGGCCTCCAGATGGGCCGTCAGGGCGGCGGGGTCTTCGATGCCGCAGCGGATGGCCTCCAGGATGATCATGGAGCTGCCGCCGGCCAGGTTCTTGGTGTCCAGGACCCAGACGTTTCCGACGGCCTGGGCTGCGACGCAGGCGTTCTGGTAGCAGCTTGAGATGCCGGAGCTCTTGGCGAAGTGGACGATCGGCAGGCCCTCCGAAGCCAGCGAGCGGAACCATTTTTCATAGTCGTCGGGATTGGCGGCGCTGGTCTGGGCCAGCTTGCCGGTGCGTTTGACGAAGCCGAGCAGGTCCTCCTGCGTGACGTCGGGCCAGTCGGGCAGGGTCTCGTCGCCCAGGGTGACGTAGCTGGGGATGATGCGCAGATCGAGCTCGCGGATCATGTCAGCCGGCATATCCAGCGTGCTGTCGGCGGATAAGATGATCGTTTTCATAACTAAACTCCTCGTGATGGTTTTGCTCAGCGGCGGATTGCCCCAAGCTCGCGGTCCAGAGCCGCGAGGATCTTTTCCATGGCGGGCTCAATGTCGCTGTCGGTCAGGGTGCGTTCGTCGGCGCGGAAGACGAGCGAGAAGGCGACGCTCTTCTTGCCGGGCACGATGCCAACGCCGCGGTAGATGTCGAACAGGGAGACGGAGCGCAGCAGCTTCCCGCCGGCCCGTGCGATGCAGGTTTCCAGAGCGCCGACGGTAACCTTTTCGTCGCAGACCACGGCCAGGTCGCGGCTGGTAGCCGGGAACTTGGGCAGGGGCTTGAAGGTCTTGTCGCCGTCCAGCACGGTCAGCAGCTCGGTGAAGTCCAGCTCCGCCGCGTAGACCGCGCCGTCGATCTCATAGGCGGCGGAGACCAGCGGATGAACCTGACCGAACAGACCGATCCGCTTGCCGTCCACCAGCACGGCGGCGCAGCGGCCGGGGTGCCAGCTCGGATCGTCGGTCACGGCCTCGAAGCTGGGCTGCCGGGCGTTGATCGCCTTGAGAATGGCCTCGATCGCACCCTTGAGCGTGAAGAAGTCGCCTTCGCCGTAGCCGCCCAGCATCAGATGCTTGGGCTCGCAGGGCAGCTCCTCGCCCGCCACGGGGAAGTAGACCTTCGCAATTTCATAGAGCTTGGCGCTCTTGTTGTGGTGGGCGGCGTTGCGGGCCAGAATGTCCAGCATCGAGGGCAGGGCCGTCGTGCGCATCACGGAGGTATCCTCGCCCAGGGGGTTCAGAATGCGGAGCTGATTGCGGCGCGGGTCGTCTGCGGGAACGCGGATCTTGTCCAGCCCCGTCGGGGAGACGAAGGAGTAGGTGATGATCTCGCTGTAGCCCATGGCGCGGGCGGCAGCTCCGGCCAGATTCTCGAGCCGCTGGGCCTCGGAATAGCCGCCGCGGGTGGTCTCGCCGCGCATCAGGGTGGTGGGGATGTCGTTGTAGCCGTAGAAGCGGGCGACCTCCTCGGCCACGTCCGCAGTCCGGCGAAGGTCGGGCCGCCAGGAGGGGACCTGAATCATGCCGTCCGCGACCTCGATCTGCTCGCGGCGCAGATATTCGATCATTTGCGCCTCGGAGATGTCGGTGCCGAGCAGACGGTTGATCTTTTCCGGCTCCAGGGGAAGGACGACGGGCTCGGGGATCTCATTGAGAATGTCGATCACGCCGTCTACGACCTCGCCCGCGCCGAGCAGCTCAACCAGCTCGCAGGCGCGGTTGACCGCAGGAAGGGTCAGCATCGGGTCGATGTTCTTTTCATATTTGGAGGAAGCGTCCGTGCGCATGCCCAGAGCAAGGGCCGTCTTGCGGATGGAGGTGCCGTCAAAGTTGGCGGACTCAAACACGACGTCCGTGGTGTCGGCAACAATCTCGGAGTTCTCGCCGCCCATGACGCCGGCCAGACCCACGGGGCGGGTCTCGTCGGCAATGACCAGCATTTCGGGCTTCAGGCGGCGCTCCACGCCGTCGAGGGTGGTCAGACTGCGATCCTCACCCGCGCGCCGGACGATGATCTTCCCGCCCTTGACGTAGCGGTAGTCAAAGGCGTGCATCGGCTGACCGTACTCCACCATCACGTAGTTCGTGATATCGACGATGTTGTTGATGGGCCGGATGCCCGCTGCGCGCAGGCGCTGGCGCATCCACTTGGGCGAGGGGGCGACCTTGACGTTCCGGATCATGCGGGCGGAGTAGCGTCTGCACAGATCGGGGTCCGGGGTCTCCACGTCCAGCAGCTCGGTCAGCACGCCCGGGCCGCCGCCTTTGACCACGGGCTCGTGGAGGCGGAGCGGGACGTTGAAGGCCGCTGCGGTCTCGCGGGCCAGACCGATCAGGGAATAGCAGTCGGGACGGTTGTTCGTGATCTCAAACTCAACCACGGAATCGTTCGTTCCCATGACCTCGTTGATGTCCTGCCCGACCTCGGCGCCCTCGTCGTTGAGGATCCAGATGCCGTCGTCGCAGGCGTCGGGGAAGTCGTTCTTGGTCAGACCAAGCTCCTGAATGGAGCAGAGCATGCCGTTGGAGGCCACGCCCCGGAGCTTGCCCTTTGTGATGTGCGTGCCGCCTGCCAGCCAGGAGTTGTGCAGGGCGGCGGGGACCAGGTCGCCCTGGCGGACGTTCTGCGCCCCGGTGACGATCTGGACGGGCTCAGCCTCGCCCACGTCGATCTGGCAGACCCACATATGGTCGGAGTTCTCGTGCCGGACGATGGAGAGGACCCGACCGACCTTGACGTTGCGGATGGTCTCGTCCAGACGGGCGGTGG
>JAEEGG010028079.1_pt1 | contig 10616 bp, 7 predicted proteins | sample 9134161 | NCBI WGS metagenome assembly JAEEGG01 (sample SAMN16246543, study PRJNA631951) | gut metagenome | biome: gut microbiome; feature: rumen; material: CR-attached | host: Bos | place: Iran: Karaj | collected 2018-10 | reverse complement strand
CCTCCACCTTGTGCTCCAATTCCCACTCCCAAGCATGATCTGCGAACATCATTCCCGCCAGGAACGCTCCGATGATTGCAGCCAATCCGATGAACTCAGCGAGGGCGGCCATCGACAGACATACGATGAGCGCCAGAATGAGCTTGTTGAAGGAATACGGGACCTTACCCTTAGCAATGGTTGCCTGATTCCTTTTGTCGAAGAAGTCGTAGATCCTGGGGACCACATATTTGGCCACTGCGATTGCTACGAGGACGAATACGACCGCTTTGATTATGATGATGGCGAGATCCAAGATTTCTATGTCACCGCCACTGGTCGCCATTCCCTGAACGATAGCGAGTACTATCATTCCGAGGACATCGTCTATGACCGCTGCCGCGATGATGATACGGGATTCCTTGACCTCCATCAGCCTCATGTCTTTGATGATACGTGCTGTGATACCGACGGACGTGGCGACCATCGCCGCACCCATGAACATGGCGCAGTTCATGTCATATCCGCCGACTGCGAGGACAAGCGCGAGACCTGCGACAAAGGGCAGAATGACTCCCAGCAAAGCACAGAGCATCGCTGCCCTTCCAGATCCCAACAGATCCTTTACCTTGGTCTCCAATCCGACGGAGAACAGCAGGAATATCACTCCCAATTCGGCAAGCGTATAGATGACCGTATACGTCTCGCTGCGGTTGCCTGCCGAATCGAACCAGATGTCCAGAACATCTGTCATGAAAGAACCTCCCGCTATGTTCGCGATGAGGATTCCGATAAGAATTTCTCCAATCAGACCGGGAAGCCCGAGCTTGGAGAAAACGAATGAACCTATACGGGCCATCACGAAGATGACTGCCATTGCGAACAGAACCTGCAAGAGGAATTCCATACTCACTGGTATTCTATAATCTTATAAAAAACTGAGATAAAGGGTTTGGATGGGAAGGGGTTTATCTCGAAATCAGAAGAGGAACCTTACTGATCCGTAGCTGTTCTTGGATTTTCCGAAGGAGAACTTCACTCCCTCAGCGCTCTTCGCAACGGGTGCGGGAAGAGCCGCGAATGCCTGGGCTGCGGGGAGGGGGATCACATCCACCTTCTCCTCTGCCGCCGGCATCTCCTCGACCATCACGTCCTCGGAAACGGTTGCTGATGTTTCCGCGACGGTGGTGTCAACTTCATCAAGGGTGATCTCCTCGGTGATCTTCTGAAGCCTTCCGTCCTTGAAGACGAAACGGCTGGTGCGGACCTTCTTCTCGGGATCGAGCTCAGGAACGACCTGGAGGTTCTCCTGGTTGAAGTCGGTGTTGTCCTTAACCTTGATCAGGAGCTCATCCTTGCTGGAGGTCTCTGCGACGGTTCCGGTCACTCCGGAGACTGCTGCTACGGCATCGGTAACGTGCCTCTCGATGGCATCCAACTGGATCCTGCTGACGGATACGGTGGTAGCGACAACCATCATGGACTCGTTGAAGTAGTCCTTCTCGGCGGTCATGTATCCCTCGAATCCGGCCACTGCTGCTTCGGTGACATCCCACTCGGGAATGACGACTGCTGCCTTGGGGTATTCGGGTCTGATGGTTCCGAAAGCGGTGAAAGCCTCAGAGGCCTCATCGCTGACATCCCAAACAGGAGCGACAGTCCAAGTGGACTCCTCGGGGATTGATGCGAGGTATTCGCAGTAGTTCTCGGCCGCGGTGTCCCACTCGGGGATGACCGCTACGGCCTTGGGGTACTCGGGTCTGATGGTCTGGAAGGCCATGAAGGACTCTGCGGTCTCATCTGCGATCTCCCAGACGGGCTCGACTGCCCAGGTGGATTCCTCGGGGATTGATGCGAGGTAGTCTGCATACGTCTCTGCTGAGGCCTCGGTGACATCCCACTCAGGGATGATGACTGCTGCCTTGGGGTACTGGGGCCAGATGGTCAGATAGGCTGCATAGGCATCCGCTGCCTCATCGCTGATATCCCATACAGGTGCGACTGCCCAGGTGGATTCCTCGGGGATTGATGCGAGGTATTCGCAGTAGTTCTCAGCCGCGGTATCCCACTCGGGAATGACTGCTACGGCCTTGGGGTACTCGGGTCTGATAGTTCCGAATGCTGCAAGGGCCTCGACAGCCTCGTCGGTGAGGTCCCATGCGGGTTCGACTGCCCAGGTGGACTCCTCGGGGATAAACGCGAGGTAGTCTGCGAAGGCATCAGTGGTGGTGTCCCATTCAGGAACGATCACTGCTGCCTTGGGGTACTGGGGCCAAATGTTCTGGTATGCCACGAAGGACTCTGCGGCCTCGTCGGCAATCTCCCAAACAGGGGCGACTGCCCAGGTGGACTCCTCGGGCATCATTGAAATATAATCTGTAAAGTTAGCGGCGGATGCTTCCGTCACATCCCACTCAGGGATGACGGCGACTGCCTTAACAGGTGCGGGCTCCTCAGCAGGGATCATTCCCATGAATCCTACGAAGGACTCGGTGATGTCAACCTCGGGTTCCTCCTTGATAAAGTCCTCGAGCTTGGGAACTGCCCTCTCAACGTAGAGGACGTTCTCCTCTTCAGCCCTGATCTGCATCGACTGCTGAACATAGGGCTTGAGCATGACCTTCTCCTCTTCCGGGGCCGCTGCAGGAACTTCGGCCTGTGCTTCGACAGGGGCTTCCTCCTGGGTGACTGCGACAGGAGCGGATGCGATCATGGCATCCATGATCTCCATCTCATCGATGGCTGCATTCTCTGCACGGATCTCATCCACGGTCTGAATGAAATCGTAATCCTCGAGAGTGACCTTCGATACGGACTCCTTGATGAATCCGTCCTGGAGCTGTCCGACGTGTGTGTCTACATCCTCGGTCATTCCGCGCTTGATATTGCCGAAAAGGGATTCCGGCTTGAATTCTGCTTCTGCTGCGGGCTCCTTGCTGACGATGACCTCGACCTCTTCGACTTCTGCTTTGACAGGTTCATCATCGATGATCTCGGGCCTGATTATCAGCGGCTGATCGTAGAACTCCTCGATCTTGGGCTGTTCTACGGGGGCCTCGACAACAGGTTCTGCGGTGACCTCAGGAACGGTCTGCTCCACCGGAGCTTCCGCAACTGGTGCCTCGACAACAGGCTGTTCTACGGGGGCCTCCACAATCGGTGCCTTCGCTATAGGCTGCTGCACCGGGACCTTGACGATAGGCTGCACTTTGGCAACCGGTCTGACTGGTTCGGCCTTGGGGGCCTTGAAGGACTTTGCAGAATAATCCTCGATGTTCGCTGTCTTGGAAACGGGTATCTGTACCCTGGTCACCTTTGTCTCAACGGCAGCAGGCTTCAATTCCATCTCAGAATTGCTGAACGCCTCCTCTGCGGTGGTCCCGTGTACAAAGACCTCGATATCGTCCGATACCTGGAAGTTCTCGAACCCATATGCACTCAGATCACGAGCACCTGTGTTCGCCTTCTTCGATACGGGAGATTCGCGCGTCCTTTCAATCTTCTTGGTGAGCGCAGATATCTGCCCCACCCCATTACGAAACGCGTCGGCGAATTCCGACTTCTTCAGATTCGGTATTGACATACTACCGAACAGGCTACGAGAGCCTTCGCTAAATTTGCGTGAGCCTAAACCCATGCTATCCCATCCGGGAAACATATCTTCGTAATACAATATAAAGGTCTCGCCTTTATTCTTAATAAGGAATGATAGCGACCTTATGAATGTGATGGATAATACATCCCATTGATGTTCAGGTTTTGACTCTTTTCTCAATCATCAGATGGTTGATAGCCAGATGCCTAATGATATACAATGCTGAACCATCCTCAATGTAGGACTTTAAATTGATGGATACTATTTACACCCTTTATGTCTGAGAATGAGAGCAGAGCTTCCTTCAGCGGAAAGGTCGGATTCGTCCTTGCCGCTTCCGCCTCAGCGGTCGGTCTCGGGAATCTTTGGAGATTCCCGTATCTGACATCGCACTACGGCGGCGGAATCTTCGTCATCATCTACATTATCCTTGCTTTAACGTTCGGATTCTCGCTGATGATTGCTGAGGTTGCTCTGGGTAGGAAGACAGGTAAATCCTGTATCAGTGCTTTCGGAGACCTATGCTCCAAGTACAAGTGGATCGGAATCGTCGCTGCATTGATTCCGTTGTTGATCGTCCCATATTATTGTGTGATCGGAGGATGGGTCACAAAGTGGCTCGCCACATCGGCTATAGGCCAGCTGGACACATTGACTGAATCCGGATACTGGTGGAATTACATCACCGGAGAGATCTCCGGAATGGCCGACCCCACGATTTGGTTCCTTGTATTCGCCGCCTTGTGCATAGGCTGTATCGTATTGGGTGTCGACAGGGGAATCGAGAGGCTCAGCAAGATTCTGATGCCTCTGCTCCTCATCATGATGATTGGAATAATCATCTACGAATTCACACTGCCCAACATCTGGGACGGAGTTAACTTCTACCTCAACCCCGATGTATCCAAGCTAAGCGCAGGAACCTTCCTGGGCGCGATCAGTCAGATCTTCTACTCCATGTCATTGGCCATGGGAATCATGATCACTTACGGTTCCTACATGAAGAAGGATGTCAGCATCGAGAGATCTGCCAGGAACATCAGTGCTATCGATACCAGTGTCGCAATCCTTGCAGGTCTGATGATCATCCCCGCAGCGTTCACCCAGGGTCTTGGAGACTCCAGCGGAATGGGACTCATGTTCGTCGCACTGCCTCAGGTCTTCGAAAGCATGCCCGCAGGAGAAATTGTTGCACCGATATTCTACCTGCTCGTTCTGTTCGCCGCAATGACCTCGGCCGTCTCGCTCTTGGAGACCGTTGTCTCTGTGTTCGTGGATATGAAGAAGGCCAGGAGGAAACAGTCCATAATGATCTCCAGCATCATACTGATCGTGCTGGGTGTCATAACCGTACTGGGATTCGGTCCGCTCATGATAGATATCGGTCCGTTCTCCCAGGGTGCAGGATGGCTCGGAATATTCGACAGTATCACCAACTCCGTACTGATGCCTATCATCGCCATAGTGACCTGTATCTTCATCGGATATGTGATCAAGGTCACGGTGATAACCGACGAGGTTAAGGCTGAAGGCATGGCGTTCAGATTCGAGAAACCGTTCACGGTCATGATCAAGTATGTCTGTCCAGTCCTATTGACCTTCATGCTGGTCTTCGGATTGCTGGACCTGTTCGGCATATTCAGTCTGTACTGACATTGAAGGGTGTCCGGAGACGGACACCCGCCTTTCCATCATCCAGAATTGTCACGTTTTTTATACCGCATCTTCCGATGAGCCTGGTCGGTAAGGACAATGGCGAGCATCTCTCAGCGCATCGAATCGCTCCCGATGACCAAGATGACATGGGGAATTCTGTTCCTGGTAGGCCTGGGATGGATGTTCGATGCGATGGACCAAGGGATGGTCAGCGGAGTCATCGCCGCCATCGGTACTGATTGGGACCTCTCGAAATACGAACTCAGCTGGCTGACCAGTTCAGGTATCTTCGGAATGATCCTGGGAGCCGCTCTCTCTGGAGCGATATCAGACCGCCTGGGAAGGCGCGCGGTTATCCTCTATACGTTGTTGATATACAGTATAGGCAGCTTCCTTTGCGGGATCGCCACCGAATACTGGATGCTGATCATCTTCCGTTTCATAACCGGTTTCGGACTGGGTGGAGAACTTCCGGCCGCCTCCACGTTGGTGAGCGAACTCTCTCCTCTGAAATCGAGAGGGAGGAACGTAGTCATCCTCGAGAGCTTCTGGGCTTGGGGATGGATCGCCGCATCCCTCGTGGCATTCCTCGTGATACCGGCATACGGATGGCGCATGGCATTCTTTGTAGGTGCTGTTCCTGCACTGTTCGCCGCCGCATTGCGTTTCAAGGTCCCCGAATCCCCCAGATACCTGGAGCTCAACGGAAGGCGCGATGAGGCTGAGAAGATTGTTTCTGAAATGGAATCTGCTGCCGGCGTAGAATCCTGTCCCGACAACTCCGTCCCTGAAAAGGCTGAAAAAAGACCGTGGTACGAGGAATTTAGGATGCTCTGGAAGAAGGAGAACCTCCGTTCGACCTCAGTACTTTGGATCATCTGGTTCGGCATCAACTTCGGTTACTATGGGTTCGTGCTCTGGACCCCCAGCCTGCTAACGGAACAGGGGTTCGATATCGTCAAGAGCTTCGGTTTCACCGTTATCATGTGTCTAGCGCAGCTCCCGGGTTACTTCAGCGCGGCCTATCTGGTGGAGAGGTGGGGGCGCAAACCGACCTTGATAATCTACTTCTTCGGAACGGCATTGGCCTCATGGTTCTTCGGGCACGCAGATTCGGACGAGACCATTCTCGCTGCGGGATGTCTCCTTTACTTCTTCGCCCTCGGTGCATGGGGCTGCGTCTACTCTTACACACCTGAGGTCTATCCCACGGATGTTCGCGGTTCCGGAACCGGATGGGCGTCTGCCTTCGGACGTATCGGAGCCTTCATCGCCCCGTTCATCGTCCCCGTTCTGTACTCCAGCTTCGGAAAGGATGAGGGATTCATACTGGTGTTCGCAGTCCTTGCAGCGGCATTCGCACTTGTGGCGCTGGTGATCCTGGTATTCGGCAGAGAGACGAAGGGGATCAGTTTGACGGACACATCGGAATGAGACGTCAGAAAAACAGCATAAAAGGTTTGGAATGGGGTCGGCAATTACGCCGACACCACCCCTCAATGACATTGATGATCGCCGTGGGCATGACATGCCGCATTCGGATCGAAGTCGAGCGTTCCTTTGAGGTACTGCTCCACCGCCTGATCGGCGTTCCCGCTGACCCCCGGGATGAGTTTGATACCGCGTGAAGCGATCATGTCCCTCGCTCCTCCGCCGATACCTCCGCAGATGAAGACCTCTACCTTCTCCCTCATCAGGATCTCGCCGAGGGCTCCGTGTGATAGACCGTCATTTCCGATCACTCTGGAGCTGACGACCTTTCCATCCTCTACATCGTAGACCTTGAACTGCTGAGTCCTTCCAAAATGCTGGAAGACCATTCCGTCTTCGTATGTGACTGCAATCTTCATGTGGTCCCCGTACCCCTTCTCACTAATTATAACTGACTAAGACCTCTCAATCACTCAGTGCGAATGCGGGAAGGCCAACGCGACAGCCATCATTATTGCGATTCCGATCAGGATCAGCAACAGGGTCTTGTAGCTCCTGTCCCTGTGGAACGATTCCGGGATCATGTTGCAAGTGATCACATACAGCAGGGTACCTGCCGCGAATGTCAGCGGGATTCCGAGTGTTCCCTCTACCTCCATATCGCTGAACAGAAGGAAGAAAAGCAGCCCAGCAACAGGCGTGATCAAGGAGAACAGCCCGAGACGGATCATCGACGATTTCTTATCGAGATCAGACAGCAGCATAGTAGATGACAACGAAAATAGCTCTGCGAACTTGTGTATGCACAGACCGATTGTGGCCATGAGCCCTACCTCCTCTCCGGCCATGAACATGGCCGCAAGGGCGAGACCGTCGCATGCTGCGTGGATGGCAAGACCGGCGAATGAGGACATAGAAGTGATTCTGTGCTCATGACCGTCATCATGCATGTGGCATCCGCAGGTTGCCAGATGCTTATGCTTCATGACAGTATCTATTATCATTATAATCAGGAATCCTGCAAGAAGGGCATACATAGCATAGTGGGTGTCTATACCGCCTTCCTCGCATTCCTCCAGACCTTCTGGCAAGAGCATGAAGACCATAAGGCCCATGAATATTCCCGTGCTCAGGGCTATCATCTTGTGAGCGCCCTGATCCTTTAGTTTGCCCATCTGAGGAAGATAGGCGGCAACAAGCGATACCGCGATCAGCAGCACCGAATAGATTACGAATAGTAACAAAGCATCCATGAATGGTGTTTTGAAAACAGATTATTAAAATATTCGTATAATGTTAATAATTCTCAAACATATGGCTGGAGGATATTATTAACTTGATACCATGACAATAATCAGCGTATCCCTGAACGATGAATACACGGAAATGCTTGACAGCATCCAAAGTGCATACGGGCTTAAAGGAAGATCTGAGGCGATGAGGGCATCGATATCTGTCGCCATGAACGAGATCAAGGAGATGAGCTCCTTGGAAGGGGTCGTCGAAGGTGTCCTGATCATCGTCAGAGGCAACCATGCGGATCCATGGATGATTCAAATCCAGGCCAAATATCAGGATATCATCAAAACGCAGATGCATTCTCACCTTAAGGACCACAAGTGCCTCGAGGTCATGGTGGTGTCCTGCGGATCGAAGGACCTATCCGACATGATGAAGGATATCCGTGCTCAGGACAAGGCCGATTATGTCAAGTTCGTCAGAGGGTGAACTGAGCGACTCATGAAGATGTATCTAGCATCAACATATCGCTCTTTTATCCAAAACACCGACACATCTTCCGACTGTGCAACTGTACGAATTATATCTGTCGTTCACAGTTCATAAGTTGTAATACGCGAAGGAGGAGAAACTTCCATCTTCGGTTGAATAGGAGATTTAACGATGAAACAGACAGTAATTCTAGGCAACATCGTCACTATGGATGAGAAAAGACCTACAGCAAAGGCGGCATTGGTCAAGAACGGGGTGTTCACGTATATCGGTGACGCCGATACAGCGAAACAGCTCGGAGGTGCCGATGCAAAGATTCTGGATTACGGAGAGAGCTTCATCTACCCCGGGTTTCTGGAATCTCACACCCACGGCGCATTCGCCGGATACCGCTCGATCGGACAGGCCAACCTAACAGTCGTAATGCCTCCGGATTACAAGAAATACCCCGAGGTCATTAAAGAGTTCATAAAAAACAACCCTCAGCGCGAAGTGTACCTGGCTGCAGGTTGGGGCGAGACAGGGGAATACATCTCCAGGACATATCTCGACGAGATATGCGCCGACAAACCGCTGATCATGCACTCTGCCGGAGGACATTCCCTACTCCTCAACACTAAGGCTCTGGAATGGGCCGGGATCGATGCGAAGTATGCCAAAGAGGTGGGCTATGACCTGGTCCATGTGGACGAGAACGGCGACCCGGACGGATACGTCTGCGAGATGCCCGTGCTGCGCATTCTGAACATGATACCCAACTCATTCGAGGATCTGAAGAATTATATCCTCGACTGGCAGGACTTCATAATCGCCAAAGGATTCACGGCCGTAGCCGATGCAGGGGCGGAGCTGCTATTCCCCGAAGCTTCCAGAGCATACCATGAGTTGGAGCAGGAAGGGAAGCTGAAGCTGCGCACATACTCCTATCTGCTGGCCCCCGACAATGTAGAGAGCCCAAAGGCGGAGGTCACCCGCGTAGTGGCAGACCGTGCGAAGTACAGCGAGGAATACTACCATGTCATCGGGATCAAGGCGTTCCTTGACGGTGTGACCGAAGCACATACCGGATGGCAGAATCAGGACTATGCGGATCAGCCCGGTTACCACGGTGTGGAGCGCTTCAACGACCACGATAAGATGGTGGAGCTCATCGTGGAAGCGGACAAGGAAGGACTGTCGGTGCACGTGCACTCCGAAGGAGGCGGTGCTACGCACTTCATGCTCGGATGCATAGAGGATGCGGAGAAAATCACCGGAGACATGGATCAGCGCAACATACTCGCGCATCTGCATTTCGTCACCGACGAGGACATCAGACGCATGGCATCGACACGCTCCGTTCCCGCAGTGGCCCCGCTGTGGACTGCGAAAATCCCCGCCTTCTTCGAGCAGGAAGCGAAGTATGTGGGAGAGGAACTGGCGAACCAATCCTATCCGATTAAATCGTTCTTCGACACGGGATCGGCTCCGGTATTCCATTCCGACTACCCGGTCTCCCCCATGGTCGACGTCGGTCTCAGCATATACATGGCCGAATTCCGCGCACTCCCGCAAGAGGAGTATGGCGGCATGGCGACTCAGGGCAATCCCTCGGAGTGCATCACCCGTGAGCAGGCATTGCGTGCGATGACTGTCAACGTAGCATATCAGTGGCACCAGGAAAACCGCATGGGATCGATAGAATGCGGAAAGCTTGCCAACATGACCGTGTTCGACTGCGATCTGCTCCATGACGATGCGCAGAAGGTCGCGAATGCAAAGGTCAAGGCCACAATCATTGACGGAGAAGTCGCATACAGCAGGTGAATACCTCAGGCTTCACAAACTCTTTCGGCCCGGTCCATTCCGGGCCGCAAATAATTCATCAGCGATTACCAAAGACTCTTTTTTCATTCAACGAGAACATTCTGGTGAATTCAGCAGGAAGCACAAGAATAGTAGTCTGGGTGAGGAAAAATAGTGCTCCCGACGGGATTCGAACCCGTGTTGAAGCCTCGAGAGGGCTTCATGATTGGCCGCTACACCACAGGAGCAACATTCCACAACATAGAGAGGTAGTAGATAAAGATATCTGATTACCTCGTATCAGAATTCTGGAGGGCGGATTGCTGGCAGTCTCTTGTGCTCCATCAGACCCACCTGTCTGCGTATGTCCGAGACCTGTTCCTTGGGCAGACCTGTATCCGCGGCAATCTGCGAATCGGTCCTATCCTGCTCCATATCG
>JAEEGG010028076.1_pt1 | contig 10616 bp, 9 predicted proteins | sample 9134161 | NCBI WGS metagenome assembly JAEEGG01 (sample SAMN16246543, study PRJNA631951) | gut metagenome | biome: gut microbiome; feature: rumen; material: CR-attached | host: Bos | place: Iran: Karaj | collected 2018-10 | reverse complement strand
CGCCGCTCTTTGTGCCGAACACATCACTTTGGATAATTCCAAGAGTGCCGACCCAATCCCAGCCAACGTTGCCGCCTACGACAAAGCCTACGCCGAGTACACTAAAGTTGTAGAAACACTTTCACCGTTGTATAAGTAGTAGGGAATAGTATAAATATAGGAGATAGGGAATAGTAAAGAGAGGGAGGAGGGGAAAGCCTTCCCCTCGCTCCAGCCGTAAAAATTGCTCTGAGTTTTTCGAAGAAAAACTCATGGAAGCCGTTCTACAAGTTGACAGCTTAGTTCCAGTGTTTACGGCTTCCACTACCCCTTCCAGCGGGGTAACATGACCGGAGTTTTGCTACGCAAAACTCCTTGCGTAGGTAGGAACATTTTTAGTTATAACTATAATACTCCACCTACGCAACCCCGCAACGCCCCACCTTATCTAAAATCATTTTTTAAAATTCCACCCGCAACTTCATATTAAATAATTTGTTATTCAATAAACCACTTCTCAGAAGGCTTTCTATGAATAAAAAATGTTTCACTTTCCTCTTCTGCTTTCTCATAATCACAGTTTTTCTTCCTTCAAAAGTTTTCTCTCTGAACCTAAAAGATTTTCTAATCCGTTGGGATGCAGGAAGCCTTTCTATTGGAGGAGTTTCCAACTCAGAAGATTCCGGAATGAGTTGTAATTTAAGAATCTTCAATCTGCATTTTATCGATGAAGAAAGCGGACTTGGAGCCAGCATCTCCCCTTTTGTCTGGAGTGGCTATCCTGCAAAAAACACAGAGCAATTAACAGATATAACTACTTTTGTAAATTGCGAGTTATATTACGATTTTTTTCATTACCGCAAAGCTTGCTCTCTGGAGCCAGTTTTATCCTTTAATTGCCTTGGCCTTTCAAATCTTTGGGATTACCAACTCGATTTTGGCGTACGTTTTGGCCTGTATTACGACCCGGTCATTTTTCAACACATGCGCGCCGAATACTTCACCACCAAAGCCGGCTTAAAAATCGTCAACAACAAACCTTATGCCTATTTCGATGTTGGAATAAATCTATTGGAATTACTTTACATCATCGCCTACGCAAAATATGATGATGTTTCGTATTAAATTTAAATGTCCTACTACTCCCCAAAATCCTCATAAATCCCTTTAAACGGATCTTCCCTCATCACGCACTTTTCGCCAAGCTCCAGCAGCAAACCGCTTTCATTAAAGCTTTTCCACTCCGGAAGCGGCGCACCATTGCTTGCAAGGCCACTACTTTTAGAGATCTCATTCTCTCCATCTCCAGCAGCATCAAAGCCAGAACGCAAAATCACTCCATTCGGGTCACCATACTTCACAAAGTTCAGCCAGTAGCTGCTCATTATCATTTCAAGGTCGTAATCGGACTGGTCATAATTCTTGGTACGAGGAACGTTTCGGTAGGCGTAAATCATTTCGCCGGAATGCAGGGTTCCAAGCTCGCCGTTTTCTTTTGAAAAATAATATTCATAAACCGGTCTGCCCTGAGCTGCCAGGCATCTGGTCCAGCAATCGTGAGGATAAGTAAAGCACACAGCAGAATAAACATCGTAGTAATAATCCCGTGCATCTTTATTTGTGCGGATATTCTGGGCTGCAATCACCTGGTCTGTGCGGTCTTTAAATGTCGATTCCAAAAGTGAATGAAGATTTCTCTTGGACGGAAAATTAAAAGCCCCAAAACTAAAACCTTCTCTTGCATTAAAACCATTAAGCAGAGCCTCTTCGTTATTCTGCCCATCCGTGTAGATTTCGTATGGAGTTCGCGGCAAGGCATAACCATCCACCGTCATACTGCTGTTTTTGTATTTAGTCTTAATCAGTTTTTCCGCAGGGATTTTTCTAAGTTCCTCCACTGTGCTACACTTAAACTCATTTTTGATGTTTGCTCCCATTTCCAGTGCTGCCTTCATCGTGCGGAAAGTGTGCGGAGGAGTTTTTTGTACAATAGACGAACTTTCTGCAATCGCCCGTCGGAACAAACCTTTTGCAAGAGGTGACGCACATACTGCATTCACAGAGGATGATCCAGCTGATTCGCCCGCAATAGTGATGTTTCCCGCATCTCCGCCAAAAGCTTCTATATTTTTGCTCACCCATTCAAGAGCCTTAATCTGATCCAGCAAGCCATAATTTCCAGTTGTTCCATTCGGAGATTCAGCGGCTAGCTCTTTATCTGCAAAATAGCCAAAAACTCCCAGTCTGTAAGCCACCGTTACAACAATAATTCCTTCGCGCGCAAGATTTGTACCATCATATTTTTCGTACCAGCTCTGCCCCGAAGTCAAACTACCACCATGAATGTAGACCAGCACAGGAAGCCTTTCGTCGCCAACTCCAGCCTCAATATTGCTCGGTCTCCAAACATTAAGATAAAGACAATCCTCGCTCATCGGACCTTTGAAGGTACGGTCATTTTTGGAATGTGCATAAAGATTTACAAGAAAATTAGCAAAACGGCTAAACTCAACCTGCATAGCCATAGGCGCAAAATGGTCAGCCGCCAGCACACCATCCCAAGGCTCCAGCTCCTGAGGTTCCTTCCAGCGCAAATCTCCCACCGGCGGCTTAGCAAAAGGAATCCCCGCAAAAATCTCAACCATCCCATCATCCGAAAGAATGCCCTGCACAGCTCCCTTTTCCGTTTTGACGATGGACCTCGCCTTTGGAGCCTTTCCTTTCACAGGTGAAGTTTTCTCTGATGATGAAGTCTTCCCCGACGAAGCAGTATGGCCCCCCGCCGAGTTCCCAGTCGACGCACACGAAATAACCGTGCCCGCAAAAAAGCCCACCAATACAAAAGAAAAAACACAACGCATTAAAACAACTTTTTTAATCATATAATCTTCCTTTTTTAATTAACCAACTTATTAAACGCCGGTTTTGCTTCCCCTTTTACATCAAACAAAAGAGGCGCATCCGTTCTGCCTGGCACAGGAAAATCATTCTTCCAGCTAAAGCGATCGGTAATTCCCCAGAAAACAACATCCTTCAAAATGCCAGCCTTTGCTTCTTTTTTAAAGCATTCAAAAATCTCTGCATAACGTTCAGCCTGTTTTTCCAAAAGCTCTTTGGTATATTCCTTGCGTGGTTCCGATTCGCGGTCCGGCTGAAAATCCTTGTAAACCGAAACATCCATCTCAGTAACAATCACCTTCAAGCCCAGCGAACCAAAAAGCTCAATCGTCTTTTCAATTTCACTCACCGGTGGAGTTTCCATATTGATGTGCATCTGTAATCCCACCGTATCAACCGGAACACCGCGTGCCAGCATCCCCTTTACAAGATCATACATTCCCTGACGTTTCTGCGGTATAGTCTCAAGATTGTAATCATTAATAACAAGACTCGAATTAGGAAAAGCTTCCTTGGCCCAGAAAAATGCCTTGTCTATATAATCCGGCCCCATAATATCAAACCACTTGGAATGATCTTCCAAATCGCGTAGCACAAAGTTCTTATCCGAAATACACTCGTTCACAACATCAACAGAGCAAATATCCTTAGAATAGCGCGCTCCAACCGTAAAAATATAATTCTTCAGGCGCTCTTCCAGCATTTCCTTTGTGGCCTTACTTTCATCAGAATACTCCATCTCATAACAGCCCGGCTTTTTAAAAATCCAGTTTGGACTCTGATTATGCCACACCAGCGTATGCCAGCGAATTGCCTGACCGTTAGCCTTTGCCATTTTTACAAACTTATCTGCCGAAGAAAAATCAAACGTATCCGGTGCAGTATAAATGCTGCCCATTTTTGTGTCGTTTTCGGCAACCACCAGATTAAAATGCTTAGCTAAAATATCACCATCCGGAAAGGGCCCCTTTGGCGGATCAGGAAACTTAAAGTCCGGCATCCCCGCAGGCTTCTTGAACTTCTTAAAATGTTCCCTCATCAGCTCCATTCTTTTGAGGAAACCTTCTTCATCATAAAACAGCCCGCTTACAGCCGCCCCAACTCTAAAATAATCCTTGTACTGCTCGTAAAGTATCTTTTCCATACTCTAATAATAGAAGAAATCCACAATTTATTATAGTAAGAACCTAGTCGAAATTAATATGAAAAAACTAACTTTCGAGAACCCAAGTTAGCTCCTCATATATTTCATTTAATAATATTGTTGATAAACATTCCATTTTTTCAATCAATGCCTGTTTATCTATTGTTGTTATCTGAGCACATAAAGCAACTGAATCTTTAGGTAATTTTGTAGATGCCTTTTCAAGGAAAACATTTCCTTTGTAATCAGCCAGTCTGCAATTGGTAGTTAATGGAATGACAATTGTTGTTTTTAACTCGCTCTCATTCAGTTCATTGTTTTGAACAACTATTCCCGGTCTTATAAATGCAGGCGCACTTCCTCTAGGCTCTTGAAAATCAATCCACCAAATCTCACCATTCATCATCTTTTAATAACTCCCTTATTGAAGCTAAACTGGCTTTTCTGATTTGTCTTAATTCATCACTATCCAGATATTTATTGTATTCTGCATCTGGTACTTGCTTTAATTTTTTGGGCTTTATAGGATTTTTTAAGGCAATGCTGGTTTGTTTTTCAATAATGGATGCAAGGCGAGACATTAAAGAAATCTGTTCGTGCAATTGCAACAAAGGTATAAGATTAATTAATTCGGTTAAAAGATTTTTTGTATTTCCTTGATTGTTGTTTACGCCATAAGAGATTTCAGGTTCTGCTACATACAACTCTTCTGAAGAATGGCTTTCATACGAAAAGGGATTATCCTCGTCTACTTTGAGATTCTTAAAAAAAATATCCGCTGAAACTTTATATAGTTCACATAGTTTTTTTATATTTTTTAGGGATGGCTCCGCAAGACCATTTTCATATTTATTATACATTTGTCTTGAAATATTAAGATATGAAGCAACAGCACTTTGCGAATAATTATTTTCATTTCTTAAAGAACGGAGGATATCTTTCATATTTTAAGTATAATCTATTATTGTTTATAAGTCAATTTATTATTTACACATTGTGTAAACTATATATTGACGTTCACAATTACGCAGAAGCCTTCGTTATCGTTCCCAGCTCAATCTGCGTCTTCAGCTCTCCTTCAGAATTGAAAACACAGCATACATGCTTGCCTTCTACAAACGCATACTTGCAGACAATTTGTTCTCCAGGTTTTACGGCCTGTTTGTAACATATTCGCAAAGATGAATAATCGTTAGCATTGTAAACTTCTTCTGGCAGAGCTTCCAGAGCATAATCAATATATATCAGATTATGAACATGATCGTTGTAATCAATGTCACTGCGGCGGATTGTGATGGGAACTTCGCGGGTAAAAGTTTCTGGAGATTCAAGATGAGGGAGCTTGGCTTCTCCAAAAACACATTTATCTTCTGTTTTGTACTGAGTTTCAAAAGAAGAATCAAATCTCTGCGGACGGTTTGTTTTTAAATCAAGAATAATCCAGCGCGAAATACAGCTTACAGCAAGCTCACCATCAGCATAGATTTCGTAATCCCTTATGCTAAACAGAATCTGCTTAATCGGCTGAGTCCAGGTTTTACAGGTAACCTTCTGCCCGATTTTTGGGAGGAAATTGATTTCACAGTACCAGTCGGTAAGTACCCAAGCCCTTCCGTTTTCAGTATCTGCAAGAATGTTGTCCTTAACAAGATCCGAATGTTTGCAGCTTGTAGTTTCAAAAAGTCTCAAAATAGAAGCTAACTGCATTGTGCCATTTTTGTTAAAATCCTCATAACGTGGCTGGAAATCATAATCTACAAACAATTTTTTCCTCCGCAAAGTGCAATTAAGTGTACTTAGATGAAATAATAATTAAACTATAAGGTATTTTAAATGACATTTCAATAGAAAAGTGTCATTATCAACATAATGCCAGCACATCATCACAAATAAAAAAATTATTTATTTAATGTTTTTTTCTGATGTAAAATCGCAAATCTCGTGGTACAATAGATTAATTAAAGGAAACGCTGCGCCACTGCTCACGTTTCTTAAACATAGGAGTAGTAAAAAAATGAAAATTAAATCAGTTTTTTCACACAGTTTCGAAAAATATGGAAAGGTTCTTACAGGTTATGATGTAACAGACCTTCTTAAAAAGCTTGATGAAACAACAAAAAAGCCAGACAATGCTGTTATTTATGAACCAGGCGATGCAGGACTTGAATCTCTGGCAATTGCAAAAGAGTTCAGCGATAACGCTTACGGTGGAATGCCAATTCAGGTTGGCTACTGCAATGGTAACAACACAAAACTCAATTGTCTTGAATGGCACCGTGGTTCAGAGCTTAACATTCCTTCTACAGATATCGTTCTTCTTCTTGCATCTCTCCAGAGCGTTAAAAAAGGCAAGCTCAATACAAACTCAGTTGAAGCTTTTTATGTTCCAAAGGGAACAATCGTTCAGGTTTACGAAACAACACTCCACTATGCTCCATGCAACGCAGTTACATCTAAAGGCGTTTCAAAAGAAGGATTCCGTGTTGTAATTGTTCTTCCAAAAGATACAAACACAGAAAAACCAAATATTGAAGCAAAGAATCTTGAAGATAAATTGCTTTGGGCTCGCAACAAGTGGCTCATCGCTCATCCAGATTCAAGCGAAGCAAAGGCAGGCGCTTTTGTTGGACTTGTTGGACAGAATATTGATATAGGATAATTTCCCATATTTTTTTAGACACTTTTTTCTATAAAATAAAGCCAGTTTAATTAGAACTGGCTTTATTTTATTGTCTTTGTCATTATTAATTAAACTTCCATATTGTTAATAAAACAATTATTGTTAATTACACTGTCATTGTCGGGCTTGACCCGACAATCTATTTCCAGGATACAAAAATGATTAAAAAAACTTACAAATTAAATCTGTTAAACTTCGTCCTTGCACTGCTTTGCATAGCTCCACTTACAATCACAGGCTGTGCAAACTTAAACTCCAAGAATAATAATGCCCCCTATACCCCGGCTGACACTCTTGATTATTCAACAATCAATCACAATCTGCCTGTAATTAAAATTATTTCCAAAACAGGAAAAAATGATTTTGTTGAAAAACCCAAATCTAAGGTAACACAAAATAATGGCTGGGGTTGGGGCTGGGGAGAACAAGCTCCGGAGCCTTATTACGAAAAATGCAAAATCACCCTTTATAAACAAGATGGCGAAATAGATTCCAAGGTAAATGAAGTTGACGGTCAAGTAAAGGTTCGAGGAAACTGGACAACAAGCTATGACAAAAAACCTTTGCGAATCAAGTTTGATGAAAAACAGAGTATGCTTGGTTTGAATAATGGAAAGGCATTTAAAAGCTGGGTTTTAACTGCTTCCTACAAGGACTGGTCTTTTTTACGCGATGCAACTGCCTTTTATATGAGCCAGCTGATTGCCCCAGATTATTACACCACTGACTATCAGTTAGTTGATGTTTACATAAATAACAAATATTGGGGCGTTTATCTTCTTGTAGAACAACAGCAAACAAATAAAAACCGAATCAATATTTCTGAACCAAAGGATAATTACACAGGTACAGATATTGGTTATTTGTTAGAGCTGGATAACTACAGCCAGTATGAGGATTATAAGTTTGATATAAATTATCTTCATCATCTTGACGACAAAAACAACGAAAGAATTGAAGTCCACAATCTTACAAAAGGCTACACAATCAAAAGCGACATTTACGATAATGCTCAGGTTGATTTTATTGGAAACTATATGAACAACCTATGGAAAATCTGTTACGAAGCTGTTTATGAAAAAAAGTTTTCCGAGTTTGATGAAAATTATACACCGGTAGAAATGCAGTTTGATGATAACACAAACCTTTCTGATGATGAAAAAATCCTTGCCTGCGTTTCAAAAATTATCGATGTAGATTCGTTAGTTAACACTTACATTCTGAACGAGGTTTGCTGCGATGCTGATATTTACTGGTCAAGCTTTTATATGGATTTAGATTTTGGCAAAAATACAAAACGTCTTACCTTTGAAGCTCCCTGGGATTTTGACTCTGCCCTTGGAAACAAAAGACATTGTGCAGATGCTCAGGGCTTGTTCGCCGGCGTAAGTGGATATGATGTAAACTATCAGAATAAGGGTTATGCAAATCCCTGGTTTATAATCTTTATCAACTGCGACTGGTTCCAGCAAAAAGTAAAAGCTAAATGGCAGCAGATTCATAATGATGATGTTTTAAGTAAGCTTACTGCCCAGATTGACGAGGTCAGCAACAAATACACAACAAACTTTGCCAATAACTACAAACGCTGGAACAACATCGGCAACAACGGCTCTATTGGAAATGAGTTAAACAATAAAGCCGCCGCCTGCAAAACCCAAAAAGAAGCTGCCGATTACCTTAAAGACTGGCTTACAAAACGTTTTGCGGCCCTGGATGGACTTTGGTTAAACTAAAAATAGCCACAGTAATTGACAAACAAGGCGAAAATAATCAAAATCTTCAATAATATTAAGTCTAAAAGGAAGTATTCAAATGAAAGAGTTTTCGCCTATCAAAGAAGGTAAAGTCAGAGAGATTTATGATGTTGGGGACAACCTTATTCTTGTTGCAACAGACAGAATCAGCTGTTTTGATGTTATTCTTAACAACATTGTAACAAAAAAAGGTACTGTTTTAACACAGATGTCTAAGTTCTGGTTTGATTACACCAAAGACATTATCAAAAATCACATGGTTTCGGTTGATGTAAACGATATGCCTGAGTTTTTCAGACAGGATAAGTTCAAGGGAAACAGTATGTTGTGTAAAAAGCTTAAAATGCTTCCTGTTGAATGTATTGTACGCGGTTACATCACAGGTTCAGGCTGGAAAAGCTACAAGCAGAATCAGACAGTTTGCGGAATCAAGCTTCCTGCAGGACTCCAGGAATCAGAAAAGCTCCCTGAACCAATCTACACTCCTTCTACAAAAGCCGAAATCGGCGACCACGATGAAAACATTTCTTTTGAACAGTCAATAGATTATCTTGAAAAACGCTTCCCTGGCAAAGGAAAAGAATACGCAACAAAGCTCCGCGACTACTCAATTGCTCTTTATAAAAAATGTGCCGAGTACGCACTTACAAAGGGCATAATTATTGCAGACACAAAGTTTGAGTTTGGTCTTGATGAAAATGGCGAAATTGTTGTTGGCGATGAAATGCTTACTCCAGATTCATCACGTTTCTGGCCAAAGGACCAGTACGAAATTGGCCACGCAGAACCATCTTACGACAAACAGTTTGCCCGCGACTGGCTCACTGCAAATCCTCATGACGACTGGACTCTTCCACAGGAAGTTGTAGACAAAACAATCGCCATCTATCTTGAAGGCTACGAAAAACTCACAGGAAAAAAACTCTAGGATAAAACAATGAAAGATACTTACGAAACACCTTTATCATCACGCTATGCTTCTGATTACATGCTCAAGCTTTTTTCTTCAGATACACGCTATCAGACCTGGCGAAAGCTTTGGGTTGCTCTTGCAAAAGCAGAAAGCGCACTTGGCCTGCCAGTTACAGAAGCCCAGGTAAAAGAGCTTTCAGAGCACATTACAGATATTGATTACGACGTAGTTGCTGCCCGAGAAAAAGAAGTGCGCCACGATGTTATGGCTCATGTTTACGCTTACGGAAAAGTTGCTCCATCGGCAGCAGGAATTATTCACCTTGGTGCAACTAGCTGCTACGTTACCGACAATGCAGACCTCATCATCTATCGCGACGGCTTGCGTTATCTCCGCGGTGAATTGCTTAAGGTTATTTCTAACCTCAGTGATTTTGCAGACAAATATAAATCGCTTCCAACCTTGGGCTACACTCACTATCAGCCGGCACAGCTTGTAACAGTTGGAAAACGCGCTACACTCTGGATGCAGGATTTCCTTTCTGACTTGGAAGAAATTGATTTTGCAATTGAAAACGTAAAGTTCCTTGGCTGCCGTGGTACAACCGGTACAGAAGCTTCCTTTATGGATTTGTTTGAAGGCGACCACAAAAAATGCGAAAAGCTTAATGAACTGATTGCTAAAGATTTTGATTTTGATAAGATTTTTGATGTTCAGGGACAGACTTATCCAAGAAAGGTAGACAGCCGCATTTTGAATGCACTTTCATCAGTTGCACAGAGCTGTTACCGAATGGCAAACGATATCCGCCTTTTGCAGCACGACCGTCAGGTTGAAGAGCCTTTTGAAAAAAATCAGATTGGTTCTTCTGCAATGGCTTACAAACGAAATCCAATGCGTTCAGAAAGAATCTGTTCTCTGGCACGCTACCTTATGGCCGATGCCCTTAACGCTCCAATGACCGCTTGTACTCAGTGGCTTGAGCGCACTCTTGATGATTCTGCAAACCGCCGTATTTCTTTACCGGAAGGCTTCCTCTGCTGCGATGCAATTTTGCGTCTTGCTCAGAATGTAACCGACGGACTTCACGTAAACGAAAAGATTATTGAAAAAACCTGCCGCGAATACCGTCCTTTTATTGCAACCGAAAACCTTATGATGGAAGCAGTAAAACGTGGTGGTAACCGTCAGCAGTTGCACGTAATTATCCGCCGCTGTTCTATGGAAGCTACAGCAAAAATGAAG
>JAEEGG010028075.1_pt1 | contig 10616 bp, 9 predicted proteins | sample 9134161 | NCBI WGS metagenome assembly JAEEGG01 (sample SAMN16246543, study PRJNA631951) | gut metagenome | biome: gut microbiome; feature: rumen; material: CR-attached | host: Bos | place: Iran: Karaj | collected 2018-10 | reverse complement strand
TTGAAGACCTTCAGAAACTGAAACGTTCTGAGCCTGCCGCCTACAAGAAAGCCGATAAGTTTATTAAGGAACTGAAAGAGCATCCCAAAACGGGCATTGGTCATCCTGAACCACTGAAAGGCGACCGCAATGGCCAATGGAGCCGTACCATCACAAAGAAGCATCGCTTGATTTACGAAATCTTTGAGACTGAGGTTTATGTGGATGTGCTTTCGGCCTATGGGCATTACGACGACAAGTAGCCCTCCTTTCCTCCCTGCCTCCTTAGACAATAACACCATCCCTTTCCCCCTCACCGGCGAGAGGGTTGTTTCGTTTTGGCGATATGGTGTCAGATGTTTCATTTCAGTAACTTAATGCGAGGGCGAGCAGTGCGGTGATGAAAGTTCTTTGCAGAGACCTCCGCGAAGCGCCTGAGCACCCACGAAGCGCAAGAGAGCGACAAAGTCGAGCGTTCTTGTTCATTTTTCAAGAGTTGAGTCCAAGTATTGATAGAATTCTTCTGTTTCTCCAAGGTATGCTTTGAGCACTGTGCCCTCAGGGGAAATCAGCACTTTATAGGGATAGCCCTGCACTCTGAATTTCTGCTCGGCGATGCCATCCTCACTCCTAACGTGCAGCCAGGGCACTTTGTGCTTCTTGACGACAGCAGCCCACTTCTCGGCAGTGTCGTTGCAATCGATACCCACAATTTCCAGCCGGTCCTTGTATTTAGCATAGTATTCCTTCAGTTTGGGGAATCCCTTGATGCACCAAGTACACCACGAACCCCAGAAGTCAAGCACGACATATTTTCCACGCAAGGATTTCAACTCCAGCACATTACCGTCAAGGTCCTTCAGTCCGAGTTCAAGCACTTGCCCACCGATTGTTACAGTGTCGTTTTTAACCGCCTCGCGTGCTGCCTGCTCTTTCATCACCATCGTAAACATCTTTTCATAACTGTCTATTTCGCTCTGCATCCTGCCGTTTCTGACTTCTGGAGTCAGTTTGCCGATGGCAGTCAGCACTTGGTCGTAATTGACGTGTATCAACAGAGCTACCGTTGCATCCTCATTGGGATGTTCCTCAATATACTTCAAATATAAAGGCTTAGCCCGACTATTGATATCGCGGTTCTTGAGCCCTCTGATGCTGTCCGGCTCAGTTCTGGCAGCAGCAAACTCTTTGTTGAATGGACGCTGAACATTTTTAACTTGTTCGTATTGCTGATAGAAAGTACTTCCGCTCCAATGCTCTTCTAACGAATTCAGCCTACCACTGAAAACAGCCTCTTCGTCGGGCACAAAATATGTATATAGGACCTCTCTCGGATTCGACTTGAGACACAATGATCCGAAATAAGCCTCGCGCAATTCCCCAGAAAACGAGAATTTGCCGTCTACAACAGCCACTCTACGTTTGACGATTTGCTTTTCCGGTTGCAGGATGACATACTCGATGCAGAGCGTATCATTGTCTACTCCGTCAATTCTGCCTGACATCTTGAAATTGTCTTTAGCAAATGTGCCTATTCCGTAACATAGGCACAGCGTAAATAATACAATATTCTTCATTGTCTTGTAATGATGTTAATGGTCTTTTCAAGGATAGGGTCATTCTCAGACGTGTAAAGTTCCCCGTAGGTCAGCGGTACTTCCACATCGGGCAAGAGGCCGCGCTGGGCAGGGAATCGGTCAGATACCGAATCATCGAGGACGGACTTAACCAAAGGGAGAGTGAACTCAATATGTGAGTTAGGCAGGGAGAGGTGGGCGAACTTCACGGCAGTCATATAGTGATAGCCCGTGCCAGTTTCGCGACCTATGGTCTTTGCCCGCCCACAACGCACCAACTGGGCAGGGAAGTCAGTGGCTGCACTCTGCGAGGTCTCGTCGATAAGCACATATAGACGACCGCCGTAGTGCAAGGAAGAATCGGGACGGACAATAGCATCGATGGTTGAAGGATTGTAATATCCCTCTTGTCCCTCACGAGCCACATAGTCCTCGAAGGGTTTGTCATCTGGACTGTAGTTCGTGCAATGAACGAAACTCTGATAGACAGAGTTGCTGTTCACCTTATCATAATGGGTGGTGGCAGTGGTCGGGCGGTCGATGAACCAAGACAGAAGTTGATTGCAGACCTTCACGTCGCCACCGGGATTCTGGCGGACATCAATAATCAGATTGGGTATGGAGAGGTGTTGGACAAGGCTATCGGCAATCGTTTCCATCTGTACCTGGTCAAGTTGGAAGTCGCCCAGTGTCAACAGTGCTATGCTGTCGCTGAGCAGACGGAATGAGAATTGCGACTGGCGATTGGCTACGGCTCGCCGTCCGTATGCCGATTTGCCAAATGCCGGTTTTATACCCTTTACCTGACGGACGGGTACCCACTGGTCTCTAAGTGTCGTGCCGTCGGCGAATTTCATCACAACAGTCTGCGCCGTCAGATTATTATGGAAGAAGGTGTTCCAACCAGCCAACAAACCTTTGGTAACAGCCGACTCATTATTTCCGTCATAACCCACAATGCTCTGCCGCGTTCGCTCTATCAGATCTTTTGCAGCAATTCCATTCACGGAAACAATCTCCTTTCCGAGATACTTCTCGTAACCTGATTGGGCTTGTGTGACGATAATCTTCCCACCAATGCCTCCTATCAGCACATGGGGCAGATAGTAGTTGCCTGATGCCGTGGGATTCTTGGTATCTAGCCATGCATGGGAATCGTGGAGGAACTGGGTTGTAAAGGCGGAGCGCACAATCTGGTAGAAATTTTTGTAACTGATGGGCGTCTTCAACTTCTCTTTCGATTGGCTGACGAACTGCTCGCACTGTTCAGGCGTTATGATGTCGCTGAACGAGGGATAGCACTCCTTCATGGCTGCAATCAGGAAGTCAAAGTCCTCGTTGGCCTGTTTCACCGTCAGCGTCTGGGGGATTGTAATGGGAGTTGCCTTCTTGAAAGTCGTCTTCAATCCGAAAGGTGTCATTGGGTCATCAGCCTTTCCGTCTTTTGAGGAAACACTCAGGCTGATATGTGGCCGACCTATCTGGCGATAGGCGTAGGCGACGGTGCCGAGTGTCTGACCTTTGCTGATGCGTTGTCCTGTCTTTAGCGGCAGGTCGCCACGCAGACCTCCGATGTGGATTTTCCGTCCGTCGGCCAGACGGAGTGTCAGGCTTCCGTTGACGTACTTCATTGGGATGGGTGTCTTTTCCGTTTTCTCCACTTTTGCGCGCGACTTGTCGAATGTTCCACCTTCGTTGCCGTAGGTTATCATCTGTGCGAGTGTTGCCGATGCATCAATCGACAGGTTGTCGATGGTGCCGTCGGCGGGCGACACCACTTCCGTTCCTTCGGGAGCAGCGATAAACAGGTCACCGAAGTTGAGTGCTTTATCAATTCTGTCCTGGGGGCGACAGACGATGCCTTCGCCAGTCTTAACACCCTTGACGGGCCATAGCCATTGGGCCGCAACGGGTAGTGCTGCTAATAAAAGCAGCATTGACAAATAGTACTTTTTCATATTCGTTTATTTTATATCTGAGTTGTCTTTTGGTAGTCTTATTTTGAAGTTGGCGGGTTCATTGAGGTTGGTAAAAGAGCAGGTTTCCATGCCGATGTACATGACATCGATAGTGGAGCCTTGCGGTATGTCGAGGGAGAAGCAGCCATCGAAGTCGGTGATGGTGCCGAGGGTATGGTCGTGAACTTTGACAATTGCACCGACGATGGGCTGGCCTTGGTCATCCAACACTATGCCACTGATGGGTATCTGTGCCGATATTGAGAGGGTTTGGTGCTCGTTTGTTACTGTTTCACAAAGTGTCTTCTGCTGGCGTTGCTGATCTTCTGTCAGGTCTTGGTGCAAGGTAACGTAGTTGTAGTCCGGCTGTAACTTCAGAATGGTGCTGTCACCCTGATAGGTCCAGACGATGGTGTCGCCGTCGGCAGCATTCACATAATATTCACCATTCTTGTCGCTGACGGTACTTTCTTTCTTACCCTTTACGCTCACCAGCACGCCAGATATCGGATTGGCATTCTGATCATTGGCATAACCTTTCACAGTACGGGTTGCCGGCAGGTATTTGATGTCGGTGATAGTCCGTGCATTGAGTGCCAAAGCACAGCCGATGACTGGCAGTACATAGAGCAGTCGGAAGATGTGCGAAGGCTTTGACCTGTGGCGGGCCATCATCTGAAAACGACTCCTCAGGGCCTTCTGACTGATGCCGTTGGTCAGGGCGTAGGGGCTCGTTGTGTTGGCACGCTCCATCAGCAGCGAGAGGTAGTGATGGGTGTCGATACCACAAGCCAGTACGGCTTCATCAGCCTCGTACTCATGGACGGTGCGGAGGTCTCTTCTCATCAGCCAAACAGCGGGATTGAACCATTGCAAAGCAACGACCAGTTCCATCAGCAAGATATCTACGGAATGGTAACTCTTGATATGGGCTTGTTCATGTGCCAGCAGGGCAGGATCATGCGTCTCGTAGTCGGCACGAGAGAGAACAATGGTATTCCACCAACTGAAAGGCGCAAGATTCTGCTCACTGACGGCAATTATCGTCCCGTCCTTCTGCAGATGCTGTTCGCAGTGGCTGATAAAGCGGTGCAGGCGGATAGTTGACAGGATGGCATATAGTAATTTTGCAGCGAAACCAATCAGATAGACCGTCAACAGGACAGTAGGCCAATAGGCTTGTGTGCTTGTCTGTATGGTGGCAATCTCCGTGTTACGAACCTCGGCCAATGGAGCAGTCATTCTGACTATCTGATGTTTCGTGATGATGCATGCAGGAAGAATGTATGATGCCAATATCGACAACAGCAACACTGCGCGTTTCAGGCGATGGAAGGTTTCGCGCTCCATCAGCAGGCGATAGAACAGATAGAACACTGCCAGCAATACCGCCACCTTGCCATTGTATATCAGGAACTCGCTCATTGGTTCTTTGCCTCAATCGTTTCCATCAACTGCTTCAACTCCTCCAGTTCCTTCTCGTCGCAGTGCTCCTTTTGCACAAAGAAACTGACGAGCGAGGCGAAGGAACCGCCAAAAAAGGTATCCTTGACGTCCGTAATATAAGAATAGGTGTAGTCCTCCTTGCTCACCAAAGGGGAGAAACGGTTGGCCTTCCCTACCCTCTCTGGTTTTACGAAGCCCTTATCGGTCAGAATCTTCATAAACGTCAGGATCGTCGTGTAGGCGGGCTTGGGCTCAGGATATTGGTCGATGATGTCCTGAATAACGCCCTGCTGCTCAGGCAGGCTCCAAAGGATATTCATCACCTGCGTCTCAGCCTTAGTCAATTGCTTTTTCTTTTCGCTCATAATCGTTCGTTGTTGAATCTGGGTGCAAAGATAAACTAAATATTTAGTAGTACAAAGAAAAATCAACTAAACTTTTAGTATTTAACAATATTTCATTCTTTATAGGATTACTGCAACTACTCAGTACCCCACGGCATGAGTAGTTACCAAACTTTCCAGTCATTAATTTCACGGATCAGTCGCTGCACGGCCTGTTCACAGTCTTCGGGATAGGTGAGCGACTGGACAAACCAGAGCTTGCGGTGCTGCACGAACTTGGCATAGAACCGCCGACCAGCTATCAGTCCGCTGTCGGTATGGAGTGTACCCGAAAGAATGAAATAATCATCTCCTTTAAGCTGGTGACTGGCACACAGTTCTTCTGCATATTTCTTCATCCCTTGTTCTATCGAGAGACTATCCGGATTAGGTTCTACGAAGGCTGTCTGCACAACCTCCGTACTGTCCTGCCAGAAACTGAACCGGCAGCTGCCCTTATCCATCAGCGAATCGTCCGTCTGTTCGAAAAACGATGGATAACGCACCTTATAATCATAGTCGTCATCATGATACTCGTTCATTCGCGTGAGCCTCATCGCCTTTTCTAACTTCTGAGGGATGGTCTGGTCGTCCTCCTTGTCACGTACAGATACATATATCATAACTGACATGAAGACAAACATTGCTATAAATAAGAATCTCTTCATACTTGCTGTCGTTTACAACCGCAAAGTTATAAAGAGATTCCAAATTGGACAAATATTTTGCCTGACATTTGTCTGACAATTACTCAGACCTGTTGCTGATGGCTGTTAAACACCTTGATAGTATCAGCACAGAATACTTCTGTTTCATAGCCGCAAATTATATTATTACCACATCATCATGCGGAGCGTCTGCTCGGCAGAATGGCGCATGGATTTGATCTTGTCGTTGTATTCCTTGTTCTCTGTGGCTTCGAGAAACTTGTTGTAGTATTCTTTGGCCTTGTCGCGCTGCCTCAGTTGGAAGTAACATTGCGCCATCTGATAGGTCAGTTCGTTGACATCTTTCTCGTCGGCCAACTTCATACACTCCTGTAATTCCTCCAGACGGAAATCGTATTCGCCTTTCTGCCTGAAGGCATCAGCCAACTCTTGATGCAGACGGAAGAGCGTCTTGCGGTCGGGCATCATCCGTTCCTTGGCCATTTCGAGATAACTGAGTGCTTCGGCACCAAACCCGATACGGTTGCAAACGATGCCGAGCGTAAAGAGGCAATAGGGATTGGCATCGTTATTGATGACGGTAGCTCGTGAGAGATAGTCATAGGCTGTCGAGTTGTCGCCCATTCGCTGATAAGTCAGTCCGAGGGTATAGAGTGTGCCGAAACAAGTATCTCCTACAGCTTCAAGTTTTTTCAGTGCAGGCATGGCAAGGTCGTAGTTCCCCATATTAAAATACGCTTCTGCCAACTGGCGGTTCACAAGGATATGGGTAGTGTCGCGCTCACGATACTTCTGACAGATGTCTATCACCTTTTCTGGATAAGTCACTCTTTTACCAAGGTCTGAAACCTTACCTCTATTCAGACGAGGGGTGTAGTCGAGTATAAGCGGGATGTTATAAGGATCGCGTTTTAGGATTTGATCGCCCCAATAGAAGAGCGAATCTATATTCCCCAAATTTGCGAAGTTGTCATAGCGTAGTCGCAAGTCACTGACAGTCAAGCTGTCATAGGGCAATTGCCTAAGAGCCTCCAGACTCTTATTGAAGTAGCCCCGTTCTGCCCAGTAGCAGGCATTATGTCGAAGACTGTCCGTCTGAGCAGAAGATATAAGTGCAAAGTGAAGAGCGAAAAGTATTATCAGAAGTTTCTTCATTGTTGTTTCTCCTTTTCTAATAGTTGTTGCATTTTATCGATAAGCATTGCACCTGAGATGTTTTTTGCAATGATCCGTCCTGAGCGATCTACGAGATAATTGTGTGGAATAGTCTTTATACCGAGAGAACGGACATCTGCATTCATTTCTCCTTTCTGGTCGTAGGCTCGCCTGTTATGAATCTGATAGGGATTTTCGCCTTCCAAATGATTGCGTAAGTCATGCTCTTTCACGGCACTCCACCACTCCTTGCCTGATTTGTCGATAGAAATCAAGTGAACCATCAAATATTCAGAAAACATCTGGGCTGCCTGTTTGATATTGGGCATCTGCATCAGGCAGGGCTGGCACCATGAAGCCCAGAAATCAACATAGATGTACTGTCCGCGATATTCGTTCAGACCAAGGATGTTGAAGTAGTCGCCCACCTTCAGCGGACGGACAATCGTATCCGATTCGCTATCGTAGAAGCGACTGCTATAACGCTTCCAGAATATAGAGTGGGTTGCAAAGCTTTCTGCCGACATGTAATCTCCGAGCGTACTGTCATTAACGAGGGCACGAATTGGCGGATAATCGGGGAAACGCTCTAGAAGTGAGTTCATGATGGAATCAACAACCTCTTCCTTATAAGTATGAGTCGTTGGACTCCATTTGTAGTTGCTATAGATGCTGCCAGCAGCGCCCATAGCGGCATAAGGATACTTGGCGTTCATGGCAAAGACTTCCTTATTGTGCTCTATTTCTCGGTAAAGTCTGTCATAGACGGCTTTAAGCGAATCTCTTTTTGTCTCGGCCAGTCCTACAAGCTGCGATTCATTTCTGGCCATTCTTTCCTTTCTGTCAAGACTATCCTGCACCAGATTGTAGTTAACATATTCTTGCATGGCTAACGAACCTTCTGTCTTTCTGGGATAACGCAAACGGAAGCCATCATCCTCGTCAACTACATGAACAGTGATGCTGTCGCCGTTTGAAACTACCACGGGCACCACACCTGGTCCTCTACGGGCGAACATCAGTTGAACGGCATATTCATAAGGCACCTTGCCATACATTGTTCCAATACGATGCACAGAGTCAATACTCAGCGAGTCATGCAACTGCATCTGCTTTTCAATCTGAGAATACAGATACACCTTTTGTGGCTCACTGGCGATGGCTGAGTCCACCTTCAGCGTAATCGCGAAATGGTTTTGACTACTTGCATTTTTTGTTCCAAGCAGAAATACAACTATTAGTGCGGTGATGATGGTTGTCTTGTTCATATTCATTGTTATTTTTACGATTTGATTTCATTTTAGTATTGCTTTACTGATTCGTCCCTGTTCTGCGTTCAAATATTTATCAAGTACCTCTGCGATTTGTGGGTAGTAGTCGTTGAGCGTTGTATATTTGCTGCGATGATTTGAATAGTAACGGAGGGATGTGACGAGTTCGGGCATCCAACTGAAACCACGAGAAATCTGCTCATCCATTTCCTCTTTGATTATTTCCGCCATAAAGCAGTTGTCCTGTAGATAAAGGATGACAGCGGCACGGACGATGCTTTCGTTGATGACGGTTTCGGCATTACGATAGGCTTGCGAGTTCATGGCACGATATGAGTGCTTCAAGAGTCTCTTGCCTATCGGGAGCAACAATTCTTTGTTCGACTCGTCATTAAGAAGGCTATTAACAAAAGAATGGTTAAACTCGTGGATAAGTGTTGATGAAAAGTCAATGCCGTTTTCAAATGCCTTGCCCGTCTGTTCATCAACGTAATAGCCACAGATCGCGAAAGCCTCTTTCGGCTGTCCAGCCAATTGGCGGCTAGGCCCGTAGTTCCCTTCGCCACAGGTAAAGCCTATCACAACACGAAAGCGTTCTTTTGGCTCTGTGCCATAGAATTTGGCGTACCAGTCCTGATGGAAGTATTGCATTACGTTAGCCTCGTAGGTGCGTAGCACATCGTCGTAAAAAGGTAGGTGCTGCTGATAGAAGTCGTGGAAACGAGTATCTGTGTAGAACTGATTGAGTTTATCGAGGAGGGTGTCCGTTTCTACATTCTTCCATCGGTTACCAAGACCGTCCTTGTTGGTAAGTATCACCAGTTTGCTGTTATTTATAGCGAGATTGATGGCCACTGTCATCACAGCATCGTAGCCAATGTTATATTTAGCACGCAAATCTTTGAAATAAACAACGGTAGGATGCTCTTTGAACAGAGAGAACCACGTCTCTGTCTCCTCGGTGTACTTGCCGCCCATATCCATACAATACTCTCGGAACCCTGCTGTCCGCGCAAGTATGCTCATTAGTTCAACGGACTCGGAGCTTTCTACTTTTACTTGTGCTTCCGCCCAAAATGAAACGAGGGCGAGCAGTGCGGTGATGATGGTTTTCTTTTTCATTTCTTGATTTTACCTATTCTCTCCAGATACTTGATAAATGCGTTCCATTGCTCGGCATTCTTTTTGATATTGGTCTGCACTTGTTCGTCGTTCATGAACTGTAGAGGGTAGCAGTCTTGCAGATAAAAGTGACCTTGTTCGGAGTTGGATATCACATCATAATGCAGGACAAGGTCTTTGAAAGTTCGGCTGTCCCAGTCACCTACGAACCGACTGACCTTAAGCACAACATCATTGCCAAGACGGAACTGCAATTCGCCATCGGTCTTCCGCAGCCTCTGGCTGAGCGATTCTTCCTGTGCATAGAATTTCACTTCACGGGTGGTAGGGTTGAACCACTCGATGTCTGACTCAGTGAATACAGCATTCTCCACAGGGTCAGTCGTATATGGCTTTTCTTGCTCGTTGTCGCTGCTGCAAGAGGCGAGGGAGAAGGCAGCAAGCATCATAAACATGATTCTCCAAATCTTCATTGTTTTCATTGTTTCTTTATTATCTATTCTACTTCATATCCTTTCACGATAATCATTGGGCAGCCAGGAATCTTCCGCATCTTTCCTTTTACTTTGTACCGCGCGTAACTGCTTTTGAAGTTGGCGGGGAAAGAGAGGCTTCCATTGCCTTTGATGTCAACCACACATATTGTAACGCAGTATTTCTTCTTACCTTTCAGCACGACGGACTCCGCTGGGCTGATGTAGAGTTGTTTCCCGTTGTCGGCAGGAGTGACGCGCTTATAGATGGGTTTGTTCAGGACACTATAAAGTTTCTTATCCCGAACCTCGTAGCAGTTGAAACTCAACAGACATTCCTCATACTCGCACTTGTCGATGGAAACCATAATGTCAGTCAGCAGATAATCCTTCCTATTCTTGAAGATTGGTCCCCATTCTATATCGCTTTTGCAGTTACCACTAAAACTTGCTGTACTTGTCCTCACCCACGACTTACCCGACAGCGTGTGCGGCTTGCTTTTCTTGCCAACCACGACTTCAGCCAGTTCGATTACCTTGTCTTTCAGTGTCACGGTCAGTTCGTGTCCGTCTGCGTATGTCGT
>JAEEGG010028073.1_pt1 | contig 10616 bp, 10 predicted proteins | sample 9134161 | NCBI WGS metagenome assembly JAEEGG01 (sample SAMN16246543, study PRJNA631951) | gut metagenome | biome: gut microbiome; feature: rumen; material: CR-attached | host: Bos | place: Iran: Karaj | collected 2018-10 | reverse complement strand
CTTGAGGCTAGCACGGATAGCGCTACGAGTGGAACGGTTCATTGCGTTGGCCTTTTCGGCCTGGAGCAAACGCTTTTTGCAAGACTTGTGTTGAGGCACCTTAAAATCTCCGGGTGAAAACCTACTTAAAAAATGTTAGCACAAAGATAGTAAAAGTTTGGAAGTTGTCAAGGGGCGGGAAAATGCTAAATTGCACACCATGATTCCGTTTATCAATGTACGTGCACAGCGCGAAGCCTATTTATCCGAATTTAAGCAAGCCGAACAAGAAGTTCTCGACAGCGGCTGCTTTATCGGAGGGCCGGCGGTCAAGGCATTGGAATCGGAACTTGCGGAATTCACAGGTGCAAAGCATGCCATCACCTGTGGTAGCGGTACAGACGCATTGACGATTGCGCTTATCGCCCTCGGGCTTAAACCGGGAGACGAAGTCATCGTCCCAGACTTTACCTTTATCGCCCCCGCCGAATGCGTGATGCGCCTCGGAGGCATCCCGAAATTTGCAGATATCGACGCAGAAACGCTCCAGGTCAGCGCCAAAAGCATCGAAGCGCGAATTAGCGAAAAGACTCGCGGAATCATCGCGGTCAACCTGTTTGGCCAGTGCGCCCCGTATGCAGAAATACGGAAATGCGCCTGTGCAAACAACCTTTGGCTGATCGAAGATTCCGCTCAAGCGTTCGGAGCCACGCAAAACGGAGTCCCCGCTTGCACGTTTGGAGACATCTCCATCACGAGCTTCTACCCCGCCAAGCCACTCGGCTGTTACGGCGACGGCGGAGCGCTCTTCACTGCAAATGATGAACTTGCGCAAAAAATCCGTCTCATAGCAAACCACGGCAGCCAGACGCGATACATTCACGAAATCTGTGGCATGAACAGCAGGCTCGACGCCCTCCAAGCAGCAGTCCTACGCGTGAAGCTCCGCCATTTCAAGGACGAACTCAAGAAGCGCAGCGAGAACGCCCGCAAGTACAACGAGTTTTTTGGCGCCGTTCAAGGAATCACCCCGCAAAAAATCGCAAGTGGCAACACAAGCACGTACGCACAATACACTGTATTGCCAGAAGACCGCAAATCCTTTATCGAAAAACTAGACGCCGCGGAAATTCCGTACTGCATCCATTACCCGCAGCCTTTGCACACGCAACCATGCTTTAAGGAACTCAATCAAGGGCTCGGAAACGGCAACGCCATTGAGGCCTGCCAAAAAGTCGTAAGCCTCCCCATGTGCGCCTTCACGGACGTGGACGAGATTGTAGAAAAGCTCCAGCTCAGTTTGACGAATTCAAAACAAACTTCTCGATAACTTCGGTGATCCCGGAGTGGTTGTTGTCGTGCTCGGTCACGTAATTGGCGACAGCCTTTGCCGCCGGTGACGCATTCGCCATAGCCACCCCAACACCAGCCGCCTCAATCATCGGGCAATCATTTTCTTCATCGCCCACGGCAATCGTATTTTCAATCGGCTCGTGATAGAAGTCTGCCATGTAGCGAACGGCAGCACCTTTATTCGAAAGCATATGGGAGAACTCGAGCATTTCGGGCTTGCTGAACACGTCGAATAGCTTGCCCGCCGTAACCGTCCGCATCTCGGCGCGAAAATCCACGAGACTCGAATGTTCAAACGGCGTAATCACGTTCACCTTGATCGGCGGCTTGACTACCACATTGATGGGGCCGTCATTGCCATTAACCCCACCATAATAATTGCGGATATCATCTACAACAACATAATCCATTTTCATCAAGCGGCAATACGTCTTGAGCTGTTCCGTCTCGTATTCCGAGACAACCAAATCGCCCGCATAAGTGTGTGCGTGCATTCCGCGCTTGTGAGCCTCGTCCATGATGAACTTTACCTGATCTACCGCAATGCGACGCGTCAAAATCGGTTGCTCCGTTCCGCAGTCGTAGATGAGTCCGCCATTAAAGCTCACCAGAAAATATCCAGGCTTCAAGAAGCCGTACTTTTCGGCAATGTGCTTTACGCTTGTGAGCGGGCGCCCCGTCGTCATCACAAACTTGTGGCCGACCCCGATCATCGCCTGGATTGAAGCCATATCCGCCTGGCTAATATTCTTCTCGTCGTCGAGGAGCGTGCCGTCTAAATCAGTAAATAAAAGTTTCATCAAGCCAAATATAGAAAGTCCGTCTAGCCAATCCGAAATATTTATTTACATTTTTCAAAAAAGAAGGAAAGCCTTATGCAAATCGATGATTTACTGAAAGAAGCAAAAAGCGTTGCCATTTTTGGGCACGTACGCCCCGATGGAGACTGCGTGGGTTCTACGCTCGGTCTTTACAACTATATCTGCGATAATTATCCGACTACGAAAGTCCGCATTTTCTTGGAACGTTTCCCCGAGAACTACAAGATTCTCACCAACTCCAACGAAATTAACGAATTTTACAGCGATGAGTTTGGCTCGTTCGATTTGGCATTCCTTTTGGATTCATCCACATTTGATCGCGTCGGTGCAAACGGCGAAAGTTGCATCAAGGCAGCCAAAAAAACATGCAACATCGACCACCACATCAGCAATCCGCTGACCCTCTGCGATGTCAATTTCGTTGACGCCAAGGCGAGCTCCGCCTGCGAAGTCCTCTACTTTTTACTGGACCCGAACAAAGTCAGCAAAGCCACGGCCGAATGCTTGTACCTCGGCATCGTGCACGACACAGGCGCCTTCAAGTTCAGCAGCACCGGCCACAAGACGATGACGGTCATCGGTGATTTGCTCGAAAAAGGCATCGACTTCACGCGCATCATCAACGAGACGTATTACACGAGAACGTATACCCAGACACTCGTAACAGGCTATGTGATGATGAGCAGCAAACTCGCCCTCGACGGAAAAGTCGTCTACAGCTACCTCACGCCCGAGGACATGGACCGCTATTCCGTAACTCCGGTTGAACTCAGCAGTATCATCGACACTTTGCGCGAAGTCACCGGCACCGAAGTCGCCATATTCCTGTACCCGGTCAACGGCGAATACAAGATTAGCCTACGCAGCAATTACGTTGTCGATGTCAACAAAGTTGCAGGAGTATTTGGCGGAGGCGGTCACGTTCGCGCCGCAGGCGCAAGTTCCAAGGACTCGCCTGAAGAGACAATTGCAAAGCTATTGAAGGTTATTCAGGAACAACTTTAGACAAAAAATAGCGCGACAGCCAAGAAGACGAACACCGCACCGCTGAACCAGTTCAGATTGCGGTTCGCCTTCGGCGACGTCAAAAGGAACTTCTTCACAGTCCCTGCTAAAAGCGCAATGCACCCAAATACAATCATTGTCGCTAAAATAAATTCACCGCCGAAAATAGCCATCTGCAAGCTCGGGTGGATTGGACGGTCCAAGCGCACCGCCGGCGGAATCAGCGAAAGCACAAAAAGAATCACCTTCGGATTCGTGAGATTCATGATAATGCCACGCATGTAAAGGCTACGCGCCGAAGGCATTGTTGAGCGAATACCACTCTCGTCTTTGACGCCTTCGGCGTCAGGTGCTGCGTTTCGGTCATGCCGATGAGTAAACTCATCGTCGCGACACTCAACTTGCAGCCTACTCATCCCTCGTTTCTCGTCTAATTTAACAACGCCGGCTTTCACCCCGAAACTTTTGTACGCGAGATAAAGCAGATATGCCGCGCCGAGGCACTGGATGACAAAAAACGCCGTCGGGCTAGCCGCAATCAACGCCGAAACGCCCGCCACAAGCAGGCAGGTATGAATAGCAATTCCTGTGCAAAGCCCAAGGATAATGCAAAAACCGAGACGCGCCCCATAGGTAGCGCTCTGGGCAAGCACAAAAAGGTTATCAGGTCCAGGAGCGATCCCAATGACAAGCGCAGCGATAAAAAATTCAAGCATTACAGTTTACTCAAGAAAGCGTCCACGTCGAGGTCCGCAAGGTCTTTTTGCAACGCGTCAAGTTCATCATCCGTAATAGCAGTGTGATTTTGCTCACGTTCGTCGGCACGTGCATTCGAGACATCGACAAGCTTTTTGAGTGCATTGGCGACCTCGCCCACCGTGCCATCCTGACGCATCACGACGTTCAAGACCTTCGAAAGTTTTTCACGCAATTTCGAGAACTCTTCGCGGTCTAGCTCAGATATTTCCCCATGATAGCACATCAAGGGGGTCTGGCACCTAGCACACGGAAACACCATCATATTAGAGAAGTCTCCGTCTATCTGGACCTTAAATTTCGTTCCGCAATGCGGGCATTCGATATCCATTTCACTCATATACCATAATGTAGAATTTTTTACAATTCCTAGCCAAATACAGCAACAATATTTTATCTTTACACAGTCCAACTCGTTTTGTGAACCCGTTATATTTATCCTTATTTCCTAACCACTGTTTACTAACCACTAATCACTAGTCAAACATGCTTTGCCACTGGCTATATCAAACAACAAACATTGACCTTTTTGACGGTCGTCTGTTCCGTGCGGGTGTTGCCGCCATGCTTTCCATCATCCTGGTGCTCTTCTTCATGCCGAAGTACATTCGCTTCTTGCAGAGATTGGACGCCACGAGCGATTTCGACAAGGACGGAAAGACAAAATCTCCTCCGATTATGGGCGGCCTTCTCCTCGTGATTGTCGTTGAAATTGTTTCACTGCTCGTTTGCCAGATGAACGGCTACACCATCTCGACTCTCGTGATTTTGGCACTGTTCAGCGCCGTGGGCGCCACCGACGATATGGCCAAGGTCCGTGCAAAGCGCCTCGTGAACCAAGGCAAGCTCAAAGCCGCCGAATACATGGACAAGGCGGACGGCATTTCCAGCTCTCTTAGACTTTTCCTCTACTTCTTGTTTAGCTTTGTCGTTGCCGTTTTCTGCTACAAGTTCATTCCCGAACTCAAGGGCGATTTGACCATTCCGTTCTGCCCGATTGACGTATTCCAGATTCATCTTCCCAACTGGATTTTCGTTGCCTTCATGACGTTTGTCATCGCCGCATCCGCTAACGGTACAAACTTCACGGACGGTCTCGACAGCCTCGTTTCTGTACCGATTCTTACCAGCATGGTGTTCGTTGGACTCGTTGCTTACGTGAGCGGAAACTTCATCTTTAGCCAGTACTTGAGCGTTCCGTACCTCCCCGGTTGCGACGAACTCTTCCCACTCGCCACCGCCATCGCAGGCGCATTGCTCGCCTACTTGTGGTTTAACAGCCCTCCGGCTGAAATCTACATGGGTGACGCCGGCTCCGTTGGTTTCGGTGCTGCCATCGGTATCATGTTCATCTTGGTTCAGGCAGGGCTTTTCCTCCCCATCGTTTGCATCATCATCATTGCCGAAGCTTGCTCCGTGCTCATGCAAATTACATGGTTCAAGATTACCAAGAGAACGACCGGCACCGGCAAGCGCATTTTCCTTTGCGCACCGCTCCACCACCACTACCAAAAGAAGTGGGACGGACGCTTCCCGAGCAAGCCGCTCATGAACTCCAAGATTGTGTGGCGCATGCACCTCGTGAGCATCTTTGCCCTCATCTTCAGCATGGTTGTGTTCTTCGGAATTAGGTAAACATGAATATCATCGAAACTTTGAACGCCGCTGGTCAGCAAGAACTGGCCCAACATTTGGAATCCTTGACGGGTGATGCCCGCGCAAATTTGGAACGCGATATTTTGAGCCAGGACTGGCAAGAACTCAAGGCTTTGCATGCCGAAAAGTCCGCAGCCAGCTTGAGCGATAACGTTTCCGCCGACCTCACTCCAATGCCGTGGAAACTCGCGACTGACGATCTCCGTTACGACTTCTGGAAAGAAACGGGTGAAATTCTCCTCGGTCAAGGCAAAGTCGCCGCATTCCTCGTGGCAGGCGGTCAAGGTTCGCGTCTCGGTTTCGATGGTCCGAAGGGCATGTTCGATATCGGTCTCCCAAGCCACAAAAGTTTGTTCCAATTGCAGGCCGAACGCTTGCGCAATTTGGGCGCCCGCGTGGGTCACGCCATCCCGTGGTGCATCATGACGAGCCCCTTGAACCACGAAGCGACAGTCAACTTTTTCAGCGAAAACAATTTCTTTGGTTTAAACCGCGAAGATATCCGATTCTTCCAGCAGGGAACAATTTGCGCCCTCACCGCAGACGGTAAGGCAGTCCGCGACGGCGAAGACCATTTGGCTCTTGTGCCGGATGGAAACGGCGGTTGCTTCCGCGCCCTCGCCCAGAGCGGAACGCTCGCTTGGCTTGTAGAACGTGGCGTGCAATACGTATTCCTCTACAGCGTCGATAACGCCCTCTGCCGCATTTGCGACCCGGCATTCATTGGCGCCCTCGCCGAAAAAGGCACAATTCTCAGCGCCTCGAAGGTCGTCCACAAGGCCGGTCCGAACGAAAAAGTCGGCATTTTTGCCTTCCAGAACAAGAAGCCGGGCGTTGTCGAATACAGCGACCTTCCGGAAAACTTCCGCGACATGACGAATGCAGATGGCAGTCTCACGTTCGATGGCGGCAACATCGCGATTCACTTGTTTAAAATCAGTGGACTCCGCAAGTTGCAGACAAGCAAGCTCCCGTGGCACACCGCACGCAAAACCGTTTGCGGCATCGAAAAGTGCTTCAAGTTCGAACAGTTCCTCTTTGACGCCTTCCCGCAGCTCGGTTCCATGCTCCCGTTCGGCGTCGTGCGCGAAGAAGAATTCAGCCCGGTCAAGAACGCCGAAGGCAACGATTCACCGAAGACAGCTCGCATCATGATTGGCAAGCTCCACCGCGAATGGCTCCGCAAGGCGCACGTCAAGATTGATGAGAAGAAGTTGTACGAAATTTCGCCGACGATTAGCTACGCTGGCGAAGGTCTCAAGCAGAGCATCTTCGACCGCGAACTCGGAAGAAACATCCTGGAATTTGAAGAGGATTAACCAGGCGTCAGCCTGTCATTCCCGCGAAAGCGGGAATCTCCATTTCAGCAAAAGGAGATGCCCGACTAAATCGGGCATGACATTAGTGAGAAAAACTTTATATAAAATTTTTCTACATACCTTATTATGTTTGCCGAACATATTCTATTCGGCATTTTTTGCAGTCGTTTTCCCAATTTACAAGGTTTTGCACAAGAAGCGCGCCTACGGGCGCGTTGAAAAGCACTTGTCAGCCGCAAAGGAATACGAGGCAAGAGAAAGCGATGGCACTAACAAGATGCCGCGCAATATGAAAAGCCCGAACCCAGATGCGCTTGCGACAATAAATGCGCGCGACACATTCAAAGGCATTTTCTGGAATGCGCTCGAATCCTACCGCGGACTCGCCCGTTTCAAAAGCGTTGAAAAACGAATCGTCTACGAAAACGAGCATATTATCCGCAACGCCATCGCAGATTGCGCCAAGCAAAATGCTCCTATCGCAGGAATCAGCATCCACCAAGGTGCATTCGAGCTCATGCACCGCGCTCTTTGCCGCTACAGCGAACACGTCCACCTCATTACAGATTCCGTCGGCGACATCGCATTCCGCGAAGTCCTCAAAGACCTCCGCAGTGATCCGCACCTGACCGAATATCATCCCGATGAAACAGGCCGCCTTATCCGCGAACTTTTCCGCACTAAAGGCATTCTCGCGATGGTCATCGACCAAGGCAAGCATACCAAAGGGAACACGGTCTCGTTATTCGGCCGCCCAAGCACGCTTTACTTGCGCCTCCCGCAAAAAATAAACGAGATGGGAGCAGGAATCGTTACATTCCGCACGTGGAGCGAAAAGAAGCGCATCGTCATCCGCTTCGAAAAATATTACCCGCCAAAGTTCGACGCAGGCATCGGGAATGCTGAAAATGCCGCGCCATCAGAAAGCCCGCTCGTCACGGGAATCGCACGAGAAGTTGAAACGTGGATTGCCGAACACCCCGAACAGTGGAGCTGGAATTACCACGGGAACTTCATTGGCTAGTAGCCAATTCAACAAATTCGAAGTTGCATTTTTTATATTTCGCAAAAAAGAAGGAAAAACAATGCCTTTAAATGCCGAAGAAGAATTTCAGTTAGAGTGGATCAAGAACCACCAAATGGAAGACAAGGACGAACTTGCCGAAATCCAGGCCGAGGCTGAAGCCGAAGCAAGACCGCAACGCGCCACACGCGGCAAGAAAATGCGCCGCAATCCCGCCGCCTGGGAAATGCCGAACCCCGAAGATGAAATAGACCTTCACGGCCTCACCTCCGAAGAAGCAGCCGAAGCTGTTGAGCGCCGCATTGACGACCTCCTCATCGCAGGTCTCAGCGTTCTGCGCGTGATTCACGGCGGTGGCAACCCGGAATACGGCAACGTCAAGCGCATCATCGACCGCAAAGTGCGCTCCGAATGGAAAAATCGAGTCATTTTCTACAAGGTTGAACCCGACAACGCCGGTTCCAGCATCATGAAAATCGGCAAGCCGCGCCCGCAAGTTGCAAAAAAGAAGAAATAATGAAAAAAATTTCACTTTTTTTGCCCATACCCCTTTAAAAGTCGATAAGAATTAACTATAATTGTGCGCGTCAACGACGAAGCGTCAAGACAAAACAAAAACGGAATATAGCTCAGCCTGGTAGAGCGCTTGCTTCGGGAGCAAGAGGTCGTGAGTTCGAATCTCGCTATTCCGATAAAAAGAGAACCACCCATTAGGGTGGTTTTCTTTTTATATCTGAAATACGCTAATGAGAACTCACGAAGTGAGTTCGAGTAGCAGCGAGGCGAGCGTCGCAGCGGCAAGCAAGCTTGCCGATATGACCAAGCCGAAGCAGCGGACGCCGTAGGCGTCCATCTCGCTATTCCGATAATCCACGAAGGGCAAAAGTTGAAACGAAGTGAAACTTTTGTCTAATCTCGCACCAACTGATTATAGCAAGACTGTTTCAACATCTCGCTATTCCCCGCCCCCAAACCGTTTTTCTGGATTCGGGCAATGATCTTCATGACCGTCGGGCCAAACCCAAACTTCATCTGCAAACGGACAAGATTCGCACTTACCGCCAACAGCACAAATGTCTGCGCTATCATTAAAAAACAGACTTCCTTCATGCTTCAAACTCGAAGCAGAATACACTCCCGACCGAAACTCATTACGCAACGATTCTAGCAGCGCATCATCTAGCGCATACATTTCACGGAGCGCTTGCGAAGCGGAACTCAGCAACACCACTTTATTCCACTTGATTCTGTCAATTCCAATTGCGGAAGCCCACGAAACTAACTCCGACACATCCTGCAAATTCTTTTTATGCAGCGTCACTTGCAGCGAGACCGTCGCGACTCTCGATTCCGCAGTTTCCGCGCTTTCAGCATCCATACGCAACCTATCGCGCACGTTCACTAACTTTTCAACGTTCGCTTTCCAGCCATCAAACTGTTCCGATGCCAAATAGCTTACCTTAATGTCACTACACGAACACAACAGCAATTCCATCGCAGCATCACTTCCCCAATTTCCAGGGAACGTCCCATTCGTCGTGAGGTTCAGCGGAAGCCCAAGCGAATCGCACAACTCAAGCAATTCATAAAAATGCGAATAGAGTAACGGCTCCCCCATCGTCGAAGGAATTACTTCTCGTAACAAGCGTTTGCCCGAAACATCCCGCTCCGCAGCATACTTTTCAATCGCCGCCCGCGCAACTTCGAAAGGCATTTCGCCCATGCCAAACGCGCGACGTTCCTTATTACAATTAGCCACGTCACAATTAAGCAAAGCCCGCTGGTTCAAAAAACACAGCGGACAATGCAAATTGCAAACGTCAGGATTTGTAAGTAAAGTAACGCGACGCATTTTCAGCGCGCCTTACTCTCTATGTTCTCTCAGGTACTTAATCGCAGCAAGACCCGCAATAGCGCCTTCGCCAACGGCTACAGCCACCTGGAGCGTACCACCCGTGCAGTCGCCTGCAGCAAAGAGTCCCGGAACTGTTGTCTGGAAATCCTTATCGAGCACGAGCTTTCCGGCATCAAACGCAGCGCCAGCCTTCAACGCCAAATCAGTTGCATTCGCGCTACCCATAGCGACGAACATGCCGTCAAAATTGGCTTCGAGACCATCGTCAAACTTCACGCCTTCAAATTGCCCAGCGCCCTTGAGCCCACTAATCTTGCGGGTTTCAATCTTCACGCTTTCCGGGAATTTAGCCGTGAGTTCAGCACCGTTCGTCAAGAGTGTTACGCTGTTGACAACAGACAAAAGTTCAGTCGCTTCATGCAACGCATACTCGCCCGAACCAAGCACTGCCACATCCTTCTTACGATAAAAGAATGCATCGCAAACAGCGCAGTAGCTCACGCCGTGGCCTTCCATCTCGGCCATTCCTGGGAGCGGAGTCTTTTTACGAGCAGCACCCGTCGCCATCACGCAAACCTTGCCACGATACGTTCCATTCAAGCCCGTCGCCACAAAACCAAAACCGTCAAACATGAGGTCCGTTACCTCATCATCCACGATTTGCGCACCAAGAGCAAGCGCCTGTTTCTTACCGACTTCGGCAAGTTCAGCTCCCGTGAGTGGTTTTTCAAGACCAAAATAATTTTCAATTTTGTGGGCCTTTGCAAGCGCGCCTACATCCTTACCCACAAGCTGAACCTCAAGTCCAGCACGAAGACCATAAAGGGCAGCCGAGACACCGGCCGGTC
>JAEEGG010028072.1_pt1 | contig 10616 bp, 10 predicted proteins | sample 9134161 | NCBI WGS metagenome assembly JAEEGG01 (sample SAMN16246543, study PRJNA631951) | gut metagenome | biome: gut microbiome; feature: rumen; material: CR-attached | host: Bos | place: Iran: Karaj | collected 2018-10 | reverse complement strand
GTTGCAAGATATCTGCTGTCGAAGGTGGACGGCTGGCCTGAGGATAGATGGACTGTAAAAATAGACGTATGAATCACTTTATATTATTCTCCAACATCAAGGGTGGTGTGGGAAAATCGACCATCTGCACCCTGTTTGCCCACTGGCTTGTCGGTAAAGGTGAATCCGTTGCCGTGGTTGATGACGACAGTCAGCGAACCATTGCCCGCCAACGAAAAAGGGACAAAGCCAGTCGCCCAGACGACAAACTGCCGTGGGAGGTGTATTCTATCTTTGATTACGACAAGCAAGGTGAGATCACGAAACTCTTGCCAGTTCTGAAATCACAGGAAGGATGGATCCTTGTAGACTGCCCCGGCAATTTGGAATCACAAAGGCTTATTCCTGTCTTGCAGGCTGCTGATGCCATCGTCATTCCCACGTCATACGGTGACAACGATCTCGATGCCACAATCGAACTGTTTGTTCCCGTCCTCCGACAACTCAACAAGGATGCAAAGCTTATCTTCTTACCAAATATGATAAGCGAAGACAACCAAAAAGAGAGAGACGAGGCGAGCCGCCAAAGAGACAAGGCGTGGGACAGAACACACAATTACGGTGTTCTGACAGCCCGCATAAAGAAGAGTATTGTCTTTGACAACAAACACGATGTACTCCGCGTCAACACCATTGATGGACTAAACCACTGGCAGGACAAAGGAGTTATGCATGCCTTTGAGGATTTGTGTGAAGCATTAGGAGTAGAATTAGATAACAGTCAGAAGATTTAGCATATGGAAGATTTAAACAAACTATTGAGTGCTGCAGCCGATGGGGAGCAGCCAAAGCAGGTGCAGCAGTCGAAGCCGGAGCCGGAGAAGACAGACACCGACAAGACATCTGGTAAAAAGAGAGTAACCAACCGTAGCATCACCTGCAGCGAGGATATCAGGAATCGCATGAAACTACTGTCTGCCAAAAAGCACATACCGATGCAGACACTTATTGAAGATGCACTGCTGAAGGTGCTTGAAGCAGAAGGACTTTAAACGTTTCGGTTCCATGACAGACCAGGAGTTTCTATATTGGACAGAGGAACGTACCAAGGCAGCCCATGCCGAAAAGGATGCCTTGGTTGACATTCTGTATTCATCCCTGCAGGAACGGGAAAATTTTGAATACACACTTTCAAACCCCGTTGCAGTCCAGAAGTACGGAAGATATGGTTCTATTACTATACACAAACTGTATATATACCATTCGGTCCGTCATAAGAAGGAGAAGTACGTTTACATGGTATATGTCAACACCACCCATGACAAGTTTAGCGAACCTTCTGAATATCGGCATATGACTGTCAGACAGATCAAAGGCGAAGAGATTAAAAAGCTTGTCAACCACCTCATCGAGGAAGGTCTTCTCGATGAAACCGCAGGTGAGAAAGTAGCCGCCATAGACGAACGTAGAGAGTTTGCAAATTCACAAATTTACAAATCTGCAAACCTATAAGATATTTAATTATGACAACAGAACAAGATATCAGAGACAAATGGGGTGAGCTGCTTGACTATTCAAGGCAGCATGCCACTGGTGAAGGTATGCACACAGGTTTCCGTTGGGTGCAGGATGCCTTCAATGAGTATATCACCATGTCTGACGAGGTTCCAGGCTACGGCATGGGCGGGCAACCAGGCAGCATGCACAACCGGGAAGTGTTGGCAGGCAGGATCTGTCTGGAACTCGGTAATCACGTAGGCGGTCGCCACCTTATCAGCGAGGGCCAGGAACAGAAACTAAAGGCCACACTGGCCGAGATAGTGAAGAACCAGGAAGTATCTAAAGGTTTGAAGCGTTAGCCCCATGGAGGTGAGTATCAACAGCGGACGTTCTGAAGCATCTGAAGCATCGATATATGATGCCGTGGATGGACTGGAGAAACTTGTTGCCCATCAGGCAGAGGCTATCCAGCTTCGCGACAAACTGATAGAACATCAGGAACAGGTCATTGTCATACGGGACCAGATTATTGAAACGCTTGTCAAGGAAGTCAACGAATGGCGGCAAAAGGCAGGCGTTAAGCCATTAAGCCGGAAACTGACATGAAAAGGATTGTGACTGCATTCTGGAGATGGTGGTACCGACATCACCCCTCTCCATCTAAATACACCAGAGCCGAAGCCTTGACAAGAGCGAAGGAATACAACCTTGAATGGGAGGTACTGCAGGCCATGGAGCACGGCTGCACCCCGGACGAGGCATTACAGGAATGGGATATATATCCATACAAAGAGAATATATGAAGTAGTGGGACGGAATTTCCGGCTGGCACCTATCAGAACTGCAATATACGTTTCGATAGGTGTCCGGCGACCGAAAAAGGCACGTCGAATTACCCCAAAAAATGCGCAAATTATAGACAGGCATCTATATTTTATAGATACCCGTCTATATTCAGCGTTCATCCTTCGATCTGATGGTGTTGAACGCCGGCTTTGGCTTCCGTTCTGGCACCTCCGGCAACGGCTTCACCTTCTTAGTCGACTTCGATGCAGCAAGCTCGACGGACATTCTGTTATACTCCTTGGCATAACTGTTGGCCGTCTGCCGTAGCTTCTCATAGTCACTGCTCAACTCCTTGTAATCTCTGGTAAGGCTGCTTACCTGGTTCTCCAGCTGCTTGACCTTGGCATCCTTCTGGCGGTATTCGTCGTACTGCCGGAAGAAAGCATCTACCTCGGCTTTGCCGCCGTGTGTCTTGGCAGCATGATAAGCCTTGATGTTGGCAGCTTCGACGGCCTCACGCTGCTGTTGGATGACAGTCTGCAGGCTGTCGATGCGGGCATTAGCCACCTTTGCAATCTCCTTACGGCCTTCCTCTCTTCCGGTATTCTGCCAAACACGCTGCGCACTGGAACACTGCCACATGGCAAAGAAGGTGATAACAGCCATTATGGCGGTTGCTACCTTGGTGATGACAGACTCACGCTGCATCTTGGCAAGAACAGTCTGCAGGGCTTCATCCTGCGGTTTCTGCTGTTCTTCCTGCGCCGGTTCCTGAGTAGCCTGCTGTGGCTGCTCCTGAGTCTGTTTCCGCGTCAACTCCTGCGTCATCTGTTCGATACGCTGCTTGACAATAGGAATCTCGACGATGTTCTGTGCCACGTTGATAAGTGCTTTGTCTGCAAAGGCATTCATCTGCTGCAGGGGGCGATGGTCAGCCGACTCTGAGATGGTCGATACCCGCGAGATGTACTCTGACCTGTCAGAATACATCTTCCTGACGTTGGCAACGATGCCGTTATTGGTGCCGATTTTGGCTTCGTAGTCATCCATGACACGAAAGAGATCCTTCATCCTGCGGACGGCGGCAATTCTTGCGTCATCGTCAGCCGTGTCGGTATAAGGGTCGTGTTCTTCCTGCGCCGGTTCTGCCTCCTGTTCCTCGGCTGCTGCTTCCTGATGGGCGGCAAAGATGCCCTTCAGGAACGCCCACAATCTGGACAGGACTCCGGCACGGACTTCTTCTGGTTTCGGCACATCCTGTTCTTGCTCGACGCTGACAGGCCCGGCATCGGTAACTGTAAAGTGCTTGCCGAAATACTTGGCTACAAGCTGGTCGAGGGATACACGATAAGTCTTGTTACCGTTGCCGTCTCTCTCGTAATAGGCCTTGATGTCATTACCCCACATTTCCTGCTCGTAGTGTTGGCCGCTGACATCAGCGGAGATGATAAACTTCGCCCACTGCTCGCCATCCTTCGGCGGTATGCGCGTAACCTTGGCGTTCGTCACTGTCACACCCTCTGGGATGGTGTACTTGGTGTAATCTATGTTAGCCCAGCGGTTCTTCTTCTGTTCCTGGGCATGCTGCTGAGCCTGCTCTTGCTGTTGGATCAGCTGCTCATCCTCTTCATCTAAATACTTTGCCATATCTATTTTCTTTTTAATCCGTTTCTCTGTTTGTTAGTAAATCCACGCTTCCACCAATTCCAATCGTCATCCTTCTGTTTCGGTAGGTCGTTGTTACTGGGGCCACCTGCACTTGACGAAGGAGTTACTGGAGGCAGCACCATGTCGGCAATAGCTGCCATCATGCCCTCCATGGCCGTTGTTGCCTGCTCTGCCGACAGGTCAACCATATCAACCAGTGATTGTGCTGCACTCTTCAGACCTTCCTCGGTACACCAGTCGCTTTGCTGCTTACCGTCGTGGATAGCCTTGGCGGCAATGGCTTCAGGCATTTCGTCCTCGATATCACGTATTGACAGTGCACGTTTTGGCATATAACCCATAAATGTCGACCAGATAGACCTTGTTCCGCTCTTGATGGCATCTTCACGTTCCTTTTCGCCCTTAGTCTGTTCCTGCTTGACAGTCTGCTGACGGACGGCACGCTCACGCTTCAGCCGTTCATCCTCAGATTCCTTTTTGGACTTGCCGGACACTGGCGGCATGACAACAGGCTTTGCCGTGATCGGCTTCTTCACTGCTGGCGATGGTATAGACTGCTTCTGAGCTTCCGGATGGAACTGTAGCCAGGTCTTATAGAGCTGCGACACCATGAGACGACGGCTGTGTCCCAATTCCGATGCGCCGTACATGACTTCGCGTTTAGATCCTTTCGGAATCTCGCCGATGCGGTAACGGACTGCGTTGCCGTTGCTGTCATACTTGGGGTCAACAGTCCACCCCTTCAGACGCATACCTGTGAAGTAGTCCTCGATGGAGAATTTCTGCATATCCTTCAGGACTTTCTCGGCATCGGTATTGATTCGTTCCTTACGCTGGTTCTGTCGCTTGTCTGCGCGAGTCCAGCCGTATTTCTCGGCAATGGCGTTGGCGGCAACAATTCCAATCAACTTACAGTAGTGTGAACTGAGGGCACCGCCGTCAACAGTATGTCGGTTGATGATCTTATGCAGATGGGGGTCTGTGTCGATGTGTCTGGTTGTGATGACCTGCGCGTTTGTCAGATCAAGAGGGCGCACAGCCTTCATTTCCATCTTCTTTGTTTTCTTGTTATATACCGGCACCTTATCAACTGACTGCAGGGCTTCCTCACAGTCCTTGTCGAACTGAACCCATTGGTCATGTGTCCAGTTTCGGCACTCTTCGACGGGTGGACGCAACTCCAGACGGAACAGAGATTCGTCGAGTTTGTGGGTCGAGACTGCTTCCTGTAGTCGCATCTGTTGATAGACATCGATAGGTGAAGTTGGTTCGCCGGTCATTGGATGAACGTCAAGATTCCGACACGATACGAAGATTGGTTTGATGGCAATCTTCTGCTCCACGCCATCCACGACAATCGTCTTGGTGACCTTCTTGGCCATGCCGTAGCCGATTGCTGCAGCCGCATGCGCCGATGTTATGGTATCCATTTTAAGTATCATTCCTTTGCCTGAATTTGACGGTTCAACAACTTTCCTATTGTCTTATCCCACTCCTGCATGATGGTTGCCATATGCTTTCTGAGTGGGATGAAATATTCACCCATGATAACGGCATCCTCCAGCTGCTGTCTGGTCTTACCCTTCTTCCAGACCGTCAACATGTTCCACATGAATTGGCAGTCTTGACGGCCTTTCATAAACTCCCTGAGAAGTTTTTTTTCCTCTTCATCGAAAGCCAGACGGGGTGTGATATCGGCACAGCATTTTTCGATATACTCACCTTCCGAAAGTCCGCATTTTTTACTATTTTCGTGTATCAGTTTCGCCACCTTACGGTGTGCCCGGAACGAAAATCTTTCCTCGGCTGCGAGCTTCCTGATAAGCAACCCTTGGCCGTCCTTTTTTAGGATCCTGACAAGCAGATCTGCAGCAGGCTTCGTGTACTTCGTTTCCGACAGTCTGTTGTACTGCTTGGCCGTCAGGTTGATGTTGAGAACGCCACCGGCCATCGACAGGTGTAGCAGGAAGGCCTTCCTCACCTCCACCTCGTCGGAGTTCTCGACGCACTCTATCCACACCTGCGTCACCTCCACTTCATTCCAGATGACGGACGATGATGTAGAGGTCGTGCCGTCCTTGTGATGGATGACGCGCTCCTTCCTGCCACCGTGCCGGACGTAAGACCTGCCGGGGCAAATCTCTTCGAGTTTGGTTGTAGAGAGATCGAGGTCAACCGTGTATACTGTCTTAGTCATATGCTATTCTGTTTTACGTTGTCAAATTATCAAAAGTGCGAGGCTCCGAGCACGCTATCTTTGCGAATCCTGGGAGCAAAGCCAGTATTTCAGTGGAGGGAACTTTTGTAAAAAGTGTCCGACAATGATACTACTGGCAGTTACTTTCCGGGACGGTCGGAACTTCGGGGCATTCAGAACTGCGGCAAAGATACGATATCTTTCTGGTTCGACAATCGTTCGCCCATAAGATTTATATAATATTAACGCGCGTGCGCGTGCGCGTGTATGTAAGAAACCATGAAAGATTGAACTTCGTTCATACACCTGGTCGATGAGAGCACCCACATGAGGAGAGACTCACGATGGAAGGGAACTCACGCCTGAAAACTCTTGCAAATTCATAAATCTGCAAATTTGCAAACATACCACAACAACCACCATACCATCACAGCGCCCGACTGATGGTTAACCATGAAAGATTGAACTTCGTTCATACACCTGGTCGATGAGAGCACCCACATGAGGAGAGACTCACGATGGAAGGGAACTCACGCCTGAAAACTCTTGCAAATTCATAAATCTGCAAATTTGCAGATTTGCAAATGAACAAAAGCAAGGGTTCGGGATGGCGATTGAGTCCCGAAGCGTTTAGCACCTCAGAGCGACCATCGGGAGTGGTTAAAGGGCTGCTCGATAGAGCCGTCATGTGGAGTCAACGGAACATGCCAAGCCCGCCGTTAGATGTCAAGAAAAATTTATATCATACAACACTTTTGTAAATTTACAAATCTGCAAATTTGCTAACCGTCTTCCCTGTATATCTTGTGATAGTTCGGGTCATCCGGGTTAGTCATGGCAGAGTGCATTTCGTCTGCCGTCAGTGCCATCTGGTATTGAGGCGTGACAGGCTGCAATCCTTCGAGCATGGCTCTTCTAAGCTCCTCTAACGACACAGGAGCCTCCAGATTGTCCGACTGCATTACAACGTCTGCATCTGCCTCGTCGAGCAGACTCCACCATTTGGTGATGGTTGTACGAGACATAGAAAGGTCTCTTGCACACTCAGACTTGTTGTGACTGCCCGGATGTTCATCACGCCATTGACGCACTAATGCGGCATTCTTGCTGTTCTCAATGGTTTCGTGTTTGCGGCCGTTGTGAGCATCCCACGGCTCATCACCCCGTTCGGCACAAAGAACATCCCTGGTGGCCCTGCAAATGCCCAAATGAACCTTCAATTTGCGTTTGTTGCGCTTGACACGCTTCAGTTCAATGCCAGACATGGCAGAAATCATCTCAAGCCTCCATCGTATTAGTTCTTCACGCCCATACGAAGATAGGGCCTTTTTGACATCTTCATCCGTAAACTCCTTCGACGCATCAGGCGAGAGTTTGTCGAGAATAGGAATAAGCGACATCGCATCGCGCTCGACCTCATCATAAGGAATGTCACACTTCATGGCGTTGGCCACAAGAATAAGAACGCAGTAGAAACGATGACCGAATTTCACACCTCCCACGTCTGGGTTCTGACAACGCCTGAGCCAACTGTCATACATTGCCCGTTTTGTAATCCAGTGTCCTTTCGGCTCGCCTGGTTCCAACAATTTGCCATAAGCTTTTAAGGCTTGTGCCCGTGTCAATCGGCGAGGGTTGTGAAGCCGTCCGCCACGTTCGAGTTCCATAATTACCTTGGGAGAAAACCTTTCCTTCATCTTCTTGTTACCAGCCCAATACCCAACAAGTTCTCCGAGAGTCCAGAACTTGCGATCAACGAACTTCCATGCCTCGATACGTGCGCCGACACCAACAGCTTTCTTTGTTTCCATATCCTTACACAATGGCTTCGTTCGAGTGTCAGGCAACCTGAAGGAATGGAATATACCATGACACTTCAGTTTTGCTACTCTGCTCGTTCCTCCCTTGCCGTCTTTCGCCGGAAAGAACACCAAGGTGTAAAGCAATTGTATGATCTGCTGCAGAAGGCCTACATTGAAACTGTAGAGAGTCACCGGAGTACGCAAGATGTAGTAAAGGTGCAGGCCGTGGCCACTGCTTACAATCAGGTTAGGCAGCGGAATGAGGGACAAGCCCAGTTTCCTGAACGGGTCATGTTCAAGACGCATCTGGAAGCCATTCCACAAAACCTTCAACTGTTCTGGCCCCACATCGTCGAGATCGACCGCAAACGCATAGAGAAGCCTGGCGTTCTTGTTGGTGTTGCGCTTGCCGACATAGGTGATGGGACTGGTGAGGGCGAAGTAACGATGATCCAGCCATCCGTCGTGCTTCCAGTCGTCCTTCAGGATGACCTTGTGCGTGTTGCGGTCGGTCGTGTCGGTGCCGTCTGATTTCTGCGACCCTTTCTTGGAGCGAGGCGATTTATAGAACACGATAGGATTGTAAGTGAACTGGTTCTCGCTATAGTCGTGAGGCAGTCCGTTGTTACGTTCGTCTGCCCACTTACGGTAGGAGCTGCATTGACGTTCCTCGAACGGTTCAAAGTTTCGCTCGCCGTTCATGGGACGGTCGAACACCTCGCTGATGAAGTCACGCAGGTACACCCGGCTGACCTCGAAGTCGTGCTGAGTGTTGATGAACTCACTCTTTGCACGGTACTCTGCCAGTTCCGTACAGTCGATGGTTGCAGGGTCGATTGTCCCCAGTTCCAGTTCCGCTATGTCCTCAGCGGTAAGGTGGTACTTGTTGCTCTCCATATCGTTGTTGTTTGATGTTGCTTGCTGATGCCACCAGACAGCCCTGCACCAATCAATCGCAGGCCGTTGGGGGCTACGTGCGCCCTTACGGGCTACTACGCGACGCTCGCCGTTGGAGGTGGAACCTTGCCCAACTCCTGCTGGTGGCTTCCGTTGGCAGCCCCCAGACCCCTGCCGAAGTGCATCGTGACCGATGCACGTGGATTTCGTGATCCATCCCATTTTCGCGGCTCCCGACCACAGGTAGCGGCACTCCTTCGTCGTGCCGACATATCGGGGGGCGTATGTTATCAGTATGTTTTATTGAACACTTTTCGCCGGATGCCCCGGAATGGTTTTTTTCACAGGAAGCGAGCCTCCTATGTCGGCTCGACATATCGGGGGGCGTATGTTATCAGTATGTTTTATTGAACACTTTCGGGTGCAAAATTACGCATTTTTGGTGAAAACTCCAAATTTTCAGGCAAAAAAGTGCATTTCCTCGGATTTACTCGGAGGAAACCCCTGTTTCTTCGGAAGAAATCCGAAACCAAGGCTTTTTATTATAATTTGTGTACGCAATTATAAAATATTAACTTTCTAAATTTGTGTACGCAATTATATTTTTGTATCTTTGCACCCAAGAAAACATCATTGACTATGGCAAAGAAGAAAGTTGAAGAACTGAACGAGGAACAGGAGAAAGTGTTCTATTCCTTCAAGAAAGGTGCCAACATCTTTCTGTGTGGCAAGGGTGGCTCCGGCAAAAGCTTCCTTACCAGGTACATCATCGACTATTGCGAGAAAAGCAATAAGTCCGTCCTGATATGTGCGCCGACTGGCATTGCAGCCCTCAATATCGGAGGCAGTACCATTCACAGGGTATTCAAGGTTCCGGCGAGGATCCTCCAGAAAGGAGAGCGTTGTTATGAGAAGAAGAGACTGGAGACAATCGCCAAGGCTGATGTCATCATCATCGATGAGATATCCATGTGTCGTATCGATGTCTTTGAGTATGTGGCAAAGACGCTGCTCTATTTAAAGCCGAGGAAGCAACTTCTTTTCGTTGGCGACTTCTACCAACTGCCTCCAGTTCTGCCGAACCAGGAAAGCAGCGCATTCGCCGAAATCTACGGCAACAAGATCTTCCCCTTTGAGAGTGAAATGTGGACGATGCTGGAGCTGCACACCATGGAGCTGCAGACATCGATGAGACAGAAAGACAAAGCTTTCGTTTCTGCCCTTGACAACATCAGGGCCGGACATCCTGATTTTTCCCTGTTCCAGACCGGGAAGCCTGCAGATCCCACAGCCCTCACCGTTTGCGGTACCAACAGAGAGGCAGACGAGAAGAACCAGGCACAAATGAGGAATCTGGTAAAACAAGGTGCGAAGATTTACAAGTTCACGGCCACCATCGGCGGCACTGTTGACCCTGCAGAGTTTCCAACTGAGCGTGAAATGGCTCTCTGTATCGGTGCCAGGCTCGTGATGTTGAACAACGATCCTGATGGCCGCTGGGTTAACGGTACCTTTGCCACCGTTGCCGACGTAAACAACGACATTCTGACTGTCAGAATAGAAGGGAAGGAAGGAAAGCCCGTCGAGGTGAAGCGCAATAAATGGACGTTCCTCGATTACGAAGTGATCAAGACGAAGGACGGCGGCACAAAGTTAGACACCGTGGAGCGCGGAACCTTCGAGCAGTACCCTGTACGTCTGGCATGGGCAATCACCATTCACAAGTCTCAGGGACAGACCTACGACAGAGTGAATGTCGATATCAGCAGCATCTTCGCCGAAGGGCA
>JAEEGG010028070.1_pt1 | contig 10617 bp, 7 predicted proteins | sample 9134161 | NCBI WGS metagenome assembly JAEEGG01 (sample SAMN16246543, study PRJNA631951) | gut metagenome | biome: gut microbiome; feature: rumen; material: CR-attached | host: Bos | place: Iran: Karaj | collected 2018-10 | reverse complement strand
CGTCATGAAGGAGACGATGGCCCGTCTCAAGGGCCAGGCGGACGGTAAGCTCGTCTCCCGGCTCGTCGGCGCAGCACTTCCGTGAACTAGCCCTCAACAGCGTGCCGATATGGTATAATATGCGGCAATTATGTCTGATAGTGTCGGAATAGTCGAACGGAAGAAGATGAGGCTCGCGCTCCCGGAGGGCGGGCTCAAGCTGGCTTATGGCGGGGTGCTGAAGGAAGTCGAGGTGGCGTACGAGGAGTGCGGCGCGCCGATCGCTCCGGACAATGTCATCTACATTTGCCACGCGCTTACGGGTGATTCGCACGTCGCGGGGATGCTGCCTGGCGAGGAGAAGCCGAGTGGATGGTGGGAGGAGATGGTCGGCCCCGGGCGGGCCTTCGACACGAATCGATTCCACATCATCTGCGCCAATGTGCTCGGCGGATGCCAGGGGACGACGGGCCCAATGTCGATCAACCCCGACACCGGCAAACCCTACGGCTCGCAGTTCCCGCAGTACACCTTTGACGATGCCGTCGACGTCTTCAGGATGCTCCTCCACCAGCTCGGTGTGAAGCGACTTGCCGCTCTTGTCGGCGGAAGCTACGGCGGACTCCAGGTCGTGAACTGGATGACGCGCTATCCGGACGAGATCGACAAGGTCTGCCTCATCGCGACGAGCGCGCACCTCAACACGCAGGCGATAGCCTTCAGCGTGATGAGCCGCAACTCCATCACCGACGATCCGAAGTGGCAGGGCGGAGACTACTACCTCGAGGGCGACGGGAAGGGTCCGAGGGCCGGCCTCGCGGCGGCGCGCCAGCTTGCGCACATCACGTACCTCTCGCGCGAGCTCCTGCAGGAGAAGTTCCAGAGGAACCTCCAGAAGAACTTCGTCGAGGCGCCGGAGGAGGACCGCGCGGAGCGCGACAGGCTCTTCAAGACGTACTTCCAGATCGAGAGCTACCTCGACTACCAGGCGATGAAGTTCGTGCGCCGCTTCGACGCGAACTCCTATCTGCACATAACGCGCTCGATGGACCTGTACGATCCGTGCGACCGCTTCGGTTCGCTCGACGCGGCGTTCGCGCTCGTCAAGGCGCGCGTCCTCGTCGTGTCGTATGAGAACGACATCCTCTTCCCGGCGTGGCAGTCGAAGGAGATAACGGCGTCGCTGATGCGCATGGACAAGCGCGTGAGCTACTGCCATCTCGAGAGCGGAACGGGGCATGACTCGTTCCTCACCGACATCGAGCATCTTTCCAAGGTCGTCGGAGGCTTCCTCGGCAACCGCGAGGTCAAGGTCATGAAGTGGCAGGAACGCCACCACAGGACCGTTCTCGCGATGGTGAAGGAGGGCTCGCGCGTCATCGACATCGGATGCGGGGACGGAACGCTCCTCGACGTCCTGAGGGCCCGCAAGGGAGTGAAGGGCGACGGCGTGGAGATTGACGTCGACCGCTACGAGGAGGCGATAGCCGACGGGCACGACGTCATCTGGGAGGACGTCGATGAGGGGCTTTCGGTGGTGCCTGACGGACACTACGACACGGCGATCGTGTCGGACACGCTGCAGGAGGTGCGCAATCCGCGCGGGCTCCTGCGCGAGACGCTCAGGATCGCCGACGAGGCGATAGTGACGTTCCCGAACTTCGCGGCGTACAGGATTCGCCTCACGCTCGCGCTCAAGGGCCGCCTCCCGGTTTCGAAGCACCTTCCGTTCCAGTGGTACGACACGCCGAACATCCACCTCATCACGCTCAAGGACTTCCGCGCGCTCTGCGACAAGGAGGGCATCGAGATACTCGAGGTCAAGGCGGAGAGCCGGCACCTCGTCGGGCGCATCTTCATGGCGCTCGGATTCAAGAACCTCGGCGCGTCCAGAATCGTCGCTCGCATAAGGAGGAGGAAATGACGCTTCCGCAGAGAGTCGCCCACATCGTCAACCACGGAATGGCCGCGCTGCATCCGTGCGTCTACGGCGACCTTACCGCGCGCGGCGCGGTAAGCGACATCGCCGCGGACCTCCAGAAGGAGATCGCGCTTCTCTGTCCAGACCGCGACGCGAAGGCGATTGTGGACGAGTTTGTCGCCGCGCTTCCCGAGGTGCGCCGCCTTGTGGAGACCGATGTCGACGCGGCGTACGACGGCGATCCGGCGGCGACCAGCCGCATGGAGGTCGTGATGGCGTATCCGGGACTCTACGCGGTGACGGTTCACCGCCTGGCGCACGTCCTCTACACGCTCAGGGTCCCGATCCTCCCGCGCGTGATGTCCGAGCTCGCGCACTCCAAGACCGGCATAGACATCCATCCGGGCGCGACGATCGGCGAGAGGTTCTTCATAGACCACGGCACCGGCGTCGTCATCGGGGAGACGACTGTCATCGGACGCAACGTGCGGCTCTACCAGGGTGTGACGCTCGGGGGGCTCTCCTTCGCGAAGGACGACAAGGGCGCGCTCGTGAAGGGGCTCAAGCGCCATCCGAACATCGAGGACAACGTGGTCATCTACGCGAACGCGACGATCCTCGGCGGAGATACGACGATAGGGCACGACTCCGAGATCGGCGGCAGCGTCTGGCTCATAGAGTCCGTCCCGCCCAACTCCCGCGTCTACAACAAGCCCCCCGCCCCCGTCATAAAGACGAAAAATTGAAAATCCCGCGCTTGCCATTGTGAAGCGCGGTGTGGTATAATTTTTCCAAATGGAATTCCAGCCGGGGCAGCAAATCGGAGCTTATCGAATCATCCGCCTTCTTGGACAGGGCGGGATGGGTGCCGTAGGATCAGCCGCGGGAGATTTACCGCGCTTATGTGCTTGAAGATCGTCCGATAGACGAAGTTTCCGCGACCTTCGGCGTTACGCCCGACATCATCTACAAGGTCAAGAACCGTGTAAACAAGATGATTGAAGCGGTCGAAATGGAATACGCAGAATAAACCTAAATTCGTGAGTCAGATTTCTCACGCAGAGGCGCAGAGAGGCCGAGAGCGCAGAGAATGTCAAACGGAAAGTAGTGTGCTGATTTTGCAGCGGTTATGACCGGGTGTCGGCGTCAACGCTTGCCTCACTTGCCCGCCCCCTCGCCTGCACCATCGAGGATTTAATGGAATGAGATCGTAGGGGATGCGGCATTTAACATTTAACCGAACGATACATTAACATTTGACCGAACGGAAATATAACATTTAACCGAATGTGGTTGCACCTCCATTGTCACTTATGGTATGATATGCGCCATGAAAGACTATTTTAAGAGAATTTGCGATGGAGTTCTTGCTGAGGAATTGGCGGGAATGGGAGCGGTTCTTGTTCAAGGGCCAAAATGGTGTGGAAAGACAACCACGTGCGAGCAATTGGCAAAAAGCGTTTTGTATATGAACGATCCCAAGCGCCGTTCGCAATATCTTCAGATGGCTGAATCTGATATCACAGAGCTGATGGCAGGGGATAGACCGCGACTCATTGATGAATGGCAGGATGCGCCGCAGTTCTGGGATGCGGTTCGCTATTATGTGGATCATGAAGATGGCTGCGGGCAGTTTATTCTTACCGGCAGCGCTGTTCCACCCGATGGCGCAGACATCTCGCATACTGGAACAGGACGGATTGCGGAGATCACAATGCGTCCAATGAGTTTGTGGGAAAGTCGGGAGTCGGAGGGATCTGTAAGCCTTGGTGCATTGTTTGACGGACAGGGGTTCGCAGGCGTGAGGGGTCCGGATTATTCACTTCGCGATATGGCGTATCTTCTCTGCCGCGGTGGCTGGCCGCAAGCGGTGAAGCAGACAGGCGCGAGGGCACTGAGACGGGCGTTTAATTATTATGACGCTGTTGTAAAGTCCGACATAAAGAGGGCCGACAAGTCAATACACGACCCTGAAAGAGTTTCGCGGCTAATGCGAAGCTATGCACGGCTTCAGGGGACTCAGTCTGGGTTGAAGTCAATCAAGCTTGATATGCGGGCCAATGACAGCAAGACGTTGGATGAGGACACCGTTTCGACCTATATAAAGGCGCTCAAGAAAATCTTCGTCGTGGAGGATATGCCGGCCTGGTGCCCCAATCTGCGCAACAAGGCTGTGATCCGCACCAGCGACACAAGGTATTTTGTCGATCCTTCGATCGCTGTCGCGGCGCTTGGCGCAGGCCCACAGAACCTGATGGATGACCTGAGGACATTCGGGTTCCTCTTTGAGGCAATGGCCGTTCGCGATCTCCGTTGCTATGCGCAGGCGTTAGACGGATGGGTCTCGCACTATCATGACGGGAGCGGGTTGGAGTGCGATGCCGTAATTCATCTTCGGAACGGGGCGTATGGACTTGTCGAGGTGAAGCTTGGCGGGGACTCGCTGATTGCGGAAGGTGCAGAAAACCTGAATGAGTTCAACAGAAAGATCGACGTTAAGAAGATGCGTGATCCAGCTTTTAAAATGATTCTTGTCGCAACCGGCGAATTTGCCTATCGTCGAAAGGATGATGGTATTGTCGTATGTCCCATTGGCTGTCTGCGACCATAGCAAAAAAATCTGATTTTCCCGCGGTGCTTTTTGTGGCCGCCGCGCCCGTTGTGGTCGCGGCGGTTTCTGCCGAAATTATCTTTGCCCATGTGTGTCGGGAAGGAAATTCCTCGGTGAAGTGCGGGGTTGCGCGATAATATGGTATAATTTGTCCCGATGGCAGGTGCATGCGCATATCCTGATATGAAAACCGTCCTCGCGTTCGGGGGCGGGGCGTCGCATTTTCGCCGTGAGAAGGCGCGGGAGGTGGCGGAATGACGATCGCCTCCCTATTTCTCGCGCTCGTCGTCGGAACGTGGAACGGCGAGTGGTTCCCGTCCGGACGCGCAGAGCACCGCGCGAGCGACGAGGTCGAGCGCGAGACGATAAGGGCCGCGGGGCAGATGCTCCGCGACGGGCTCGCGAAGATTGACCCATCTGGCGGGGAAGGCGTCGTGCTCTGCCTCAACGAAGTGCGCGACGCGGAGACCGCGGAGGCGCTCTGCCGCGAGATCGGACGCACCAACCTCTCCGTCTGCGTCGTCACCGGATACCGCCGCCGCGACCGCTTCGACCAGCAGCAGGACGTCATCATGACGACGCTCCCCGTCGTGAAGGGGAGCTGGAGCCGCTGGAAGACGTGGAAGGACGCGCAGCCTCCGCGCGGATACGCGAGGGCCGACGTCGTCGTCTCCCCGACCGTGACCGCGACGGTCTACGCGGTGCACCTCAAGTCGAACTACGGACAGACCTCCGAGGCGATGGCGAACGAGAACCGGCTGAAGCGCGGGCGCGCCATAGGGCAGCTCGTGGAGCAGGAGCAGCCCAAGCGCGGAAAGTACCGCGCGCCCGTCGTCATAGCGGGCGACTTCAATGCGGACCGCTTCTCGCCCGAGTTCGCCTCTGAGCCGCTCTTCAAGGTCCTTGACGCCGCGAAGTTCGTAGACTCCTTCGACGGACTGGACGCGTCGAAGCGCATAACGCACCCGGGCCGTACCCGCAACAGCGGCAGTACGATAGACTACATCGTCTCGCGCGGACTGTCCCCGGAAGGGCCTCCGCTTGTCGTCCCTGCGCTGCGCATCTCCGACCACAACGCGGTGTTTGTCCGCCTTTCCCCCTGAATTGATATTTCCAGATGCAACGCAAGAAAAGGCTTCTTATACTCCTGCCCGACGGGAAGATACACAAGGTGTCGCTTCCGTTCCTCACGATGTCGTTCCGCGAGGCGCCCCTCACGGGCACGATGCTCGCGGCGCTCACGCCGTCCGACCTCGACTTCGACATAAAGCTCTGCGACGCGAGCGTGTCGAAAATCCCGTACGACGAAAAGTTCGACCTCGTCGCGATAAGCATCATCACGGGCACGGCCGTCGAGGGATACCGCCTCGCGGACCACTTCCGCGCGCGCGGCGCGAAGGTCGTGATAGGCGGCGTCCACGCGACGCTTCTTCCGGACGAAGCGGCCGCGCATGCGGACAGCGTGATGACGGGCTTCGGCGAGATCGCGTGGCCGCAGATGTGCCGCGACTTCTGCGCAGGCGCGCTCAAGCCCCGCTACGACGGAGGCTCGCCCGACATCGCGGGGCTCCCCTGGCCGCGGCGTGACCTGCAGAAGCGCTTCGGCTACGCGATGCCCAACACCGTCTTCGCGACACGCGGCTGCCGAAACAACTGCGACTTCTGCGCCGTCGTCGGCGCGAAGTTCGGCTGGCACACGCGTCCTGTCGCGGAAGTCGCGGCGGAAATCGCCGCGCTGAAGGGCTCGCGCTTCGCTTTCAACGACGTGAGCCTCTGCGAGGACCGCGAATACGCGTTCGAACTCTGCCGCGCGCTGAAGCCGCTGAAGAAGAAGTGGGGCGGACTCATGACGCTCAAGGCCGCGTCGGACGAGGCGATGCTCGATGCGCTCGCCGAGGCGGGGTGCTGCTTCATGCTGCTCGGATTCGAGTCTGCGCATCGAAACGCGCTTGTCGGAATCCACAAGTCGTTCAACACTCCTGACCAATATCAGCGTATCGTCTCGAACATGCACGCGCGAGGGATGATGATACAGGGGTGCTTCATCTTCGGACTCGACGACGACACGACGGATGTCTTCGACGACACGGTGAAGATGATCGACGAGCTGCAGATCGACATTCCGCGCTACGCGCTCTACACGCCGTTCCCTTCGACGGCCTGCCACGCGCGCGTAGAGGGGCAGGACCGTCTTCTCGGACACAACTGGGCGTGGTTCGACACGCAGCACGTCGTGATACGTCCGAAGAACATGACGCCCGAGGAGCTCGACGCAGGCTTCATCCACGCCTGGCAGGAGACCTACTCGATGCGGTCGATATTCCGGCGTCTCTCCCCGAAACGCCACCAGTTCCCCGTTGCGCTTGTCGGCAACCTCGCCTATCGCCTCTACCGCCGCGAGCTCCGTCACGACGCGCACCGCTTCCCGCTCTCTCCGGAGGACGTGCCGTGATGACCGTCGTGCGCTACGACTCCATACGCGCCGCGGAACAGTGCCTCCGCGAGGCAGGCGGGAACGGCTCGGCGTCGCAGACGTACGAGGTTCTCCGCGCCGTCGAGCGGGGCTTCTGGAGGTGTCTCGTCTATTTTGCGCTTCGCCACTTCGCCTACGCGCTTTCGTGTGCGTTCGGGATAAGGCGACCGTTCCGCGTCTATGCCGTTCGCGACGGGAAAGGCGTCGTGCTGTGCGCGCCGCTCCACCTCGGCGCCGACGGGGTGTGGTCTGTCGTCGCAGGTGACTTTGTCGAGCTTGACTTCGTCGATTTCCTCTATGCGAGGCGCGGTTTGCCTGAGCTCGCCGAAGCGTTTGCCGCAGTCATGCAGAGGATGCGCGCGGACGGCATTTGTTCCGTCACGTGGCGGTATCTCGAAACGGGCGGAGTAACTTCAGAACTTCTCAAATGCCAGCCGCATGAAACGACGGAGACGTTCGCGAACGTGCGCGTTTCCTTCGCGGGCGGCGCGGAGCGTTTCGATGCCGCGCTTCCGAGAAACGCGCGCTCCGTGGAGAGAGTCGCGCGCAACCGGCTTAGGCGCGAGGGGCGGTCCGTGGCTTTTTCGTTCCGCTCCTCGGCCGGGTTCGGGGAGGGGCTGTCCGGACGCGAGCCGCGCCGTCTCCTGCGCGAGTGCAGGCGCGTATATCTCGGCCGTCAGAAGCGCCGCTACGGACATGGCGGATGGCTCGCGAGGCTTTTCTTCATGCACGGATGCTACATTTCGCTTTCGGTTCCGGGCGGAAGCTCTTTTGTCGCGGTTCTTCGCGTCGATGGACGCGTTGCGGCGTATATGGAAGGCTATGTGAACATGGCACGCGCCGCGTTGGAGGTGCCGAGGATTGCCATCGACGACCGCTTCGCGCGCTACAGTCCGGGGCGCCTGCTGATTGCCGAGGCTGCCAGGTGGTTGTGTGCGAACTCGCGTCTGCGCTGCATAGACCTCTGCCGTGGCGACGAACGGTACAAGCTCGACCTCGGCGGGACGCTTTACGAGACTGCGACGGTCCGTGTCGGGACGGGAGGCGCTGAATGAAACCGTTGCGGCTTCCATGGACTGGCAAGGACGTCCCCTACGCGATGCTGGACGTCATACGCGGCTGCAACTGCGTGTGCAGGACGTGCTACAACCGCGCGGTGAGGGAGCCGAAGCCGATTGACGCGATAGAGCGCGAGCTCGACTTCATCTTCTCCCGGCGCCGAGTGGAGTTTGTCGGCATTCTCGGCGGGGAGCCTCTTCTTCATCCCGAAATCGCGGAGATTGTCCGCCGCATAAAGGCACGCGGCGTCGGGGCGGTGATGCTCACGAACGGAATTCTATGGACGGATCGCGTGGCCGCAGAACTCGCCTCTGCCGGACTTAAGATGGTCTACTTCCACATCCAGACCGGACAGCAAAGAGGCGACATCGCCGATCCGGAATCCGAGGAGGAGGTCGCGCGTCTCGCGGAGGCGAAATGCGCGTCCGCGCGTGCGGCTGGAATCGACACAGCGGTCTCCACCACGGTGCGCGCAGACAGGCCCGCCGCGCTGCGCTCCGCGATGGCGTCCTTTCGACGCAATCCGAACTGCTCCTATGCCTTCCTCACGCTTGAACGCAGCATGCAGACTATCGACGCGGGAGAGGAGAACTTCGCCGCGACGAACGGAATCGCGCGCTGCGTGGCGGAGCTTGGCGCCCTCGGATGGCGTCCGTTCGCGGGAATAGGCGGACGCGTCGATCCGTCGAAGCTGCGCTGGCTCGTCTTCCATGCATACCAGTCGCGTGACGCCGAGGGGCGCGAGACGGGATTTGCCGCGGTGCCACCGTCTCTCCTCGAGAAGATGGTGTTCGCGATGTACCGTCTCTTCGGGAAGCGGCTGCCGCTGCGAACGGATCCGCCGCGCGTGGCGATTCTCGTGCGCCTCGCGCTCAACGCGCTGACGGGCGGGAGGTTCGCCAACCTCGCGTTCGCGCTTCGTGTTCTATTCCGCGGCGAGCGACTTTTCGTCAAGGGCGTCTTTCTGGAGGCGTTTCCGGACCTCTTGCAGGATGGAAGGGTGGAGTACTGCAATCCGTGCCTCGATGCCGTGGTGAAGGACGGAAAGTTCGTGCCGGCGTGCTTGTCGGACACAGATTTTGCAAAAGGGGAATTGCCATGCGGATGATATTCGTTCAACCTGCCGTCGGACGCAAGAGCGGCGGCGAGACCTATCCGAAGACCTGGATCATGGAGCCGCTCTGGGTCGCAACAATCGCGGCGCTTCTGCCGCGGGAATGCGAGCGTGTGCTCATGGACGACAGACTCGGCGAGGTTGACTGCACTGCAGAGGCGGACGCCGTGCTGATCTCGACGGAATGCTACACCGCGAAGCGGTCCTATGAGATAGCGGACCGTTTCCGCGCGCGCGGCGTGAAGGTCCTTCTCGGCGGCTTCCACGCGACGCTGAATCCGGAGGAGGCCGCGGAGCACGCGGACGCGCTGATGATGGGCTCCTGCGAGAACTACTGGCCGGAGTTCTGGTCCGACCTCGTCGCCGGAATGCTGAAGCCTCGCTACATTAGCGACCGCCCGCCGTCCTTCGGCCCGATGCCAGACCGCAGCATCTTCGGCAGGCGCGACTACGGTCCGCTCTGCCTCGTCGAGACAGCGCGCGGATGCCGCCTCAGGTGCGACTTCTGTTCGATATGCAAGTTCTACCGCCGCGCGTACACGCCGCGCGCGATCGAGGACGTCGTGGCGGAGATGAAGACGCTCAAGCGCAAGTACTTCTTCTTCGTCGACGACAATCTTGCGATGGACGTCGGACGCCTCAAGGCGCTCTGCCGCGCCGTCGCGCCGCTGAAGCGGCGTTGGGTCGCGCAGCTCGGGCTCAACGTCGCAGACGACGAAGAGACGCTCGATCTTCTCGACAGAAGCGGATGCCAGGGCGTTCTCATCGGCTTCGAGTCGCTCTCGCCAGACACGCTGCGCAAGATGGGCAAGGACGTCAACCGCGTGCGGGCGGACTACGCCAGAGCCGTCGCGAACCTGCGGCGGCACCACATCTCCGTATACGCGACGTTCGTGTTCGGATACGACGACGACACGCCGGAGACGTTCGAGACGGTCTACGACTTCGCACTGAGGAACAAGTTCTTCTTCGCCGCCTTCAACCACCTCGTGCCGTTCCCTGGAACGGATGTCTACGAGAGGCTCAAGGCGGAAGGGCGGCTGCTGTCGGAGAAGTGGTGGCTCGACCCCGCATACACTTTCGGCGACGTCGTGTTCCGTCCGAAGCGGATGACGTCCGCGGAGCTTGCCGATCTTTGCCAGAAGCACCGACTCAAGTTCTACTCCGCGCGCTCGATCCTGACGAGGTTCCTGGATTTCGGATGCAACTCCCACGGACTCACCAAGGCGCTCGTGTTCCTTGCGAGCAACCTCAGCCAGGAGCGGGAGGTCGTCCGCCGACGCGGGCTTCCCTGGGGCGGAGACCCCCGGAAATGAAAGGAGACGACGGCATGTCAAGAAAACCCAATGCGGTGCAGACGCTGACTATGATCCTCTGCAACTACTTTCCGTTCGCGCACGCGGTCGGCTGCGGATGTTGCATCGCCTTCGCGCCGGGCTGGGCGTGGAAGCTCGGCTCGT
>JAEEGG010028069.1_pt1 | contig 10617 bp, 9 predicted proteins | sample 9134161 | NCBI WGS metagenome assembly JAEEGG01 (sample SAMN16246543, study PRJNA631951) | gut metagenome | biome: gut microbiome; feature: rumen; material: CR-attached | host: Bos | place: Iran: Karaj | collected 2018-10 | reverse complement strand
GTAGCAGGTGATGACGATGGCGGTGTTCTTCAGCTCGTCCTTCAGGTCCACGTCTGGAGTGAAGATGATGCGACGGCTGGTAATCAGGTTCGACTTCACCTTGTTCACATCCTCCACAGACTTCGAGCGCAGTCCGAAGCGCATGGTACCCAGTCCGGGCAGTGCCACGCTGTGGCCTTCCGTTGCCCATGCCTTGATCACCTCACCAGCTGCATCCCAGCAGGCCTGCATCACACCCTGACTCACGCCACTGCGCAGGGCAGCCTCCTTGATCACCTTCTTCTGGTTCAGGCTCGAGTACATTTCAGGACTCATCACATAGCGGTAAACACCCGCAGAATTCTTGTCAAACTTCAGCAGCTTCTCTACTGCCTTTACCTTCATTGCCATAGTTGTAATAATTTTTAATTGGTTAATGTTTGTGGTTTATTAATTCGCATTGTCGATTTCGGTCTCTCGATTTTTACGCTCTGGGCAGGGAGAAAATTTTGGTGCACCTGAAAGATATTTTCCGCTGCCTACGGCGCTCCGTCGTTCATCCTCATCGACAATGCAAAGGTACGAAAAATTCGCAAGCCCTGCAAATAATCATCCCGAAAACCATCATTTTTGAGGGGTATTTTTCGCCCATTTTTGCCAATAATTCATCCTGATGGGTAGGGCAGGGGATGGGATAATAACAACCCATTTTGAAAGCACCAATTTCGGACTTTCGGACTTCGGACTTTAGGGCGTTAAGGTGTTTTCAAAAAGTTCAGGAAGATAACAATAGTTATATATAATATATATATTATATATAACTATTAATATTATTAACAATTATTTCTTTACATATATTTATTGTCTCCATTCCTCTCCCTATCTTCTCCATCAAACAAAAAAAATCGGCTTAACGTCCGAAGTCCGAAAGTCCGAACGTCCATGTGAGACACCTAACAGCAGTGCAACCTTCATCGTATCTTCCATGCCAGTAGCATCAGCCTCTTCCAGTGCCTGCAGGTAGGCATCGACGCTACGGTCCATCTGCCCTAACTGTCGGTAGAAGTCGCCCCTGTTGGCCATAGCGATGATGCGCAGTCCGTCAATTCCCGTCAGCCCCTCCATTTGTTGCAAGGCGCGTTCGGTGTACACCAGACCTGAGTCGGGTCTGCCAAGAATTGCCGTGTAGTAGACGCCGCGAGCCTTGAGCCATTCAGCCTTAAGCCTTCGCCGGGCATCGTTTTCGTCGTTTTGGTGTTTCGAAAGATACTGGTGGATTCGTTCACTGCTCATCACCATCGAGTCCACGTTCATGGCTGCATACCACCGTTTGTGCTGTTCCATCAGTTGCTGATAATAGGCATCGCTGTCGGTCTGCGCACTTGCCCCTGACTGCCGTCCATAGCCACAGGCAGTTGTAAGAAAGATGACGACAAGCACCGTTGCCATCAACCCCCATCGTAGTCTTATCGGTTGGTTAATTGCCATATACGTTTGCAAAGATACGAAAAAAAAGCTGACATTCACATGGTTTTCATAGAGAATTTAAATGTCTTCCCGTTTATGACGCATTTTTTTTTAATCCTCTTGTGCGTGATTTTTGACCTCTTGTCGCCGCATACACCCTCTTACGCCTAAACTGCCAAAATGTCCGTTTTGAATATTCACCTTTTTCCACTATCTTTGTCAACAGATTAACAAATATAATAAAACCTAAAGTTATGCGTAGCAAAAAATTATTTATCCTTGTATGTTTTTTGTTAGGATGTACTGTTTCTTCTGAGATTCAGGCTAAGAAAGATGTTGAGTCTCTTATATATTCAATTCAATGTGGAGGCTCTGGAACTCAAGGTTATTACATCGTTGAGGTGACTACTTATGCGAAGAAAGTATCCCAAATCAATCAGGACTTAGTTTGTCGTTGTGCTGTTCATGGTGTTTTGTTCAAAGGTTTTCCAGGCTCAAATGGTTGTATGTCTCAACGTCCTTTGGCTGGCAGTGCCTTGGTGGAGCAACAGCACCAAGAGTTTTTCGGTCCATTCTTCCAGGATGGAGGTGGGTATGTCAGCTATGCGTCTATGGTTGACGGTTCTCTGAAGACCCAGAAGGAAGGGAAGAAATTTAAGGTTAAAGCTACCGTTTCAGTAGCCAAGGATCAGTTAAGGAAAGATATGGAAAAGGCTGGAGTAATCAAAGGTCTGAATAGTGGTTTTTAATAGGCTTATAGATATGATGTGCAAGACTAAATGGATTATATTATCTGTGGTAATGTTGTCATTCTTTTCTGAACAACATATTTTTGCTCAGGCTTCTGGGACGCTCGTGCAGTTTGAGACAGAGTGTCTTGGCGTGGAAGGAGACGGATCCCAGACTCTCAGAGCATGGGGATTTGGGAAGAACAAGCATGACGCATTGGAACAAGCAAGGAAAAAAGCCGTTTCAGACGTGATTTTTAATGGGATAAAAGCTGGAGTAGCAGGTTGTAATACTCGTCCTTTAATCACAGAGATTAATGCTCGCGAACGATATGAAGACTATTTTGACCGTTTCTTCGCTGATAATGGTGACTACAAGAAATATGTATCAGATGCTGATGAGAAACGCTCGTCACGAGACAAATCGAAAAGCAAGTTAGGTGTTCGTTATGGGGTCACTGTAAGAGTGCTCCGCAGCGAATTGAGAGTAAGGTTAAAGGCTGATCAATTAATACAATAGAACTTGGAAGATATGAAAAGAAATGTAATATTAATGGCTTTCCTGATTGTGGCTGTTTTGGCTTATGGTCAGGCAAAGAAACCCAAACTAATGGTTGTTCCCAGCCATGTTTGGTGTAGCGATAAGGGTTATGTGACGATGTTCGACAATCAGGGTACACAAGAAGAAATACCCGACTATAAGCGAGCTCTACAAAACGACCGTGAACTGATGAATGTCATTTCAAAGATTAACATACTGATGGCGGATCGTGGATTTCCCTTACAGGATTTGTCTCAGTCGTTGAGGACAATACGGAACACACAGGCAGAGAATAGTCTGATTCGTACTAAGACATCTGGTGCGGCCTTGTTAGAGAGTCCATTGGATCAACTCCGTCGTACAGCCAAGGCCGACATTATTCTGGAAGTGGATTGGCAAGTTAACACATCAGGCCCTAAACGATCGGTTACTTATAACCTTAGAGGCTTGGATGCCTACACAAATATTCAGATAGCAGGTGCACAAGGCACAGGATTGCCTTCATTCTCTGCAGAAGTTCCAGTGCTCATAGAAGAAGCGGTTCAAAATAATATGGATAATTTCACAGCTCAACTTCAAGCTCATTTCGATGATCTGATGGAAAATGGCAGACAAGTAGTGGTGGAATTACAGATACCTGATAATGGTTCTGACCTTGATTTTGAAAAAGAATATAATGACAAAGAACTTACTGAGATCTTGGACGATTGGATGGCTGAGAATACCGTGAATCATCGTTTTAGCAAATCGGAAGCTACCGAGAACTGGATATTGTATGACCAGGTGCGTATTCCACTCTATCGCCCCAATGGAACGGCAATGGATACAGACGCCTTTGCCCGTCAGATTCGTGATTTCTTGAAGAAACCACCATTCGGAATTACTTGTAAGATAGTGAATCGCGGCTTAGGAAAAAGCCTGATTATCGTAGGTGAGAAGTGACAACTAAAAAATATAATGTCATGAGAAGATTGCTGTTTTTTATCCAGTTGCTGTGTGTATCGGCATATATGATGGCACAGGAATGCGACCTACCACTTAGCGTAGCTTTTTCTACTGAGTCTGAGGCGCTGCCAGTGTCAACCCAACGCGCTTTGGCCAACAAGCTGAAGCAGATTCTGACCCAAAATGGTGTCAGTGGTATCTTGGAGTATGAGCAGTTTGCGCTGGTTCCTAAGTTTGAATTCCTCGACAAGCACATCGTTGCAGGTCCTCCTGTCAAGCATGTGTATAATCTTAGTGTCATTTTGGAAATCAGAGACACACAGGAGAGTACACTCTTTTCTACCTACTCGACAGAGGTCAATGGAGTCGGTGAGAATGAAACCAAAGCATATATGTCAGCTATTAGACAAATTGGTCCTCAGTCAAGACAGATTAAGGATTTTATTAGCAGGGGACGTGCTAAGATTACGTCATATTACGACAAGAACTTTCAGCGAATTATCCAGAAAGCACGCCTGCTGTCAAAGATGAATAAGAACGAGGAAGCTCTCTATCATTTGATGTCTATTCCAGAGTGTTGTAGCGGTTATGCCGCGGCTATGGAGGAAGCTCTTTCTATATTCCAGACGCATATTGATCGCGAAGGTGAGAAACTGTTGATGAAGGCCCGTGCCATTTGGGCGGCAGGCAATAATGATAAAGCAGCTGCTGATGCTGCCTATTTGTTGACGCAGATTGATCCATCATCTAAAGCCTATCCTCAAGCCAGCAAGCTATTAGAAGAAATTAAGCAGAAATCATCAAAGAATGCACCTTGGAACTTCAAGATGCAGGTCTATAAGGATGCCGTTTCACTTGAGGGCCAGCGTATAGAAGCAGCAAAGGCTGTCGGTGTCGCTTTCGGAAAAGGTCAGCCAAAAGAGAAGAATAACTTCATGTTTGTAAGATAACTAATTTATTAACTAAACTGTAATTAATTATGAAAAAATTTTTGTTCATTTGTGTGATGGCAGCAATCGCAACGTGTGCGAATGCACAAGTACAGATTATCCAAACGTCAAAGATTATGGTCAAGAGCAATCAGGATGTAGAGGCTGCTAAGGAAAGAGTAAAAGCTGAGCTCGACAAGAACAAGGAATTGAGCTCATTTCAGCGTGCTATCGCCAAGAAGATGGCTGGATCGATTGTAAAAAAGCAGTTTAAGGCAGCCGAACAGGACCGTTATGCTTTCGGATTCACTGATGGCGAACACATGCAGTATTGTCAGTGGGATGGCGTGAATAACCGCTCGGCAATCTTTTGTCCTTCTATGGGGCGCATTACCGTTCTAGATTGGAAGAACGGGAAAACAATTGTTGCTTACCCTGCCTTGAAAATAGCAGGACAGTGGGATTTCAGTCCTGAGGCAGCGAAACAGCAAGGACAAAGTGACCCTGCTACAATGACAATGACGAAACCCATACCTGAAGGTGCAGAAGTAACAGAGGTCAATGGTTTTCCATGCATACCCAATGTTGCTTTCATAGAAATACAACCGGGTACCACGCCTGAACGCACAATGGTGGTTGATGGTAAAAAGATGGAGGTCATTCCTGCATCAGGTCATATACTTGTAGATGATAATGGTAAAGACTATTTTCCGAGCATGTATGTAGATGGTGAAAATAACACCCCTGTGGAATCAATAGCTGCAGAGTTAATTGATTTCAAGAAAGGCACCATTAATGAGCAAAATTTCACCCTGCCAAGCGATTATAAAACATACAAGGATCCAAAGTCTTTGAATAAGGCTCTGCTTAAGCTAGTTAAGGAAAATAAGCATGTCATGCAAGATCCTGGGAAGATGGTAGATGTCTTTTGGAATTTGTGATGGCCTGTATGAAATTATTTTCTGTGTTTTTTTTCAGTGTTCTGGCCATGACATGTCATAGCCAGACACTTACCCCAAAGCAACAAGGAGAACTTTGGGGGCTTGTCAACGACAGCGGACAATTTGTGGTGCAACCCATCTACGAGAAAATCTATCCCTATCATCATGGAGTAGCTTATGTCCTCAAGAATAAGAGCATAGGTGCAATCGACGTGAATGGGAAGGAGATTATCCGCTGTATTTATGGCGAGGCACCTCTCAAATTCGGTTTGGCTGCCTTTCAGCCAAACTACAAAGGAGAACGACAGTACATCAGTTGGTTTGCGGGTCATTATGTGGGTGATGTGTGGATTGACCAAAATGGCAAAATACTGGTCACTAACTCTAAGCGTGTTTATACTGTGACTGACCGCATTCCTATCTCAGAGGCTTTGTGGGATTACTAACTTTTTGATGTTTTGAACATGGCGAGGGGACTATTTTTGTTTATTGCTATCATGATGACATGCTCATTAGAAGCAGATAATCGCAGCAAGGTCGTCGAAGACTATAATCGTAGTTCTTTGTATACTATTTCTATGCTTCATCCTGGTACGGGAATGTATGATCAGATTTATGAAACCATGCTGAACGTATCTGTTCCAGAACGTTTCAATGACCATAATCTCAGCTTGCGACTTATTGTCAGTCAAGGCAAGGCTGATGACCAAGAGCGTGTTAAGCAAGTGGAAGATTTCCTCAAATGCAATAAGGTGGCCAAGCGTTTAGTGTCGAAGTGGTTTAATCGAGACAAGAATGATGGCGCATTCGATATGCAGCTTGTCAAGGACCGGGGTAATTACAATGCTACAATAGAAGATGTTAATCTTGCTATGCAAAGCATTCGAGGAAAGGCCATCTTGGAAGATGCGGGCGAGCAACTGATCAACAACACCTTTGTTCTTGTCAATGATATCACCTATGTTGATAAACACTCAAAGGCCGATGGTGTCAAATCCGTTTTCCAGGCCATAAGCCTGGTTGGTAATATCATGTCTGCCGCTCAGGGCAATAAAACTTCTGGAAGCGGATCGTCATTACAAGGTGTAGGACAACTTGGTGATGCTATTACTTCACTTGTCGCAGGTTTTACGGTACGTATGAAAAGCCATCTCTTCCAGTTAGTATGGAACGACTCGATAGCTGGCACTTTTTATTCGCAGTACTATTACGACAAGAATACCATAGACCAAGATAAGAAAAGAGCTTATTTGCGCGACAACAAACTCTTTCAGCTGAAATACGTAGGAAGCTATGAAGCAACAAGTAGTAAGACGGTGCTTCATGGCTTGAAAAATAATGGCGACGTGTTTATGAAGGTATTGACGAGGGCTATTGATGAAAATATAGTCCAGCTGCGTAAGAAGTTTGAGATCTTCAAGATTACAGCTCCTTTATATGAGATAGCATCAGATGGTATGATTCATATTCACATAGGACTGAAAGAAGGCGTGTCTTCATCCTCTAAGTATGAGGTACTTGAACGTCTTGTCGATGATGAAGGCCGCATCACATATCATCGTAAAGGAGTCATACGACCTGTTAAAGGTAAAATCTGGGATAATCGTTTTATGGCAACCGAAGAAGGAGCTGATGGAGCGAATTTGAACTTCACGTCATTCGAAGTTGTAAGCGGTAAGGATTTCTATCCTGGCATGCTTGTACGTGAAATTAAATAGCAGACACAAACTAACAAAAACCTGAAATATGAAAAAAAGCATTTTAATCCTAGCACTATTCGTAGGAGTAATCACTGCCCAAGCAGATGACTACCCCTACCTGACCTTTGAAACCAATAATGGCGAAAAGGTTTCTATCGAGTTTTCGTCAGACCTGTCGCTGGTCTTTTCATCTACGACACTGAATGTGGGCAACCAGAAGACGTTCAATCTCAAAGATCTGAAGAAGATGTATTCTTTCACAGTTTATTAGTTCATTTACTCACAGGGTGACTGCCACCCTGTGAGTTCAACAATAGCGCTAGTAAGTTTTTTGAAAGAAAAAACGAATAACAGTTGTATTTTTCAGAACAAGTAATTTTATGTTTTGGTAATAGCCCCGAAAAACACTGGCTCGAGCCAAATCGGGTGTTGGCTCGAGCCGTTGCCCTTTTTGGCTCGAGCCCCCTATTTTCTGACTTTGTCGATTACCAGTATGCACTTCGTTTTACACTACAGACAATAAAATGGTGCTACTGGTGCTACTGAGCGTTGTAAGCCACTGATAATCAATAAGAACTTGGTGCAAGAAGGGGTAAAAATGGTGCTACTGAGGTGCTACTATAGTGCTACTGAAGAATTTTCAACAATCTATTTTGGGTATAGGCAAAAGGTATTTTGCGTATAGGCGTAAAGTGTTTTGGGTATAGGCGTAAGGTTGTTAGATAGGCTCTTAATCCCTGTTGGAATAAGGGTTTGCACCCGTTCAAAGCATTCCTATACCCTATAAGGTGACGTTTGCACGAGTTGAAGAAGGCATTAGAACGACCGAAAGATGACGTTTCCTTCAGCCCAAAGTGCAGCAGAGAGGAACAAATTTCGATACTGACTGCACTGGGAACGACGCTGGGAGTGACGTCGTGTATGTAAAGAAAAAGAAGGCTGGGCGCGGTGCTCAGCCTTCTTTAGTGTTAATTCCTGAATATCAATCCTTCACCAAATTCATCGATGATGATGGGACGGGTGCGGTCGACCTCATCAGCCAGAAGCTTCTTTGACAGGTCGTTGAGCACGAACTGCTGGATGGCTCGCTTGACGGGACGGGCACCGAAGTCGGGGTCGTAGCCCTCTTCAGCCAGATAGGCGATGGCCTGCGGTGTACATTCGAGCTGGATGCCCTGAGGAGCCAGCATATCCGTTACCTTCTTCATCTGCAAGCGAACGACATCGGCAATCTGATCCTTTGTAAGCGGGGTGAACGTGATGATCTCGTCGATACGGTTCAAGAACTCTGGACGCATGGTCAGGCGAAGTTGTTCGCGCGTGGCATTTGAGGTCATGATGATAATGGTGTTCTTGAAGTTGGCAGTACGGCCCTTGTTGTCGGTCAAACGACCGTCATCCAACACCTGCAACAGGATGTTGAAGACATCGGGGTGAGCCTTTTCAATCTCGTCGAACAGGATGACCTGATAGGGCTTGCGACGCACAGCCTCCGTGAGCTGACCACCCTCGTCATAGCCTACGTAGCCCGGAGGGGCACCAACCAGACGAGAGACGGTATGTTTCTCTTGATACTCGGACATATCGATACGCGTCATCATCTGCTCATCGTTGAAGAGGTATTCTGCCAAAGCTTTGGCAAGCTCGGTCTTACCGACACCCGTGGTGCCGAGGAAGATGAACGAGGCGATGGGGCGCTTGGGGTCTTGCAAGCCGGCACGCGAGCGGCGAACGGCATCGCTGACAGCGGTGATGGCCTCGTCCTGGCCGATGACACGACGGTGCAGCTCTTCCTCCAGATGGAGCAGCTTCTCGCGTTCGCTCTGCAGCATGCGGGTAACGGGGATGCCCGTCCAGCGGCTGACGACCTCGGCGATATCGTCGGCAGTGACTTCTTCGCGGACGATGCGGTCTGAGGTTTGGGATTTGAGGTTTGAGATTTGCTGCGCAATGTCATCCTCGAGAGCCTTCAACTTGGAATAGCGAATCTCAGCCACCTTACCGTAGTCGCCCTCACGCTCAGCACGCTCGGCCTCGTATTTCAGGTTCTCCATCTCCTGCTTGTCCTGCTGGATGCGGTTGACCAGCTGGCGCTCGCTTTCCCACTTGGCGCGGAAGTCGCGCTCTTGGTCTTTGAGGTCGGCAATCTCTTTGTCCAATTGAGCAATCTTAGGCTCATCTCCCTCGCGTTTGATAGCTTCGCGCTCGATTTCGAGCTGGGCCAAGCGACGGGTTATCTCGTCGAGTTCCTCAGGCACGGAGTCGCGCTCCATACGCAGTTTGGCGGCAGCTTCGTCCATCAAGTCGATGGCCTTGTCGGGCAGGAAACGCTCGGAGATATAACGCTCGGAGAGTTGGACGGCAGCGATACAGGCATCGTCCTGAATACGTACCTTATGATGATTCTCATAGCGCTCCTTCAGGCCACGCAGGATGGAGATGGCACTGAGCTCATCGGGCTCATCGACCATGACCGTTTGGAATCGGCGTTCGAGGGCCTTGTCCTTCTCGAAGTACTTCTGGTATTCGTTGAGCGTGGTAGCACCAATGGCACGCAGTTCACCACGAGCCAGGGCGGGTTTCAGGATGTTGGCGGCATCCATGGCACCCTCGCCACCACCGGCACCCACGAGGGTGTGAATCTCGTCGATGAAGAGGATGATGCGGCCTTCCGACTTGGTCACCTCGTTGATGACGCTCTTCAGACGTTCCTCGAACTCACCCTTGTACTTGGCACCAGCCACCAGTGCACCCATGTCGAGCGAATAGAGTTGCTTGTCCTTCAGGTTCTCGGGCACATCGCCACGAACGATACGACCTGCAAGCCCTTCGACGATGGCGGTCTTACCCGTACCGGGTTCGCCAATCAAAATAGGATTGTTCTTGGTACGACGACTCAAGATCTGGAGCAGACGACGAATCTCGTCATCACGGCCAATGACGGGGTCGAGCTTACCCTTGCGGGCAAGGTCGACGAGGTTCTTGGCATACTTCTCCAGCGACTGGTAGTTCTCGTCGGCACTTTGCGACTGCACCTTCTGACCTTGGCGCAGTTCCTGAATGGCTGCACGCAGTTCTTTCTCGGTAATACCCGCATCCTTGAGGATACGGCCTGCGGTGGCTCCATCGGTTAACAGGGCCAGCAGAATGGGTTCGCACGAAACGAACTCGTCGCCCATCTTCTGGGCATTATCCTGTGCCTTGAGCAATACCTTATTGGTATCGCTGGACAGATAGGGTTCGCCACCCTGCACACGAGGCAGGTGTTGCAACTCCGTCTGTACGAGCATCTCAATCTGTTGGCCATTGACTCCCAACTTCTGGAAAATGTAGTTGGTGACGTCCTTGGCCTTGCTTAAGATGCCGGCCAGCAAATGAACGGGTTCA
>JAEEGG010028066.1_pt1 | contig 10618 bp, 9 predicted proteins | sample 9134161 | NCBI WGS metagenome assembly JAEEGG01 (sample SAMN16246543, study PRJNA631951) | gut metagenome | biome: gut microbiome; feature: rumen; material: CR-attached | host: Bos | place: Iran: Karaj | collected 2018-10 | reverse complement strand
CACCGGTATCCATACCACCACAGACAACAGGGGAATAATTCCCTCAAAAAAAAGATTTCTATAAGATAAGGAAGACTTCATATTAATAGTATGTTTGAGGTGAGTTTATTCTTCTTAATTCCATTTCCAATTCGGCATAGTAGTTGGATATCCATACTGTCGTTTCCTAAAAATGGTTGACGGAATCGTATCCCCATCAGTCCATCACGCACCGCACCGGATACGCTTCGGCGGCGTTCTCCGGCTGGGCGGGGAGCAACGAATCGCTGTCGGTGCGCAATGCGCGAATAGGACCCACTTTGCCGTCCGGCACATGGCACCAGAAGCCCGTCTCTCTGCCGAATCCCATATAAGTCCCATTGTAGTTGCCGGTTGGCAGGGCCGAGAACCCTGATGCATTATTCTCCTTAGGATTATTGCCGATGGCACAATCCTTGTCGGAGGACCGCCATACGCGCGTGGCCGCTATCGACTTGCCGATACGTCCATTCTGTCCGCCACAGACATATTCGTCATAACTGGCCAAATAGAGGGCCAACAGGTCCCATTCAGAGCTGTTGGGTAGATGCCATCCCTCCGGACAGATGCCGCGCCCGAGAGTGTCTTTCTGCTGCAGAATCCAGGTGTTCCCTGAGGCGGCCTTCCAGTTGTAAAGATAGCCGTAGGCGCGCACGGTGGCCGTGTCGCCGCCGGGACAATACCGGTAGGCGATGTTGCTGTCGGCATGACGCCCTTGCAAAATCCGATGGCCCCATGGGTCGGTGGTTGAACGGAGATTCTCTGCCATCCAGCACTGGCTGCCGATGGTCACGGTGTGATAGACGTTGTGGTCCGCGTCGGTGACTTTCAACTTGCCGCAAGGCTTCGGCTCAGACGATTGTGCGTCAAGGGAGTCGGCTGTTTCTTCTTCCTCCGGAAACAAACCCTCTTTTAAAAGATCTTCGGCTGAAATGGCATCGGATTTTGTTTCAACCATATCTTTAGATTCGCTTTGCGAAGTGCTTGTTTCAGTGGTGCTTGTCGGTTCTGTATTCCTGTTGGCGGGAGTGGGGTCTGCGGTTGCTGGAGCGGTAGCTGGCGCTTGTTTTTCCTGTGTGTCGGGGAGGTCGTCATCGTCAAGGCTTTCTACGGACCTGTTCTCGGCGAATAATATGTCCGGCAGGGCTGAGCCCGTGTTTTGCCCTCCATACTCGGGTGTGGCGGTGATGGGGACCAGACTGCGTGTCAGGGTGCTTTCCGTATGCTTCTCGTTTTTCGGCATGTTTTTCTTCCCCTTTTTATCCACTAAGCAAAATCCCACTCCCACCTTGGCTCCGATGTGGAGATTGTCGCGGAAAGTGCCTTCCTGTAGCGAGTAGTGAAGCACGGCCTCCGCGGATAGCACGAACCCTGTGATGTGGAACATGAAGCCGCTGGCCACTACAGGGCCGAATCCGCGCTCCGTTTGCTGGTTGCGCCACACGTGATCCTTACATAGGTAGTTGGTTGTATGATAGTTCATTCCTATTCCGAAATGGAATGACATGGGCTTCCAATAACGTCCGGTTAGGCCTAACATTCCCTCAAAATAGGAGTTCCGCACATCCATCGGGTCTGTCAGCTGCTCGGTGTTTCCGGAGCGGAAGGTGCCCGGGAACCAGAAGTTGCTCATCAGGCTCAAGTACCATCCCGACTTCCGCATCGTACCGATTTTCAAGCCGTATGAGAAGTTGTGAATATCGAAAAAACGTGTCTCTTTCGTGAGCGGTAGCGTCTGCATGTTCAGGGTGAAGAATGTGGAATGACGAATCTGTTTGCCTTTTCTCTCCACTACTGGTATGCTGGCAGAAGGGTAGGAGGCCTCCGCCAAGGTTGTGGTAAATGGTGCCGGCTGGAACGACAGCTGTGCCTTTGCCGGATTGGTGAATACGAAACCGATGCAAAGCAACACTACGGATAGTATGATGTTTTTGATTCTCATATCGTTAGGGTTGAATGGGTTATTGACCTTCGGGAACTAATATGGACAGACGGCGGATGGCTTTGTCGTAGCCTTTGGCGGCGGCTTTCTTGCACCAGGCAATGGCGGCTTCTTTGTTCGGGTCCACGCCATAACCTTTTTCATAGCACAGGGCAAGGGCGTATTCGGCTTCGGTCATCCCTTTGTCGGCAGCGATCTTGTAGTGCTTGAAAGCCTCCGAGTAGTTCTGGTCGGTGCCTTCGCCATAGAAGTAGCAGCGGCCCACGTAGTAATGGGATTCCAGATGGTCCTGTTCGCTGGCTGCCTTGAACCAACGATAGGCCTCCGTGCGGTACGGAATCTGCAGTCCGTCGATGCCGTCGTAGTAGCACCGCCCGAGTTCGTATTGGGCGTTCGCCACTCCCGATTCCGCTGCGGAGCGCATCCATTCCAAACCCTCTGCCGGTTTCGATAGGCTTCCGGTGGCGTTCAGGTAGATGAATCCGAGGTTGTATTGCGCATTCCCGTTGCCTCCTTTGGCGGCCAGCTCATACCAATTGACGGCCTCTTCCAAGTTGTTTTTGTCCAGGAAGTAATAGGTGCCTAATTTGTTCTCGGCCTCCGTGTGCCCCTGGTTGGCGGCTTTGGTGTACCATTTGTACGCATCGGCCCGGTTGGTGTCGCAGAACTGCGATCCGAACTCGTATGCCATGCCAAGCTCGTATTGGGCTTCGCGGTCGCCCTGCTCGGCCAGTTGCACACGTGAGTCGAATGCCTTCTTGGCTTCGGCGCGGGCCTGCTCGGGCGTGAGCACTTCGTACTGGTTCTGCCCGTTGATGTAAACGGTTTTGAGCAGGTTGTTGAAGATGGTGGGCACTTGGATGGCGGAGGTGCTTTGGATAACTTGGCTTTTCACCTCGGAAAAGAGCTCATCCACGGAGCTTTTGTCTTTTTTCAGGGCAGCCACTAAGGCGTTGGCATACGGGCCGTAGGGCAGGTCGTCGTTGATCATGTCCTGGGCCACGGAGCCGGCCTGCGTGGAGTAGGCCAGAAGCATGCCGAGAGGCGGTGCCAGCGGGATGAGGCCGTCGGTGAGCCCGCGCGTCCAGTTTAGCTTCTCGTTGCGGCACGCATCCAGCACCACGATGGTGTTGGCACAGTTGGCATCCGCTAATTTGGAAACCAGCCAACGCCCGTCAATACAGGTGCTCAAGTCGCCCTTGCTGTTCAGTTTCGCATCCACCGGCAGCAGGTAGTTGTTGCCGTCGTCCCCCTGCAGTCCGTGTCCGGAATAGTAGAAGAGGGCCATTTTATAGCCATTGCCTACGGCTTTCTTCCGGAACAGTTCCACGGCGTTTTCCATGTCTTCACCTGTGCCATCGTACAGGCTGTACACATCGAATCCTAACTGCTGCAACTCGGCGCTTACGGCATGGGCGTCGTTGATGGCGTTTCTTAATTGCGTGTTGTTCTGATAGTTGGAGTTTCCTATGACCAAGGCGATTCTTTTTTCAGTGAAGTTTTCCTTGTTCTTTCCGATTAAATTCTGCCATATTTCACCATCGCGGCTCGACATCTTGTTCAGGCGGAGCACATAGTCCTTGAGCGTGCGGGTGCTTTTGGCGTTCATGGCATCGCTGGAGATGTAGAACGTCTTTTGTGTGGACTGGTTCTGTGCCCACAGGAAATGGTAACCTCCCGGCCAGCGGATGTTGTCCGCATCGTTGAATACGGAACCCTTCCGACACCATCGGTTGCCGATTTTGATGGAGTCACAGCTCATTTTCAATATTTTATAATCGGTGGCTCCGGCATTAATCAGTAGCAGGAGCAGCATCCAAACCAGAAGTGTGGCTTTTCTTTTCATTGTTGTTTGCTATGTTGATAATAAAATTGGCAATGATAACGCCCAGAATGGGGATGGTGACGTTGTAGCGCACGGGAAAAGCCAGATAGGCAATGAAGGTCATCAGATAGAGGAGCCCGCAGGAACCAATCCAGCGTATGAGTCCGAGAAGGAGTTGGCGAATCCGTGATTGTGCCGCCCATTCGCCGTGGGCGATGCGGTTGATGAAAAACAGGAAGTAGAAGATAGCCGTGTAAAACACGAACATCAGGATAACGAAGGTCCAGTGCAACAGATGATGCCCGTCGCGCAGATGCAGGAAGGCCAGCCATGTGAGGTAGGCTCCCGGCATCGGACCTGCATAGGTGTCGTGCATGTCGTTCTCGAAATTGGCCACGATCAGATATTTGTCCTTGTAGTCCTCGGCCAGGTTGCGACCCTCCAAAGAAAGAATGTCGGCGCCGAGATCCTCGTAGAAGTTGTAGATGAATCCCGGGCCCTCATCCATGACAGGGGCATCCATTTTGTTGTAGATGTTGCCTCGTACGGCCAGCATCGGGGCGTTGGTGCAGAGGAGTCCGCAGCTGGTATAAAGAGGCCAGCGGCGGAATCGCTTTATGGAGGTGGCCTGGTGTCGCGTGTCGTCGTACATCTTCAGCGCCAACGAGGGACCGCCGTCTTGCAGGAAGGTGTATCGGGAGAAGTTGCGCGCGAAGCCTAACTGGGCATAATCCGACATGCCGGTTTTATCCCGCAGACTGTCAAAGGCAAGCTCATAATTGTCCCACGCATCGTTGGTGTGGTGCGCAATGGCGATGTCGCGCATCCGGCATATCTGGCGGAAAAGGGGCGTGTCAACAGGGGTGGTGAGCCCTTTCTCGAAACGGATATCCAGAAGTATGTATTTGTATTGTACGTTGTCACGCTCCAGCATCTGCAAGAATGCCAGCAACTTGGCACGGTCGGTGATGTCAATGTTGCCGGCAGTGCTGTCCCGCGGGTCAATGCAGACCAGCTGGCGGTCGTGGCTGATATTGATGAAGCTGGCCTCCTCGTTGTCGGTTGTCCCTTCCGTGTTGAAAGGCCACTCTAAAAAATAGTACAAGAGCGACTTTTCCATAAGGTTATACGGTTGGTTCTCAACAATATAACAACATACACTCAAGATGAGTGCGCCAAGAAGGGCGAACCCGAGGTTGCCTAACTTATGGAAGTTGACATGTCGAAGCAGACGGTTGCAACCATCATGCATATTCCGTGCCCATAGGGAAGCCCGATGGACAACTCGTTTGAATACAAATGGTTGTCGGGGGTGTCTGCGCATGTGGCGTGATGTGCGTTTCTATTTCCGATAGCGCTCTCCCAATACCTTGAGCATGTCCACGGTCATCGAGGCGAGGTCGTAAGTGGGTTTGAATCCCCATTCCTCGCGCGCGCAGTGGTCATCCATCTTGTTTGGCCACGAGTCGGCGATGTTCTGCCGCAGCTCATCGTACTGGTATTCCATCTGGAAATCAGGGATATGCTTCTTGATTTCGGCGTAAATCATTTCCGGTTCGAAACTCATGGCGGTGATGTTGAACGAGTTGCGGTGTACGAGCTTGGTGGGATCGGCTTCCATGAGGTCGATGGCGGCTTTCAATGCATCGGGCATGTACATCATGTCCATGTAGGTGCCTTTGGCGATGGGGCAGACGAATTTCTCGCCTTTCACGGCGGCGTAGTATATTTCAACGGCATAGTCGGTGGTGCCGCCGCCGGGCAGTGTGACGTTGGAGATCAGTCCTGGGAAACGCACGGAGCGGGTGTCCACACCGAAGCGCTTGAAATAGTAGTCGCTCAGCAGCTCGCCCGTGACCTTGGTGACGCCGTAGATGGTCTTGGGCCGCTGGATGGTGTCTTGAGGGGTCATGTCATGCGGGGTGTCCGGGCCGAAGGCTCCGATGGAACTCGGCGTGAACAGGGAGCATCCCATCTCGCGGGAGACTTCCAAGCAGTTGAGCAGGGCACCCACGCCCACGTTCCATCCTAACATGGGGTTGGCCTCCGCCTTCGCGGAGAGGATGGCGGCCAGGTTGTAAATCGCGTCGATGTTGTACTTCTTGACAGCATCGGCGATGTCCTGGGCGTTGGTGGCGTCAATCTTGCAGGAAGGGCCGGCATCGGCCAGGTCGCCTTTCAACGGGTAAATCATGTCCGCGGCAACAACGTTGTCGGTACCATACTGTTTGCGTAATGCGGGTGTCAGCTCGGAACCAATCTGTCCGCAGGCACCAATGACTAATATCTTTTTCATCTGTGTTGGTTTTAGTTCTTTCCAAAAAAGCGTGCAAAAGTATAAAATATTTATTGTTTTTTGTACTTTTGCGGCCTTAAAAATTTCAGGTATGACATACGAAGAGATTATTGATGTGGTTTTCAACGGGATGACGTTGGAAATGACCCCTAATGAACAAGAAAAGATAGAGGCTGCATATACTTTTTTGAAAGATTTCGCCCGCGACAAGGTGATTTACGGCATCAACACCGGTTTCGGCCCGATGGCGCAGTACCGTATTGACGACCACGACCTGCTGGCGTTACAATATAATATTATCCGTTCGCATGCCACCGGTGCGGGTAAGCCCTTGGAACCGCTCTATGTGCGTGCCGCCATGCTGGCCCGTTATCTGACCTTCGTGTCCGGCAATTCCGGCGTTCATTTGAACACCGTCAAGGCTTTCCAGACCTTCATCAACAAGGGAATATACCCCTTCGTGCCCGAGCACGGCAGCGTGGGTGCCAGCGGCGACTTGGTGCAGCTGGCTCATGTGGCGCTGACGCTGATAGGGGAGGGGTATGTCTTTTACAAGGGGAAAAAACGCCCCACCGCCGATGTGCTGCAAGAACTTGGCGTGGAACCCTTGAAGATGTACATCCGCGACGGCCTCTCTATCGTGAACGGTACCGCCGTGATGAGCGGCATCGGCATGGTGAACCTATATTATGCCCAGAAACTCTTCGACTGGTCATTGCTGTTTTCCACCATGATGAATGAGATCGCCTCCTCGTACGACGACTGCTTCTCGCAGGAACTCAATGGGATGAAACATCATGAGGGTCAGCATTATGTGGCTGCCGAGATGCGCCGCATAGCTGCCGGTTCCCGTTGCTTCAAGGACCGTCAGGCGGAACTCTACCAGCAACAGCACCATGAGTCCTATTTCGGCAATGAAGTCAAGGTGCAGCCCTACTATTCGTTGCGCTGCGTGCCGCAGATTCTCGGTCCTGTGTACGACGAATTGGTCAACGCGCGCAAGGTTCTGGTGAATGAGTACAACTCCGTGGATGACAATCCCGTGTTGGATGTCGCAACCCGTAATGTGTATCATGGCGGCAACTTCCACGGCGACTACGTGTCGTTCGAGATGGACAAGCTGAAGATCGCGGTGACGATGATGACCATGCTTTCGGAGCGGCAGCTCAACTACCTGTTCCATGATCGCATCAACGGCATCCTGCCGCCCTTTGTGAACCTCGGCCACCTCGGCTTGAACTACGGTTTGCAGGCCGCTCAGTTTACGGCCACCTCCACCACGGCCGAGTCGCAGACACTTTCCAATCCTGTATGTGTACATAGTATCCCGAACAACAACGACAACCAGGATGTGGTCTCCATGGGCACTAATTCGGCCCTGTTGGCCCGCCGTGTGATTGACAACGGCTATCAGGTGGCCGCCATCCAATGCATGGCCTTGGTGCAGGCCGTGGACTGTCTCAAGATTCAGGACAAACTGTCGCCGGTCACCCGCAAATTCTACGACGAGGTGCGCGCCATCGTCCCCGCTTTTGTGGATGACACACCCAAATACGAAGAAATAGAGCACTTGCAGGCGTATTTGAGGGGCAATTAATAACTGAATTATCCCCTTGAATCTTGTAAATACCCTGTCTGCGTATTTCTGCGAGTTCGGCGGGCATATAATTGTCCCGCAGACCACGCAGATTATCATACCGTTTTTTTGCAAGACTTAAGCAAGACTTAAAGAGATGATTTTGATTAATAATTGATTACCTCCTCTTCTGTCATGCCGGTCATTTCGGCCACGAATGATGGCGGCAACCCTTTGTCAAGCATCTTGAGAACGATTTGGTGCCTCTCCTGCTGGATTCCTTGTTGGATTCCTTTTTCCATTCCCTCCGCCAGCCCTTCCTGTATGCCGGCGTCGCGCAGGGTGGCCTCGATGCTGACGGCGTCCCAGTAGCGGTCGTACAGGTAGCGTTCCTCTTCCGAGTAGTTGATGGCCTCCAGCAGTTCTATGGCCTTGCCGACCTCGGGGTCCGCCAACAGATCCTCTGCCGGTTTCCGGGTGTTTTCCGTCAGTTCCGTGAAGTAGCGCATCCACAGGTCCCGTTTGGTGTTCCCTTTCACATTGAGTTTACGGTATTTGTCCATTCCCGCGAAGACGATGTGCAGGCCCTCGATCACGAGGTCCGAGTGGTACTGGTGCACGATGCGGTAGGGGTGGTACCACTCCGTGAGGCCCGGATGGCTGTTGCCATTGACGAAGTTGAGGGAATAGACGGGCTGTAGCATCTTGTAGGTGCGCCCTTTGCCGAGCTGGTTGACGTAGGCCTTGGAAGCGTTGAAGAGCACTCGTTGGTAGAAATCCTCCGGCCAGTTGATCTGCATCTCCACTAAGAACTGCACGCCGGAGGAGTCCCGGCAGCAGACGTCCACGATGCTGTTTTTCCGTGCGGGTGTTTCGGGCATGAGTTCGGGTGAGATGTATTCGAGGCTCTCGACCTTGCGTCCCTCTTCCAGTGGCAGGAAGGCGTTGAGGAGGCTGCTTCAGCGCAGCGGCCAACTGGTGGAGGACCTGATGTCGGACGTGCTGCCGAAGCATAGCAGCGACACTACGCTTGAGCTGAACCTGGCCATGCTCAAATTCCGCCACACTGTCCATCGGGAAAAAGAGGAATAGCCCAAAGTGGGGCGTGGTGGTAGGTGGTGTCCTTTGTTGTATGGTGGATATTGGATTGTATTGGAGGCTTCACCGCATTCTGCCGCGCACGAGTTTTGCGGTGGAATCTTCGAGAAACTCCGAAATTTTTGCCCGCCCTACCATGTCTTGCCGGAAGTGCGGATTTTTCATTTTTTGCCTTTTTGCATCTTTTTGAGGGATATTTGCACTTTTCTTTCTTAAATATGCAGATTGTTATTATGTTGATTTTCAATAAAATAATTATAGAAAGGCCTTGGTTTTGCCTTCGGGTTGCTAAATCTTTGCAGGGTATATACAAACCAAATGTTAAACCTAAATTCAATGAAATGGAAAACCAATTGTTACCTAAAGTAGAAGAGAAGATTATCACCCTGCGCAACCAGCAGATCATTCTGGACTGTGATGTGGCCGAATTGTACGGTGTGGAAACCAAACGAATTAACGAAGCAGTAAACAACAATCCGGAAAAGTTTCCGAAAGGGTATGTGCTGGAATTGTCTGAAAATGAAAAACAAGAACTGGTCGAAAATTTCGACCGGTTCAATCGTCAGAAACATTCTACATCTATTCCCAAGGCTTTTACCGAAAAAGGCCTTTACATGTTAGCGACCATTTTGAAGAGTCCGCGTGCGGTGCAGACCACCATCGCCATTGTGGAGGCCTACGCCAAACTAAAGGAACTGTCGCGGGTGCTAGTGGAAATTCCCCAACAACAGGACGATAAGGAAGCGCAGAGGAGGCTGCTTCAGCGCAGCGGTCAACTGGTGGAGGACCTGATGTCGGATGTGCTGCCGAAGCAGAGTAGCGACACCACGATTGAGCTGAACCTTGCCATGCTCAAATTCCGCCACACCGTCCATCGGGAGAAAGAGAAATAGCCCAAAGCGGGGCATGGTGGTGGGTGGTGTCCTTTGTTGTATGGTGGATATTGGATTGTATTGGAGGTTTCGCTTCACCGTATTCTGCCGCGCACGAGTTTTGCGGTGGAATCTTCGATAAACTCCGAAATTTTTGCCCGCCCTACCATGTCTTGCCAAGAGTGCAGTTTTTCTGTTTTTTGCCCTTTTGCATCTTTTTGAGGGATATTTGCACTTTTCTTTCTTAAATATGCAGATTGTTATTGTGTTGATTTTCAATAAGATAATTATAGAAAGGCCTTGATTTTGCCTTCGGGTTGCTATATCTTTGCAGGGTATATACGAACCAAATGTTAAACCTAAATTCAATGAAATGGAAAACCTATTGTTACCCAAAGTGGAAGAGAAAATCATCACTCTGCGCAACCAGCAGATCATTCTGGACTGTGATGTGGCCGAACTGTACGGTGTGGAAACACGAGAAATAAACCAAGCAGTAAGGAATAATCCGGAAAAATTTCCTGAAGGATATGTTTTTCAGCTTGAAAATCAAGAGGTTGTTTCTTTAAGGTCAAAGATTTTGACCTTAAAGAATGTAGGAAGAGGTCATCACTCCAAATATCCGCCCAAAGCTTTTACCGAAAAAGGCCTTTACATGTTAGCGACCATTTTGAAGAGTCCGCGTGCGGTGCAGACCACCATCGCCATTGTGGAGGCCTACGCCAAACTGAAGGAACTGTCGCGGGTGCTAGTGGAAATTCCCCAACAACAGGACGATAAGGAAGCGCAGAGGAGGCTGCTTCAGCGCAGCGGTCAACTGGTGGAGGACCTGATGTCGGATGTGCTGCCGAAGCAGAGTAGCGACACCACGCTTGAGCTGAACCTTGCCATGCTCAAATTCCGCCACACTGTCCATCGGGAAAAAGAGGAATAGCCCAAAGCGGGGCATGGTGGTGGGTGGTGTCCTTTGTTGTATGGTGGATATTGGATT
>JAEEGG010028062.1_pt1 | contig 10620 bp, 12 predicted proteins | sample 9134161 | NCBI WGS metagenome assembly JAEEGG01 (sample SAMN16246543, study PRJNA631951) | gut metagenome | biome: gut microbiome; feature: rumen; material: CR-attached | host: Bos | place: Iran: Karaj | collected 2018-10 | reverse complement strand
ACAAATAGGGGAATCTACCCCGCTCTCATGGCTTCCAGGTCATTCTGATATGGGGGATGCCGTCGAGGATGAACGGCTCCGAGGACTGCCGGAAGCCCACTTGCTCGTAGAAGCCCTTCGCATATTCCTGGGCCTCGATATCGATTCTCACTGCCCCGAATTGCTCCCTTGCTGCCTTGATGCCTTCCAGCATGATCCGCTTGCCGTAGCCCTTACCGCGAACGGTCGTGATGACACGGCCGATGGAGACTTCCTCCATATGGGTGCCGGCCGGGCAGACCCGGCATAGAGCCACGACCTGGTCACCCTCCGTCAGCCAGAGATGGATGGAAGCCTGGTCGTCTCCGTCCATGTCCTGATAGACGCAGTCCTGCTCCACGACGAAGACCTCGGAACGCACCCGGAGGAGTTCGTAGAGTTCGTCCACGGTCAGTTCGTCGAAGCGTTTGGTATGGAGAATCGCGGAGTCCATCAGAAATCGAGGCTGGTGAAGTACTCCTTCTGTTCGTCCCGGCAGTAGTCGATCGCCCGGTTGACGTAGTCCAGGAATGGTTTCCCCGTCTTGAAGGTAGAAAGCACGTTGTTCGCCAAATCCGGGGAAAGGATGAAATCGTCATCGAGGCTCTCGACGAGGCAGAAGTTCTTCAGCTTGAAGAACTCCGCGTCCGGGCTGTCGGCCGGGAATCCCTTCGGGACCTTCTTCAGGGACTCAGATGTGTCAAGCACGAGGCCGGGCGCCAGGCCGCCGAGGATTCCCCGGAAGTCACCGCCGCCCAGCTGGATGTCCTCGCGGAGGACCTTCAAAACCCTCGGTTCAGTGAAGTAGTTTCCGACGGCCAGCAGATGGTCGCCGTTTCCGTCGACGTGGAAGTAGTAACCGCTATAGCCGGACTTCTTCCCGCCCCGGTTCACGAAGATGCCCATGTGCGTCTTGTAGGGGCTCTTGTCCTTGGAGAACCGCACGTCCCGGTAGATCCGGTAGGTGCAGTCGGACACGGACAGCGGGCCGATGGTGTCATCGAAGGAACGGATTCCCTCGATGAGCCTTGCCGCCAGCTCGCCGACGGTCGCCTTCGCCTTCAGGTAGTCCGCCTTGTGGGCTTCGAACCAGACCTTGTCGTTGTGGAGGGACAGGGAACGGAGGAATCGCAGGACCTGTTTCATGGGCTACTTCTTCCAGACGTGGACGATTTCCCCGATATACATGTAGTGGATGCCCAGGCCTGAACGCTCATACCACTCCCGCTGCTCGGCCGGCATCAGGTCGGCGTCGAACTGCTGGCCATAGAGCTTGCGACACTCGATGGCGAGGTCTGCCTCAGCGTAGATGGGGTTGCCTAGTTCGGTGAACTCCACGGTGAGCCCGGCGCCCGCCACCTTGTCCTCGTCCCGGCCGGACACCCGGCCCAGATAGGACAGTTTGTCCCGCATGGATTCCGGGAAGTGCGTGACCGTGAAGCAGTCGTTCTCCTCCATGAACTTGTGGGTGTACCGGCTCGTGGACACGAAGACCGTGAACACCGGCTTCCCCCACAGTTCGCCGATGGTGCCCCAGGAGATGGTCATCAGGTTCATGTCCCCTTCCTTTCCGGCCGATACTTCCAGCCAGTCCTTGTCGATCATCTGGACCGGATTCAGCTCGATCTCGGTCGGGGCGATTTCCTGCCAGGGCTTCTCCTGGAGGTTCTCCGTATTCTTGGGGGTGTTTCCGCAACTCAGCATGGCGATCGAAATGATTGATAGGGCAAGTGTTTTATTCATAATGAGAAGATCGTGTGCGGTGATTTGTGACGGTCGATGATTGGTCTATCTGTACCGATGGAAAGTATAGGTATTCTTGGCACCCATGGATTCTTTCTGGATCACCAGCTTCGTCCGGGTCATTTCCAGGATTTTGTAGGTCCCTGACAAGCGCATTTCATACCGGAGACCTTGCGTGAGCCAGAGCGTCTTTGTAAATCTGATCTGCTTCTTGGAGGCGTTGTACGAAAACTGGGCGCCGTCTACATCCACATCTTTGAGGTCGAATTGCGTGAAACTGCCTTTCTTGGCGAGAGCGATGCGGGGTTCGCTAAGGGAAAGATAGAAATGGACGGCGGAGTAATCGACTTGATTCCGGGAATCCAGTGCCCATACGCCGTAAATGGCCCCTGAGAGGTCTCCGGTATGACGGACATTCGATACGCCACAGGATGTTAACAGGGCCAAGCAGGCGAAAGCAACCGCAAAAATGAACTTTTTCATGATAATGATGTTTGGCAAAGGCTTTGACAAGTTAAGCATTAATAGGCAATAATACAACAACGTAAACGCTTGAACAGAAAAGCCTCCGCAGAAGAGTATGTTCTGCAGAGGCTGTAGATTTCTCAAGTGGGAGGACTACTTGTACTCCTCCAGATAGTAGGTAAGGGCCGTGCTCATACTGTGGGTGGAATAGCCGGAGAAGACCTTGTACCGTTCCATCGTGGTATCAAAAGAGCGGACGATAGTGCAAGTGGCGGGGTCTCCTTCCGTGACATCCACGGTGAGGGCGCCATGGAAACGGTAATCCTTGAAGAAGGACTGATACTGGTTGCTCCATTCGCACTTGAGGGAACCGTCTTCGCCGTTCTCCCAGGCCCAGGAACCGACATTGACCTTCCCGTTGTCGAAGAGAACCGCATAAGTGCCGGATTCCGTGAAAATAAGACCGGTGCATTTCTCTTCAAGTTCCTTTTCACCGTCTTCGTCACCTGTCTTCTCAAACCATTTCGAAAAGTCGCAGCCAGGCAACTTGAAGCTGAAATCCAGGAAGGGCAAGTCGCTGAAAGAAAGTGAGAAGTGGGTTTCTTTGAAGACCCAGTGCCGACAGAGGATCTGGTTGATCTTTGTCTCCTGGACCTTGGAGTCCAGATTGGCGTGGACCGTAAAAGGATCCCCACCGCCACTCTCGATGAAAATCTCCGCCGCTCCGCTTTTCAGCAGGTCGATGGCAATTTTGCCGAATCCCTGGAGGATGTAGGCTCCATCGACGAACGTGAATTGTCCGTAAACCCAGACATCGTCCAGGTCCAAATCGCTGTCACTTCTGGTTTTTGCGGGTTTCTTGGTGACGATGTATTCTCCGTTTTTTGTAAGCTCAATGGATTGTATGGGACTGGAAGCATCCGTAATCTCATATTTTCCGAGCGCCTTTTCAGCGTCCTTCCCTGCATTGTCTTTGTTGCAGGAAGTCAATCCTACGATTGCGATAAGAAATGCGCTTGCCCAAGCAAGCATTTGTTGTGTCTTCATAGTTGTTCATTTAAAGATTCACATCGATGTTTGCAACAATTTTCGTGCCGCCTGTCATTTCTCCCGGACGGCCTTGCCGCTCAGGTGGTCGATGGTGAATTCCAGCATTTCGGCGCGGGGGCCGTTCTTGACGATGTCGGCTTCCGTGTCGTAGCCGTCGGGGAAGTATTTCCTGCCCAGGGAGCGGAGGCGGGCGAGACGGTCGGCGTCATCGGCCAGGATGCGGACGCGGCCGAAGCAGATGACGCTCTTGACGTGATACCACCAGTCGCCGGGCTCCTTTTCCGGCTCGTCCAGGACCGTGAAGCAGGCCTTGTCGCAGGCGCGGAGGGCGTCCAGCTTGTGGCCTTCCCTGGCGCAGTGAAAGTAGAGTTTTCCGTCCTCGAAAACGAAGTTGATGGGCACGGTGTAGGGATATCCGCCATCGCCGATGACGGAGAGGAAGCCCCGGTAGCCGCAGGCCAGGATCCGGAGGCATTCTTCCTCCGGGAGGGCCTGCTTCGACCGGCGCATGGGCCGGAAAACGGGCTCCATCCCTTACTTGAGCCCGTCCACCCAGGCCTTGATGTCGGCCTTGGAGGCGCCGTTCAGGGTCTTGCCGGCTTTCCAGTTGATTTCGGGATAGGCCTCGGCGAAGTCCTTGTTGGCCTTGTCGATGGAACTGCCGCCGGAGGTGGCGAAGAAGATGACCGTCTTGCCTTCGAAGCCGTAGGCCTCGAGGAAGGTGTTGATGATGGTCGGGGCCGTGTACCACCAGACCGGGAAGCCGAGGTAGACCACGTCATAGCTGTCGGCGTCCTTGAGGTCCTTCACGATGGCCGGGCGGGAGCTCTTGTCCTGCATTTCGACGGAGCTGCGGGAGGCCTTGTCGCGCCAGTCCAGGTCGGCGGCGGTGTACTTGACTTCCGGCTTGATCTCGTAGAGGGTGCCGCCGGTGACTTCGGCGAGGTCCTTGGCCACGGCCTCGGTGGTGCCGGTGGCGGAGAAATAGGCGACGAGGGTTTTCATCTCTTTCTTGTTGTTCTGGCCGCAGGCGGTGAGGGTCAATGCCAGGGCGGCGAGGGTGATCAGGATTTTGTTCATGGTATGCTTTTGATTATTCGATTCGGATGCTTCCGTCGTCGTCGATGACGACGATGTCTCCTTCCTGGACGTTCACGAAACCGTCGTCCGTCAGGATGGACAGGATCGTAAGGCCCATGCAGAAGTAGGGATCCAGGACCTTGTCGCCCAGGATCGTCTTGAATTCGGCCAGGTTGGTGCCGGTGTAGGGGATCTTAGTCATTCTTTCCTTTCAGTTTCAGGACCAGGTACTCCGAACGGGTGCCGACGCGGATCTTGGCGCCCCAGAGGCCGAGGCCGGAGGAGATGTAATAGCGGGTGTTCCCTTTGCGGTAGTGCCCCCAGGATTTCTCGAACATGAGGTCGGTGGCCCAGGAGACGGGCCAGACCTGGCCGCGGTGGGTGTGGCCGCTGAACTGGAAGTCGACGCCCGCCGCTTCCGCTTCTTCCAGGTGGCTCGGCTGGTGGTCCAGGACGAGGGTGAAGCCTTCCAGGCCGTCGGCGAGGTCGCGCAGGGCGGCCCGGCCCGGGGTGGAGCGGTCCTTGCGGCCGATCACGTCGACCCCCTTGAAATGGGCCACGGAGTCCTTCAGGACCCGGATTCCGGCCGCCTGGAAGAACTGTTCCGCCTGCGGGAGGCCGGCGTAGGTCTCGTGGTTGCCGAGGACGGTCCAGACGGGCGCCTCGATGCGCCGGAATTCCTCCTCGTAACGGCCTTCCGTCACCGGCCGAAGGCTCCGGTCGATGATGTCGCCGCCGATGAGCACGAGGTCCGGCTTCTCCGCGTTGATGAGGTCCACCCAACGGCCCAGCTCCGCCCGTCGGTTGTGGTAGCCGACGTGCAGGTCGCTCGCCAGGACGATCGTGAGCGGCTTTTCCAGGGGCTTATCCGTCTCCAGCGTCAGTTCCTCGCGGTATTTGTGGGGATAATGGATGGCGCCCAGCGTCATGACCAGCGCGACGATGCCGACGGCCCCCAGCAACCCCGCCGCGCTGTCCTTCAGGAGCGTCTTGGGCAGGAGATGGCAGAGGGAGGCGATATCGGCCAGGAGGAACACGATCAGCAGATACAGGAAGGCGATCATCCAGGTGTTGCCCACCTCGTAGAGGACGGCCGCCACCTTGACGGGGACGCGCTCCGTGAAGGCGAAGCCTGCGAACATCGTCGCCATCCAGAGCAGGAACAAACCTGTCACGGCCAGCTTCCACCCGGGCGGCGCAATCCGCCCCAGGTGCCAGCAGACGTAACCCGTCAAGGCGATGACGAGCGCAAGGATGGCGAGAAATCCGGCCCGCACGGCTATCGCAGCTGGAAGCGGTTGGAAAGGAGCTCGCTGTCACCGGCGTAGAAGTCCACGAAGACTTCCTTGGGGCTGACCAGGAGCTTGTAGGAGCCGGCCGCATCGGCCCAGCTGTAGCGCTGGACGCCGGGCCGGTACTCGTTGAAGAGGTCCTGGACGGGACCCGGCTCGCCGAGCTCGGGATGGCCGTTCAGCATCTGGGAGCCGTAGCCCTCGGGGGAGGAGACCTTCTCGGTCCAGACGCCCTGGGACTCCTTGGCCCAGACGCTGGACATCGTCATCTGGGTGATCCGGCCGCCGTCGCCGTACCAGTCCAGCAGTTCGGTCTTGTGCGTGTGGCCGCACAGGACGATGGCCTCGCGCTCGGCCAGCAGCCGGCGGATGTGGCGGCGCTCTTCGGCCCGCTTGTCGTCGCGGCTGCCGAACAGGAACCACCACCAGTAGGAGGCGCTGTCATAGGGGAATACGGGGCAGTGGACCACGATGAACGTGTGGCGGGCGCCTTCGGATTCGGTGAGCAGCTGCTCGATCCGTTCCATGTCCGGATGATTGAAGTCGACGACGAGGTAGGAGTCGTCGCCGGCGGGGAACAGGAAGTTGTTGTCCTGCATGCGCTTGCCCATCTCCTTCGAGAGGCGGGCCGTCATGTAGTCCTTGTACGCCTTCGCGGCGACGGCGTCGTCATTGCCGCGGACGTCGTGGTTGCCGGCGACGGTGATGAACTTGAGGTTCGGCGAGACTTCCTTCTTCAGGAGCTCGTAGGCGTCGGCCAGGAAAGCCGCGTGGATGGCCGCCGTGGCGGTGTCGCCCTGGATGAGGTCTCCCATCTGCAGGACGAAGCGGGTGTCTTCGCCCACCAGGCGCGCCGCCCGTTTCACCAGGGAAGGGCAGCGGGAATCCCACATGTCGGCGTTGCGCTTGAATTCCTTCCGGTGGTTCGCTTCCCGGGTCGGGTTCGGGTCCGTGTAGCCAGCGTGATACTTTTCGGGATCCGGCGCATCGTAGTGGGTATCACCCAGGATGACGGCGGAATAGCTGCTTTCGTCCCGGGCGAAAGCGCTGGTGGCCCGGCCCAGGAGGGAGACCCCCACCATGGCGCCGGCCGAATACTTGAAAAATGATCTTCTGTCCATAGGGTTATACTTCTTTTACAATACTTTCCAGGTGACTTCGTCCGCGGTGCCGTCGGGGGAGACGACCTTGAAGGCGGTGTCTCCCGCGCCCATGGTCACGCCGTTGAATTTCCAGATGACGCCGGTGGGCTCGCCGGAGGCGGCCAGCTCGGCGACCTTCTCGCCGTCGCGGTACAGCGTGAGGCTCGGGGCGTTGGCATAGACGGTAAGCGTAAACTGCTGATTCGCAGGACGGTAATGCAGCCTTCTCTCCGTGATATAGACGGTTTTCACTTCCTGGTTCCACCAGGCCTTGTACAGGTAGAACACGTCCTTTTTCGTCTGGCGGTCCCGGGTGATGAGCCCCTTGTCATTCATGTACATCCGGGCGGGATTCACGACGAAGTTCACGCCGTCCTCCGAATCCACGAAGCCTTCGTGCCGGTCGGCGACCGGGAAGTCGAACAGGATCCAGAGGGAGGTGAAGTTCAGCCACGGCATCTCGGCGATCTGCTGCGCGTGCGCCTCGTGGGAGCGGTTTCCGTAGGCTTCGAAGTGGAGGGAGTCGGTCCGGTCGCGGCGGACGGCGCTCTCGTCCCAGGTCTCGCAGTAAGGGTTGATGCCCACGCCGTATTCAGAGATGTTGGCCGGACCCATGACGTCGCGGATCTTGGTCATGTCCGTGGTGAGGCCGCTGAAATCGCCGTAATTGTAGTACCAGCCGTGGTAGCGGTTCTCGGAGAAGTAGTCGGCCTTGAGCTCGGTGTAGCGGTCGCGCTCGAAGACGGAATCGTCCGTCAGGCCCACCAGGCGGGTGGGATCCAGCGACTTCGCATAGTCATACAGCCGGGCGGTCTCCGCCACCACGCGGTCCGTGTCCAGCCAGCCCTGGTAGTTCGGGCGGTTGCCCCAGCTGTCCAGCTCGTTCCACATGCCCCAGAAGCAGATGGACGGGTGGTTGTACAGGCTCGTGACCATCTCCCGCATCTGCTGGTGGATGTTGTCGAAATAGGCCTCGGAGGCGTTCGTGCCGCAGATGTTGACCCAAGGGATCTCGGTCTGGACGATGATGCCCATGCGGTCGCACAGACGGAACTCCTCGTCGTTGTGCGGGTAGTGCGCGAGCCGGAGGAAGTTGCAGCCGAGTTCCTTGACGATCGCGTAATCGTTCGCGATGTCCTCCTTGGTGAGGGCCGAGGCCTTCCCGGCCATGTCCTGGTGCATGGACACGCCCCGGAGCGGGTAAGGTTTCCCGTTGAGGCTGAATCCTTTCTCCTTGTCGACGCTGAAATAGCGGAAGCCGACCTCTGTGCAGGCGACGTCCTTGCCGACCTGGATTTCGACCGTATAAAGGTACGGGTCCGGGACGCCGTTCCAGAGGTGCGGGTTGTCCAGGGTCAGGGCCGTGGCAAACGCCTGGCCGGCGCCGGCGGGAAGGTCGATGCGGGCGGTCTCTTTCGCGACCACTTTCCCCGTGGCGTCCTTGAGCAGCGCCGTCACGTCCTCCGACCGGTCTTTCCCGGTATTCCGGATATAGGCGCGGACCTCTGCGACGGCCTTGTCGTCAGTCACTTCCTGCTGAACGACATGGAGACGGTACGGCCCGAACTCCTCCGGGGAGAAGAACAGATCGCCATACACCAGCAGGCGGACGGGATTGTGCAGGCCGCCGTTCTTGTTGAAGTCGGAACTGACGGGGATCATCTCGATGTCCTCCGTGTTGTCGCAGACGACTTCCACCTGGCCGCTGTGCGGAAGGGGCACGACGAAGGGCGTGTAGCCGCCCTTATGGGCCTTCAGGAGCGTGCCGTCCAGGTACACTTCCGCCGCCTGGGCCGCGCCCTCGAAGAGCAGGAAGGCGTTCTTCCCGGAGGGGAAGGAGACTTCCCGGCGGTAATGGGCCTTGCCGCGGTAATACTTCTGCGTGGGGCCGTCCAGGGCGTTGTAGGAGTGGGGAACCGTGACGGCTTCCCACTGGTCCCCGTCCTTGGAGAACTGCCAGTCTGTCAAGTCGGTTTGGGGTGTCACGCCGCAGGCGGCGAGGAGGGAAAGGGCCACGAGGCCCGGCAACAGGTATTTCATCGGCTTCATCCTTTGTTTCCAATCACGAAAGTTACGAAAACTTGGCGGGTCCGCCAAAAAAAAACCGGGGAAGACAACGTCTTTCCCGGTAAAATCCATGCGGCGGTGGCTGGGACTACAGGTCCTGGCTGTTGAGCTCGTCCTGGCGGCGGCAGTTGATCGCGTCCTCGTAGAGGAGGTTGATGGCCGGCTGCTGGGTCATCGGGTTGTTGGCGATCACGAGGTGGATCGTGCCTTCCGGAGATACGAAGCGGGCGTACCAGCGGGCCCGGCCCCGGCGGAGCGCTTCCAGTTCGCGTCCGTCCCCGTCGGAGAAGGGGAGCTGGAATTCCTGCGTCATCTCCACCGGCTCTCCGTACTTGAAGGAGAGGCTCCGGAGGAGCGTGTAAAAGTCCAGCCGGAGGCTGCCCCAGTTATCGGGCGAGGGGTAGTTCACCGCTACGCGGCTTGTCGTCCCTTCGCTGGTGGGTATGACGAAGACGTCCACAGTCTTGCCCGTGAAACGGCCGCGCAGCGCGGCGCCGAACTGGCCGTCATTCACCAGGTGGAATTCATTTTGGCAGAGGGCCTCGACAAAGGCTTTCTCGGGACCGTCGATCGGGATGTTCTTGAACTTAAGATGCTCCTGCGCCCCGGCCCAGCAGCAGATGCCCAGGGTCATCAGGAAGAGGACGATTCTTTTCATAGTGGTGTGGTATTGGTTATCTGCAAACAAAAATAGGTAAAAAATTAGAAAAGATGGTGGACATTTTTAAAAAAGTACATTTTTAGGGAGCATCCACCAAGGCATGAAGAGAATTTGAAAGGATTTGGTGCGATTATATAAAATCAAGGGGGGATTGTTGTGTAACTTTGCTACAAGCAAGATAATTTGACACAAAACCAAACCTCATCTGATATGAAGAAACTCTATTTCCTGGCCCTTGCGGCCCTGCTTCTTGCCGCGTGCAAGACGGAAACGAAGGTTCCTGTGCTGACCATCACGGGTGGTCAGGTCCAGGGTGTTGCGACGGACATTCCCGGTGTCCTCGCGTACAAAGGCATCCCTTACGCCGCGCCGCCGATCGGCGACCTCCGCTGGAAAGAGCCGCAGCCTGTCGTCGCGTGGGACGGTGTGCTGCAGGCGGACCGGTTCGGCCATCCCGGCTACCAGGCCGTCCACTATCCCGGCGGCTATTTCACCGAGTGGGGCTATGGCGAGGAGGCCCAGTGCAGTGAGGACTGCCTGTACCTGAACGTCTGGACGACGGCGGCCGGCAAGCCCGGCGAGAAACTCCCGGTCGCTTACTGGATCCATGGCGGCGGCTACCGCGAAGGCTGGGGCTCCGAGCCCGAGTTCGACGGGGAAGAGTTCGCCAACCACGGCGTGGTCCTCGTGTCCATCAACTACCGCCTCGGCGTCTTCGGCTTCCTGGCCCATCCCGAGCTGGCGGCCGAGAGCCCGCACGGCGTGTCCGGCAACTACGGTGTCCTGGACATGATCCAGGGCCTGAAGTGGGTCAAGGAGAACATCGCCCAGTTCGGCGGTGATCCCGACAACGTGATGATCTTCGGCCAGAGCGCCGGCGGCGGCGCCGTCCGCACCCTGGTCGAGTCCCCGCTCGCCCGCGGCCTGTTCAACAAGGCGGTCATCATGAGCGCCGGCGGCATGGGCGGAATGGGTGGCGGCCGCGCCGCCCGTCCTGCAGCGGCTCCCGCGAACGCCCGTCCGGCGGCGGCCCCGGCCTTTGCCGCGCCTACCCTGGAAAGCATCCAGAACGCCAACAAGGCCATCCTCGACTGGGCCGGCC
>JAEEGG010028061.1_pt1 | contig 10621 bp, 7 predicted proteins | sample 9134161 | NCBI WGS metagenome assembly JAEEGG01 (sample SAMN16246543, study PRJNA631951) | gut metagenome | biome: gut microbiome; feature: rumen; material: CR-attached | host: Bos | place: Iran: Karaj | collected 2018-10 | reverse complement strand
TATCGGTCCCGACGGACATATTGCCTTCAACGAACCCTATTCGAGCCTGACCAGCCGCACACGTGTCAAAACGCTGACGACGGACACCATCATTGCCAACTCGCGTTTCTTTGATAACGATGTCAACAAGGTTCCCAAGCTGGCACTGACAGTAGGTGTAGGTACGGTGATGGACGCTAAGGAGGTGATGATCCTGGTGAACGGCCACCACAAGGCCCGCGCCCTGAAGGCTGCCGTAGAGGGTGCCGTCACGCACGAGTGGACCATCTCAGCCCTGCAGATGCATCCTCATGGCATCATCGTTGCCGACGAGCCTGCTACGGACGAGTTGAAGGTCTCGACTTACAAGTACTTCAAGGATATCGAAAAAGACAACCTGATCTAAGGGTATAAGGTAATAGTGAAAAGTGAAAAATTTGCTACCGCTCAGTTTTATTACAACTAAAGGCGGTAGCAAATTTTTCACTTTTCACTATTCACTTTTACCTTTTTAATTTAAAGGAGTTTTCAATGCTGTTGACTTCGGCATTGAACGCTTTGTCAATCTTCAGACGCTGTTCAATGGTGGTGCAGCTATGAATGACCGTCGAATGGTCACGGCCTCCAATGAGCTGGCCGATGCGCGAGGCGGGCATCTTGGTGTACTTCTGAGCCAGGTACATGGAGATCTGGCGCACAAGGACGTAGTCGCGCTTGCGGCTCTTGCTGAACACCTGCTGCTGCGAGATGTTGTAGTGGTCGCACACCTTCTCCAAGATGTCGTCGATGGTCAGCGGCTTGTTGTCGACCTTCACGGCACGCTTGATGACGCGCTCGGCCAGCCGCAGGTCAACGTTGCTGTTGTAGACTACGGAATAGGCCAGCAGAGAATTGATGACACCCTCCAAGTCGCGCACGCTGCCATTGGCGGTCTCGGCGATGAACTGGATGACATCCTCTGGAATCTGGAGTCCGTCACGGCGGCACTTCGCCTTCAGAATGTCAATGCACAGCTGTACGTTGGGCTTTTCAAGCTCGGCAATGAGTCCACAGGCAAAGCGTGTGAGCAGGCGGTCCTTCATGCCCTGCAGGTCCACGGGAGGACGGTCGCTGGCCAGAATGATCTGCTTACCGTTGCGGAACAGGTCGTTGAAGATGTGGAAGAAGGTATCCAGCGTCTTGGGTGACGTGGCCCACTCCTGGATGTCGTCGACAATGAGGACGTCGATGGTCTGGTAGAAGCGGATGAAGTCGTTGACAGTGTTCTGTCGTGTGGCATCGGTAAACTGCACCTGGAACAAGCGTGCCGATACATATAGGACGCGCTTCTGCGGGTACATCTCTTTACAACGTACGCCAATGGCATTGATGAGGTGTGTCTTACCGCATCCTGAGGGGCCGAAGACGAAGAAGGGGTTGAACGTCGTCTTTCCCGGATGCTCGGCTATGGAGAGTCCCACGGTACGCGGCAGCTTGTTGGAGTCGCCCTCGATGAAGCTTTGGAATGTCTTATGGATGTCAAGCTGCGGGTTCAGGTCCTGCGGCAGGGCAGCATCAAGCACCGTGGGCGACTTGTTGACGCGTGACAAAGGCTGTGCTTCAGTGATGTTGACAGGCTCGCTGCCTTCTTCATCGACGGTCAGCTTGTGCTTCTTGTCGACGACAATGCGGTAGTTCAGTTTGACATCGGTACCAAAACAGCGGCAAAGAACTTTGCTCAGCAAGGTGACATAGTACTGCTCCAGATACTCGTACACGTACCTGCTTGGTACCTGTACCAGTAAAGTCCGGCTGTCTTGATCGTATTGCTCAAAGACAATAGGCGCGAACCATGTTCTGAATTGCTGCTCCGTGACGTTCTCCTTAATCAGATGAAGGCAGTTGTCCCAAAGCGCCTTTGGACTATTCTCCATGCGGCGTGTTACTTTTTTTTAGCTATTTTAGTTATTAATGAATGAAATGGTTTAATTGATTTCGTTTGCAAAGGTCGCACTTTTTTTTGAAATATACAAATATGTATTTTTTCTCGTTTTCTATGGCGAAGGTTGTAACTTGCTTATTACTCGGCTTTTAAACCGGATTCTAAAAAACTAATACAGGGCAGGCTCTTGCAAATTTTCAAGCTTTTGAATGTCAGTTGTTTGCGTAAAAATACACAGCGCTGGCATCCTGTGCATTGGAATACCAATGAACCCTTGAAAAGTCATGCAAAATCAAGCACTTGGGGACGTTGTGCGAAGATAATTTGCAGGCGGTATACTATTTAGACGAAATAAAAATTATGAAGAATATTTATTTATCTTTCTTACCGAAAATGGAGAAATGGACGTAGCGTTTGGGATGACTCTTCAGGTCAACCATCAGCGAGTCGGCATCGGCGACCGTCTGGTTCAGATGGTTGTACAGTGAGGCGTCGCGCATCAGCAGTCCCAAGGTGCCCTGGTCGCTGTTGAGCTTGCTCGTCAGTTCATGGACATTGGCCAGTGTCTGGTTGACGCTGGCAGTCATGGCGGCGACGTCAATGGCAGCCAGATTGGATGTCAGCTGCTGGGTATTGTCCAGTACACCGTTGGTCTTCTGCATCATGGCCGGCATTTCGCGGTTGAGTGATGCCGACAGGGTCTTCAACTCACGGCTGGTGCTGTTGAGGTTGCTTGTCATGCCTTCCACATTGTGCAGCGTATTGCTCAGCGCGGGGTCGGCCAACAGCGTATTCAGGCTTGTCAGAATGCTGTCAAGCTTGGGCAACATAGCCTCAATAGCAGGAATCATGTAGCCCACCTTGCTCATCAGTCCTAAGCGTTCTGCGCCGATGATGGTGTCGCCTTCAGCAAGCAGGTCTAAGGGGTTTTCGCCCAGGACAAGGTTGATTTTGATATTACCCAAGAGGTCGCTGTCAATCTCTGCCCGTGAACCGCGTGGCAGGCGCATGTTATTGTCGAGGCTCATTTTGGCGACGATCTTCTTCTGGTGCGTATAGTCGTAGTCAATATAGGTGACAACGCCCACCTTAAAGCCATTGGCATAGACAGGCGATGAGGATGACAGGCCGCTGACATCATTAAACTCAATATAATAGGAGTCGTCGGTGGAAAATAGTGTCAGCCCCTTCAGGAATTTGAGACCATAGAACAATATCACCACGCCGGCAATGGCAACCAAAGCTATTTTCACCTCTTTTGTAAAGAACTTCGCCATCATATTTCTATTTGTTATTACTGTTTACTTTTTCGCTTTCCTTTGCTTGTATTCTTGTATTGCTGCATGCACGTCTACCCGCTGGCCATTCTTGAAAGCGATGACAAAGGCCTGCGGGAAGCGGTCGTTGAGGGTGCGGCGCAACTGATTAATCTCGTTATAGTCGGTAGAGGCACCGGCGGTATATTTAAACATACCGTTCTCGCGATAATAGTCTGTATTCTGCACGCCCTTCAACTGCGGATCGTTGGCCTTCAACTGAACAGAGGCTGCCAACAGTTGCACCTTGAAAATGGGCGCATCCGTTGCAGGTGCCTGAGGTTTCTCTTGTATGACTGCGGGCTTTTCCTGTACTTTCTCCTGTACAACGACAGCGGGTTTCTCCTGTACGACAACGGCGGGCTTTTCCTGTACCACAACAGCAGCGGGCTTCTCCTGAACAACAACAGCTGGCTTTTCTTGCACCACCACGGCTGGTTTCTCCTGTACAACAGCAGCGGGCTTCTCCTGAACGACGACAACAGGTTTCTCCTGTACGACGGGAGTGGCTTTGATGATGGAGTCTGCGTTGGGAGCTAAGTTCTGTGTGCTTTGGGTTGCCTTTCCTTCACGGGCGTCAGCCAAGTCCTGCATCACCTTGCTTTTACGGCTGTCCCGTTTGGAAACCTTTACTTCCTCGCGAGGCTTTTCCTGAGGAAGGACGTTTGGGGTATCCGCCACGCTCACCTTAACGGGTGCTGCTTGGCTGGAACGATGATGCTTTTGTTTGTAGTCGACAAAGGCCTGGTAAATACCTGATGCCAGACGGCTCACACCAGCGCTCGAATGGAGAAACTGCTCCTCGTCGGGTGTCGAGATGAAGCCCAGCTCAATAAGACAGCTTGGCATGGAGGTTTCGCGCAAAACGAGGAAGCCTGCCTGCTTGACACCTTTATTCTGACGTCCAGCAGAGCTACAGGTACGCTGTTGGACGAATTTTGCCAGTTCGACGCTTTGCGCCATGTTGTGGTCTTGGATGAATTCAAACATGATGTAGCTTTCCGACGAGTTGGGGTCAAAGCCCTGATAGCGCTGTTTGTAGTCTTTCTCTATCAGGATGACGGAGTTCTCACGCTTGGCGACATCCAAATTGTCGGCAGCCCGGTGCATACCTAAAGTATAGGTTTCCATGCCTCGTGAGATACGTCCTTTAGGCAGGGCGTTGGTATGAATTGAGATAAACAAGTCGGCCTTGTTACGATTGGCAATGTCAGCACGGGTATGCAGAGGTACAAATACATCGGTCTTGCGGGTGTAGACCACCTTGACGTCAGGGCAGTTGTTTTCTACCAGTTTGCCAAAAGCCAGTGCCACATTCAGGTTGATGGTCTTCTCTTTCGTAATAGATCCTACAGCACCGGCATCGTGGCCACCGTGGCCTGCATCAATGACCAACGTAAACTTGGCATTTGCAGCCTGCAGCGTCACTGCCAGCAATAGTAATCCTATCAGAACCTGTAGTTTTTTTCTCATTTCGGGTGCAAAATTACTGTTTTCCCGTGAAATACCAATGCGTTACGACTGAGTTTTATCATTTATTAAGTGTAATTCCACACCAGCACCCGCACAGTCGCCACCCATCGGCGGATTGAGCTTGGTGATGGTCAGGTCCAGCGTTGCAGTCTGTGGAAACTTCTTGAATACAGCCTCGGCAATGCGCCCAGCCACATGCTCCACGAGCTGCGACGTTGCCAACATCTCCAGTTCAATGATGTTATACAGGGCGCCATAGTCCATCGTCACCTCCACCATGTCATGCTCCATGGCATAGCTCACATCAATGGAAGCACGTGCCGAGACCAGGAAGTCGGTACCTACGACCTGTTCCTGTGGCAGTACGCCGTGGTAGGCATGGAAACGTGCCTCCTTGATAAATACGTATGAACTTTCTACCTTCATATCTTCATTCTTAACTTAATATGTTTATCCGCAACGGGATGAGCCGCAGTTCTTACAGATGAGGCAGCCCTCCTGGTACACCAGACTTTCGCTGCCGCAGTTCGGACACTTCTGGCCCTTGGCCTCGGTGCCGTCCTGGATGTATTTCTTCAAGGCGCGCTCTACGCCGACCTTCCATGTGTTGATGCTCTCCGACTTCAGCTGCAGCGACGATACGAGCTTGATGACGTGGTCGATGGGCATGCGGTAGCGCAGCACGCCGGAAATGAGCTTGGCATAATTCCAGTATTCGGGGTTGAACTTCTCCGAAAGGCCCTCAACGGTAGTTTTGTAGCCGCGCTTGTTCTCAAACTGGAAGTCGTAGCGCTTCGTGCCGTCGTCGTTTATCTGCTTGATGATCTTACCCTTGGTAACGGTCTTGGGCAGCACGATGCCCTCCTCGTCATCTTGAAGACCCGTGAAGATCTCGTAAGGATAGCCGTCGAGCAGTCCGACGAAGGCCACCCACTTGTCCTTGTTGTTCTGGAAACGCACCACGTCGCACTCCAGTTCCTTAGGACGAACCTCGGTCACCTCGGGAAGTTTGCAGGGGGCATTTTGCGGTTTCTGTTCCAGGTTGTTGTCCTTGGTAGTGTCCTCCTGCTTGTCTTCCTTCTTCTTGTCTTTCTTCGACACGCTAATCATGACACCGGCACGGCTGCCGTCGCGATAGATGGTACAGCCCTTGCAGCCGCTCTTCCATGCCTCGACATAGAGGCGGTTCACAAGGGCTTCGTCCACGTCGTTGGGCAGGTTGACGGTGACGCTGATAGAATGGTCTACCCACTTTTGGATGGCACCTTGCATGCGTACCTTCATAAGCCAGTCAACATCGTTGGCTGTGGCCTTGTAGTAGGGTGACTTGGCTACCAGACTGTCTATCTCCTCTTGGGTGTAGCGCTTGGTGGTGTCAATGTTGTTGGCTTTCATCCACTCCATGAACTTCGGGTGGTAGACAATGTACTCCTCGAAGGAGTCGCCGACCTCATCGACGAAATCCACATGTACGTCAGGCTCGTTAGGGTTCACCTTGCGACGGCGCTTGTAGACAGGCAGGAATACGGGTTCGATGCCGCTGGTGGTCTGTGTCATCAGTGATGTGGTACCCGTAGGGGCAATGGTCAGGCAGGCAATATTGCGGCGACCGTATTTCGTCATGTCGCTGTAAAGCTGAGCATCAGCATCCTTGATTCGCAGAATGAAGGGATTCTCTTTTTCGCGCTGGGCGTCGTAGATGTCGAAGGCACCACGCTCTTTGGCCATCTCGACGCTGGAGCGATAGGCATTGAGCGCCAGCGTCTGATGCACGTTGACGCTGAAGTCTGTGGCTTCCTGTGTGCCATAGCGCAGTCCCATGGCAGCAATCATGTCGCCCTCGGCAGTGATACCCACGCCAGTCCGGCGACCCATGCCGCTCTTCCTCTTGATTTTCTCCCACAGATGTTGTTCAGCACCCTTCACCTCGTCAGACTGCGGATCCTGCTTGATTTTCTCCATGATGAGGTCAATCTTCTCCAGCTCTAGGTCTACGATGTCGTCCATCAGGCGCTGGGCCTTTTGCACATGGTCTTTGAACAGCTCGTAGTCGAAATAAGCGTCTTTGGTGAACGGCTGCTTGACATACGAATAGAGGTTGATGCTCAACAGACGGCAAGAGTCGTAGGGACACAGGGGGATCTCGCCACAGGGATTAGTGGACACAGTACGGAACCCTAAGTCGGCATAGCAGTCAGGAATGCTCTCACGCAGGATGGTATCCCAGAACAGCACGCCAGGTTCGGCGCTCTTCCAGGCATTATGTACGATTTTCTCCCATAGAGTCTTGGCGCTAATCTCTTTGCGGACGTTGGGATTGTCGCCCGTAATCGGGAACTGCTGCACGTAGGGCTTGTCCTCGATGGCTGCCTCCATGAAGGCGTCGTCAATCTTCACACTGACGTTGGCTCCCGTCACCTTGCCTTCTGTCATCTTGGCATCGATGAAAGCTTCCGAGTCAGGGTGCTTGATGCTGACACTCAGCATCAGTGCACCGCGGCGACCATCTTGGGCCACCTCACGCGTACTATTACTATAACGCTCCATGAATGGCACCAGTCCCGTTGATGTCAATGCTGAATTGTTAACTGGCGATCCTTTCGGACGGATGTGGCTTAAGTCATGGCCTACACCACCACGGCGCTTCATCAACTGCACCTGTTCCTCGTCGATGCGCATGACAGCGCCATACGAGTCGGCATCGCCGTCCAAGCCTATGACAAAACAGTTCGACAGCGACGCAATCTGATGGCTGTTACCGATGCCCGTCATGGGACTGCCGGCGGGGACGATGTAGCGGAAATGGTCCAATAACTCAAAAATCTGCTGGGCACTGAGGGGATTCTTGTATTTCTGCTCAATCCGCGCTATTTCGTTGGCGATGCGCCAATGCATCTGTTCCGGCGACTGCTCGTAGATGTTGCCAAACGAGTCCTTCATGGCATATTTGTTCACCCATACACGGGCTGCCAGTTCGTCACCACCAAAATAGTCCAAAGAGGCTTTGAACGCCTCGTCATAAGTATATGTCTGCATGTTATTGTTGTTTTGGCTGCAAAGTTACACATTAAATTTCACATTTCGGGAAACTTTCCTTGATTTTTTTTAGCAAAAGTTTTCCCGAATAGAAAACTTTGCGTAATTTTGCAACATGAAAAATTTGCTGACTCGGCGAACAATCCGCCAATACGCTTCTCGCGAAGTGAGTGAAGAACTGCTGAACCGTCTGATGACGGAGGCGGCACGTACACAAACCATGGGCAACCTGCAGCTCTACAGCGTCGTCGTCACACGCTCCGAAGAGATGAAGGCCAAACTGGCCCCTGCCCATTTCAACCAGCCGATGGTGACACAGGCGCCTGTTGTGCTCACTGTCTGTGCCGACTTCCATCGTACGACACGTTGGTGTGAAGAACGCAAGGCCCAGCCGGGCTATGACAATTTCCTGTCGTTCGTCAATGCGGCCATTGATGCCCTGCTCTACACCCAGACGCTCTGTAACCTGATGGACGAAGAGGGGCTGGGATATTGTTATCTGGGTACCACCGTCTACATGCCGCAGACCATCATCGACGTCCTGCAGTTGCCGCAACTTGTGATACCTGTCGCTACGCTCACCGTCGGATGGCCTGCCGAGGAACCGCCACTCTCAGACCGTCTGCCGTTGCAGAGTTTCATACACAGCGAAACCTATCACGACTTTACGCCTGCCGACATCGACACGTATTATCGCTATAAGGAGCAGTTGGAGGAAAACCGCCACTTCTGTGACATCAACCATAAAGAAACGCTGGCACAGGTTTTCACTGACATCCGCTATACGAAGAAAGACAACGAAGCCATGTCCTTAGGACTGCTTGAAGTCCTCCGTAAGCAGGGATTTATGTAGTGGTATTTGTACCATATTTTGGGGATATTGGCTAAAAAAACGTCTTCCCCTTTCATTTTTGCGCGCAAATCTTCATTTTTTTAATAAAAATGACTACCTTTGCGCGCAATTTCGAATCAATAGTTATTCCATTTATGAAAAGACTTGTTATTTTACTATTTGCTGTCATGACAACGGCAGCTATTTGGGCACAGGCTTTCACTGAAGATGCGAAGGCTTATGTCAATGGTTCTTTGGTGGACAGTTCACCACTCTCTATCACCGTTACAAAGAACGGTTCACTCTATAATGTCACCTTTAATGCAACGTATGTGGGCAATGTGGAATTGAAAGATGTCAAGTCTGAGGCACAGGGCAGCAGTGTCATCCTGATGGCTAATCAGGACGTGGCAATCACATCTGCCACAGATCCTCAGCCGGTCAAGATGGTAGCTGCCATCAATGGCAGTAAGATGACCGCCCGCCTTACCGTCGACATGTCTGCCTCAACAGGACAGCTGGTTGACATCTACTTAGGTGACGGCATACTGAAAGGTACGAACTACCAAGTACCCAACGGCGACTTTGAAAGTTGGCATTCGGTTCAGGTTGAGACTAAAGATGGATCCTTCATAACATGCGTCGAACCCAACCGCTGGCATTCGTATGGAAGTGCGAAAATAACAAATTCGTCGGTTGCTCGTGCGTTCGCCCAATTAACACCTGCTGAACTTGTGACGAGTTCGTCAGGACGTAATGGAAACTGTGCACGCCTTATTACTGCGGTGAGGTCATTTATGGGTAACAGAATCCTCAACGGTACGATGACCACAGGACGCTTAAATTGTGGCTCGCTCACTGCTTCTGACAAAACGAAAAATTATACTTTTTTGGACATGAGCAGTACTGAGCGGGATAGCAATAACGATCCCTACTACATCACGCTGACTCACAAGCCTGATTCGCTTTCGCTATGGATACAGTTTACCCAGGGCGGTTATGATTTTGACCCTTATTGCGTAGTGAGTGGTACCATCACTGACGGAACATTCTATCAGGAACCGCCGTTAGATGCACAAAAAAGTCATGTTGTCTGCAACGCTCGCAATGCTAATATCGTGCCGACGGGCAAACGATGGAAGCGTATCTCCATCCCCTTCGACTATGCCAGCTATCCCTATGGTGCCGAGTGCAAGGCCATTATGATTACCATATCGAGTAGCGCAACAACAGGAGAAGGCAATGATGGTGACGAGCTACTGGTAGACGACCTGTCGCTGGTCTATAATTGTCAGCTGAGACAGTTGGGAGGTGTTACAGGATTCTCGCCTGACAAGTATGACTATGAAGTTAGCACCGACATCGATGCTACAAGCTTGGTGGCTGTTGGCAACGGTCAGGAAACGCATGTGCTGAAGACGGAAAAGCCGGCTGCTGACGGAAAGTATATCTATGTCGATGTCTATTCTGGCGATTTGAAGTCGCGCAATACCTACACCATCCATTGCAAGACCGGAACGGGTATTGCCGTTACGACAAAGACTGAGAAACCTGGCGTTGAAACCTATTATAATATAGGTGGACAGCGCATCAGTGCTCCACGGCACGGACAGGTCACCATCGTCAAGACTACTGACGGACGTACCTTTAAAACCGTCGTTAAGTAGTCGCTGCTGACATCTATCATATAATAAGGGCATGCCAACATCGGCATGCCCTTATTATGTGGTAGAGATGATGGTAGTGGATTAATCCTCCATCGTGATGGGCTTGTACTTCGGTACCAGGGCCTTCATGATGCACCAGCCGATGAGGTAGGCGACGGCGCAGATGCAGAACACTACCATGTAGGCAGCGGGCTTGCCGTCAAATCCGAAGAACGTAAAGTTAGCACCCTGATTGGCAGCCCAGTCAAAGAACATACCAGAGCCGAGGTTGATGCTCATCGAGCCTAAACCACCAGCCATCGTGCCTAAGCCGACGATAGTACCAATCGTTGATTTCGGGAACATGTCGCCAATGGTAGAGAACAGGTTGGCACTCCATGCCTGGTGTCCGGCACCC
>JAEEGG010028059.1_pt1 | contig 10621 bp, 6 predicted proteins | sample 9134161 | NCBI WGS metagenome assembly JAEEGG01 (sample SAMN16246543, study PRJNA631951) | gut metagenome | biome: gut microbiome; feature: rumen; material: CR-attached | host: Bos | place: Iran: Karaj | collected 2018-10 | reverse complement strand
ATATGTTTTCTCAGCAGATCCCACACAATCTCTGCGTCGTGGCTGTGCATAATGGAAGCGAGAAGCGCGTCCTTGTCCTCCAGTTTTTTCTTGCGGTAGGTGATGTTGCCCTTCACCACGATGAATGTCGCCAGCGCCATCAGGGCAAACATGGCGATGAAGCCGCCAAAGTAAATCAGCAGGCAGACCAAGGCGCACGACACAAAGGCGACACCGGCGGTGAGGAACCATCCACCGATGACGCTGAGGACACCCGTGACGCGGAAAACTGCACTTTCGCGTCCCCAAGCGCCATCGGCAAGGCTTGTCCCCATGGCCACCATAAAGGTAACGTAGGTGGTGGAGAGCGGCAGTTTGTAGTTGGTGCCGATGACTATCAAGATTGAAGCCAAAACCAGATTGACCGATGCCCGCACCACATCGAAAGCCGCGCCGTCGGGCAGGTCGGCATTCATGGTGTCGAACCGCTGCCTTATGGCTCGGCGCAGGAAGCGTGGGGTGAGGCTTGAAGTAGCCGTCTTGGCGGATTGCGCCGAGCGGACTATGGTACGTGCTGCCTGGCTGGAGCCGAACATCTCGTCGCTCTCGTCTTGACGGCTCAGGTCGACAGCTGTCTTCACCACATTCTGGGCTTTCTTCGATGTGGCCAGCGCCACAATCATTATCACCCCGGCGATGGCCAGATAGCCAAAGGGCGATTTCTCGGATTCCATCAGGGCGTTCATCATAAATGTGTCGGGGTCGGTGGCTCCGTGCTGCATCCAGTCTTGGAATGAGGACAAACCGGCGAGAGGCACACCGACAAAGTTCACTAGGTCGTTGCTTGCAAAAGCCATCGCCAAAGCAAAAGTCCCGAAAAGGACGACGAGACGGAAGATGTTCACCCTCACGATGACAAGAAAAAGCGAAATGAATGTCGTCACACAAAATATGCTGAACAGTAACATCCCCGTGTTTTGGGCAATCCACGCCTTGGTTTCGTCTCCGATAAGGGGAGTGCCGGCAAGTCCCTTGATGAAAATGAAATAAATGAGAATGGTGAAGGCGATGCCTCCAAAGAAAGCCTCGGCGTAAGGATGCCGATGGGGGCGGAAGGTGAAGATGAGACGGGAAATCCACTGAACCACGGCACCCGTAACAAAGGCGAGGGCGACGCTAACGAAAATGGCGATGATGACGGACAACGCCTTGCTGGAATTGAGAAGATCGGACATTTCCAGACTGCCGTCGGTTGACATCTTAAGGAGTGCCAAAACGAATGTGCCGCCCAAAAGCTCGAACACCAACGACACGGTGGTGGATGTAGGCATTCCACGTGAGTTGAACACATCAAGGACAATCACATCCGTTACCATTACGGCTAGGAAGAGCATCATCACCTCGCTGAAAGAGTAGTAGGCCGGTTGCATGATGCCGTGTCTTGCCACATCCATCATTCCCGCCGACAGCAGGGCTCCAGCAATGATTCCCACCGAGGCAACGATGAGAACGGTGCGAAACCGCGCCACCTTTGCCCCGATGGCCGAATTCATAAAATTGACGGCGTCGTTGCTGACCCCGACAAACAAATCAACCACTGCTAGAACTAGCAAAAAAGCTATAATAATCAGATAACAAGTAGTTTCCATTTTTCTAAATGTTTATTTTTCATCCGCAAAAATAGAGGCCTCATATTACAAAGCCGTTAAGATAAAATGAAAAGATTGTTACAGGGCAGATTTTCATAAAAATGTCATACCGTTGTAATATCGCCAATCTATTTTTGCAGCATAATTATAAGATACGATATTATGAATAAACTGATGATTTTATTAGTGTTAGCTACAACCATAAGTGGTGTTGCACAAGAAAAGAATGCTGAAATTGAGGAACCGAAAGGCAGAACAATTACGGAAGTGTTCGGAAACTTCCATACGGGCTTTGGGTCGGGAAACGGAGCGGGAGGTTTTGCGTTAGAGCGGTGCTATCTGGGTTATGAGTACCATCTCGGCAACGGTCTGGCGTTTAAAGGTGTGCTTGATGTTGGGAAATCGGCTGATGTGGACGATTACCAACGCATCGCGTTCCTGAAAAACGCAATGATCTCGTGGAAGACGGGGAACCTGACGTTGAGCGGCGGCCTTATCCCAACCACACAATTCCATTTTCAGGAGAAGTTCTGGGGATGCCGATACATTAGAAAATCTTTTCAAGATGAATACAAGTTCGGCAGCAGTGCCGATTTAGGTGTTTCCGCCGCCTACAGATTCGCTGATTGGCTCTGCGCCGACGCAATTATTGTAAATGGTGAAGGATATAAGAAGATTCAAAAGAACAATGGGTTGAACTACGGATTGGGCGTGACTCTTACTCTAGTCAAAGATTTCCATATTCGCCTTTACGGAGGATTGAACGAGAGCGGAGTAGAAGGGCGAAAGAATACCACAAATCTGGCTGCTTTTGTGGGCTACCGCCACGATAGGTTTGCTGTCGGAGCCGAATACAGTTATATGACAAACACATCGGGCGTGGCAGATGCTGACCAGAGCGGCTATTCTCTGTTCGCCATGGTAAACCTGCCCAAATGCATATCTTTGTTTGTGCGATTCGATGACTTGTATTCCCGAAACAGCAAGAATAGTGCGAAAGATGAATCAGCTGCAATCCTTGGTGCCCAATTCAAAATAGGCAAATATGTAAAGATCGCTCCCAATTTCAGAATGATATTGTTAAAGACCAATGAGACAGAAAAAATTTACACCGCATATTTGAATTGCCAAGTTGGCTTTTAGTGGGATAGGAGGATTGTTGACGGCCATAAAGGCCGCCCACAGAACGAAGCGTCAGGCTGATAGCTTGGGCACGGTGGCTTTTGTATTGCCGTAGCACGGCAACACACGGGACGTTGGGTTTAATGGGGTGAATGGGCGAAGTTGGGCTGATGGGTGATTCTAATATTAGGATGCTGATTATCAGAGACTTTCGCGTAAAATAGATAAAATGTTGATTTTATTGTAGTTAAAGTTATTCCAAAGAAGGCACATAGAACCCACATAGAAGGGAGACAGAAGGGAGGCTGTTGGAATTGAAAATTGGGGCAAATGGGCAGGATGGGGTGAATGGGCAATATTTGGCTGCGATGGTATCGCAGCATACGGGAAAAAGAAAAAATGGCGTTATTAGGGAAAGGGGCTTTGTCATGTCGCCATTCTTCGGCTACAATATGCCCCTGATAGTCGACGGCCCCTTCCATACCAAGGAAAACCCCGGCAACAGCGCCGCCTACGCCGCGTTGCTGACAGCCGGCGTCAAACTGGGCTGGGCATTCTAACCTAACAATCGGTTCGGGCTTTTTTTATCCGATTGAGTATTAATCGGATTTTATTGTGTATTTTTGCATCATCAAATGGCGGTTGGAAAGACTACCACAATAAGCGAGATTATTCACTAATATGATTTTGTATGATACGGAACGTTTTTTGTATGTTTGTGATGCTGATGGGGGCAGGGGCGCTGCTGGCATGCCGACCTGCGACGCGGGAGTACACAGTGCATGGACCTGAAGGCGGGATTGCATTCAAGGTCACCCTTCCCGAGGGGTTTGACACCGCCACGGGACACTGTCCGATGGTGATTCTGATGCACGGAATCTTCTCCAGCAAAGACTACATCCCCATGCCCCAACTGGCTAAGGGGCTTGCCAAGGCGGGCATTGCATCAATTCGTTTCGACTTCAACGGCCACGGCAAAAGCGAAGGCCGTATGCAGGACATGACCATCGAGAAGGAGTTGGCCGACGCACAGGCTATATGGAACTACGTACGCTCGCTGCCCTATGTGAACGGTATCGGGCTGTTGGGGCACTCGCAGGGAGGTGTCGTGGCTTCGATGACGGCCGGACGGCTGGCAGCAGCTGGCGGTGCTGTGCCGGACGGCATGGTGCTTATCGCTCCCGGAGCCGTAATCAAAGAGGCCTGCCAAGGGGGTAAGTTCTTTAACGCCCGCTTCGACCCCAAGATTCCTCCCGAGTATATCCGCTGTTGGGGCACGATGAAACTTGGGCGCGAGTACCTGCTCTCCACCCAGCAGCTAGACATCTACGGCACCGCGTCAGCCTACGCGGGACCGGTGTTGCTTTTGCATGGCGACAATGACCGCATAGTTCCCATGTGGTGCAGCGAGAAGTATCTGCAGACCTACGGTGACAAGGCCAGCCTCCAAGTGGTCAAAGGCGAGAACCACACTATCACCCGTCACCGCAAAGTGGTCATCGCCCACACGGTGGAGTTTTTCAAAAAGGTCTTCAACCTCTGATAATATATCCCTATTATGGATTAATCATTCGTATAATGATAATCGTACGGAATTATTGTGTTGCACTTGTAACTAGATTTTAAGACGCCATTTTTTTTGTGCGAGACACAATATTATTATTGTCGTTCCGTTAAATGTTTTTTTTATTGCCTGCCGTACTTGGAAAATAATATCACAATATCATATAACCATCATTTACAAACAATGAGTAATCTTAGATTTAAAGTGTTGCAGGAGGCCTTCGCCAAGAAGGCGGTAGCCGTCCAGCCTCCTGCCGGTATGGTTTCCGATTATTACGGCAGCCACATCTTCGGACGAAAACAAATGGCACGCTACCTCTCGGCAGAGACCTACAGGGCTTTCTGCGATGTGCTCGACAACGGGGCCCCGTTCAACCGCGAGATGGCCAACAATGTGGCTGTAGGTATGAAGAACTGGGCACTGGATATGGGCGCCACGCATTACACCCACTGGTTCCAGCCGCTCACCGAGGGCACGGCCGAGAAGCACGACGCCTTTATCGAATATGCCGGACAACCCGGGACCGACGTCATCGAAGAGTTCTCGGGCAAGCTATTGGCTCAGCAGGAAGCCGACGGCTCCAGTTTCCCCAACGGCGGCATCCGCAACACCTTCGAGGCTCGCGGCTACACCGCCTGGGACACCACGTCGCCGGCCTTTATGGTCGATGACACCCTCTGCATCCCCACGGTGTTCGTCTCCTATACCGGCGAGGCGCTCGACTACAAGACCCCGCTGCTCAAGGCATTGCACGCCGTTGACCGCGCCGCCACAGAGGTGTGCCGCCTCTTCGACCCCACGGTGCACAAGGTCTATTCTTATCTGGGCTGGGAACAGGAGTATTTCCTCGTCGACGAATCAATCTATTCGGCACGCCCCGACCTGCTGCTGACGGGCCGCACGCTGCTGGGTCACGAGTCGGCGAAGAACCAACAGCTCGAGGACCACTACTTCGGCGCTATCCCCGCCCGTGTGCAGTCGTTTATGAAAGAGCTTGAGTTCGAAGCCTACAAGTATGCCATCCCCTGCAAGACCCGACACAACGAGGTGGCGCCCAACCAGTTCGAGTTGGCACCCATCTATAATGAGACCAACCTGGCTGTCGATCAGAACCTGATTCTTATGTCGCTGATGCACAAAATTGCCAGCCGGCACGGATTCAAGGTGCTGCTGCACGAGAAGCCCTTCGCCGGCGTGAATGGCTCGGGCAAGCATTGCAACTGGTCGCTGGGCACCGACACCGGTGTCGGCCTCCTCACCCCTGGCAAAACGCCCGAGGAGAACCTCCGTTTTGTCACCTTCCTGGTCAACGTGATGATGGCCGTCAAGAAGCACAACGCCTTGCTAAAGGCCTCCATTATGACTGCCACCAACGCCCATCGTCTGGGTGCTCAGGAGGCACCCCCTTCCATCATCAGCGTCTTCCTCGGCAGCCAGCTCTCGGCGGTGCTCGACCAACTGGAGAACGCCGACAAGGAGCAGGCCATAGTCCTCGACGAAAAGCGCCGTATGCAGCTCGGCGTGGCGCATATCCCCGAGGTGTTGGTCGACAATACCGACCGCAACCGCACCTCTCCCTTCGCTTTCACTGGCAACCGCTTCGAGTTCCGCGCCGTGGGTTCCTCGGCCAACTGCGGCTGTGCTATGATAGCCCTCAACACCTCCGTTGCCTCGCAGCTGAAGGAGTTCCGCCACGAGGTGGACGCCCGTATGGCGGCAGGCGAGCAGAAGGAGCACGCCATCTTCGAACTGCTGCGCGAGTATATCCGCGAGTCGAAGGCCATCCGTTTCGATGGCAACGGCTACAGCGACGAATGGAGGCAGGAAGCGCAACGTCGCGGTCTGGACTGCGAGAGCAGCGTGCCTCTCATCTATGATGCCTACACTTCGCCCTCGTCGGTGCAGATGTTCGAGGAGACGGGCGTGATGAACCGCACAGAGCTGGCCGCCCGCAACGAGGTGAAATGGGACACCTACATCAAGAAGGTGCAGATAGAGGCCCGTGTGCTGGGCGACATTGTCCTTAACCACATCATCCCCGTGGCCACACGCTACCAGTCGGCACTGCTCGACAACGTCTATAAGATGCACCAGGTCTATGATGCAGACAAGGCCCGTTCCCTCTCGGCTCACGACGACTCGCTCATCGAGGAACTGTCGGCACATATCTCTTCCATCAAGCAGAATGTGGACAATATGGTGGAGGCTCGCAAGAAAGCCAATCACATCGCCAGCGAGCGTCAACGCGCCATCGCCTACCACGACAGCGTGCTGCCTTACTTCGACCCCATTCGCTACCATGTCGACAAGTTGGAACTCATCGTTGACGACGAGCTCTGGCCTCTGCCCAAATACCGCGAGATACTCTTCTCGCACTAAAAATAGTTCGGTTTTAATTCATCATATATTTTTATCATAATTATGGACACAAAGTACATCTTCGTCACAGGCGGAGTGGTCTCTTCGTTGGGTAAGGGCATCATCTCCGCAAGCATCGGCCGCTTGCTGCAGGCTCGCGGCTATAAGGTCACTATTCAGAAATTCGACCCCTACATCAACATCGACCCCGGTACCCTGAACCCCTACGAGCACGGCGAGTGCTACGTCACGGATGACGGTTTTGAGACCGACCTCGACCTAGGTCACTACGAGCGCTTCACAGGTATCCACACCACACGCAACAACAGCATCACCACCGGCCGCATCTACAAGACGGTCATCGACCGCGAGCGTCGCGGTGACTATCTGGGCAAGACCATTCAGGTGGTGCCGCATATCACCGACGAGATTAAGCGTCGTATGCTGCGCGAGGACGAGAAGGACGAGCAGCTCGACTTCGTCATCACCGAGGTGGGCGGCACCATCGGCGACATTGAGAGCGCTCCCTTTATGGAGGCCATCCGCCAGCTGCGCTGGCAGCTGGGTCGCAACGCCGTATGCGTACACCTTACCTATGTGCCTTATTTGAAGGCTGCCGACGAACTGAAGACCAAGCCCACCCAGCACAGCGTCAAGGAGCTGCAGGGTATGGGCATCCAACCCGACATCCTGGTGCTCCGCACCGAACGCCATCTGGACGACCACCTGCGCTTGAAGGTTGCCTCCTTCTGCAACGTCGACCTCGAATGTGTGGTGCAGAGCGAGGATATGCCCAGCATCTACGAGGTGCCCGTGAATATGCAGCGCCAAGGTCTCGATGCCGCTATCCTGCGCAAAATAGGCATCCCCGTAGGCGAGACCCCCGAGATGAAATCCTGGCACGAGTTCCTCGACAAGCAACACAATGCAAAACGCGAGTTAAACATCGGCTTGGTGGGCAAATATGACCTACAGGACGCCTACAAAAGCATCCGCGAAAGCCTGAACCTCGCAGGTGTCTATAACGACGTGAAGACCAAAATCTACTTCGTCAACAGCGAGGAGATCACATCCCAGAACATATCCGAAAAACTTGGTGGTCTGGCGGGTGTCGTCATCTGCCCAGGCTTCGGCACACGTGGTATTGAGGGCAAGATTATCGCCGCCGAATACACTCGCACCCACGACATTCCCACCTTCGGCATCTGTCTGGGTATGCAGATGATGGTCATCGAGTTCGGCCGCAACGTGCTGGGCTATAAGGACGCCAACAGCCGTGAAATGGACGAGAAGACTCCCCACAATGTCATCGACATTATGGAGGAGCAGAAGAGCATCACCCAGATGGGCGGCACTATGCGCTTGGGCGCCTACGACTGCGAGCTGAAGGAGGGCAGCCGTGTCTATGAGGCCTACGGCAAGGAGAAGCTCATCAAGGAGCGCCACCGTCACCGCTATGAGTTCAACAACGTCTATAAGGACCAATACGAATCGAACGGTATGAGATGCGTGGGCATCAACCCCGCCGCCAACCTGGTGGAGATTGTCGAGATACCCGAGAAACGCTGGTATATAGGCACTCAGTTCCACCCCGAATACAGCTCGTCGGTGCTGAATCCGCACCCCCTGTTTATGTCGTTCGTCAAAGCCTGCCTCTGATATGGAACAGCTGAAACACGAATGCGGTGTGGCGATGATTCGCCTGCTGAAGCCGCTGGATTATTACGCCCACAAGTATGGCTCGTGGGCCTACGGATTCAACAAGCTCTACCTGATGATGGAGAAACAGCACAACCGCGGTCAGGAGGGCGCCGGCATTGCCTCGGTGAGTCTGACTGGCGAACCTGGCACGGAGTATATGTTCCGCGAGAAGGCAGAGGGAAAGGATGCCATCACCGAGATATTCTCGAGGGTGACGAAAGAGATGGCGGGCGAACTCCTGATGGGCCACCTGCGCTATTCCACCACCGGCAAAAGCGGCCTGCAATACGTGCACCCATTCCTGCGGCGCAACAACTGGAGGGCCAAGAACCTGTGCCTCTGCGGCAACTTCAATATGACCAACATCGACGAGGTCTTCCAACTCCTCACCGCTCAGGGCCAGTCGCCGCGTATCTATGGCGACTCATACCTCACCCTCGAACTTATGGGTCACCGCCTCGACCGCGAGGTCGAGCGGCTCTTCGTGGAAGCCAAGAAGATGGGGCTCGAGGGGATCGACATCACACGCCATATCGACGACCACGTGGAGATGGCCAACGTCCTTCGCACCACGATGAGCCACTACGACGGCGGCTATGTGATGTGCGGCCTCACAGGCAGCGGCGAGATGTTCTCCGTGCGCGACCCCTGGGGCATCCGGCCGGCCTTCTATTGCCGTAACGACGAGCTGGTAGCCGTGGCCAGCGAACGTCCCGTGCTCCAGACCACCTTCAACCTCCAGTGCGAGGACATCCACGAGTTGAAGCCCGGCGAGGCGCTCATCGTGCGCCGCAACGGCGAGAGCCGTCTGGAGCAGATACTGCCCGCCAAGAAGCTCAGCGCTTGCTCCTTCGAACGCATCTATTTCAGTCGCGGCTCCGACCGCGACATATACCAGGAGCGCAAACGGTTGGGCGAACAGCTGACGCCGGCCATCCTCAAATCTGTCGACGGCGACCTAAAGAACACCGTCTTCTCCTACATCCCCAACACCGCCGAGGTGGCCTACTACGGCTTGACTGACGGCTTCCGCAAACTGCACGATGAGATACGCACCGAGAAGGTGGTTTGGAAAGACATCAAGATGCGCACCTTCATCGCCGACAACTCCGAACGCAACGACCTGGCCGCGCACGTCTACGACATCAGCTACGGTTCGCTGAGGCCCTACGAGGACAATCTCGTCATCATCGACGACAGCATCGTTCGCGGTACCACGCTCCGCGAGAGTATCTTCAAAATCCTCGACCGCCTCCACCCCAAGAAAATCGTGATGGTGAGCAGCTCGCCCCAGATACGCTACCCCGACTACTATGGCATCGATATGCCCCGTCTCGAGGAGTTCTGCGCTTTCCGCGCCACAATGGCATTGATTAAGGAACGTGGGATGCAGCAGCTGGCCGCTGACACATATCAGGCTTGCCTCGACGAGTTGCAGAACCCAAGAGAGGAGATGCAAAACCACGTGCGCTCTCTCTACGAACCTTTCACCGTCGAGGAAATCAACTGGAAAATCGTGGAGATGCTCCGACCCGAGGGTATGCAGGCACCCGTTGAACTCGTCTTCCAAAGTATCGAGGGACTGCACAAGGCTTGCCCCAACCATCCTGGAGACTGGTACTTCACCGGTCATTACCCCACCCCGGGCGGCACACGCCTCGTCAACCAAGCATTTGTAAACTATATCGACAAACAAGGTCTCCTCGCCTAACCACTCGTTAAGGCTGACATCCACTCTACAACAAATCCAACGGCCGCCATCCACAAGGATGGCAGCCGATGCTGTTTTAGCGTGTCGCTGATTTTTAGTAGTTCTGCTTATTGATTTCGAAGTAGGCTTGCGGATGGTTGCAGACGGGGCAGACCTCGGGGGCTTGGGTGCCGACGACGATGTGGCCGCAGTTGCGGCATTCCCACACTTTCACTTCGCTCTTGGCAAAGACTTCTTTGGTCTCAACGTTGTGGAGTAGGGCACGGTAACGCTCCTCGTGGTGCTTCTCGATGGCGGCTACGCCCCGGAACTTGGCGGCCAACTCGGGGAAGCCCTCGGCCTCGGCGGTACGGGCAAAGCCTTCGTACATGTCCGTCCACTCGTAGTTCTCGCCTGCGGCGGCAGCGGCCAGATTCTCGGCGGTGCTGCCGCTGCCGTTCAGCTCCTTGACCCCCGATGTGGCGTGCTCCTTCTCGTTCTCGGCGGTCTGCAGGAAGAGGGCGGCAATCTGCTCAAAGCCCTCCTTCTTGGCCTTAG
>JAEEGG010028054.1_pt1 | contig 10622 bp, 7 predicted proteins | sample 9134161 | NCBI WGS metagenome assembly JAEEGG01 (sample SAMN16246543, study PRJNA631951) | gut metagenome | biome: gut microbiome; feature: rumen; material: CR-attached | host: Bos | place: Iran: Karaj | collected 2018-10 | reverse complement strand
AACGAAAGACCTGCCCGAGCTGCATGCGGAGCTGACCGCGATAGCGGAAGACCCCGCGGAAATAAACGAACGCTTCTGCCGTTCGCTCACCTTCGGGACCGGTGGTCTGCGCGGCGTCATCGGAGCCGGCACAAACCGCATGAACGTCTTTACCGTGGCTCAGGCGACCCAGGGGCTTGCGGGATACCTGAAAAAACAGACGCAGCCGGGCAAAAAAGCCGTGATAGCCTACGACAGCAGGATAAACAGCCGCCTGTTCGCCGAGACCGCTGCGGAGGTGCTGGCGGCGAACGGGATAGAAGCGTATCTCTTTCCCCGCCTCGCGCCGACGCCGCTGCTGAGCTTTGCCGTACGCGAGCTTGACTGCGGCGCGGGCATATGCATAACGGCGAGTCACAATCCGGCGAAATACAACGGCTATAAGGTATACGGCCCGGACGGGTGTCAGATCACCGTCGACGCGGCGGCCGCCATACAGGGCGAGATCCGCTCCGTGGACGTGCTGACCGGCGCGGCGAGGATGAAAGCGGAGGCGGCGGAGGCGGCCGGACTGCTGCATACGGTGGGAGAAGAGGTGTTCGACAGATATATAGCTCGGGTCCTGGCGCAAAGAATGCCGGAGAACGGCGGGAGAACGCCGCTGCGCGTGGTTTACACGCCGCTCAACGGCGCCGGACGCGAGTGCGTGCTGCGCATACTCGAGGGCATAGGCGTGGACGACGTGACGGTGGTCCCGTCGCAGGAAATGCCGGACGGAACTTTCCCGACCTGTCCTTATCCCAACCCCGAGGAGAGGGAGGCTCTTGCCGAGGGACTTAAGCTGTGCGGGCAGCTCAGGCCGGACCTCCTGCTTGCCACGGATCCCGACTGCGACCGCGTGGGCGCCGCGGCGGCGGAGGACAGCGGAGGCTACCGCCTGATCTCGGGAAACGAGATGGGCGTGCTGCTGCTGGATTATATCTGCCGGATGAGGACGGAAGCGGGGACGATGCCCCGGCGTCCCACGGCGATGACGACGATAGTATCGACGGATATGGCCGACGCGGTAGCCGGCAAATACGGCGTGGAGCTGCGCAGAACGCTGACGGGCTTCAAATTCATCGGAGAACAGATCGGCTTTCTGGAGCGCAGCGGGGAAAAGGAGCGGTTCATATTCGGCTTTGAGGAGAGCTACGGCTACCTTTCCGGCACCCACGCCAGGGACAAGGACGCGGTCAACGCCTCCATGCTGATATGCCAGGCGGCGCGGTATTACAAGGCGAAGGGAATGACGCTGGGCCGGGCGGTGGACGCGCTGTATGACGAATACGGGTACTACCGCAGCAAGCTGCTGAGCTTTTCCTTCGAGGGTCCGGACGGCATGGAGCGGATGAAGGAGATCATGCGAGACCTGAGGAACGTCCCGCCATCCGATATCGCGGGCCTGCCCGTTTCTTGCGTGAAGGACTATATGCTGCCTCAGGGAGAGCTGCCGAGATCGGACGTTCTGGAATTCGGGCTCGGAGAAAGCGGGAAGACCGTGATACGTCCGTCGGGGACGGAGCCGAAGCTGAAGCTTTACCTGTTTGCGCATATGCCGACGGCGGATGAAGCGGACGGGGAGCTTGCCCGCATCGAACGCGCCTGCGCCGGACTCATCGAAAAGCGCTGATCCGACGGGAGAACTTGCGGGATGAAAGAACTGTTTCAGAAAAAATCGGGATGGCTGCCGCTGCTGACTTCGGTACTGTTGGCGTCGTCCGCCTTTTTCCTTTTTGGACCGCTGCGGATGTATATTTTGAATATCACCCGGATGTGGTTCCCCATGCGCGATATTCTGATGCCGACAGCCGCGATGTTTCTTATCACGGCTGCGTTGTTGTTCGCTGCGGGTATGCTCCTGTTCAGGGTGCGAAGGCCGTTCCGAATCTATATCTGCCTTCTTTTTGCCGCGGGAGTCATGCTGTTCGTGCAGGGCTGGCTTATCCCGGACAAATACGGCGTTTTGACTGAGAGCGTGTTTAGAAGCAGGCAGAATGTCGGAAGATTGATCACGGATACTGATTTGTGGCTATGTGCAGCAGCCGTTTCGCTTGTTCTCGCAAAGACGCTCAAAAAGCGTTTCGATACGCTCGTGGCAATCGTGTCGGTATGCGTGATACTTGCGCAGCTGATACTGTTCGCGGCGCTGTGTGTCAAAACCGACTTTGACGGTATAAACGGAAAAACTTCATACCTTTCGTCGAAAAATCTTTTTTCACTGTCCGGTGAGAAGAACGTGGTAGTTATCGTGACGGACGGCTTCGATCAGACTGAATTGCGGAATATCACGGACGAAACTCCCGGGCGTATGGAGATCTTTGACGGATTTACCGTTTTCGAGAACATGACGGGAGAGTACCCGGACGCAAAGGGAGCCGTGCCGTTCATACTGACCGGCAGTTATTACGAAAACACACTGCCGTACTCCGAATATATCGCCGCCGCTTGGGAAGAAGCGGCGGCACGGTACGACGTTCTGAAAAGCGACGGGTATCGTATCGGTATATACACCCAGGAGGCGGAAGCAGTATCGGATGGCGCCGGAGCCATGATCGACAATTTCGTATCCGCGAAGGTCGTTACATCGTCCGCCGCCGAGCTTGAAAAAGCCCTCGTGAGGCTTACGGCGATGCGGTTTTTTCCGGGCGCGCTCAAGCGGTGCGTCTGGGGCGGCGGAGAAGTGCTCGACGGCGCAAAGACAGCGGAAGAAACCGAATATCCGCGCTATCGGTCCGGGACGCGGGATTTCCTGGACGGTCTCGTTTCCGAGGGCCTCACCGCTGATGAAAAGCAGCCGGTTTTTCTTTTCATCCATCTTGACGGCTCCTCTTGCCGTACCGATGCGGAGGAGACGGGAGAGAACGAGCCCGGCGTCGCGGAGACACGGGCAAACGGGTATCTGAATGTCCTGGAGGAATTCGTCGCCCGTTTGAAGGAACTCGGAATATACGACAGCACCATGATGATCGTCACCGGTGGTCACGGGTCTGAGGAAGCGGAGTCAAATCCCGTTTTGCTGGCGAAAGACTTCGGGAAAAGCGGTCCGCCTGAGATCAGTCATGCGCCGGTGTCCGGCAAAAACATCTTTGCCGCGGTGATGGAGCTTGAAGAGTATGAGGAACAGTACGGGAAGAGCTTGTTCGGAGTCGTCGAAGGCGACGGCGCGGAAAGACGGTATTTTTTGTACGCGCTCAACGCCGATGAAACGCTCCCGGAGGACCGTTTTCCGGATATGACGGAATATATGATACTCCCGGACGGCAGCGGAGCGGAGTATTATCGCCCCACGGGAAGGATATTTGCCGGCGGCGGCGTACTTGAACAGGCGCCCTATGCCGCAAAGATCGGCACGCCCGTCACGTTCGGAACCGGCGAGGCGATAGCCCACTTTGCGGGCGGGATATCCGCCGTATCCGAAAAATATGCGGATGAAAACGGGAACGTGAGATACTGCAATCGGGCGCTGGGAAACGGCGGAAAAGCCCGCTTTGATTTCGGAGATGGCGTGAGGGATCTTTTTTGCCGGATCGAGATTTGCGGCAGTATACCGGGCGGCAGACAGCGCGTAGTCGTCAGCGCGAAAGGAACGGTGCTGTTTGACGCCGAGGTCTCGGCCGACAGACCGTATATTGATTTCCTTATCCCTGAGCAATGCTTTGACGGCAGCCTGCTCACGCTTGAATTTGAGTACCCCGAGGCCCGGTATTCATCTTCTCATGGAAGAGCCGTTTCCGTCGCATTTGCTGAGATAATGTTTACGGAAACGGAGAAGACTGACCGGATCGATCTTACGAGATACGGCGATGCGGAGAGAAATCTGCGCTCGGGCTGGTACGGGCAGGAGGACGCGTGGCGCTGGTCCGGGGAAAAGGCGGAGATGCAGGTCCTGCTTTTCACCGATGAGGACAGCCGGATGAGCGTGCGCTATTGGACGCATCCCGGCGCCGGGGACACGAAGGTATATTACAACGGGCGGCCCGTCGGCGTGCTCCCGCATCATGAGGAAGGGGACGGCAGCCCCGTTTCGCTGACGCTTCCGGCCGCGTACCGCAATGAGAGCGGCGCGCAGACGATAAGCTTTGAAACTGCCGGAGCGATCTCTTCAAAGGAATACTACGGCGGAGGCGAGACGGACGACCGGGTGCTCGGCATTGCGGTATCCGAGATCGGATTTGCGCGGCAGGACTGAGAAAAAAAGAACGGTTCCGATAATAAATCCCGCGGTCGGGTCGATACCCGGCTGCGGGATGTTTTTCGGAACCGCCCGGCTGTGCGGAGCTGCTATTCCTTGCATTTTTCCTCTATGCCGTCCAGAAAGCCTCTGATATACGGCTTCATCAGCGCTTCCGCGCTCAGTCCGTATTTGTCGGAGATCATCCGGATAAGGTCCAGGGGAAGCTCAACGTAATTCGCGTCGGCGTGCTTTCCCATGTATCTGCCCAGGCCGAACAGTTCGATGTTGATCTCCACCTTATCCGCATCCTCGGGCCAGAGTCCGGCCTCCGCTTTTTTCAGACGGAGCGCGGTCAGACCGTTATAGAGCCGGCGTGTCAGCAGAGAGACGGACAAAGCAAGCAGCGTTACGATAACTGCCGAGACCGCCGCGGGGAGATATTCCGTCATGTGATACATGTCCTCCCAGCCGCCGTTCGCCTCTCCGACGACGACTGCCTCATAGAAGTATATGACTTCATAAAGCAAGGCGGGGACAGAGGCGAAGAAGGCGTCCCTGAGAGTATATCGAAAGCCCGACTCCACCAGAAAAAAAGAAACGATGACCATGATCGGGCAGATAATGTGCAGATAAAGATTGTACCCTCCGAAGGCGGCATGCGGATCTATCCAGCTCGTTATCCCGACGGAAAACACCATGGTGAGCGTAGTGCAGACCATGCCGCAGTAATGGAGCATGGCGACCCATTTCGGCTGAGAAAAGTGCTTTTTTCGTATTCCTTCCACAGCGAAAGGAATGATCAGGCACGCGCTCAGAGCCGTCAGGAAGTTGGAATTGATCGTAAACCAGTGGAAAAGCTCCGATACATCGCGTCCGATCCCGGCATAGTAGATCATGCCCCCGGCGATGGCATACAGCGAAAAGGATACCGTGACTATACCGGCGAGCAGAGCCAGACGGCTGCGCCATCTGCTCAGCGCGATAATATACCCCCGGCCGGGCGAGGGCTTCAGACCGATGGTTTTAAATCGCATTTTTCCGATCTCCGTTCGGCTCAGGAGTGTAGTATTGACGGGAGGATTTAAAAGCCGGATATCACGGGAAGCGCTCCGGCAGTCCGGCAAGCTCCGACACGTATACGGCGATATCCTTCGCGATATCGGGCCTGCGGAAGGAACGCTGTGCGGAGCGGATCTGCCCGAGGCGTCCGCCGCCGTCGGTAAGCGAGCGGATTATAGTATGTATATCGGAGGGCGACTCGCTGACGACGCCGAGACCGTGATCCCGTATCAGCCGCGGATTGTCCTTTTCCTGCTGCGGCATCGGCCCGATTATGACCAGCGGGATATTCAGCGTCACGGCCTCGAACAGAGTGTTGGGACTGCCCCGGGTAATGAGCAGGTCGCTGCGGAGCATTTCCCTCTCTATGTCCGGCACGAAGCCGAGCACGGTCAGACGCCCGCCGTATTTCGGATACAGCTTTTCCGAAATGCGTTTTTGCAGCTTCGCGTTGCGCCCGCAGATGATCGTAAGCTCAGAGTCCGTTTTTCCGAGGATGTTTTCAGCGTATTTTCTGAGGCTGCAGCAGCCCTCGCCGCCGCTCATCAGCAGGCAGCGCAGAGGCCGGGCGGCGTCATATTCGTCCGCGCGGAGCTCGGCCGCCGCGCGGGAAAAGCGTTCGCGCACGGGAAAGCCGATGAGCTTCAGCTTTTCCGGAGGCATCTTCTGAAGCAGGCAGGAATCGTATGCCTCGCGCGTGGCGCATATCGTCATCCGGGCTTTGGGATTGCACCAGGTGCTGTGGATATCCACGGGATCCGCCTGCAGTACCACGACAGGTATGCTCAGCCCGTGAGCTTCGAGCATCCGGGTCAGAACGGTGTTGAAGAGCGAGTGAACGGTGACGATGAGATCGGGCCGGTAGGCGCGGACGCAGTCCATGAACCGGCGGCTGCACATACGCGCCGACAGCGCGAACCGCGGCGGATGCGCCATGGTATACCTCCACGCGGCATTGAACACGCACATGGCGTGCCGCGTAAGAAAGCCGTATATCCCGGCGGCGCGCACGCCCGTTCTGCCCATCAGTTCAAAACCGTCTATGACCTGCGCCTCCACATCCGGCATAAGGGAAAACTGCTCCGTCAGAGAGTCCGATATGGATTTATGTCCGGCTCCGGTATATGCGGAGGTGATAAGCAATATTCTTTTCATCCGTGAAACATACTCCGAGAATTTTTGCCCCGCAAAAAAAAAACGCGGATACGATCCCGGCCGGGGCGCCGCGGATACGACTGTGTTCGACTGTAATCTACCACATGTCGGCGCTTCTTTCAAGACCCGCGCGGGACGGCGCGGAAGTCGGCATGACCGCGGCTCACCAGTTTTCCGACAGAGACTGTTTCTTGCAGCGCTTCCGCGCCGTAAGCACGCCGAAGCCGTTGTTCACCGCCCCGCCGTCGCAGAGGATATCGGAGCCGATCAGGTATGCCGCCCTGACGTCGGTCAGGGCGGTCATAACGTAGGCGAGCTCCTCGGGCTCGGCGCCGCGTCCGGGGCCGGTATAGCTGAGCATGTTTTCGCTCTCTTTGCTCTTTTCCCGCTCGGTCATGGGCGTTTTGACAAAGCCGGGGCTTATCGAGAACACTCTTATCCCCTTCAGCGCCATATACTTGAACGCGCAGTGTTCGGAATACCAGCGCGCGAAATTTTTGGAAAGCATGTAGGCGAGCTGAGAATTTATATACCCGCTCCCCGTCAGCCTTGCCCTTCGCGACATTTTCGCGGCGAAGGCCTCCTCGTCCGTGAGCGCGAGGCGGTATACGGCCCTGCGGGGGAGCAGGAGCTTCGGCAGCATGTATCCGGAATCGGAGGACGTATCGACTATGCAGCCTCCCCGCATAACCTTGTAAAATTCCTGATTGACGTGGACCGTGCCGAGGGCGTTGATGCGGATGATCGTATCGCAGTCCGCCATAGAGCCGGAGACGCCGGCGCAGTGGACGACTCTGTCTACGTCTCCGAGAGAGGAGGCGTACCGGGCGAGCTCGCGTACGGCTTCCCGCCGCGATACGTCGCAGACGGCGGTAAGGACGCCGCGGCCCTCCGCATTGAGCTCCCGGGCGGTGCGCTCGAGCTTTTCCGGGCTTCTGCCGGCAATGACGACGGTCTCGTCCTTCGGCAGCATGGCCGCCACGGCCCTGCCTATGCCCGAGCCGCCTCCGGTGACAACGTTTACCTTCAATTTACCTACCGTCCTTCAAGTCGGGATCAAGCAGGGGGACGGCCCTTATTGACCCTCGGCGCGGGTCAATGAGGAACGTCCCCCGTTTGCCTGCGTTTGTCTGTCCGCCTCAGGCGTTTGCCAGGGAGCAGAGCTCCTTGAGCATCCTGGGAAGCTCGGAGTCCATGTTCTCGTCGCTGAACTGGCAGGTGCCCACCGCCTTGTGACCGCCGCCGTTGTATTTGAGCATGAGCTTGCCCACGTCCACGTCGGAGGTGCGGTTGAGTATACTGTAACCGACGGCGGCGGAGCAGCCCTTGCCGCCCTTGCCGCTGACGATCCACGCGGAAATGTTCTGCTCGGGGTACATGCTGTATATCATGAAGCGGTTGCCTGTATAAATGGGATCCACGCTGCGGAGGTCCGAAATGATCACGTTGCCCTCGGTTTTCGTATGGGCGAGGACCATTTCCTTGAATTTGTCGGTCTGCTCATTGTAGACCTCTATGCGCTCGATGATGTCGGGCATGGCGAGGATCTCGTCGGTGGTCATGGTGCGGCATGCCACGAGCAGCTTTTCCATGAGCTGATAGTTGGAAATGGTGAAGTTGCGCCAGCGGCCCAGGCCGGTGCGGGGATCCATGAGGAAGCCGATGAGTATCCAGCCCCGGGGATTTTGAACGTCGTCAATGGTGAGGTTGCCGGAGTCCACCTTGTCGACGGCGACCATGAGATCGTCGAACTGCGGGAAGCGCTGCTTTCCGCCGTAATAGTCGTATATTATGCGCGCGCAGGAGGGAGCGACGCGGCTCTCGCCCTTGTATTTGCCCTGCAGGTCCAGCCGTTCGTGCTCGCTGGAGTGATGGTCGAACCACAGTCCGCAGCCCGGTACAAAGGGGACGTTTGCCAGGCAGTCGTCTTCGGTGACCTCCACGAGCCCGTCCTGAAGATCCTTGGGATGCGCAAACTTCCAACTGTCTATAATGCCCGCCTCGAGCAGCAGAGCGCCGCAGGCAAGGCCGTCAAAGTCGGAGCGTGTAATCAGTCTCATAGTATACCCTTTCCTTTCGTACGGAAAATTCCGATCATCATACGGCTATTCTACTATCATCCGAAAAAAAAGTAAATCGCTTTTCAAACATGAACTGTAAAAACGGCACACAATGTGTTATTGTTTTATTGAAACGATATTAAAAAAGGACGACGTAACGTGAAAATATATCTTCTTGAGCCCGGACTGAGGAACTACGGAGACGCGCTTGCCTCAATAGGAGCGGAGGCGGTCTATGACCGTCCGGAAGAGTGCGCGGCGCTGCTGCTGCAGGGCGGCGGGGACGTATGTCCTCAGCTTTACGGCAGGGAAAACCTCGGCTCGGTCTTTACCGATCCCGGGCGCGACAGGCGCGAGAGCGAGGCAATAGAGGAATTTTTGAATACGGGCCGGCCAATACTGGGCATATGCCGCGGCCTGCAGCTGCTGAACGTGTTTTTCGGAGGCACGCTTTATCAGGATATCCCGGGTCACGGACGGGTGAACGGCGAGGACAGCCTGCATTCCACGCGCACGGACGATCCTTTTCTCATTTCGACATATTCCGAACGCTTCATTGTCAACAGCGCCCATCATCAGGCGGTCGAAGAGCTCGGGGAGGGACTGAGAGCCGTACAGTGGGCCGACGACGGAACGGTGGAGGCGATACGCCACGATACCCTTCCCGTGTTCGCCGTGCAGTGGCACCCGGAGAGGATGCGAGCGCCCGAGGACGGAAGGAAGCTTCTGAAAAGCTGGATAGAGGCAGTGAAAGAAAAACGATAGCGCGTCATTGAAAAAAAGCATACGGTAATGTATAATATCCGCAAGTGGTATTCGTCAGACCCGCCAGCGCCCGAAGCGGCGGGAAAGCAAAAGGGGATAAAGGCCCCGCACTGAACGAAATAAAAGGAGACGGAAATGAAAATGAAAAAGCTGAGCATACTGCTTCTGGTCTGCGTTCTGGCGCTGTCGCTGTTTCCCGCGGCGGCCTCCGCGGAGGATCGGAACGTCGAGCTGGCGGTGACGGTCAGGGATTTCCGGGCGGACGGACTGCTGTTCGAAGGAACGATGACAGGCGCGGAGGGCCTTGTTCAAAATACGCTCGGGCCGGACAAAAAGCCCGTGTACAACGTTGATCTGTGGCGGGAGCTGTACGGAGACGAGGTCTCGCAAAGCAGCCTCGACGCATTTTTCAACGACGTTCCCGGCACCAACATGACCGCGGCGAAAACGCTGACGCTTCGCCCATGTTCGGACGAAGAATATAAAGGATATTGGGAGATAGATTCGAGTATCGACGAAAACGGAGAGGAGTCGGACGGCTATTTTCCCATTGACGAAGAGCTTTTCGGCAATTTGTACACGGTAGACGGCGAAACGTATGACGACGGCCACAATTACCATTTTTCCGCGGAGATACACACCAAATTCAAATACGTTAAGGGCGGCTGCTTCTGGTTCAGCGGCGACGACGACGTATGGGTGTTTTTCAACGGCCGGCTCGTCATCGACCTCGGCGGCGTTCACGGAGAGATGGAGCAGCTGACGGAACTGGACGAGATCGCTTCGGAGCTGGGGATCGCGGTAGGAGACGTCGTCGACTTTGATATGTTTTATATGGAGCGCCACACGACGGGCTCCAATATGAGGATACGCACCAACTTTGACTTTTTGAATCTGCAGGCGTCGGCGTGGGCGCAGGCGGAGCTTGCCGAGGCCGACGCGCTGGGCGTGATACCCGAGTGCCTGCAGGGCGCGGACCTCACCCAGCCCATCACCCGCGCGGAGTTCGCGGCGGTGAGCGTGAAGGTATACGAGGCGCTTTCCGGCGCGAAGGCGGAGCCCATAGCGGTAAATCCCTTCACGGACACGAGCGACGAAGAAGTGTTGAAGGCCTTCAACGTGGGCGTCACCAACGGCATGAGCGACACGACCTTTGAGCCGGATACCCTTCTCAACCGCCAGACGGCGGCCACGATGCTGACGAGGGTATACAAAAAGACCGCTCTCGACGGCTGGACGCTGGAGACCGACGGCAGCTACAACGAGCAGTTCAAGGGCATGTTCACGCAGCCGGAGCCCTTTGCCGACGACGCGGACATATCCGGATGGGCGAAGGACAGCGTATACTTCATGGCGGCCAACGGGATAATCAACGGCGTGGGCGGCAA
>JAEEGG010028053.1_pt1 | contig 10623 bp, 7 predicted proteins | sample 9134161 | NCBI WGS metagenome assembly JAEEGG01 (sample SAMN16246543, study PRJNA631951) | gut metagenome | biome: gut microbiome; feature: rumen; material: CR-attached | host: Bos | place: Iran: Karaj | collected 2018-10 | reverse complement strand
TGGATATACCGTATGCCGCACGATATACCTCGCCCGCGAAGTCGAGGAACGAGACTTCGCAGACCTTTTCCGCCGGCTTGCGCACGCCGGGTTCGCGCCGCTTCAGCGTCCAGTCGAGACCCTGCATCTCGTCGCCCGCCGTCGCCGAAGGCCATTCGCCATTGCGCATGCGCTCGATCTTCTCCGCGACGTACGCCGCCGTCGAGAAGTTCTTCGGCGAGAGGAAGTATCCCTGCTCGTCCGGATACGTGTACAAATCACCAAGTCCGGCAAGCATCACAGTCTTGCCCGAGCCTTCCACGCCAACTATTGCAACCTTCTTCATCTATGCGCATTTCCGGTTTTCTTGGATGACGAATTGCCTTTCTGCACAACAGGAGTTGGCTGCTTCGCAGCGGACGCCTGCGGCTTCGTATTAGACGCGGACGGTGTTGGCTTCGGCTTTCCAACAGGCGCAGCCTGAACCGGCTTTTGCACAGGCGGCTTCACAGCCGGCGCGGATTTCTGCACTGGCTTCACGGGCGCATTTGTTCCATTGTTTTTTGCAGATGGCGGAACATTTTCCACCGACTTTATCGCGTTAGTTGCAGCCAAAGCACTGGACTTTGCTGCTATGGACTTCTTGTTTGTGTCGGCAATAGGCTTGCTTGTAGCGGTAGTCACCTTGTCTGTCGCCGTTGTTATGGCGTTCGTAGGAACAGCCGCCTTGATTGCTACATTCGTCTTGGATGTCTCAGCGGCCACTGAAACTGCAGTGTTTGACGGTATAGTGGCGATTACGACGGACACGTTGTTTGTTGAATCTGGCTTATCGCCGGAAGTTGCCTGTCCATTCTTCTTTCGTGCGATTATCCCCAGCGTGATGGCTGTGATGGCGCCGATGAGCGCAAACATCGCCAACGAAGCACCTAACCAAAGTACCCAATTCGGCTGCGGGCGCGCGGGACGCGCGCCCCTACCATCGGTGGCGGAAGTTGGCGGATCTGGCACGCTACATTGCGGCGCGCTCGGCGAGCGCGCCCTACCATCGGTGGCGGAAGTTGGCGAATCTTGCGCGCTGCATTGCGGCGCGCTCGGTGAGCGCGCCCTACCATCGACGGCAGTGTCTTCGGCTGGAGTCTGCTGGAGTTCTATCGTATTCTGCTCGACGGCGTAGCTGGGATTCTCGGCGGGACCGGTGATACGCACGTCCAAAGTCATTGTGTCAAGATTCTTCAGCCAATCCGGAACAGATGCGGGATCGGCCTCCGGCACTTCGAGCGCAACAGGGAACGGCTTCATCGGCCCTGCAAACTCGGGAAGCGCAAAGAGCGTTGCGGGATCGATCTTCGCGGCGTCGGCGAACGGAACCGCGCCAAGAACGCAATAGAGCGCATCGCGTCCGCAGAAGTCGATCTTCTTCGCCACATGGTAGCGGTAGAACACCACGCGGCCGGCCACCTTCAACACGCCGCCGAACGGGAAGTCGGCCGCATCCGCCGATGGGAATCTGCCAATCGCCTTCTTGAACTTCCCAAGATCCTCAGCCGTCAAAGCCGTGCCAGGCTGCCAGGAGTACCCTTCCTGTGCAGTGTAAACCGCGAGATCCATCTTCATGGCATGCCTCCTCGATCAGCAAATGCTTTCCCTAAGAGCCTGCAAAACGGCATCGTCGCCGTTCGGCAGGCTGCTGCGCAGCTCAACAAGACGATCGGTCGCGAGGAATATATCCTCCGCCTTCATGTGCGCCGCAATTGCATGCTCCTTCATCCCTTCGAAGAACTGGACGAGCGCGGCAGGATCGACGCGCGGAAGGTCAGCCGTCAAGTCGCGCAGCGCGGCCTGCCGGTCGCGCAGCCACCCGGCCTGCACGGAATTTGCCTTCTCGCATTTTGCGGCGCTCTGGGCAAGCATCTGGCGATAGACCATGAAAGAACGTTCAAGCTGCTTCAGGTCATTCGGCGCCGGCGGCGCGCTCGGCGAACGCGCCCTGCCATCCGAGGAAGGACTGGTCGAAGCGGCGCTTGATGTTGCCGCACTGCCGCCGTAAGACGGCCTAGGATCGATCAGCTCGCAGCATGTGGCCGGACGCTTCTCCGGCAGCATCTCGAGGCCGCGCATCACCGAGCACGCGAACGGCGTGTTCGACCGGATCGGCGCTGGCTTCGCATCGCGCTCCCATCCGCCAGGATACGGCATCTCGCCCATCACGCATTCATAGGCAGTGACGGCGAGCGAATAGACGTCCATGCTCGCGCACGGCTTGTGACCAACCATCTTCTGTTCGGGCGACATGTACTGGAACGTTCCACGAACGCTCCAGAAGTCGGTTTGCCCGTCGCCGCACTGTCCGCTGCCTGCGATTCCGAAGTCGAGAAGACACGTTCTGATCGACTTGCCGCCTAGTCTCTTAGGCTCCTTGCGCACGACGATGTTCTGCGGCTTCACGTCGCGGTGGTAGATTCCCTTCCCGTGCGCGTAGTCCAGCGCCTCGGCTATTGGACGCAGCAGCTCGCGCGCCTCTTCCTCGCCGATCTTCCCGTCCTTGTGCTCGGCAAGGTACTTGTCGAGAGAGATTCCCTCCACGTACTCCATCGCGAGAATAGGCGTCTTCCCCAGCAGCTTGCACCAGTAGCACGCGACGATGCGGTCGTCGCGCATATCGGAAAGCGTGTTGGCCTCTCTGATGAACTCGGCAAGCGAGGCTTCATCGCCGGCGCTATCGCAGCGCAGAACCTTTAGAACCACGCGGCTGTGCGCGGTCACCACGGTCTGCGTGTCGGTGGCCAGGAACACCTGTCCCTGGCCTCCCTTGCCCAGCTCCTTCTCTATTCGGTAGTGGTCGAATACGACCGCGCCGGGCTTAAGGTCGGCGGCGGTCGGCTCCTCGGGCTCGGCTGGCGGCTTGGGCTCCGCCACGTCCTCGCGTCCATCGGCAACCAGCCACTCCGGCGGCGCGTCGCTTGCGAACTTGCCGTCCAGGAGCGCCGCAACATCCTTCGCAGTCAGGTTCCTGCCGCTCTCCGTCACGTTGGTCCGCAGCCATTCGCAAAGTGCGCCGCTCTGCCTGTCGAACCGGGCCGTCATCTTCACGCGCCCGCCGTTCTTCCAGGCGAACTCGAGCCGGAACGGCAGAGTCTTGACGTAGAACATCTCCGCCTGCTTCTTCCGCAGCCTCACGCACGCGGCGCCCACCTTGTCGCGGCATGGATATAGACGCCGCACTAGCGTACGGCCCATCTCGGTGACGGCCACGTCGCCGCACTCGTACACGTCTATTGGATGATCCTCGTCGTCAAGCGCCACGCCTTTGAAGTCACGCCTGCTGGCGGACATCCTCTTTACGACCGTGTCAACGCCAATGGGCGAACCCTTCCTGCAAAACAGAAAATCGAAGAATCCCATCACATAATCCTTTCCCGCCCTTATCGCGCCAAGAAGAACCACAGAGCCGCAATGGCCGCCAGCACCGCAAGGCAGACGGCGGCAACCACCCATCTGCGCTCAAACGCCGACACTGGCGGCCCCAACTTGATGCAGATGCGCGTTTCAGGCGTCTCCCTGCCCTCGGCGCGCGGCAGCTTCTCCACGCGGTGGCCGCCTTCATTCTGCATCTTCCCGAAGACCTCCACAACGAAGTCGCATGGGATCATCGGCAATTCGTCCATCACCCTGCGCGCGGTGAGATACCCGCCGCCCACCACCGAGCCGTCGGGGAGGAAAAGACGCTCCACGCAGTCGCGCACGCGCCTTTCAACCTTGTCGAACGCCTCTGGCACAAGCGCGCGGCAGACGGCGCGGAATGAGCCGAAGTCGCCCGCCTTGGCGATGCCAAGGCCCATCTCCGGCCGGACGTGCGGCGCGGCGAGCATTCGGAACGCAACGCTCCCGCACGGCATGTCGTCCGCATTCGGCTCCATGCCCTCCGGCCACTGCGCTGCTGCGCCCACCACGAGCGCAGCACGCGGCTGCTCGCAGCCTCTGGCGCGGCCGCTTTCCTGGTACCATTTGCGGATTGCGAACTTCGCCCTGCGGTATCCGTCATGCGTCGATTCGTCCGCAAAGCAGGCAAACACCCGAAACACGGCGCTCGCGCCGGAACCAGGTTCGTCAGGAAGAAGGTCGTAGCAACGCACGTTGGGAGGGCAATACGAATCACCCCGCGTGATGCATCTGAAGCCTCTCACGCGGTCTCCGCACGCTCCCACGCGTTCGCCCTTCGCGGCAAGCCGCTGGAGATTGTGCTCTATCGCGCCGAAGAAATCGTCCTGCGTCATGGCGCAATCCCCCGTTCAGGCCGCTGGCGACGGCGGGCGGCAAAGTTGCGCGTACGAAAGCATGAACATGTCATACCCGAACGCGGCCGCCAGCGCCACAAGGAACACGGCAAGCGAGACGAACGAGTCGCTCGCCCCAAGAAAGGCGCGTATGATTATGCCGTCGAACACCACCAGCACGATCAGCGCCGACGCGGCGGCGATGTTGGAATCCCTCCTCATCGCCATCTTGAGGAACGGGAATGCAACGATCGGGAAGGCCACCACGCACAACACGAGCAGGCAGACGCGCGTGGTGAGCGAGAATCTGCCATCGTCTGGCGGCGCAAGCTCGGGCTTCGCCGCCTTTCCCGCCTCCGTACCCCCAGCCACGACCAGAGGAATATCCACCACGTCGCCCTTGGCGATCCGAACGAACTTCAGCAGTCCCTTGAGAACGGCAGAGTCCTTCGTCGTCTCGAACTGGTCGAGATTGCCGATGATCACGGCGTCCAGTCCATTCTCCTTCCCGTACTTCCGCGCCTTCTCCACGTCATACACGCTGGGGTTGCGGAAGTTCAAGAGGCTGCGGATCTTCTCCATAGGCGGCGTGCCGTCGAGGTCGAGCCATCCGCCCTCCATCAGCCGCCTGCGCAAAGTAAGCGTGACGAAGTCCGTTGGGTCGTTGGCGAGGTGCAGCACCGCCGCGCGGCGCACATCCCCCTGCTCGGCGCGTATACGGGTCACCGCGTGCTCAACGGCCGAACGCGCCACATGCTGACGGGCGGAGTCGCACGACGGCTTCTCCGGACCCAGCCACCACCATAGTCCAAGAACGCACAGCGCCAGAACCACAGGCACGACAACGCGACGCATCAGCTCGAAGCCTGCGCCGAACGAGAAACCGTGAAACAAACCTCCGAATCTCATGTCATTCTCCTTTCTTGTCAGATCGCAAGATCTTCCATGCGTATCTCCAGAAGCGACGCGCGGTCGGTGCGGCTCGACGACGCCAGCCGAACGGCCTGGCGCTCAAGCGTGCGTTCGAACGCGTTACGCACGAAACGCGCGTTTCCAAACTCCTTCACGTTCGCCCCCGCCCGGGCCGCGGCCATGCGGCGGGCGATCTCGTCGCGCGTCTCAGGCGAGCAGACGTATTCGTTCTTCCGCATCAGCCCGTCGAATATCGCGGCAAGCTCGTCCGCCGAATAGTCGGGGAAGTCGATGAAGCGGTTGAAGCGCGAGTTGAGGCCAGGGTTCGAGGCGAGGAAATCCTTCATCTCGCCGGTGTAGCCCGCCACGATGACCGCAAGCCGGTCGCGGTCGTCCTCCATTCGCTTAAGCAGCTGGTTGATGGCCTCCTGCCCGAAGTCGTTGCCGCCTCCGCGCGAGAGGGTGTAGGCCTCGTCGATGAAGAGAACTCCGTCGAGCGCCTCGTCCACCTTCGCATCCACCTTCGGCGCAGTGTGGCCGATGTACTGACCCACCAGGCCAGCGCGGTCGGTCTCGACGAGATGCCCCTTCTTGAGAACGCCAAGCTCGCGGTATATGCCGGCCACAAGGCGCGCGACGGTCGTCTTGCCCGTACCGGGATTGCCCGTGAACACGCAGTGCAGCGAAAGGCCGTTCGACTTCAGCCCCTCGCGCATGCGCGCTGCCTGGATCTTAAGGAAGTCGGCGAGCTTCGAGATCTCCGCCTTCACGGGCACGAGCCCCACGAGATCGTTAAGATCGCTCATCAGCTCGGCAAGGCTCTTCTGCGGCTTGTCCGAAGCCGCTGCGGCACCAGCCTTCGGCTTCTGCGGCGCTGCGCCAGGCAAGGCTGGCACGTTCCCCGCATTCCCAAGACGTTCGGCCTCGGCCAGATAGGCGGCCGACCTCTTCTTCCACGCATCGCGGATCGAGCCCGCCGTGCGCGCAGCGATCGCCTCCACGGCACGCGACGCCTCACGGCAGAACGCGGCCGCCTGGACGTTGTTTCCTGCCGCGATCGCCTTCTTTATCTGCGCATCAAGCGAATTGACGCGGTCGATGTAGAAATCGCCCATGATGCCACCCCTATACGGCGGAAGGCCCGGGAGCGGCGGAACCGGCGCCGGCGGGCGCCGCGCCCGTCTCGGCGGCCACCTCGCCACGAGCCTGCTCCATCATCTCTTCGATCGATGCGTCGCCGGCATCGTCGGAAGCCTCGCCCGCCTTCAGGCTGTCCTTCTCCCACTTTCTCGCCATCGCCTTGTTCATCTCGCTGATCGTGGACTCTATGTCCTCCATCGAATCGAGTCCGTTCTCGAACAGATCGGCGTTCAGCCCGCACTGCACCGCAAGCTCCTTGAAGCACGCAGCGGCAGTCTGCATGTTGGCGGCCACCCTGATCTGCGTGAGCGCGTTCGACCACATGAGCTTCTGACGCGTGTAGTTTTCGGCGTTGCGCGCCTGCATGCGCGAGAACTGGAAGAACTGGCGCGCCTCGGCGTCACGCCCCACGGCGAGCTTCTGCTTGCCCTGCTGGTAGAACTTCTCCTGCTCGCGCGCCGCCTGGCGCTGGCCTTCGCCGAGCGCGTCGATCGACTTCTCGATGCCGCGCTCGAGGTTGCGCTTCTGCCGGCGTCTTTCCGCCTCGATCTCCTCTGTTGTCTTGAAGATGTTGCCGATGTTCTTGAATATGCTTCCGAACGACATGGTTCTCTCGCTTTCTTTCGCTAGGTTTTATTGAGATGCGTCTCTGGCGGCGCTCAGCCGACCGCTGGGGTCTCGGCGGCCAGAGGGCTGCCAGCCCTGCCTTCGGAGGCCGCGGCGGGAGTCGCTGGAGCGGCTGGCGCAGGAGCAGACGGAGCGGCGGGTGCTTCTGTTTGCGGCGCGCTCGGCGAGCGCGCCTTGCCTGCGTCGGCTGCTGGAGCAGGAGTGCCGAGCATCGCGGCCATTCTCGCGGCGCGCGCGGCGTCTTCGCTTTTCGCATCCTTTGCCGCACGCTTCTTCTTGCCCATGTCATCGAGCGCATCGACCTTCGCCTTCGTCTCGTTGCGCTCCCCGAGCATGTCCTCCACCTGCTCCATGAGAATCTCGACTTCGGCAGGGTCGGCGGCGTGGCGCGCCTGTTCGAGCAGCTGCTCGCACTTGGCGCGAATCGCGCGCTGGGCGGTGATGTTCTCGCCCATCTGCTGCGCGAGCATCCGCTTGCGCTCGAACTCCTTCTCAAGCTCGTCCACCTGGTCCATGAGCAGATCCTGGTTGTTCGGATTCGTCTCCAGCTGGAGCTGGCGCTTGAGCTCGGCGATCTTGTCGCCTATCGCCTTGTTGGCGCGCATGATCGTGTTGCGGTTCTCCTCCATCTCCGCGATCTTCTGCTTCACGGAGTCTATCCGCGCGACGAGCTGGCGCTGCCTTGCGGGCGCCACTCCGAAGAGGCCTAGTATTTTCTGGATTATGTCACCGAGTGTCATTTCTGGTCCTTTCTCTTTGTTGCCTTTTCAAATGCCTCGAGAAGACGCTTCTCCGCACGCGCGCGGTCGTATGCCCAGTCCTCGACCCACACGTGAACGATGTTCCAGCCAAGCGACGAGAACACGGAGTCTCTCAGGAAGTCGCGGTCGCGCGCCGTGCGCGCGCCGGCATAGCAGGTGCCGTCGCACACCACGCCCATCGCGTAGCGCGAGGCGTCCTCAGGATCGCGCACCGCCACGTCCACCCTGCTGCCGCCGCACCCAACGTCGCGCACCACCTTCGCGCCGGCGCGCTCCAGGACGGACGCCACCTCCTCCGCGAAGCGGTCCGCCTTGAGCTTCCCCTGCGGAAGCGCGATGCGGTATCCCTTCTCCGCGTATTCGAGGAAGGCCCGCAGGTCGGCCGGACCCTGACGCGAGATGCGGTCTACGTCGATCTGGTGGCCGTGTATGCTCGACACCACCACGATCTTCTCCTTCGCGCGCGTGATCGCCACGTTCAGTCGGCGCTCGCCGCCCTGGTTGCTCAAGGGGCCGAACACCATGTTGAACTTCCCGTTCGCGTCCGGCGCGTATCCAACCGAGAAAACGATCGCGTCGCGCTCGTCGCCCTGCACGTTCTCGAGGTTCTTCACGAAGAACGGCTCGTCCTCCTGCTCCGCGAAGCGCGGCTCGAGCTCCGGATGCTCGCTGCGCCTCTCGTCCACGAGATCCTCAATGAGGTCGCGCTGGGCCTCGCTGAACGTGACGATGCCGATCGACTTTCCGGCGCACTCCGGATCCGCCATCCACTTCATCACGAAGTCGGCCACCGTCTCGGCCTCGCGCTTGTTGGTGCGGCTGCCGCTCGCCTCGTACACGCCGTCCGGCACGTACACGAAGCTGACGCCAAGACGGTCGGTGAGGGACGCCGCGGGGAATATCTGCAGCCCGCCCTCGTAGTAGCGCTGGTTCGAGAACGCGATCAGCGACTCGTGGCGGCTGCGGTAGTGCCAGCCGAGGAAGCTGGAAGGCACGCCCGCGTGCAGGCATTCGTCCAGAATGCTCTCGAGGTCCTCCACCTCCGCCTCTTCGTCCGCGCCTTTCTGGAAGAAGCTAGTGGGCGGCATCTGCTTCGGGTCGCCCACAACGATCAGCTGCTTTCCGCGCGCGATCACGCCGATGGCGTCCCACACCGGAATCTGCGAGGCCTCGTCGAACACAACGAGATCGAACGCGGCGTCCACTGGCAGATACTGCGCCACTGAGAGCGGACTCATCAGGAAGCATGGCTTGATGGCGGGCGTGAGGGTGGGCGTTTCGGCGAGGATCTGGCGCACTGGCTTCTGGCGCATCTTCTTGCCGCATTCGTGCATCAGGAGGCCGAGCTCGCTCGTGTCGCCGCGCCGCGCATGGCCGTCGTTTCGCGGAATGCGCGCGGAGAGCGTGGCCAGCAGGCTCTTCTTCGCGAGAGCGGCGCACTTCTCGTCCAGTTCGCAGAAACGCGCGATCTGCGTCTCGCGCTTCGTCCCCTGGAAGAATCCGAACTCCGGCTCGCCGTCCATTATCTCGTCGAGAAGCTTGAACTGGAAAGCCTTCGAGAAGCGTTCCGCAAGGGCCGCTCCGTCCGGCGCGTCGTCGGCATCTAGCGCCGAAGCCGCAGCCGCCGCGATCGCGGGGATTTCCCTGCGCGCCTCGAAGTACATGAACGCCTGGCGCAGACTCCCCTTCGCGTGCGCCGCGATTCCCTCGGCCTCTTCCGCAAGCGCGCCCGCCTTATCGGGCGCGAGCTCTCCCTTCTCCGCGGCAATCACTTCGCCCGCCGCCGCGCACGCCTTTTCGACGCGTAGCTCCGCCTTCGCCCTCGCCGCCATCCATCCGTCGGGATCGGCCTTCGCCGGCTCGAAGCCGGCGCTCAGCAGCTCCTTCGCGCGCGGTTCGAGCTTGGCGAGCTCTTCGTCGGCTGCCTGCAGGTTCGCGGCCATCTTCATCGCCTCGCGCAGGCGCACGCGGTCAAGCGCACCGTCCCTGGCTATCGAGGCGTACGAGCGCACGAGCGCGCGCTCCTTGAATATGCGCGTCAGAACGAACGAGCCGTCAATCTCCGCGACGCGCCGGCGCAGCTCGCGCAGCGGCATCTCCCTGAGAGCCTGAATGTCGTACTCCGCGCCGACGTTCCGCTCGAACGTGCGGGACTCCTTGAGAAAATTGAAATACCTCTTCAGGAAACGCGCGGCTTCATCCGCCGGACCTCCCACGGCGGCAAGTTCTGCGGCCGCCGCGCGCAGCTCCTCCGCCAGGCGCGAAGCATCTTCCACAAGGCGCGACTCTGCGCCAGGGCTCCATGCGAATGGCTTCACGCGTGCAAGCGCCTTCACCGCGTCAGAGCGGATTCCCTCTCGCATCTCCGCCGCCGCAGCAATCGCGCGCAGCGCACGCTCGTAGTCGGCGGCAGTCGTCTCGCGTGCGCTTCCCTTCACCGCGAACGAGGAGTCTTCGCCGATCTCGCCGCGCACGAGGCGCGAGAAGAGGTCGTACGGCGTGAAGCCGCTCACCGTCTCTCTGTGAAGCGCCTTTACGTAGCCGTCGAGCTGGCGGCGCATCGACTCCATCTCGCCCACCACCGCGCTTCTGTCGCCGGGCGGCGAGGAAGCGCCTACCTTCAGCGCCTCGGAGAACTGGGCGTACACGTCCCCCTTGCCGGTCTTGTTCGAATGCAGCTGCAGGCAGAACGGAGCAAGCCCAATGCGCGCAAGGCGGTTGTACACGACGTCGAGCGCGGCCTTCTTCTCGGAGACGAACAGCACGCGCCGTCCGAGCGAGAGGTTGTGCGCGATGAGGTTTGTGATCGTCTGCGACTTTCCGGTTCCGGGCGGACCATGCAGCACGAACGTCTTGCCCAGCGCCGAGTAGAGGATGGCCGCGAGCTGCGAAGAGTCCGCGCTCATCGGGCAGCACAGATGCGAATA
>JAEEGG010028051.1_pt1 | contig 10623 bp, 8 predicted proteins | sample 9134161 | NCBI WGS metagenome assembly JAEEGG01 (sample SAMN16246543, study PRJNA631951) | gut metagenome | biome: gut microbiome; feature: rumen; material: CR-attached | host: Bos | place: Iran: Karaj | collected 2018-10 | reverse complement strand
CCTGTAAGGAACAGTTTCTAAAAATGACCTCTGTTTTCTCCTCGGACGCACAAAGAATCTCCCCCGCACGCGCAATCGCGACACCGGTAATCACCCAATGACTCCGATTGTTTAATTTATTGAGCATTTCAAGAGCATCTGCCTCTGATTTCGGCTTTCCGAGAGGCTTGCCATCCAAAAAGACAAGCGTATCAAAACCAAGTACAAACGCATCGCGCTCTTGGCGGGATACAGACAAAGCCTTGATGCAGGCATTTTCGCGCGGAAAGTCCAGCGGGTTCGTACTTGTCGGCTTTTCATCTTCGCCCGAGACGACCACGCGGAACTTGACACCCAACTGTTTCAAGATTTCGGAACGACGCGGCGAGCCGCTTGCTAATACAATTTCAGATTTAGTCATAATACTTTGTTTCTGTGCTGCCTGCGTTCAGCTTGATATCCGGCAAGTCACGCACGTAAATCGAGAAACTCCAACCGGCAGCAGGGCCAGTCGGTGTCCACGTGAAATCGAGCTGCCAGCAGTGCAAAACGCGTTTGAACGTAAATTCATGCGAGACAAACTTACCTTCGTTGTAATCGTAGCGGGTGCTGTAAGAAACATCCCAGTTGATTGTCGGCTGGAACGATGCCGAGATTCCCGTCGAATGTGAAATGTTGTCTTTGAACAAATTCTTTGCCACGCGGGTACTGCTGAACGAGTAGCGGTAATCCAGGCTCAAAGACCATTTGAGCATTTCGTATTTTTCCATCTGCGACGGAAGCCCGCCATTAAACGAACCGCTCCAATAAAAATGCTTCGAAAGCTCATAACCCCAGTACGTGAGTTCCGGGAATTTTACCTTGTTCGGAGTCGATGTGTACTTGTGATAAAAACTGTGGCGGGTGTTGATGGTAAACATGTAATCCTGTAAAATCTGGAAACCAAACGACGAAGAAATGTCAGAGAAATTGAGCGAATCGGCGGCAAAGTTGTACGAGAAACTATGCCTTGTCGTGAGCAAACGACGTGTGCCGTACTGATCTTCGACCGCCTTGGCCCTCTTCGTAGAATCGCCGCGGGTGGTATCGACATGTCCCGCCACCTTGAGGTACTTGATGTCAAAATCGTTGCTCAAGCTAAACCCGATTGTCTGCTGCTTTTGCTGATACGGGTACTGCCCCAAAAGCGGATGCGGCGCAAACGTTTTCACGCTATCAATTTCGGGTGCGTACGTATAAGAAACACTCGGAGAAAGCACATGGCGAATACCCGTGAAGCGCCCGATTTCAGGAACCCAGATACCATAAAGTTTCGTATCGGCGGTCAAGCTATAGCTGTGGTTGTACGCCACGTTACCGTATGTTCCCTCGCTCGGGTTAAAGCTCATATAACGTTTTCTCTTGTACAGAGAATCATTCGGATTGCGCCAAGAAGTACCCGTCCAGAATCCCGTAAACGTCGCACGCGGAGTAATGTTGATAACATTAAAGAGACGGCCCGAATAGTCCAACGTGTAAGTTCCCGTGTAACCCACATAATTTGCGGTTGTGTCCTCGTCGCGTAAAAGGTCCTTGTCGCGGCGCATGAAGTAATTGAACCTATTCGTAAAGCTGTAGTTGAACTTTTCAAGGAACGACTGGAAAGACCCGTCTTCTGCAGCGACTTCATCTTCGTCCAGTTCAAAACTGAAAAGGTTTCCGCTCATGCGGTACTGGATATCGGGCAAGTTGCGTTCGAGCATCCCCGTCGTGAGGTTATGGCTTTGGGATACCTTGACCGTCAAACTCTTGTTGTTGCCAAACTTGCCTGAATACGTAAGCCCTGCATTCGCCTGTTGGTTCAAAATCGTGCTGGCTTCCAGAGAGTTGCTCTTACGAACGTCCGTACTGCTGACAAAAGAACCCTGACCGCTCAACGTGTGCCTTGCATCGGGAGTCAAGTTCTGGTTGTGCAAGAACGAAATGTCGTAGCCACTACGGCTAAAGTCGAATTCCTGCAGATAGCTTGTATATCTCAAGTAACCGTCCAGCAAATAACGTTTTTTGTAGCGGATTTCGCCCGACAGCGTAGAACGTTCAAAACGAGCCTCGTCGCCTTCGATAATGTCACCGGAAATCGTCGCGTCCCAATAATCGTTCGCGGCGTAATAGAAACCGATATTGCGCAAATAGAATCCCTGCTTCTGGTCACCGCCGAACTTGGGCGTCAAAAGGCCCGACTTGCGGCCACTCTTGAGAGGTGCGACAATCATCGGAAGAACCGCCACCGGCACGTCGGCAATATTGAGCACCACGGGCCTTGCGGTAATTGTCTCCTTGGGCTTCACGACCATGCGGCGCCCGTAAAAATAAAAGTGCTGGTGCGTCGTATCGTTACACGTACTGAAATCGCCTCGAGCAATCTGTATTCGCGTATCGGGCAAGCGACGGACTTCCATGCCGTTCAGTTGCTGGTTGTCCTGGAACGTCGTCGCGTAATAGACCTCGCCTATTTTAGACTTGAGGTTGTACTTGAGGCGCATACCCGACAACGACGGGTTCTTTGTCTCGCGAAGCACCGGATTCCCTGACGCCGCCAAAATCTGATTTTTCTGGTCCATCCAAATCGTGTCGGATTCAAGCGTCGCGGTGCGGTACTTGAGCTGCGCCGACTTGTTCAAGTTGAATGTCGATGTTTCCACATCGTAGACCAAATCGACCGCTCGGTATTCAATCGTATCCACCCCGGTCGTATCGTTCATCCAATCCACTTCCGTCGTGTCTTCTTCGACTTGAACGCGCTCTTCGAGTTCAAAGCGGGTCATCTCCTCGCCATGCGAGCAAGGAGCAAAGACCGCAGTCAACAAAAACACAAAAACGGCCCACAGCAAACGATGGGTTTTGGATAAAATCACGGTTCCACAAAATAGAAAAATTTCATCAATTCAAGAAAGCGCATATAACAAAAAAAACGTTCCATCTGAGGAACGTTTTTCGAATTTGAAATTTTACAAAGTTCTCAATTACTTGAGCACTGCGTTCATGCCGCTCACGCTGCCATTGTGGTCAATGGAGATCACGTAACGACCGCTCGGGAGCTTGGAGCCATCCCAGGCAAGCGTATTCACGCCAGCCATAGCGTTATCGAGGTTCAACGTGGTCACCTGTTCGCCATCGGCGTTCAGGATGGTAATGGTTGCACGGCCCGTAGACTTGAGCGAGAACGAAATAGCCTTGCGATTGAAGAGGCGGAGGCTGGCATCACCGGTACGGACAGCAGTCGGCTTCGAAATCTTCGGAGTGGACTTTGCCTTTTCAATATAAATTCCATTGACATCAGCCGATGCGACAGAGACATCGTTCTTGATGAGGTTTCCGTGACGGAGCACGGCAACAAGCTGCTTTTCGTTTTCGGTAGCGCTGGCAAACGTTTCGAGTTCCTGCACGTTCACGCGTTCCTTGTCACCGTACCAGTTCTTGACGGCCTTGTTGTCCAAGTCCTTCACCGTAATCTGAGCGCGACGGACAATAGCGGAATACGTTTCGCCATTGCTCATGTAGGTGATTTCGAGCGGCTTGTTGACCTGGCCACGAAGTTTAGCCTTGGAAAATTCAATGTCCTGACCCTTGAGGCTCACACCATCGACAGCGGTAATGATATCACCGGCCTGGATGTTCGTTTCTGCAGCCGGAGTGCCCGGAATGACTTCAGCCACGTGGACGCCCTCTTTTACCTGATAAATGGTGATTCCGACACCACCAAAAGATTCGTCAGCCATAAGCGGTGCAGTCATCATCGCCGCAATCAAAGAAGCCTTAACAAAATTATTCATGATATTCTCCTTAAATTTCGTTTATAATATATAATAAAAAAAAGTTTTTTTCAATTGAAAAATGTACATACAACAAAAAAATCCATAAAAAAAGACCCGTTTCAGTCGGAACGGATCTTTTTAAAATTTTTCGGCGGAATTTTATTCCTTGATGCAACGCACCGGCACGTAAGTTGTATAGTCGTATTCCTTACCTGCGTACATTTCTCTAAGATCTTCGCCCCACCAAAAATCAACATCAATCCCATTAATGTAGGCGATACGGCGTTTCTTTTCTTGAGTCGGGCTCATCCACATAAGATAGGATCCTCCTTGCCCACCATATAAACTAAAGTCAGGTTGGTTACTGATTCTTCCTGTCGGAATAAAACTCAAGCCGTGAGGGTCATTCGTTCCTCTAGAATAAAGCAGCGAAAATAAATTTCTAACATCCAATGGCGAACCTCTAAAATCTTCAATATCGCTAGAATCAGGGAGCCGCCACCCCTCGGGGCAAACTTCTGCGGCAGTGTATAAATCGTAGAAACGCCCCAAATTTTTACAGCTGTCTTGGAGACAAGTTGTCGATTGAGGATTGTCCGTCAAGAATGTTCCCTCGTACTTCATGTTTTCGGCCATCCAAGTTTTGCCTTTAAAAACAGTCGTACGGTAAATGCGATGGTCGCGTGGGTCTTCGAAACTTCCGTAATCAAAATCGGGATTGAAATAATATTCAGTGGGGAAATCCGTGTGCCATTCGCCTGCGCGCCGCCATGTTTTGTTATAACAAATGTATCGATCGAAGTCTGGGTTAACATTTTCATTTTTAACGGTGACACGCATATTGTCGGTATCGCAAGGCATATTGAAAAACTCGGTCCACATTCCGTCATGGCAAACGTAGTACAAGTTCGAATCCAACGGACTTTGGTACGTCTTGCCCTCGCTATCACATTGTGCGTTCAATGTTTCAAAATCTATTTGCTGGGCGTAATCCCAGCCGCGGTCAGCAAAACAAGGAGCTTCTTGATGACCATTATGGGTTCTGCAAAACGCCGTCGTTCGGCAAACGTAGGTGACATTTGGTCTGTTCGGGCTTTTGTAAAGTTTACCATGTTCATCGCAGGGAACGTCAAAAGTTTCTGCATCGATGGTCATCGCCTTATGCCATCCCGAATCTAAACTGCAAACGAACGAAGTATCGGGACGTTTAGAATAAAATACGTATTTACCTTCTTTGTCACATGGATTTCCATCAGTTGCAAGTTCCATCTCATTCGGCGTATTCCAGCCATTTTCCCTGCAAACGAACGGGACCGTACCCAAATACGCATAAATATGCTTTACCTCGACGACGGTCCCGCGATTGGACTGGTCGCAAATAGGAAGGTTCATGCACTTGCGTCTTGTCTCATTGACCAATTCTAGCGGGATGGGGCGTGGCATGCCTCCAACGCATCCTTTCGATTCGAAAGCACTGTTGTCGTATAAAGTGTAACGGGGATAGGTGTTAAAAATATTGGGATAATATCTTCCGTTTTTTCTTTCACTTTTGTAGTTGTCCAAATCCTCAAAATTGCAGTAATGCTCGAATAAAAGCGTGCCATTCTCTGCAAAATAATCGTTCACGCCCTTATAAAAATCGCTTTGCGTCGTGCCGCCAAAAATATAGTCGAGAGCTCGACTGACGGTGACCTTTGTGACACCTGATTTTTTATTGATAACGGAATCGATTCCCAAGGCCTCGAACAGTTCCGTTTGTGCGATGCATTCAGCCTGCTGCTTTGGTGCAATTCCCGATTCGGAAAGTTTTTGGATACGCTTTTCGAGAATCGTGTCGAGCGCAACCATGTGCGCGGGAGGATTGCGTGCAAGGAGAGTATCGTAATAGGAGGCGTAATCACTCGCCCCAATTCTGCTAACGCCTGAACCTTTGACAAAGGAGGCAACACCGCAGCCGGCTCCGCCGCCCTTATCCCAAGAATAGTCTTCGCTGGAAGCAATAGAATCTAGACCGTCTGTGAGAATCATAGACGCGCAAATTTTTATGCGCGTTATGGCTGCGGACGAGGATATGGACGAGGACGATTCGCTTACGCTAATTGATGAACTGGAAAAAAGTACGCTTTCCGTAGCCGACGAAAGTTCGGTTGAACTCGACAGTTCGGCAAAACTCGAAGAACTCTCTACGGCGAGAACGTCGCCAGAGCTACCGAAGTCGCCAAAAGCATCTGAATCGGCAACATTCTCCGATTCCGAACAGGCAACCAACGCCATCACCGCCAAAAGGCACAAAAAATTTTTCACAAATCCTCCCCCAAAATCCCGGAACCAACACTTGAATAAAATATATTCAAATCATTTACAAGTTCCACAGGAAAAAGAAATTTTCAAAACAAGCGTTGCGAATGGTTCATTTTTCGCAAAATTGGCGGAAAACGTCAAAAATATTGAAAAGTGTAAAAAATCCGACCACTTATTCTAACCATGGTTCTATGTTTCAACCTTATTGCTTTCTAAAAATAGGCCTCAAATGACACGCATCAAATTTATACCTCAAGCCCAACACCAAGATTTCCTCGCTACTTCGACCACTACAATTTGTAATGGTTGTATGCCATTTATCACCACACAACGTAGATGTTCCATATTTTATTTGAAAACATGAACAATCTTCAGATGAATTTTGCCCCATATCTATATGAAGATAGATCACATTACCAGTAACAGTACTCGTCAATTTATACGCACATTTACTTTGCTTTTCATCTAACCATATAAACTCTATATGACATATAGATAGTATAAAGGCAAATTCCCTTTGTGTTGGTATTCTCCACTCTCCTTTCCAGTTTTGTCTCACAATATCATCTTCTAACGAAAGGACATATTCTTTTCCTTTCTTTTTATATTTCACATTACCTTGTGACTCAGAATTAATTAACTGACAAAACTGTTCTTTATCATTTATCCAAAACAAAGGACCCGCAGACATTGTAGAATCGGAGAGAAAATCCTTTTCTGCCACCATAAATCCATATCCCATGTCCACATATTCATGTTCCATATAAGGTTGGTGCTCAACTTTTTCTGGATATCCAATTCCTCGGACTAAAAAGGTTGAATCTTTTGGCAGTTTTCCAACACCATATTCGTATGACACTACGCCTCCGAACATAAAGACACGAATAAGATTTTCGTCATTTTCAACTTCAGCAGTGGCATACCTGATAGTTTTAGGGTTTCCATCTGAAGGCAAAAATAACTGATTCCCATTTACTCGACTGAAAAAAAGCACTCCATTGGGAAATGCCTTTAACTCACAAGTCTGTTTTAATTCAATGAAATCAAGTCGCGTAGGAATATGCCATCTTAAACCATACTTTTTCGTCACAGCATCATCTTCATATTCCAGATGACGACGGCCATCTTTATGATACTTACTATATTCTCCATTAGCGAGAGTGAACTTGTAAGGGACTTTGGAGACTGGTTCGGTCTCTCCAAACCTATAATAATCTCCAACATCATTTGAACCCTCTGCACCTAAATTACTTGTCATCCAAAGTTTGCCGCTTGGCAAACCAAGATTTACATATTGAGGTTCATTATCCATGTCACCTCCAAACTTTCAGAGAATCAAACAAGATATCCTCTCCTTCAAAATCTTCAATTGGATAATATAACACCAAAGAAAATTGGGGATAATGTCGATACCCATATCTCACATAGTTATCTAACATTATTGGAGAATCTTTCTTTTTGCAGATTTCGCGTAAATCACTGAAAGTGAACCTCTCTGGGAGTTCCTTCCTATAAGAATCGAACAATTTTGTCATATCATCAATCGTATATCCTTCAGGCAAATGATAAGTATATTCTTTCATATCATAAACTTCTTTTTCTATAGACATGAATTTCTGATATTCAGATTGGTTTTGTTTGATAATCTGATTCAATCTTATCTTATCCTTTTCCGTTATTTGACCCAAACAACAGTCATCAAACTTAACCCTATTCCTTTTATAAATAGTTCCATCATTTTTGGCAAAAATCTTATATTGCCCTATACGATACTCTACGTCACCTACAACACTGTCTTCTGGGACTTCATCATAAGGGGCATATCGTTTTGTAAATATATGCATTAATATTCCAAAGCAATCACCATTACAATAGACCCAATCACCCACCTTAGCAGGCTTAAATTTATTATTTCCCATGCTACCCTCTCAATGATATTTAATATGCTCTCCTTCCCTCAAAAACTTAACATTTTAAAGTGGTCGGTTTTTTCTGAATGGAAAAACCGGTTTCTTAATTGAAGGCCACCTCTTAAAATACATCTTTTTCCTGAAGATGGGAGCATTTGTCGTTTTCAGACGTGAAATTATCGCATTTCAGGCATTTCGCCTTCTTTGTTCCGGGCCTTCCGGCAGAGGGTCCGAACTGGACAAGGCTTTACTTTCGGCACTTGACAAAGGAGATTTTCCAGTCGTAGACGACAGTTCGTCAACGCTCGAAGAACTGTTTTCCAAAGCAAGAACATCATCGACCTTGGCAACGTTTTCGGAGTCCGAGCAAGCGATCAATGTCGCAGCAACTAGCAGAAATGCAATTTTTTTCATTTTTCCCCCTTAATTTTATTCCTTGATGCAACGCACCGCCAAATAGGTTGTATTGTCGTATTCCTGTCCTGCGTACATTTCTCTGAGGTCTTGCACCCACTCCCTTCCGATTCCACCCGGGAGTATATTGGCAGCAAGACGTTTCTTTTCTTGAGTCGGGTTCATCCAAATCATTAATGTGAAACCTTGCAAATTTGAATAGTTTTGATCGGTGTTCACAATTTTTCCTGTTGTAACAAAGCTCATGCCGTATGAATCCGTCGAGCGTTTTTCTGACAACTGCGAAAACAGATCTTCAATTTCCTCAGGGGAATTTCCGAGACCTTTAATGTCGCTAGAATCAGGTAGTCTCCAGCCCTCGGGGCAAACAGTTGCGGCGGCATACAAATCGTAGAAAAGACCCAAGTTCTTGCAACTGTCCTGGAGGCATGTTGTCGATTGGGGTATGTCTGTCAGGAACGTTCCTTCGTATTTCATGTTTTCGGCCATCCAGGTTTTGCCTTTGAACACCGTCGTGCGGTAAATGCGATGGTCGCGCGGGTCCTCAAAACTGCCGTAGTCGAAATCAGGATTGAAATAGTACTCGGTGGGATAATCCGTGTGCCATTCCATTGTGCTCCGCCATGTTTTGTCGTAGCAAACAAATACCTCGAATATCTTAGCGTTGTACTGAATTTCGTTTACGACTTTGACACGCTTGTTGTCGGTATCGCAAGGCATGTCAAAAAACTTTGTCCATATTCCGTCGTGGCAAACGTAGTACATGTTCGAATCCAACGGACTTTGGTGCGTTTTACCTTCGCTATCGCATTCGTCGTCCCCGGTTTCGAAGTCTATCGCTTGGGCAATGTCCCAACCTTTATCGTTAAAACAGCGCCCACTTCTGCAGAATGGTTTTGTTCGGCAGACGTATGTGATTTTCGGCCTATTCGGGCTTTTGTAAAGTTTGCCGTTCTTGTCGCAAGGAACGTCGAAAGTCTCGGCATCGGTAGTCTGCGCTTCGTACCATCCTGAATCGAGACTGCAAACGAACGAGATTTGGGAATTTTTAGGATAGATGATATACCGGCCTTCTTTGTCGCATGGCGTTCCGAAAGTTTCACGTTCCGTGTCGGTTGGCGTATTCCATCCATTTTCTCTGCAAACATAGGGAATCGTAGAGGCCATAAACCCAACGACGGATTTTGTCCAAATGATTGTATCGCGGATAGATTGGTCGCATTGAGGAAGGTTCATGCACATGCGTCTTGTTTCGTTGACCAACCCAAGCGGGATGGGGCGAGGTAATCCCGAGACGCATCCTTTCGATTCGAACGTGCTGTTGTCGTATAAATTATAAGAGGGGTACGTGTTAAATATATTGGGGTAATATTTTCCATTGTTTCTTACGCTCCTGAATTGTTCCAAGTCATTGAAATTGCAGTAATGCTTGGGCAAAAGCGTACCGGTGTTAGCAAAATAGTCGTTCACGTCCTTGTAAAAGTCGCTTTGAGTCGTGCCGCCGAAAATATAGTCGAGGGCACGGTCGATGGTAAGCTTCGTGGCACCCGATTTTTTACTGATGACCGAGTCGAATCCCAAAGCCTTGAACAGTTCCATTTGGGCAATGCATTCTGCTTGCTCAGACGCAAGCCCCGTTTCGGAAAGTTTCTGGATTCGTCCTTCGAGAATCGTGTCGAGCCTTACCATGTGCGGAGGAGGGTTATGAGCAAGGGATGAATCGTAAAGGTCGGTGTAATTATACTGCATTCTGTAAGTGTCATCATCCCACGGACTATTAGCTCTGCTTACGCCTGTACCTTTGACAAATGCAGCAATACCACAACCGGCTCCCCCGCCCCCGCCTTTGACCCAAGAGTAGTCTTCGCTAGAAGCAATAGAGTCTAGACCATCCGTGATAATCATAGACACGCAATTTTGGATGGGCACAATAGTTGTGGACGAGGAGATGGACGAGGACGATTCGTCCACGCTGACGGATGAACTGGAAACGGATAGCTGAGAAGGCAACTCTTCTGAGTTGCTCGATAAACGTTCGACTTGTTCCGGTGTAATTTCGGATTCTATGGGTTCAATTGCATTATTAGGATCCGTGCACGCAACCAACGCCATCACCGCCAAAAGGCACAAAAAATTTTTCACAAATCCTCCCCCAAAATCCCGGAACCAACACTTGAATAAAATATATTCAAATCATTTACAAGTTCCACAGGAAAAAGAAATTT
>JAEEGG010028050.1_pt1 | contig 10624 bp, 6 predicted proteins | sample 9134161 | NCBI WGS metagenome assembly JAEEGG01 (sample SAMN16246543, study PRJNA631951) | gut metagenome | biome: gut microbiome; feature: rumen; material: CR-attached | host: Bos | place: Iran: Karaj | collected 2018-10 | reverse complement strand
GTAAGACAGCCACAACGGAACGTGACATCAAACATGAGACATATCATCATCCGGAATGTATACCGTCTGGCCAGTGCGTGCCTGGCCGTGTTTTTCTTGGCCTGCCCTTTTGCGGCACAGGGGCAAGACAACCGGCACATTGCCTACGGCATCGTGGTGGACCACGTGACCCGCAAGCCCGTCCCGCACGTGCGCCTCTGCCGCTGCACGGCCGACAGTACGGTGATTGACACGGCCTTGACCGACCCTGACTGGAACGTGGGGTCCCTGTCCAATGTATATGCATTCTATCCCCCGAAGTCGGGCGGGCTGTGGCTGCTGCGCGTGGAGAAAGAAGGTTACGAAGCGACGTGGGTACCGATGGTTGTGCCTGAATTCCGGGGAAGAAAATTCCTGCACCGCATGGCCGACATCGTCATCAAACGCAAGCCGAAGGAAGTGCAGTTGGGCGGTGCCGCGGTGAAAGCCACGAAAATCAAATTCTACTCGCGCGGCGACACCGTGGTCTACAACGCCGACGCGTTCAACCTCTCCGAAGGCTCCATGCTCGACGCGCTCATCCGCCAGCTGCCCGGCGCAGAACTGAACGCCGACGGCGAAATCAAAGTGAACGGCGAGAAAGTGGAAAGCCTGACACTCAACGGCGAAGACTTCTTCAAGGGCAACCACCAGCTGATGCTCGACAACCTGCCGGCCTACACGGTGAAGGACCTGCAGGTCTATCGCAAACGCGACAAACTGTCGGAATTTGCCGGACGCGACGTGGGCGAGAAGGAACTGACAATGAACATCCGTCTGAAGAAAGAATACAACACGGGGTGGATGACCAACCTCGAAGCCGGCGCCGGCACGAAAGACCGCTACCTGGGCCGTCTCTTCGCAATGCGCTTCACCGACCACAGCACGGTGAGCCTCTTCGCCAACCTGAACAACCTGAACGACCGACGGCGTCCGGGCGAAAACGGCGGATGGACCCCGGAAGAGATGCCGGGCGGCCACTTGGCCACAAAGATGGCAGGGGCAAACTATATGATCAAAGACCGCCAGCAACGCTTCAAACTCAACGGCAGCGCCGAGGCGCAACACAGCGGCGGCGACTACCGCAGCTCGACCAGCGGCGAGAACTTCCTGACCGAAGGCAACACGTTCCAACGCGGCGAAAGCCTGAGCCGCACCCGCACCACCAATTTCCAAACGAACCACGAATGGGAATGGGGCAAGGACGCCATTGCCAGACAGGAATTCAACTGGCATCTCAGCTACAACCACTGGCGCAACGGCAACGACAACGTGGCCGCCACATTCGCCGACAACCCCTTCGGCTACGGCACGGCCCTGCTCGACTCCATGCGTCAGATAAACGCCGGAGCCCTGCTGCGGCGCTCGGCCCTGAACCGCACGCTGAGCCAAACCTTGGACAAGGGACAAAACTACACCTTCGGCGTCAGACCACAGGCGAGCATCAAAACGATGGGGTCGGACATCCTGTTCCTCACAGTCTACATGGAACTCACCGGACAGACGAGTGAACAATTTGCCTCCCACCTTTACGACTATCCCAAGAATCCGGCCACACCGGCCGACTACCGCCACAACTACTACGACCGCAGCCACCACAGCCAGGAGTACACCGCTGCCGCGGCCTACTATTTCCTGTTCCCCGGCAACCTGACGCTGGCCCCGCAATACAGCCTGTCCCACTCCCGTTGGCACGACAAGAACCCGCTCCACCGTCTCGACGCCCTCGACGGCTGGGGAACCGGCAACGGGCACGACGTGGACGAGTTGCCCTCAACGACTGATTGGCGCATGCAGACGCTCGACATGATGAACAGCGCCTGGCGACACACAACAAGAACGGCACACGAGTTTCAGTTGAAAGAACAATGGAACACCTATCAGAACACGGAGAAACATTGGACTCAAGTCACCGCGTGGCTCAACGTCAGACTCGTCAGTGAACAGATGGACTACATCCGCGACACCTACAACGGCCGCACAAAACGGAACTTCACGGAAGTGCAGCCCAACGTCCGCGTGACACACAACTGGGACCATTACCAGCACGGCATGGCCTTCCGCTACTTCACCAATATATACCAGCCTGACATGGTCAACCTGCTGTCGCTGACTAACACCGCCGACCCCCTCAACATCTACCTCGGCAACCCGCAACAGCAGACAGCCACGAAACACACCTTGACCTACCGCCTCTGGAACAATATCAAGAAGACTCAGCACCAATGGAATTTGGGTGCCAGCTACAACATCACCCACAATGCCCTGGCCATGGCCTACGGCTACGACCATCAGACCGGCGTGCGCACCTGGCGACCCGACAACGTGAACGGCAACTGGACACTCGGTGTGGATTTTAAGTACAGCTTGCCACTTGACAAAGCCAAACGACTAACGCTTTCCACCTACACTGACGCCAGGTATATGCACGGTGTGGATCTCATGGCCGACAGCAAAAGCGATGTGTACAACCCCAAACGGTCGGCAGTGAAAACGACAGGACTGGCTGAAAACTTAAAACTGGAATACAAATTGGGCAAATCCACTGTGAGCCTGCGTGCCAATGGCACTTGGGACGGTGCCCGCTCACGGCGTGCACAGTTCACGAATGTCAACGTGTGGGACTTCAACTACGGGTTGACAGGCACTGTGGAACTGCCGTTAAACATACAATTGTCCACCGACCTGACCATGTACAGCCGGCGCGGCTACGACCTGCCTTCGGCCAACACGAACGACCTGGTATGGAACGCCCGGCTCTCGAAACGCTTCACAAAACAGAACGTGACACTCATGCTCGACGGCTTCGACATCCTGCACCAACTCTCCAACCTGACGCAGACGCTCAACACGCAAGGACGCTTCGAAACCTACCGCAACAGCCTGCCAAGCTACGTGCTCCTCCACGCCATCTACCGTTTCCAGATGAAGCCCAAGCGCGAACGTAACCAACCGTAAGACATGTTTGTCAATTTTGTCTAACGTTTCGGCAAGCCGGTGACGCAGCGGCGTCTTAACGATTTAACGTTGCAAATCCAAAAATTGACACTTCAGCGGCTTTTTCTTTCTTTTTAGTTGTCAAAATCGCAACTTAATGCCGCGATTTCGTTAAAGATTCAGCCTTATCGGCGAAAAGCGGAAATTAACATTTTGTGGCTAAAAAAGGTGTGACTACCTTTGCATTGAGATGAAAAAGCGGACCATTTGGATAATTGCCATCGTGATGGGCATCAGTTTCTGCGCGCTGCTGGTGTTCCAGTTGCGTTACTTCGAGCAGATGCTCCGTCTGCACCGCGAACAGTTCAACAGCAGTGTCGAGCGTAGCCTGACCCACGTAACGCGCCAATTGGAAATGGACGAGACCATGAAAGCCCTGCGCGCCGACGTGGCCAGTAACCTGCCCGACACGGTACAGTTGGCCACGGACCCGATGTTGCAGGGAGGTTCGTTGGGTATCCACCAAGATTTACTGACAGCATCCGCCGACACCACGAAAGGGCGCATGAACGCAGGGCAGAACGGTCTGTTCCTAAAGATGCCCAACCTCCGCTCCTTCTACAATGTGTCGCAGCAGATGCGCAACGAGCTGCGTTCGCGCTACCTTTACCAGCGCGTCCTGCTCGACAAGGTCATCTACGACATCCTTTACACGCAAAGCGAAAAGCCCATTGAGGAAACCGTCAACTTCAAGGCCCTCGACCAGCGGCTGAAGTCCGAGCTGAAGCGCAACGGTGTGACCTTGCCCTATCATTTCCGCGTCACCTCACGCTCGGGCACGGTGCTCTACACCTGCCCTGATTATTCCTCAAAAGGCGAGGACCAGGCCTACAAGCAGGTACTCATGCCCAACAATCCACCACAGAACACCGGTATCCTGCTCATTCACTTCCCCGACATGCAGCGTTACATCTTCCGTAGTGTCAAACTGTTGTTGCCAGCCATCATCTTTACCCTCATCCTGTTCATCACGTTCCTCTTCACCATCGTCATCATCTTCCGTCAGAAGCGCATCAGCGAGATAAAGAACGATTTCATCAACAACATGACCCATGAGCTCAAGACGCCCGTCTCGAGCATTTCGTTGGCCACACAGATGCTGCTCGACCCCGCCGTGCCAAAGACGGAAAAGATGACCGCCCACCTCAGCGGCATCATCAGCGACGAGACCAAACGCCTGCGCATGCTCATCGAAAAGGTGTTGCAGACATCAGTCTTCGAAGGACGCAAGGTGCAGTACAAGAACAAGGAAATCGATGCCAACAAACTGGTGACCGACGCGGCCGACACCTTCGGCATCAAGGTGAAGCAGCTGGGCGGCACGCTCGAAACCGACATACGGGCCACCGACTCCGTCATCTTCGGCGACCAGATGCACATGACCAACGTGCTGTTCAACCTGATGGACAACGCCGTGAAATACCGCCGCGAGGACGTGGACTTCCACCTCTCCGTGGCCACCTTCAACGAGCACGACAAGCTCCACATCACCATCACCGACAACGGCGTCGGCATCAAGAAGGAAAACCTCAAGAAGGTCTTCGACAAATTCTACCGCGTGCACACCGGCAATCTCCACAACGTGAAAGGCTTCGGCCTCGGCCTGGCCTACGTCAAGGGCATCATCACCGCCATGCACGGCACCATACACGCTGAAAGCGAATTCGGCAAAGGAACAAAATTTATTATCATATTACCCATCATTAAAGACTAAGAACTATGAACGAAAAAATGAGAATCCTGCTGTGCGAGGACGACGAGAACCTCGGCATGCTGCTCCGCGAGTACCTCCAGGCCAAAGGCTACGAGACCGAACTCTTTGCCGACGGCGAAGCCGGCTACAAAGCTTTCGCAAGAGGCCACTACGACATCTGTGTGCTTGACGTGATGATGCCCAAGAAGGACGGCTTCACACTGGCACGGGACATCAAACAGGCCGACGCCAACATGCCCATCGTGTTCCTCACGGCCAAGACACTCAAGGAAGACGTCTTCGAAGGCTTTAAACTCGGTGCCGACGACTACATCACCAAGCCCTTCTCCATGGAAGAGCTCACCCTCCGCATCGAGGCCATCCTGCGCCGCGTGCAGGGCAAGCGCCGCAGCGAAAACGCCATCTTCAAAATCGGTTCTTTCACTTACGACCCGCACAAACAAATGCTCGTGCGCGGCGACCAAAGCACCAAGCTGACCACCAAGGAAAGCGAGCTGCTCACCCTGCTCTACCAGCACGCCAACGACGTGCTCTTGCGCGAATACGCACTGAAGAGCATCTGGATTGACGACAACTACTTCAACGCCCGCTCCATGGACGTGTACATCACCAAACTGCGCAAACATCTGCGCGGCGACAACGACGTTGAAATTCTGAACGTGCACGGCAAAGGCTACAAGCTCATCATCCCTGCCGAAGACTAACAAAGAATTTATTCACCGTATATTTCCGAAGGCGCCCGCAATGAAGCGGACGCCTTCGTTTTATCCCCGCCGCAATCCACAGCCTCCGGAAAACCGAAACGCCGCTTCAAAATTCTGAGGCGGCGTTTCTAATCTCCGAAACGCCGCCTTGTCGCGCCGAAGTCCGGCCTTGTTCCGCAAACCCGCAAAAAAACAACCTCCAAATCCCTCCTATTCCAGCCTAAATGACTAACTTTATCCCACAATTCAAGCGCACAAACAGATTTTATTCAATGAAACATCTCAGAAACAGTATCTTACTGGCAGCAATGCTTACGCTGCCACTGCTGTCCCTGCAAGCCGGCGACGTACAAGTCCGCATCCATGCCGATCAGGGCAAAACTAAAATCAACAAAGAAATCTACGGCCAGTTTGCCGAACACCTGGGTTCCTGCATCTACGGCGGACTGTGGGTAGGCCCCGGCTCCCCCATCCCCAACCTCGAGGGATACCGCCTCGACGTGCTGACGGCTCTCAAAGACCTCCAAGTGCCCGTGCTGCGCTGGCCCGGCGGCTGCTTCGCCGACGACTACCACTGGATGGACGGCATCGGGCCGAGAGCCGACCGCCCCACCCTGCGCAACAACAACTGGGGCGGCACCATCGAAGACAATTCCTTCGGCACACACGAGTTCCTCAACCTCTGCGAAATGCTGGGCTGCGAACCCTACATCAGCGGCAACATCGGCAGCGGCACCGTCAAGGAAATGGCCCAATGGGTGGAATACATGACCAGCGACGGCGACACACCCATGGCCCGTCTGCGACGCAAAAACGGCAGGCAGAAGCCCTGGCACGTCAAATACTTCGGCATCGGCAACGAAGCGTGGGGATGTGGCGGCAACATGACGCCCGAATACTATTCCAACGAATTCAGACGCTACAACACCTACCTGCGCAACCAGCCCGGCAATGCCCTCTACCGCATCGCCTCAGGAGCCAGCGACTACGACTACAACTGGACGCGCGTGCTCATGAAAGCCATCGGGCGACAGATGAACGCCATCAGCGTACACTACTATACAGTCAAAGACTGGGGACACAAGGGCAAAGCCACCGCCTTCAGCGACGAAGAATACTACCTGACACTGGAAAAATGCCTCGACGTCGAAAACGTCATCAGAAAACATTGCCAGGTTATGGACGAAACAGACCCCCAGAAACACATCGGACTGATGGTGGACGAATGGGGCACCTGGTGGGACGAAGAACCCGGCACCATACCCGGACATCTCTACCAGCAGAACAGCCTGCGCGACGCCATGGTGGCCGCACTGATGCTCAATGTTTACCACAAATACACCGACCGTGTCCGCATGGCCAACATCGCCCAAATGGTCAACGTACTGCAAGCCATGATACTGACCGACCAGAAAGGCACGGGACACATGGTGCTGACACCTACCTACCACGTCTTCCACATGTACAAAGGCTTCCAGGAAGCCACCTACTTGCCGATTGACCTGACCTGCGACTCCATCACCAACATCAATGGGAAAAACGTGCCGACAGTGTCGGCCTCGGCGGCACGGCAAACCGACGGGAAACTCATTCTCTCGCTGGCCAACACCCATTTGAAAGAAGCACAGACCGTCAGCATACAACTGGAAGGCTTCGCTGCAAAAAGCGTCACTGGACGCATCCTCACAGCCAAGCACACCAGCGACTTCAACGACTTTGACCACCCCGACACCGTAAAACCCGTAGAGTTCAAGGACACCAGACTCAAGAACGGCACCCTCAATGTGAAATTGCCTTCACAAAGTATCGTGGTGCTCACCATAGCATAAACTAAACAAAACTATTTTACCCCTATGGAAAAAGCATTCCTCCTTATCGCCACCCTGGCCATGAGCCTGACGCTGGCCGCTCAAACCACACGTAAAGAGATGTACAAACATCTCGAATACACCGGTTCCAACTATTGTTCCTACTTCGGCGGCAAAACCAAGCTCACCAAAGCGCCCGAAGGCTACCGGCCGTTCTACATCAGCCACTACGGCCGCCACGGTTCGCGCTACATGTTGTCAAACAAAGCTTACCACGTTGGGCCGCAAGACCCTCGGCAAACTCCGCCGTGCCTATGCCGACGCCACCGGACGCGCCGGAGAACTCACCCGGTTGGGCGGACGCCAGCACGAAGGCCTGGCCGAACGCATGTACCGCCGCTTCCCAGAAGTGTTCGCCCGCGGCAACCGCATCCAAGCCTACTCCACCCTCGTGCACCGTTGTCAGGAGAGCATGCAATTCTTCTGCGGACGGCTGAAACACCTCAACCACGACATCGACATCTATCAGCGCACCGACAAAGCCGACAGCTACTTCATGCAGTTCGCCAAACTTGACCTGCCCGACGGCCCGCGACAACACGAAATCGACAGCATCGCTGACCATCTGGAGGACTCGCTCTACCACTCCGTAGACATCACTCCGCGGCTCTTTACCGACCAAAGATGGATCGACCGCAACGTCAAAGACCGTTACCGGCTGACATACCGCTTCTACGACATTGCCAGCGACATGCAGTGCGTGCCCGAACTGAAACTTTCGTTCACCAATCTTTTCACAAAGGAAGAACTCTACAATCTGTGGTACGGTGGCAACTACGGCTGGTCCGTAGGCCACGGTTTCGTGGACGGCACGAAACCCCGCTACCTGAACGTCCACAACCTGCTGCGCCAGATTATGGAAGCCGCCGACAAGGGATTACAGCAAAGCCGCCCCAACGCCACCCTGCGCTTCGGTCACGACACCTACGTGGTGCCCCTGGCCTACCTCTTCGGTTTCGACGGCTCGCGCCAGTTCCCCGATCCCGCCCATCTGCGTGACATGCCAGCCTACTACACCGACTTCCGCGTCACCCCCATGGCCGCCAATATCCAGATCATATTCTTCCGCAAGCCTGGCAGCGACGACGTGCTCGTACAGTTCATGCTCAACGAAGTGGAGAAGACCCTCCCCATTGCTTCCGACTGTGCCCCGTTCTATCACTGGAAAGACGTGCGCGCCTTCATCGAACACCGTTTGGCCCAAGTGCCCCCGCAGGAAAAGTAACAAGCGGAAGAGGAAGAATGAAGAAAGACACACCATTCCGCGACTACGCATCGTTCCTCTCGACCCACTTCGACGGAAAAGTGCAGAAACTCTCGGTGGACGGCGGTTTCGGATGCCCCAACCGCGACGGTACCATCGGACATGGTGGCTGCACCTACTGCAACAACCAGACCTTCGTGCCGTCCTATTGCTCAGCAGACGACAGCGTGACACGCCAGTTGCAGTTGGGCAAAGCCTTCTTCGGCTGCAAGTACCCCGACATGCGCTATCTGGCCTACTTCCAGTCACACACCAACACCCATGCCCCGCTTACCATACTGCAACAGCGCTATGAAGAAGCCCTCGCCGTCGATGGCATCGTGGGCCTCGTCATAGGCACTCGCCCCGACTGCGTCGGCGACGACGTGTTGGACTGGCTGGCAACTCTGGCCCGATACACATTTGTCCTCATAGAATACGGAGTCGAAACCACAGACGACACCCTGCTCGCCCGTCTCAACCGTGGCCACACCTACGCCCAAGCCACCGATGCCATCCGACGCACGGCAGCACGGGGCATCCACACCGCAGCCCACCTCATCCTGGGGCTGCCCGGACAGTCGCGCCGGCAGATGACGGAAGAAGCCGAACGCATCTCCCAGTTGCCACTCGACATCCTTAAACTCCACCAACTGCAAATCGTCAAGGACACACCCATGGCTGACGACTATGCCAGCCACCCTGAACATTACGCCCTCTTTGCAACACCTGATGACTACATCACTGCCGTCGTCGATTATCTACAACACCTGCGTCCCGACATCACCGTGGAGCGCTTTACCTCTCAGTCACCCGACCAATTGCTCATAGCCCCGCGGTGGGGCATGAAAAACCATGTCTTCGTCGACTTGCTGCGCCGACGGCTCAACGAATGCCAAGCGTGGCAGGGACAATACTATCACCCAATGCCTTCAGACACATGAAACGACAACTCGTCATTATCCTCGCGGCCATCGCCATCACCGCAGGGGCCGCTACGCCGCGACTCAACTACAAACGGCTCAACGCCAAAGCACAGAAAGAGTATCTCCAATCGCTACGCGCCGATGTTCCTTGGAACACGTTCGCCACGAAATTCCTCTATGCCCCGGCCTTCAACTTCCCCGAGGCGCCAGGTACCAAAGACTACCTCTTCGCGCTGACCGACACCCGTAGACACCGGTGGCAGATGCATGCCCACAGTCCGAAAGCCAGCCTCAGCCCCGTGTGGAACCAGATACCCGGCGGCACCGACGTAATGCTGGCCGTCATAGCTTTACGCGACGGCAAAGTCACGACCGACACCGTGGGACGGCGCCGTTTCCTGCGCGATTACCCCTTCCAAGGGCCTTACAACACGCCGGCACGGCCCTACAAGGAAGCCGCGCTCATGGCCATGCGCTACGTCCACGGCATGCGGGCCATCAACCAGTGGAAAGACCACGACGAGCCCGACATGAGCTATTCCCACAACACCTACGCCTGCAAAATCATGGGCGCCACCATGCGCAACGAAGCCCTTGTGGCCCACTATATTCCCGAACTGCGCGACGAAGCCCTCCTCATGGGCCGCAATGTGGCCCGTTTCCTCCGCACCATCAGCCAGCCCGAAGGCACGCCCCTGGCCTATTTCCCGCCCACCTACTACAAAGGGCTCATCGCCTCGGCACGCCAGGAAAACCAGAACAAGACCATGTGCATGGAGGCCGTCACCGTCGGACACGGTCTGCTCGACCTTTACCGCGAGACCCGCGACCCCTGGTATCTCGAATGGGCCCTCGGCATTGCCGACACCTACGTCCGCCTGCAACGTCCCGACGGCAGTCTCCCCATCAAGCTCGACCTTACCACGGGTGAGCCCGTCAACGACGCCTGCGCCATGCTCCATCCCCTGCTCCGCTACTGGCTGCGTCTCCACAACGAGTTCGGACAGACCCGTTACGACGAAGCCCGCCACCGCGGCGAACGCTGGATGCAGGACGTAGCCGTCCGCCGTTTCGACATGACGGGACAGTTCGAAGACTGCTCTGTGCTCGGCCTGCAACCCTACGAGAATCTTACCAACTGCACCGCCGCCCCC
>JAEEGG010028049.1_pt1 | contig 10625 bp, 8 predicted proteins | sample 9134161 | NCBI WGS metagenome assembly JAEEGG01 (sample SAMN16246543, study PRJNA631951) | gut metagenome | biome: gut microbiome; feature: rumen; material: CR-attached | host: Bos | place: Iran: Karaj | collected 2018-10 | reverse complement strand
CGGCCGCGATGGCAGAGATATTGTTACCGCCGATATCCGAGTTGCGGGTATTGTAAAGGGTCCAATTGCCGTTGTTCTGTGCCAACGCGGTGGAGGCCACCAGCATCAGCAACATTGCTGTGATTGTATGTTTCATCATGTCTTGTGTTTCTCTTTCTTAGCTGCGGGAAATAATATATTGTTCAAAATCAGCCTATAGCCAGCCGAATTAGGATACAGGGAGAGGTCGGTCGGCGGGTCGCCGATAAAGTGTCGATAATCCTCGGGGTCATGACCTCCAAGGAAAGTCCACGTACCCTTGCCATAGTCGCCATGCAGGTAACGCACTTCGCCGAGCTCCTTGTTTTCAGCAAGGATAACACAGCTGCTTTTCACCAACTCGCGGCGGAAGGCGGTGGTCTGTCCCATGAAGCCGTGCACCACGCGAGTATGGTTCTGTGTCAGCATGGTAGGCACCCAATCCCACTTGGCCGAGAAGTCGAACAGCACGAAGAAGTCGTTCTTCTCGTTGACCGAACGCTGACGGGCACGGTCATCGATGTCGATGGTCGATATCTCATATTCCGCAGGATTGGTGCTGATACGGAAATCCTTAAAAGCAAAACACTTGTTGTAATCCAGCATCGACTGCGCGTTGGGTTGCATGGGGTCGCCGTCGAACATCGCATCACAGATATCCACCCCTTCGGCCGCCAGCGCCACATCGTAGCTGTCGGGGGCCGAGCACATGGCGAAGAGGAAGCCTCCACCCATCACAAAGTCTCTGATTTTATGCGCCACAGCCAACTTCAGATGGCTCACCTTGCTGTATCCCAACTTGGCGGCCATAGCTTCCTGCAGGCGCACATCCTCGATATACCACTGCTGGTTGCGGTAGTTGCCCCAAAACTTGCCATACTGACCCGTAAAATCCTCATGGTGCAGGTGCAGCCAATCGTAACCCGGCAACACTCCGGCCATCACCTCCTCGTCATAAACCACGTCGTAGGGTATCTCGGCATAGGTGAGTACCAGCGTGACGGCATCGTCCCACGGCAGTTTGTTCTTAGGCGAATAGACAGCAATCTTGGGCGCCTTCTGCAACTTCACGGCGTCCATATTCACTCCCGGGTCGGCGATATAGCTCAAGATTGCCGACGACTGTCCGTCGGCAATCACCTCGCAGGTGACACCGCGCAGCCGACACTCGCGCTCGATACCCTCGGCATACTTGGTCATGAAAGTACCACCGCGGTAGTTGAGCAGCCAGGTCACCTCGGCCTCGCGCTGCAGCGTCCAATATGCCACACCATAGGCTTTCAGGTGGTTCTTTTGCACCTCGTCCATGGGGATAAGCAAATAACTCGCCTGCGCGTGCGCGAACAAAAAAAGAAAAAACAGCACGTGGCCCACGCCTTTCATACGTGAACCGACAATACCCGTGCCAAATTTCTCAATTTTCAACTTTCTCTTTTCCTTTTTTTCGTGCGGATAGGGGGACTCGAACCCCCACTCCTCTCGGAACCAGATCCTAAGTCTGACGCGGCTACCGATTACGCCATATCCGCATTTCTTCTCATTCACCTCATTGTTTATCAACTCTATACCCACAAAAATCATCCAAATCCAATCGCACAAAACGGATGCAAAAATACGACTTTTTTTCCATTTGGCCCGTGTTTTACCCATTTTTAAGATTATTTGTGCCTTCTAGAAATCATACACCGCTAATAATCAATGCCATGTAAACACACCACTTTTTCCGCACAAAAAACGAAAATACTGTCAAAAAAGGCCCAAAATAGCACTTTCACAAATCACTGTAAATCAACTTTGTGTACAGACCAACTCTTACTCAACTCTTACTCATCTCCTACCCTACTCCTACCTATCATTTACAAAAGTAGGAGTTGATAAGTTTTTGAATAGTTTTTCATCAGTTGTTGAGCTATTCATGAATGATATTTTTCGCTCCCGAAATACTAAAGCACAAGTTTTTCAGTTATTCCATTAAAAAAAGTACACCATCATGAGAATGCCTCCCACTTGTCGAATGTTGCCGCTGCTCCTCCTGCTGGCTTGCAGCACCGCTTTGGCCCAGGAACCTGTCAGCCCCATTCGAAAAGCACTCAACCCCTCGTCGATGCTTCGGCAGGTCAAACTCGACACCACCATACACCCCATGCTCAACAAGGGGCACTATACCTTCGCCGCCGTCATCGACGGCGACACCATCCCGCTGTACTACATCAAGGAAGTGAAGGTCTATGCCGACGGAATGCTACTCACCCCCAAGGAGATACAACAGAACCGCAAACTCATCCGCAATGTCAAGCTAATGCGTCCTTATGCCCTCGAGGGCAAACGGCGTCTTGACGAGCTGGAGGTGCAGATCGCCGCCTTGCCCCGCAAAGAGCGCAAAAAAGCCATCAAAACAGCTGAGGAAGAGCTGCTTCGCGACTACAAGGGCGAGCTCTCCAACTACACCTTCTCCCAGGGACTGGTGCTCATCAAGCTCATCGACCGCGAGACCAACCGTACAGCCTACAACATCGTGGGCGAATTGCGCGGTTCGCTGCGGGCCGGCCTATATCAGACACTTGCCAAGCTCTTTGGCTACAACCTGAAGGACACTTTCGACCCCTACCACAACAAGAAGGACGACCTCATCGACCGCATCTGCCGTTCCATCGACCGGGAACAACTGTAAATCCACCATTTAAATCTACATCCCTTTAACATCCAACCCCATGAAAGGATATTGCTTTCTATCATCCGTGCCCATGCGGGCCAAAGGCAGCGACCGCTCCGAGATGGTCAACCAGTTGCTGCCGGGCGACACCGTGGAAATCATTGAACGCCAGGAGAAGTGGTCGCACGTCCAATGCACTTATGACGGCTATCGGGGCTGGGTGGACAACAAACAATACATCCCCTTCGACAGCGCTGCCGACCTGGCGGAGCGTCTCTACCTCGACACCCCCTACCTCTGGGGCGGACGCTCCACCGGCGGCATCGACTGCAGCGGCCTCACCCAAGTCTGTTTCAAAGCATTAGGCATCTGGCTCCCACGCGACGCCTCGCAGCAAGCGACCTGTGGCAACGAGGTGTGCCTGTGCGACGTACAGCGCGACGACCTGGCCTTCTTCCACAACCCCGAGGGGCGTATCGTGCATGTAGGCATCTGCATGGGAGACGGACATATCATCCACGCCTCCGGACAGGTACGTATCGATTTGCTTGATAGCAAGGGTATTTACAACGAAAAAGCGCACGCTTACTCGCATGCGCTCCATTCCATCCGACGGGTGGTCGGCTAGGCCACTGCCCGCCGCATCTGCTCCACCTCGGGCGACGGATAGTTCACCGTACACCCAACCAGCTGACAGACATAGTTTTTCGTGCGTCCGTAGAGGGTGCAGAGGGCGTTGTTGCCCAAGGCGGCCTTACGGCGTCCCAAATCGGTGGCAATCTGCTCCATAACATCTTCTATCAATGAACGGTGCGTCACCCTGCGGTAGGTGCCGCCGCCGGAATAGACCAAGGTGCAAACATCGTCGGTGGTGACAAGGCTGCGGCGACGCAGGAGCTCTGCGTCGTTGGCGTTGACGCGCCCTTCGACAAGAAGCGTCGAGAAGGGCGTGGCCGCCTCGACAGGGTCGATTGAAAGCAGATACTCAAGTGTATCGACTTGAGGCAGAATGAGACGGAAACGGCTGTAAAGTTCCTCATCCTCCAGAAACAGGAGGCGCACCTGCGCTTTGGCCAGGCATTCGGTATACTCTTCGGCGCTCAATCCCTTGCAGAGGGGCAGCAGGATACCGCCGGCCTGCATGACGGCCATGTCTACGACGTTCCACTCCGGCCGGTTCTCCGAGATGAGCCCCACCACCTCGCCGCGTTTCATGCCACGCAGCAAGAGGGCATGGCTGAGTGCGTCGGCCATACGGCGGTAAGTGTCGGCAGACATCTCCTCGTCGCGGTAGCAGAAACAGGGGCGGCGGGGACGGCGGACAGAACGCAAGTTCATGATGTCAAAAAGTCGGGCTGGGGGTTCGATTCTATTCATAAGGCAGCGTTTGTTTCGTTTTTCGGCTGCAAAAGTACAGTCATTTTTCGTCCCCCACACGCAAATGTTTCCTACATCCGGCCATAGGGACAAAAACTACCGTTTTGGTGCCTAAAATACCGTTTTCAGGGACGAAAATCGGCAAAACGTCCGTTTATCCCACACACATAACACCAAATCCGGGACATTTTTCATCCCCACCAGGAGGCTTATCCGTCATTTCTACCACCCATTGCCACCCTCCACCCGAAAAAAAGGGAAGCCCACTGCCTCCCTCTGCCGTCAAACGACGGTTTACACCTTGAGGAAACTTTTTTGTTCCCATGTCGGGAAAAATGTGTATTTTTGCAAATTAATTTATAGAAACAAAACATTCCATATAATGGCAGAACTAACTGAGCAAGAACAGATACGCCGCAATTCGCTGGCCGAACTGAAGAAGCTGGGTATCAACCCCTACCCGGCAGCCCTGTATGAGGTGAACTGCAAAAGCGCGGACATCCTCGAGCAATTTCCCAAAGATGAAGGAAAGTCCAGTGGACTTTCCGATAGCGAAGCGGAGAACAAATCCACGTTGTTCCAAAATGTGAGCATCGCCGGCCGCATTATGAGCCGCCGCATCATGGGTGCCGCCTCGTTTGTGGAGCTGCAGGACTCCTATGGTCGTATACAACTGTATATCAAGCGCGACGAGATATGTCCCGACGAGGATAAGACCCTCTACAACACCGTCTTCAAGCGCCTGCTCGACATTGGCGACATCATCGGCGTAACCGGCTATGTCTTTGTTACCCAGATGGGTGAGACCAGTATCCATGTGAAGAGTCTCACGGTGCTCAGCAAGAGCCTCCGTCCCCTGCCCATCGTCAAGGAGAAGGACGGCGTGGTGTACGACGCCTTCAGCGACCCCGAGCTGCGCTACCGCCAGCGCTATGTCGACCTCATCGTCAACCCGCAGGTGCGCGACACCTTCGTGCAGCGCGCCAAGATTGTCAACGAGATGCGTTCCTACTTCAACGAGCAGGGCTACCTCGAAGTAGACACCCCCGTGCTGCAGAGCATCCCCGGCGGTGCCGCCGCGCGCCCCTTTGTGACGCACCACAACGCCCTCGACATCGACCTCTACCTGCGTATTGCCAACGAGCTGTACCTCAAGCGCCTCATCGTGGGCGGCTTCGCCGGTGTCTATGAGTTCAGCCGCAACTTCCGCAACGAAGGCATGGACCGCACCCACAACCCCGAGTTCACGGCCATGGAGATCTACGTCCCCTACAAGGACTACAACTGGATGATGACCTTCACGGAGAACATGTTGGAGCGCATCGCCAAAGCGCTGCATGGCGACACCAAGGTGAATGTCTGGGGCAACGAGATAGACTTCAAGCCGCCGTTCCGCCGCGCCCCGATGTGCCAGCTCATCAAGGAGGAGACTGGTGTCGACGTGGCTCCGATGAACGAGGACGAGTTGCGTGAGGCCTGCAAGCGCCTCGGCGTGGAGACCGACCAAACCATGGGCAAAGGCAAGCTCATCGACGCCATCTTCGGCGAAAAGTGCGAAGGCAAGCTCATACAGCCCACCTTCGTCACCGACTACCCCATCGAGATGTCGCCCCTCTGCAAGCGCCACCGCGACAACCCCGAGCTCACCGAACGCTTCGAGCTCTTCGTGTGTGGCAAGGAGTTGGCCAACGCCTACAGCGAGCTGAACGACCCCATCGACCAGCTGGGCCGCTTCCAGGCGCAGCTGCGCCTGAGCGAGAAAGGCGACGACGAGGCCATGTTCATCGACATGGACTTCGTACGCGCCCTCGAATACGGCATGCCTCCGACCTCCGGCATGGGCATCGGCATCGACCGTCTCGTCATGATGATGACCGGCGCGCAGAGCATCCAGGACGTGCTCCTCTTCCCGCAGATGAAGCCCGAGGTGCACGAGAAGTCGACCGAAGACGAAGGTGCCGACCTCACCGCCCACGGCGTCGACGAGGCCTGGGTGCCCGTGCTGCAGAAGGCCGGCGTCAAGACCTACGACGAACTGAAAGCCGCCAATCCCAACAAGCTCTTCAACGACCTCGGCGGCATGCGCAAGAAGCTGAAACTTGACATACCCGCCCTCAAACGGGAGCAGTTCGACGCCTGGCTCAACGACTAACGTCTTTTCGCCATGCGTCGTCGGTTGATAGCAATGCTTGCCCTCATGCTGGCCACAGTGTCGGCATGGGGGCAAGTTAGCATCTGCTACGACTTCGAGGACGCAACTCCCAACACCCGCCCCATGGGCTGGGGCGCCCTGCCCAACCTCGACTTCCATTATGTAGGAGTAACCGACAACTTGGCACATTCCGGCACTAAATCCCTGGGCAACAACGGCGTCACCTGCTTCACCATCATGCCCGACGAGGGACTCGACTACGGAGCCGACAGCGTGTGGCTCACCTTCTGGTACTACCTACACCTCAACACCGACTATTTTGAAGTAGGCTACCTGACCGATGTGACCGACAGTTCTTCATTCCATGCGCTCGACACCTTGCACGGCTGGCAGCAGGAGTGGCACTTCGCTGCCGTGGACCTTTCGTCGGTGCCGACGGGGGCGCGGATTGCCTTTTTCGGACATGACATTTTCAGTTCTGACGGCACCTTCTGGCTCGACAACATACACCTCACCTCGACGCCCTGTGCAGCCTGGGGGCTGAGGGTGGCCGAGAACCGTGAGGACTCGGTGCGCCTGGAGTGGGAGTCAGCAGGCGACCCAACGGTCACGCTAACAATCAACTGGAGTACTTCCTACAATGTCACCGGCAACAGTTTCTCTTTCGCCCGCAATTATTATAACAGCTTCATGTCCGAGCTCATTGCTCAATGTCCTTATTCTGGTTGCATGGCGATCCAGCCGCACAGCCGTATGTATATTCCCCGCTACCGCGAGGGCTCATGCCTCGACGCCAGCGACTTCAACTCAACGATGGCCATGCCCTATTATGGTACTCCCGTCGAGCCGTACCTCCACACCGGCACCTACACCACTACCACTCCCGGCATTACAGACATCTTCGCCGGCTCGCACACCCTCAACACCAACCCCGGCTCCGACGGCGGCGGCATGATGGTATTCCCACGCACCATACCGCCTGGCGACAACGTCACCCTGCGACTCGGCAACCGATTGGGCGACTGGGAGTCAGCTTCGGTGCTCTACACCCTCACCGTCGACACCAACGAAAGCGACCTCCTGGTGATGAAGTACACCGTCGCGATGGCCTTCGGCACATTTCAAGGTCCAGAGGAAGCCCACCGCAGCGACACGCTTCACCCCGCATGGTTCCGCATCGAGCTGATGGATGACACCTTGTCGCCCTGCCACCAATTCTATATCGACGCTTGGGACACCACGGGCTGGGATGAGATGAACAGCATGTACAAGCGGCGCAACTTCACCGGCATGGCCTTCGACCTTGCACCTTATCACGGGCAGCAGCTACACCTGCGCGTCACCACCTGCGACGGCGCCGTCAACAACCGCTGGTGCTACGCATACTACAACTTCGAATGCCTCAAACGCGACGCCCATATCGACAGCTGCACGACCGAAGACAGCGTCACTTTCACCATGCCCTACGGCTTCAACTACCGCTGGTGGCGCGACGGCGAGACATCCACCTACAGTACCGAGCAGAGCATCACCGTAGCCACCGACTCGGCACACTACCTCTGTGAGTTGACCGACCGCTTCAACCCGGGATGTAGCCACACAATCTCGCGATGGGCGTTAGCGCGGCCGCAACGATGGGAACGAGACACTGTGTTGGAAAACCAGCTACCTTACACTTGGCATGGTATAACCTTCACCGCTGGTGGCGACACTTCGCTCATCCTGCCCTCCGCTATCGGCTGCGACACCACCCTAATCCTCCACCTGCATGTGTGGTCCAACCAGGACGTCCGCCTAGAGCATCATGTATGCCCAGGCGACTGGCCTGTCGATTGGCAGGGATACACCTTCACCCGACCCGACAGCGTCACTTTTACGCTCACCGACAGCCACGGCGCCGACAGCACGGTGACCCTCGTGGCCGTTGAAGCGCTGATCTATGAGGTGAGCGACACGGTGGTGATATGCCCCGGCGGCCAATATATGTATGGCGATATTGACTACGGCGGCCCGGTGGCATTCGACACCCTGCTGGCCTCCATCGACGGCTGCGACTCTCTGGTGCATGTGGCCTTAATCACGCGCGACAGCAGTTACCATCTACATGCGTTGCATAGCATTGACCTGCAGCATTGGTCCGATAGCGTACCAGTAGTACTCTGTTCGAACCAGACGCTCTACACCGTCGACTCGACCGAAAGCAGCACCACCTGGCAATGGCTATCCGACACCTTGTCCATGAGCACCACCAGCGAAGCAGAGTTTGTATTCGATAGCATCGACAGTGTCCTTGAGCAAACTGTCACACTTATCACCACCAGCCCAGGTGGCTGCACCGACACGCTGGTGTGGCCCGTAGTGGTATTCCCAGCGCCCAAGGCCGACTTTATATGGACGCCCGCCCATCCTGCCGATATCTCACCAGAAGTACAATTAATCAACTACTCGCAACCCACAAACTGCCAATGGCTGTGGCTCATGCAGAACGCGCCCGAGAGCAACGAATGCGACAGTCTTGCCACTTTCGAGCCCATCTACCGATGGCAGGGCGACAACATATTGGGTGACTTCGACGTCCAGCTTGTGGCATTTCTCACCACGCAATATGACACCATCACACACACCTGCATCGACTCAATACATCACACCATCGAGATAGTCACCGCATGGCTCGATTTCCCCAACCTGGTCACCCCCAACGGCGATGGCACCAACGACACATGGGAGGTAGTGAATCTGGTCGACCTAGGACAGTACCCGATGAATGAACTATGGATATACGACAAGTTCGGGACCTGCGTCTTCCATGCCCGCAACATCCGACGCCATGAACAGTTCTGGGACCCCAACCATCCACATTGTCCCGACGGCACCTACTACTACCGTTTCACCGCCAAAAGTCCACATGGCCTAGTGCGCCGCAATGGTGTCATCGAAGTAATACGCTGATTTACCAGACAACCATGATAAAGCAATTCACATTCAACCACTTCGAAGTAAACTGTTACCTCATCATCGACGAAACCACCAAACAGTGCGCCATCGTGGACCCTGCTTGCGAAGCTTCGTTCGAAGATGCACAACTGACACAATATATCGATCAGGAGCAGCTCACGGTGACCCAAATCCTTTTGACCCACGCCCACGTGGACCATATAGCCGGCCTGCGGCAGTGCTGCGAGCATTGGCAGCTGCCTGTCACCATGCATGCCGAAGGTCGCAAACTGCTCAGTCAGGCCGAGGCCTACGGCTCGCTGATGGGCTTTGCGGTCGACAACATGGGCGACCTCGAGGTGACAGAGATTCAAGATGACGAAGTGCTTAAAATCGGCAGCCTCGAGGTGGAGTGCCGTTACGTTCCCGGCCACTGCCCCGGAAGCATGTGCTTCGTGGTGGCTGCCGACCAAGCCGTCATCACCGGCGACGCCCTCTTCCACTTCAGCATCGGCCGCACCGACCTCCCCGGCGGCGACTACCCTACCCTGATTGAGAAGCTCAAGACCCGCATCCTCACCCTCCCCGACGACTACCGCGTCCTCCCCGGCCACGGCATCGCCAGCCAGATAGGCAAAGAGAAGAAGTATAATTCATTTCTTTTGTAATACGTTATAACGTGATAACGAAATAACGTTATAACGAAAAAAATGAAATCCCAATGGCAGTAAAAATAGACCCCAGTTGGTATGCCGTGCTGCAGCCGCAGTTTGAGGCGCCCTACTTCGCCGAGCTCAAGCAGTTTCTCGTCGCCGAACGGCAGCAATATACCTGCTACCCGCCGGGCAGCAAGATATTCAACGCCTTCGACAGCACACCGTTCGACCGCGTCAAGGTGGTCATCCTCGGCCAAGACCCCTACCACGAGCCCGGTCAGGCCATGGGGCTCTGCTTCTCGGTGCCGCAGGGAATTCAGGTGCCGCCGTCGCTGGTCAATATCATCACCGAAATCAACGCCGACCTCGGCACCAATATACCCAAGACCTGCGGCGACCTAAGCGGATGGGCCACACAAGGCGTGCTGCTGCTCAACGCCACCCTTACCGTACGCGCCCACCAAGCAGGTTCTCATCAGCGCCACGGCTGGGAGACCTTCACCGACGCCGCCATCCAGGCATTGAGCCAACAACGTTCGGGACTAGTCTTCCTCCTTTGGGGCAGCTATGCCATCGCCAAGCGGGCACTCATCGACCAGAGCAAACATCTGGTTCTCACTGCACCCCATCCCTCACCCCTCTCGGCCTACCGCGGTTTCTTCGGCTGCCGCCATTTCTCACAAGCCAACGCCTACCTGCAACAGCAGGGGCTACAACCCATCGACTGGAGCCGCATACAATAACAAGCGGCGAAAAAAAACGCCCAGACCCCGGCTTTTTTATTACATTTCTTTTACTGTTCTTTAGCTGTTCTTTTAGAAAACCTAAAAGAACA
>JAEEGG010028046.1_pt1 | contig 10627 bp, 10 predicted proteins | sample 9134161 | NCBI WGS metagenome assembly JAEEGG01 (sample SAMN16246543, study PRJNA631951) | gut metagenome | biome: gut microbiome; feature: rumen; material: CR-attached | host: Bos | place: Iran: Karaj | collected 2018-10 | reverse complement strand
TTGATCGCGAGCAGGACCGCGTCCAGCGTCACGAGGATCGTCGACGCCCCCAGCATCAGCCTCAGGATCTGTTCCTGCAGGACGAACCGGTCGAACAGCCCCGGCGCGGTCCCGCGGATGAAATCGTCCCGGTCGGCGATCTGCGTCTCGATGCGGCTGAAGCGTTTCCACGGCGCGGAAACAGGCGGAGGGGAGGTCATGCGGAAAAAAGGATAGTCCAGTTCGCGCGGAGCGGGATCGTCCCGGGTCTCCGCGGAGATCCTGCGAATCCGCTTTTTCAGGTGTTCGTGCGAGAAGATCAGGAATACGAACGCCAGCAGGAAAAGAATGGTCGCGAGCAGAAAGAATATCATGGTCCCGGCTTTGGCTTGTCTGGTGAAATGATACATACATAATACATCGCTCCGGTCGGAAAATCAAGCGTGAAACCGGGCTCGGAACGGAAAAACCGAGTATTTTGGACGTTTTTTCGGCGCGCGGTTTGAATTCCCGTAAAAGCGGGATACATTTTTAAATCCGGATGTTTTTCAACTCGCCAACCACGCAATCAGCAGAGGTCTCCCGCCCATGAAGGGGCAGTTCTGGACATATCTCATCAAACGTCTCGCGCTCGGCGCATTCACGCTGTTCGTGATCCTGCTGGCGAGCTACGCGCTCATGCGGCTGGCCCCCGGCGACCCCTCGAAAAGCACGTTCCTCTCCGCCGAGGGCGGCGGCAAGAACGCGGCCGGGAGCATGTCCAGCGACAAGACCGATCTGGGGCGCAACGAGATCATCGTGAAGAAACTCCACCTGGACAAGCCGATCGTCGTGGGGTTCGCCCTGTGGATGAAGGACGCGTTCCGGGGCGATTTCGGCTCGTCGGTCGCGGTCGACAAGGGGCGGCCGGTGACGGAGCTCATCCTCGAACGTCTCCCGGTCACGATCAAGCTCAATTTCTTCGCGATCCTGGTCACATACCTGCTGTCGATCCCGGTCGGCGTGAAGACCGCCGTGAAACACGATACCGTGTTCGACAAGACGACCACGCTGTTCCTGTTCTTCCTGTACTCTCTGCCGGTCCTGTGGGTGGCGCTGATGCTCCAGGCGGCGTTCTGCGTGGGCGGCATGATGCCGTATTTCCCGCTGAAGGGGCTCACGCCCGACATCGCGCCGGGGATGAGCTCGTGGAGGATCCTGTGGGAGACGTCGCTGCACTACGTCCTGCCCGTCTTCTGCCTCAGCTACGCCTCGTTCGCCGGCATCGCGCGTTTCACCCGCGCCGGGATGCTGGACGTGATCCGCCAGGAATACATCCGCACGGCCCGGGCGAAGGGACTCGCCGAAAAAGAGGTCATCTACGTTCACGCGTTCCGAAACGCCCTCATCATCATGATCACGCTGTTCGCCGGCATCCTGCCCGGGCTGGTGTCCGGCAGCATCCTGATCGAATACATCTTCAACATCCCGGGCATGGGTGCGCTCTCCATGCTCGCGCTCAGCAGCCGCGACATCCCGCTCATGATGGCGCTCTTCGCGTTCAGCGGCTTCCTTACCCTGGGCGGCATCCTGCTGTCGGACATCCTGTACGTGCTGGCCGACCCGAGGATCGGATTCGAGTCCCGGGTGTAATCAACCGCGCCGTCTGCGCACGCCGTGCGCGCGAGGGGAGATGATGAGGCCGCGGCCTCACTGAAGAGGGGGAGGGGCGACGGTCCGCTCAGAGCGAACGGAAATGATCGGCGACGTCGGAAATGATGCGTTCGAGGGGGAGTTCGGCCTTCCATCCGCAGATGCGCCCGATCTTCGTGCAGTCCGGCGCGCGGTGGAGCATGTCCTCGAATCCGACCTCGTAGGCTTCGTCGTAGGAGACGGAGACGATCTCCGAGGTGCTGTGAAGCTGCTCTACGATGGTCTCCGCGAGCTCGCGGATCGTGATCCGGTTCGTGCTGCCGATGTTCAGGATCTGGCCGAACGACGCTTCGCAGTCGGCCAGGAGCCGGAGCGCGCGGACGGTGTCGGAGACGTGGCAGAAGCACCGCGTCTGTTTGCCGGTGCCGTACACGCGGAGCGGTTTGCCCTGGAGCGCCGCGGAAACGAACCGCGGGATCACCATGCCGTAGCGTCCGGTCTGGCGTGGGCCGACGGTGTTGAAGAACCGCGTGACGGTGCCGGGGAGGCCCTTCGAGCGGTGATAGGCCATCAGGAGGAATTCGTCGATGAGCTTGCTGCAGGCGTAGCTCCAGCGGGAATGTGTGGACGGGCCGATGATGAGGTCGTCGGTCTCGTGGAACGGCACGTTGGTGGATTTGCCGTAGACTTCGCTGGTCGAGGCCACGAAGAGCCTGCGTCCGCCGTATTTCGAGGCGAGCTTCAGGATGCGCGAGGTGCCGGAGACGTTGGTCTCGATGGTGCGGATGGGGTCGTGCACGACGAGTTCCACCCCGACCGCGGCCGCCAGATGATAGATCACGTCGGCCTTCTGAATCATGCGGGGCAGGGCGCGCGAGGTGATGACGTTCCCCTTCACGAACTCGATCCGGTCCTGATGCGGGAGGCGTTTGAGGTTTTCGAGCGAACCGGTCGAGAGGTCGTCGATGACGGAGACCGAGTGCCCGTCCTTCAGCCAGGATTCGGCGAGGTGGGAGCCGATGAACCCGGCTCCGCCTGTGATGAGGATGTTCATGGTTTGCCCGCCCTGTCTTCGTCCGCGTCGGCGTCGCCGTCTGCGGGGTTGCCCGGCACGAGCGGATGCGAGCCCTTCACGAACCCGATCTTCAGGGCGAAATACGCGATGAGGCCCCAGAAGACGTAGATGTTCACGAGGAGGAACGGGAAGAGGAAGGGATTGACCAGGAACGAGGAGACGAGCCACGCGAGGAGCAGGAGACCCACGATGAGGGCGCGTTTGCGGTTGTGGCGCGCGGAGACGAGGAACTTGCCGAAGTGCAGGTAGGGGACCTGGCTGACCATCAGGAATCCGAGCGCCATCGCGTACGTGGGCAGATAGCGGAAATAGTCGCGGAGGGCGTTGCCGCCCTTTTCCGTGGCGGCGAAGAGGATGATCGTGCAGAGGGCGGCGGCCGCGCCGGGGGAGGGCAGGCCGGTGAACGTCTCGCTGCTCTTCTTCTCGTACATCGCGTGAACGTTGTACGTGGCGAGGCGTAGAGCTGCGCAGCCGAGGTAGATGCCGCAGAGGATGCAGATCGGGATGAAGCCGCCTGTGCGCTCGATGTGGCGCATGTTGTGCGCCATCACGGCGACGAGCGTGGCCGGTGCGACGCCGAAGGTGGTCATGTCGGCGAGGGAGTCCATCTGAAGTCCCTCGAGACTGGTGGCGTTCAGGAGGCGCGCCGTGAATCCGTCGAACATGTCGAAGACCATGGCGAAGAGGATCATGCCGGCGCTCCAGGCGAAAATGGTGGCCATGGCCTGATGGTCGCCGGCGTTCTTGTACGCCTGCAGCGTGATGAGGATGGCCGCGTAACCGCACAGGGAATTGCAGAGCGTGAGGCTGTTCGGAATGAATTTCAGCCACTGCAGAAGCCGTCTGGACGGGGTCATGCGTTTGGGTTCGTCGTTGGGATTCATGAGTGTTCCTTGGCGGCCAGTTCTTCGGCCAGGGCGTGGAGTTTTTTCTTCGCTTCGGGGCGGATGAACGCGAGGATGGAGGAACCCGCGCGGACGGATTCGCCCACGTTCACCGCCACGTCGATGCCCATCCCGGCTGGGATGTAGAGTTCGGTGCGGGAACCAAATTTGATCATGCCGTATTTCTGTCCGCGCGAATAGGTCTCGCCGGGATTGACCGGGCAGACGATCCTGCGGGCAATGGCCCCGGATACCTGCTTGACCGCGATCGGGAACGTCTCGCCCTCGAACGTGCCGACGCCACCGAGGAGCATGGATTCGTTGACTTTGCCCGCGTCCGGGTCGCGCGCGTCGAGGAATTTGCCGGGCTTGTAGAGCTTGAACTCGACCTTCATGTCCCACGGGGCGCGGTTCAGGTGGACGTTGAACACGGAGAGGAAGATGCCGATGCGCAGGATGTCCTTGTCATGGAAGAGGCGGCGGATTTCCTCGCACTCGAGCGTCTCGGACTTGATGAGCTCGACGTCGCGGATGGTGCCGTCGGCCGGGGACACGATGGCGTTCGGATCGGACGCGATTTTGCGGGGCGGATCGCGGAAGAATGCCGCGACGGAGAAACACACGAGGGCCGCCAGGGCGACGACCGCGCCCGCCAGAGCCGGGGGTACGACGCGCATGGAAACGCAGACTGCGCTGAGGAAGAGGACGATCAGGAATATGGCGACCGCCATACCCCATTCTTTTTTACCGTATTTGGTGAGAATCATGATGAAGGCCCTTGGTGTTTTTTGAACTCAAATCGGAACGGGCGGCCTGACGAGGCCGCCTGCGGAACGCAGTGCGAGGTTGCCGTGGCAGAACGCGAGCGCGAGGGCGTCCGTGGCGTCGTCCGGTATCTGCGAGACGTCGAGACCGCCGAGGTTGGCCATGATGGACGCCACCTGGCTTTTGTCCGCCTCGCCGAGCCCCGTGGCGGCGCGCTTGGCGCTCTTCGGGGAGTATTCGAACGCGGGCACGCCGCACTCGGCGAGGGCGGTGATGACCGCTCCGCGCGCGAGGCTGAGGATCATGGCGGTCTTGACGTTGCGGGAGACGAACGCCGACTCGATGGAGGCGGCCTCGGGCTTGAACGAAGAAACAAGTTCGCGAATGCCCCCGGCAAGACGCCTGAGACATTCGCTGTGGGGCAGGGATGCCGCGTTGCGAATCAATCCGCAGTCCAGGATCCTGAACGAGCCGTTTGTTCGCATGTCGATTACGCCGTATCCGGTTTTGCGGATGGCCGTATCAATGCCGATGATGATCATCCGTGGCACCCCCGCCGGGGCGAAACGAGGACGCAGAGGTCAGCCCTGCGCGTCGATCTCGTCGAGGACCTCGCTGGCGATGTTTTCGTTGGAGTAGACGGCCTGCACGTCGTCGAGCTCCTCGAGACGGTCGACGAGGCGGAGGACCTGCTGGGCCTTGGAGAGGTCGTTGATGCCGACGGTGTTTTCCGGCTTGCGGGTGAGCTTGGCTTCGGAACATTCGATTCCGGCGTCTTCGAGGGCCTTGGCGATGTCGGCGAAGGCTTCCGGGGCGGCCCAGATCTCGGCGATGCCGTCTTCGGCCGTGATGTCCTCGGCTCCTGCTTCGAGCGTGAGCTCCATGAGCTTGTCCTCGTCGGCGTTGTCGCCCTCGATGATGAAGTGCGCCTTGCGCTGGAACATCCAGGACACCGCGCCGCTCGCGGCCAGGTTGCCGCCGTTGCGGTCGAACGTCATGCGGACGTCGCCGATGGTGCGGTTGCGGTTCTCGGTGAGACATTCCACGACGAACGCGGTACCCGCGGGTCCGTATCCTTCATAGGTGATTTCTTCGTAGGCCACGTCACCGAGTTCGCCCGCGCCCTTCTTGATGGCGCGTTCGATGTTCTCGCGGGGCATGTTTGCGGCCTTGGCGGAAGCGAGGGCCATGCGCAGTTTAATGTTGGAGGCAGGATCCTTGCCGCCCTGCTTGGTGGCAACCATGATTTCCTTGGCGAGGCGGGAAAACGCCTGACCTTTTTTCTTGTCGGTTGCTTCTTTTTTGTGCTTGATATTCGCCCATTTGCTGTGACCGGACATAATAACTCTCCATATTGATTGAGGTTTTTGAGTCAAAAACAGTTCTTATAAATATATCACGTGATCGGCGATTGTCAACCGTTTTTCTTGTCTTCCGACGGCTTTTTTCCGGTTTCCCCGGGTTCGGACTCGGGATGGACCGGGTATTTGCAGTCGGACAGCCGGAAAACCGGGTCCGGGAGGGGCCGCCCGGCGAGGAAGTCGCGGCAGAGGGATTCCGCGCGGTCGAGTTCGTCCGGTTTGAGCCAGTGGATGGGACAGCCGTCGTGCTCGAACTTGCGGAACCAGGAGTCCTGCCGTTTCGCGAACTGGCAGATTTTCGCATAGAGCTGGTCGTGCATCTCCTCGCGCGTGAGCTGTCCCTGAAGGAAGCGCGCGAGATAACGGTACTCGAGGCCGAGGAATTCCATCTTCTCCCAGCTCATGCCCGCGTCGTGGAGACGCACGGCCTCTTCGATCATCCCGGAGTCCAGGCGTGCGTCCAGACGCTCCAGGATGCGCCGCCTGGTCTCCGTCCGGGTCCGGTAAAGCCCGAGCACGAGAAACTCCGAATCGGGGAAGGGGCGTTCGAGTTCGTTCGGGGGGACGCCGTCGTTTGCGGCCCGTGCGAGCTCGATGGCGCGGATCAGACGGATGCGGTTGTCGGGTTCGTTCGAGGGGACGGCGCTCTCCGGGTCGAGCTCCAGCAGCAGGCGGCGCAGGGAGGGGGTGTCGAGCGAACGGAGATATTCGCGGTAGTCGGGCACGGGCGCGCCCGGCGCGAGCCGGTAGGAGAAGATCATGCCGTGCAGATAGAGCGCGGTCCCGCCGACGAAGAGCGGCACGCGGTCGTCGCGCTCGGCCTCGTTCACGGCGTTCGCGGCGTCGCGCAGGAATTCGGCGAGGGAGTATTCGGCGTCCGGCGGCAGGATGTCGATGAGCTTGTACGGCACGGGCGGTTCTCCGGGCGGGGCGTATTCGGCGAGGTCCTTTCCGGTGCCGATGTCGAGTCCGCGGTAGATCTGGCGCGAATCCGCGCTCAGGATCGTCGCACGGAGACGCTGCGCGAGGGCGACTCCGAACGAGGTCTTGCCGCAGGCGGTGGGGCCGAGCAGGATGATGATGCGATGAGTGTCTGGCATGGTCTGAATCCTCCAAAACAGGGGAAAAAAGGAAAAAAACACGACTTTCTTTATAATATAGCGCGTTTTCGACTGGTAATCACGCGGAAAAGGGGTAAATTACAAAGGAAAATCGTTTTTTTTCGATATCAACCGTCAATTTTGGGAAAAATCATGCCAAAACAAAATACCGTGAAAGGTCCGGCAGTCGTCAAGGGCATCGCCCTTCATACTGGCGCCCGGGCCGCTCTCCGTATCCTGCCCGCCGAACCGAACACCGGGATCGTGTTCCGCCGCGTCGACATGCCGGGCGCGCCCGAGGTCGCCGCGAACGCGCGGAACGTGGTCGACGTGCGCCGCGCCACCACGATCGCGTCGCGCACCACGGGAGCGTTCGTCCTGACCGTGGAACACATCATGGCTTCGCTGCACGCCGCGTGCGTGGACAACGCCGTGATCGAGATGGACGGCCCGGAACCCCCGATCGCCGACGGCAGCGCCATGCCGTATTTCGAGGGCATCATGGAGGCCGGGATCGAGGAGCAGGACGCCGAAGCGCAATACTGGACGGCGACCGCCCCGATCGTGATCGAGGAGGGATCCGCCATGCTGGCGCTCGCGCCCGCAGACGACCTCAGGATCTCGTTCACGACCGAATACGGCTACAGCGGGCTCGACACGCAATTCTTCTCCTGCCAGATCACGCCTGAGAATTTCCGCGAGAACCTCGAGGGCGCGCGGACGTTCTGCCCCTACAAGGAGCTCGAACAGGTCATCGCGGCCGGACTCGCGAAGGGCGGCAGCCTCGACAACGCCATCATCCTGCACGACGGCGCGCTGATCTGCAAGGACGGGCTGCGTTATCCGAACGAGCTCGTCCGTCACAAGATCATGGACATGGTCGGCGACCTGTACCTCGTCGGGAAGCGCGTCCGCGCCCATGTCATGTCCGTGAAATCCGGTCACCCCACGCACTGCAAACTCGCCATGGCCATGCTCGAACAGGAAGCAAAGGCCGCCGCCGCACAATAAGGAGACGATCCATGAAGACCAATTCGATTCTTTCCGTCCGCGATATCCGGTCCGTTCTGCCGGTTCGTCAGGACTACCTGATGCTCGACCGCGCGAAGATCGTGGACGAGAACACGCTCGTCGGGTGGCGCAACCTCACCATCGGCGACGGTTTCTTCCAGGGGCATTTCCCGGGGCATCCGATTCTGCCCGGCGTGATGCAGGTGGAGGCCATCGCCCAGCTCGCCGAACTCGGCGTGTGGGAGCGTCTCGACCCCGAACGTACCCGCGACATTTACGTGAAGAGCATCCGCAACGTGAAGTTCCGCCGCCCGAACACTCCCGGCGACCGCTGCCTGATCGAGGCGAGCATCCAGTCCGTCGAGAACGGCGAGGCGAAGATCGTCGCCACCGTGAAGAACAACGGCGGACTCGCGTGCCAGGCCGAAATGGTGATGGCCGTGCGCGACCGCGTGACCGAGCTGCCCGAGCCGCCCGAATTCGGCCCCGTCGACAAGACCGACGAGACGCAGGACGTGTCCTCGGTCATGGACATCATCCCCCACCGGTACCCGTTCCTCTATGTGGACTATATCTCGAAGCTCGAGGAAACCCGCGTCACGGCCGTGAAGAACCTGAGCAGCTGCGAGCCCTCCATCCGCGCGTATTCCGACGGCTACATGGTCCTTGCGAACTCGATCCAGCCGGAGATCATCTCCGAGGCGGGGGCGATCCTGCTGCTCGGGAACGAGGCCAACAAGGGCAAGCTCGCGTTCTTCATGGGCATCGAGTCCGCCGAGTTCAAGGCTCCGGTCTTCCCCGGCGACCAGCTCGTGATGACGCTCGAACTCCCCGTCTTCACGCGCAGATTCGGCAAGGGCACCGGCTCGCTGGCCGTCGGCGGACGCGTGGTCACCGAGCTCGCCATGGCGTTCGCGCTCGTGGACAAATGACGCCTCCGGGGCGGTCCCGATCCCCGGCTCCGCCCCGATAATCTCCCCCAATCAAGTTCAAACAGGAGACCCGATCGATGAGACAAAAACTTCTGATGCTGGCGGCCGTCTTTTTCGGCGTTCTGGCGTTCATCTTCACATATCAGCAGATCAAGCAGGAACGCTCGAAGATCATGAGCAGCGCCGTGCGCGTGAAGCTCATCCGCGTGAAAAACGACCTCTCCGAGGGCGACAAGCTCATGGAGACCGACGTGGAGATGTACGAGGGCATGCGGTTCGCCAACGCCGCCGCGAACACCCTCGAGATCCCGTGGGACCGCCGCGCGGACGTGATCGGTTCCCCGCTTCGCTCCATGGTGCGCAAGGGCGACATCCTCACGTGGCGCGATTTCCGCCAGGTCTTCACGAAGGAGCGCACGGGCCTGCCCGCCCAGACGCGTTCCGGCTGGCGCGCCATCTCGATCCCGGTGAGCTCCGTGACCTCGGTTTCCGGCCTGATCCGCCCGAACAACTTCGTGGACGTGATCGGCACGTTCCATTTCCCGGACGCGAAAGGCGACGCCACGCTCGACACGGTCACGATGACCATCCTCCAGCGCGTGAAGGTGCTGGCGACCGGGAACGACATCGGTTACGCACAGCAGAACGGCTCCCAGTCGGGCGTTTCGACGGGGCGTTCCTACAGCACGGTCACGCTCGAACTGACCCCGAAAGAGGTCGAGATGATCATCTTCGCGCAGCAGAAAGGCTCGCTCACGCTGTCTCTGCGCAGTTACGAAGACCCGAACATCGTGACGGACGTGCAGAGCGTGGACTGGGCGTTCCTCCAGAAGCACATCCAGGAATACAACGCCGAACGCGAGCAGCTGCTGAAGAAATCGGCGGGCTACTGACAACCGCGAGCAAAAGGAGCGATCCATGGTCGACGTCATCCTGAAAATGCCCGGGCAGCCGGATTCCCCGCTGAGCATCCCGCCCGGCCAGTATCAAATCGGTTCCTCCGAAGCCGTTCCGATCCAGCTGCCGTTCGTCGGCGTGTCGAACATCCACTGCGTCGTGCAGACGCAGGACGATTCGTTCCGCATCGCCGACCTGGGCAGCTCCAACGGCACGTTCCTGAACGGACAGCGCATCGGACGCGAGTTCGTGGACGTGCCCGAGGGCAGCGACATCGAGATCGGCACCGTCCATATCCTGTACAAAATGGGCGACGCGAAGCCCGCGCCCGCCCCGGCGCCCGATCTTGCCAGAGCCGCAGCCGCGGCGCAGCAGGCTTCCGCCGGGACCTCCTCCGAAGCGCAGTTCCGCAGCCGCGTCCTCGAGGTCAGCGGCATCCCGTGGTCGGCGCGTCCGCTCGTGCAGGAGATCAAGAAGCAGGCGCACAGCGAACTGCTGGTCCGTCTGAACATGAAACGTCTCGCGCTGAACAGCGTCACAGAAAACGACCTGGAGGAGAAGGCGCGGACGACCATTCACGAGATCCTGAACGAACTCTCCATCCCGCTCCCGGAGGGCGTGACGCAGGAGAAGATCGAAAACGAGCTGTATCACGAGGCCATCGGCCTGGGGCCCCTCGAGGACCTCATCTCCCGCGACGACAGCACGGAGATCATGGTCAACGGCCCGGACAACGTGTACGTGGAGCACCGGGGCGTGCTCTATAAGACCGATACCGCGTTCGCCGACGAACACCAGGTGCTCGCCGCCATCGAACGCATCGTCTCGCCCCTCGGACGCCGCATCGACGAGAGTTCGCCGATGGTGGACGCCCGCCTGAAGGACGGCTCCCGCGTGAACGCCATCATACCGCCGCTTTCGCTGGTCGGCCCCACGATCACCATCCGTAAATTCGCGAAACGTCCGCTCACCGTGCAGAACCTCATTTCCT
>JAEEGG010028045.1_pt1 | contig 10627 bp, 6 predicted proteins | sample 9134161 | NCBI WGS metagenome assembly JAEEGG01 (sample SAMN16246543, study PRJNA631951) | gut metagenome | biome: gut microbiome; feature: rumen; material: CR-attached | host: Bos | place: Iran: Karaj | collected 2018-10 | reverse complement strand
GAAAACGCCGCTGAGTATTATCTCCGGTCAGTGCGAATGCATTCTGGAACAGGTTGCTCCACAGAAGAATCAAAGCTATGTGCAATCGATCTACGACGAGAGCGAGAGCATGAATCGACTGGTGCAATCGCTCTTGCAGTACGGCAAGCTTCAGACCGCACGGCAGACGGAACAAACAAATATCGGTCTGTCCGGGCTGGTGCTGGAATGCCTGCGACATGCCGAATCTCAGTTTGATGCAAAGGCGCTGCGTCTGCAAACGCAGGTAGCCGAAGGACTGTCAATCCGTGGCAACCGGACGCTGCTCACGCTTGCCGTCGGCAACCTTCTTTCCAACGCGGCGCAATACGCCCCGGTCGGCGACACCGTTTTTGTCACGCTGACGCAAAAGCGGCGGCGCGTGACCTTCAGCGTGACCAACAGCGGACAGATCGCGCCCGAACAAGTGCCGTATCTGTGGGAGGTCTTCTTCCGGACAGACGAAGTGCGCACCGACCGTGACAACACAAGCGGCTTCGGACTCCCCATCTGTAATCGGATTTTGCAGCTGCACAGGCTGCGGCCGCTGTTCCGGCAAGGGAACGGAAGCGTCACCTTTGGCTTTTCGGGGAAAAGCCGATAATCAAAAAAAGAAAAAAGAACAGGGTGCCGTTTGACATCCTGTTCTTTTGCTCATGATTAGACACTGTGCACTAAAACTTCAGCTGTTCATTGATCGCTTTCACTACGTCCGGCTCCAGCTTGATTTCCTCGCGGTCGTAGGTCAGCATGCCGTTGACCTCGAACTCCACGTCGGACACCTGGGTGTAGACTGTGGCGGAAAGGCCCTTCTTCAGCGCCGGGATCACCTGATGCTCGTGCAGCTTGCGGTAAGCCTCGGTCATCTTCTCCTTGCTCTTATACATCTGGTAGCCGAAGCTCTTTTCCTTGTTCCAGACGTGGCCGTCGATGATCTGGCTGTAGCCGCCGTATTCGCTGAGGACGAACGGTCTGCCGTCGTGCTTCGGGGTCGTGACCGGCCAGATGTAGCGGTGAATCGAGCGCAGCTCGCTCCCCTTCTGGTCATACCAGCCGCTGGCGTGGTCCACGATGCGCGAGGGATCATAGGCCTTCACGGCGTCGCCGATGCGCTTGGCGTCGAACTGGCCCCAGCCCTCGTTGAACGGCACCCAAAGGCCGATGCACGGCACGTTATAGAGCGCGTCGATCATCTCAAAGAGCTCTTCTTCAAACTGGGTGCGCCATTCGATCCGGTCGCGGTGGAACAGCTTATACTTGTTGTCCTTCATCGAAAGATAGACGATCGGGCTGAGGAAGCTCATCGCGTTGGGCAGTACGCCCGCGTGGAAGAGGTTGAGCGCCTTGCCGCCGCTGACCATATCCTGCCAGACGATCATGCCCAGCCGGTCGCAGTGGTAGTACCAGCGCGCGGGCTCCACCTTGATATGCTTGCGCAGCATGTTGAAGCCGAGGTCCTTCATCGTCTGAATGTCATAGACCATGGCTTCGTCCGTCGGGGGCGTCAGACCGCCGTCGCTCCAATAGCCCTGATCCAGCAGACCGCGCTGGAAATAGGGCTCGTTGTTGAGAAACAGCCGCGGATAGCCGTCATAGTCGCCGATGGAAAACTTGCGCATGGCAAAGTAGCCCTTGACGCTGTCTTCGCCCATCGTCAGCAGGAAGTCATAGAGGAACGGCGATTCCGGCGACCAGAGCTTCGCGTCCGGAATCTCCAGCGCGTCGTCCGCGGTGATATCGCGGTCCACAACAACGCTTTCGCCGTCGAGCACCTTGATGTGCAGCTGACCTTCGCCGACCGTTTCGGTTTTGAGGCGCAGCACGCCGGCGTCGATATCCGGCGTCAGGCGGAAGGCTTTGATATAGCTTTGCGGCACGGCCTCGAGCCACACGGTCTGCCAGATGCCGCTCGTGGCGGTGTACCAGAAGCCGTGGGAATAGCTCGCCTGCTTGCCGCGGTTCTGCCAGCCCTCGTCCGTCGGGTCATAGACCTTGACGACCAGCTCGTTTTCGCCGTCCTGCAGCGCGTCGGTGATCTCCGCCGAAAACGGACAATAGCCGCCGACGTGGTGCGCCACCTCTTTGCGGTTGAGGTACACATGGCATTCCCAGTCCACGGCGCCGAAGTGCAGCAGCACGCGCTTGCCGGAAAAATCGGCGGGCAGCGTGAACGCCTTGCGGTACCACAGGCGGTCGGCCGCAGTGATGGTTTTGCAAACGCCGGACAGGCAGCTTTCAATCGCGAACGGCACGCGGATCTGCCCCTCGAAGGCGGCGGGCCACTCGGTTTTTTCGTCCGTCAGGGCATAGTCAAACAGGCCGTTGAGGTTCAGCCAGCTCTCGCGCACCATCTGCGGACGGGGATACTCGGGCAGCGGACAGTCGCACATGGCTGCGTCTGCCCAACGGGTTTTTAATGTCATCATAGCGGGATCCTCCCTGTAATTTGATTCAATTCGGAATTCGGAATTATGAATTCCGAATGAAGGGACGCCGCGCTGCGCGCGATGCGTCAAAGACATGCGCTGTCATTTGTTTTTTGGCGGGAAAGCCGTAGAAAACCATAACAGCGGATCAGCGGATCTATGGGACGCTTTTCGCTTTTCAGCGCGTTTTCGGCCGCGGAAAAACGGGTTCGGCCGGACACGAGCGATCCCCGCGACCGCAATTCCGAATTCCGCATTCCGCATTCGCACGACCGTGCGCCGCGTCAGCGCAGATAGGAGGCCGACACCCAGCCGGACACGCCGTGGGTGAGATCGGTCACATAGACCCAGCCGGAAACGGTGCTGCTTCTGCCCTTCACCTGCACCGGATAACCGTCGTGGATCGGGCGGATGATGTCATAGCTTGTGCCGGGGCCCTTGCGCAGGTTGAGCGCGGAGCCGTCGACGGAGACCGTCTTGGTGCCGCCGTCCTCGGTCACGTCGGGGGCGACCACGCCGGCCACGGTCTGCTGCGTCTGCGCCACGGGGCGGCTGTTGCCCAGATAAGTCTTCTTGACCCAGCCGGACACGCCGTAGCGGTTGCTGCGCACGAAGCAATAGCCGTTTTGTTCCGCAGTCACGGTGACGTCGGCGCCCACGGAGAGCGACACGCGGTTCGCGCTGGAGCTGTTCGGCGCATAGCGCAGCGCCACGCCGTTGGTGTTGACATACATCGTTTTGGCCGCAAAGGTGGTCGTCGGCCGCTGCAGGGTGTTCGCCGGCTGCGTGGTCGGCGCCTGGGTGGTGGTCCGGTGCGCCGTGGTCGTCGCCCGCGCGGTGGTGCGCGGCGCCGTTGTGGTGGGGCGCGCGGTCGTCGTCGGGGCCTTGGTGGTCGGAGCGGCGGTCGTCGGGGTGGTGGTATCGAGCGGCGCGGTGGAGTCGTCGGGCGCGGTCAGCTCGTTGTCGTCGGCCGAAATATCGGTGATGCTGTCGGGTTCCGAGGTGCTTTCGTCGGTGCTTTCATCCGTTGCGCTCTCGTCGGTCGTGTCTTCGTCCGAGGTGCTCTCGTCCGTTGTGTCTTCCGTGGTCGGCTCCGTGGTCGGATCGGTCGTGGGCTCCGTGGTCGGATCGGTGGAATCGACGATGATTGCCGACGGCTCGGTGGAGGGCCGGAAGAACGGGTTCTCGGTCTTCATATAGTACCACGCGCCCACAGCGGCGGCCGCCAGCAGCAGCACAACGAGCAGCGCGGCAACCTTGCCTTTTTTGCCCTTGCCGCCGGTCACGTACATATCGTCGAGGTCATCAGCCTCTTCGGCCTGCGCTGCGTCCGGCGCGTCTTCGGGCAAGACGATCTCTTCGGTCGGCTCATAGACCGGGATGTCGCCCTCGATCGCCACGGGCTGGGTGTCGGAGATCTTCGCTTCCGGCGGAATCACCACCGGCGCGGGCGCCGCGGGCGGCGCGTCTTCCAGATCGGGATGCAGCTCGCGGAACGGATCGTCGTCGTCCGTTTCGGGGTCATAGGGCGCGTCCTCGGCGCCGACGGTCTGGGCGGGTTCATAAGCTTCAAAGGTGGGCGAAACATAGGCCGGCATGCCGTTCAGCGGTTCCATTTCCGGGGCGGGCTGCGGCGCTTCCTCCGGCACGTCGGGCACTTCCGGCGCTGCGGGCGCTTCCGGCAGCGGTTCCTCCGCCGGCGCGGCCTGCGCGGGCGGCTCCGGCTTTGCCAGCGGCGGCACGGAGGACGGATGCGTGGGCGAAACAAATTCATTGTCTAAGCTGATGATGGTGCCGCAGGCGGGGCAGAACCCGGCGCCCTGTTCCAGCTCGCTGCCGCAAAACGGACATTTCATGTTTCATCACTCCTGCATTTTTCTGTTCGGCGCGCAAATGGCGCCTATTTAGATTATTCTACCACAAGATGTAGCGGAATGCAAGCGTTTGCAACCACAATGCAAAAAAAGAAAAAGCACCCCATAGGAGTGCTTTTGGTTTTTGCTCAGGTTACGCGGAAATGCTGGAGAAGATCTTCTTCATGAAATCCTGACCCTTTTCGATGTTGCCCTGATAGGCGATGAGGCCGATCAGCGTGCCGAACACCTGAACCAGAATGCCGAACACCTTCGCGAAAGTGTCTTCTTCCATTTTAGCTTCCTGATACACAGCGCGGAACTCAACGACCCTGCCGATATCGACTTCCTTCACCACATAGGCGCCGGGAACCGTCGTATAGGTGCCGTTATCCGTGTCGCCGGACATCGCGGGAACGCGCTGCCAACCGACGAAGGACTGACCCTTGGGCCCCTCCACGGACGGAAGCGTTACGGAAGAATCCTTGAGGAACAGTTTGGCATCGGCAGGTTTGCTGGCATCGGGAACAACCACAAACACCTGCGGAACGTCTTCTGCCTGAACATAGGACGACGTGCCGGTCGTCGTGTCATAGACATACTGACCGCTCTTGCAGGTACCGCCGTTCAGACGGAACATGAGCACGCACTGTTTGCTGCTGTCCGCGCCGTGATCGCCGCCGAAATAGGAATAGCTGTCCTCTGCAGATGCAGAAATTGCCATGCAGGAGAAGAGCATCAGGGCCGCGAGGAAAACAGATAATACTTTTTTCATTTGGAGTGCCTCCTTATATTTTTTGCTATTATCTTGCTTAGATTATAGCATTCCGCTTTGCAAATTGCAAGATGTTTTCGGAATCTTCACAAAATATTTTTCTGTTTGCAAACTTCTGTCACATTTTTACAGATTGTGAACGAAAAATCAGGAATCCTATGGCAACTTTTCCATTTTAAGCCGGAATCATTGACGAAAATGGCCCCGTTTTGTATAATTGTTGCAACAACTTGGAGGCGATCGGATGGAACAGACCCGCGGCCTGAACCGCGACATACTGAAATACCTTGCAATTCTTGCCATGCTGCTGGATCATATCGCGTGGTATCTGATGGAATTCTCGTCGCCGTGGGCGCAGGCATTCCACATTGTGGGCCGCATCACGGCGCCGCTGATGTGCTTTTTTCTGGCGCAGGGCTACGTCTACACGCGCTCGCTGCCGCGCTATCTGGGGCGGCTGGCGGTCTTTGCCGCGCTTTCGCAGATCCCCTGGTACCTGCTGCACCCGGCGAAAGGCTGGCTGACGTTCAACTTTTTGTTCACGCTGGCGCTCTCGCTTCTGGCCATCCATGCGTGGGAAACCGTCAAAAGCCTGCCGCTGCGGCTGTTGGCCGTTGCGGCCTGTGTGGCTGCCAGCTGGTACTGCGACTGGCACGTCTACGCCCCGCTGTGGTGTCTGCTGTTTTATGTGTTCCGCGACGACAGGGGCAAGCAGCTGCTGTCGTTCACCGGCGTAGCGCTGCTTTATATGGAAGAGACTGTGCGCGCGCGGCTGAACGCGGGCTTCAGTCTGCACACGGCGCTGCGCACCTCGGCGTTCACGCTCGGCGTGTTCCTTGCCGTTCCGCTGCTGCTCAGCCACAACGGCCGCAAGGGGCGTTTCGGGTGGAGCAAGTGGGTGTTCTATTGGTTCTATCCGGCGCACCTCGCCGTGCTGGCGGTGCTGCAGCGGGTATTGAAATAGCGCGCCCCATACAATCATACAAAGCTCTTGCCTCCTGCTGCCTGCCGGGCGGCTTTTTTCAGTGTGCGGTGTGCAGTTTTCAGTGTGCAGTGACGCGGGAAACGCGGGCGCAAAGAGAATGCTGCGGGTTCCGTGAGAGTTTCCTCCTCTCCGGCGCTTCTTCGCAAGGCCTTACGGCAGCGGTAAGGTGTCGGTGATCCTTGCCGCCGGACGTTTTGCGTTCAGCCGGACGACCTCACCCGTCACGCGCATCACTCTGCCGTGGAGACTGCGGCGACGTGGCCTCACCCACCACGCGCCTTCGGCGCGCGGTCCCCCTCCCCGCAGGCGGGGAGGGCAAGTTAGGCTTCGGGTTTAGAGAAAGGTTTGAATAATCCTGAAAGAACGACCGCATGGTTCCCTTCACCGCAAGGCCTTGCGCAGCACTTGATGGGGGCATGCATCTTTTGAGAAATGCCCGCAGGGTTGGAAACCAAACACGGCCGATGAAAGTGCAAGGCCGACCTGTCGGCATTGTGGGCGGAGGCTGATTGCCGCGGTAGGCGAAATAAGACGGCGCTTTTCCGCACCGCAGGTGCGGACGCCGTCGCCGCTTTCGCCGTATCCGAAGCCCAGGGCTTTCTTTCTCTTTTCTGCGGACTTTCTCTTTCTTTCGCCCGAAAGAAAGAGAAACCGCCGTCCGGGTTTAATCTAACGTCAGCAGTTCAAGAGAAGGGGTGGTTGCTGCTGACGCAGCAAACCACGCAGGTTGAGTTGAAAGAGAAACCGCAGTCGGGTTGAAACTGGCGTTGGCGGGAAGCTGATTCTGCCTCGCCGGGGCGTTTGCGCAAAAAAGGTCGCCCATGGGTTGCGGGTCCCCGGTGGGGACCTCTGCCGAAGGCAGAAGCAACGACCGAGCCGACAGGCGAGACCCCGACCGCTACAATTCTCCATTCCCGCCGCGGGCAGTGCGCTCCAGACTGCTGTCCCCTGCCCCGCGTCAATTCCGAATTCCGAATTGAAAAAGACGGCCCGCAGGCCGTCTTTTTTTCTCAGTCTTTGTACACGCGCTTGATCTTCAGCGTCGTCGTCTTCGGGAATTCCGTGTCGCGGGTCTTCACCTTGAGGATGCGCTTATACACCGGCAGGCTGCGGTTGAGGTCGGTCACGTCCTGCTTGATACGTTCCTTCGCGTCGGGGCAGGCCTCTTCGTCCAGGAAGAACTCCGCGGTGATGAAGTTGTCTTCGTCGGAAACGACCACTTCCTTGACATAGGGGATCGTGATCATGATCTTGTCTTCGATCTCCTCGGGCGAAACGTTCTTGCCGTTGGAAAGCACGATCAGGTTCTTCTTGCGGCCCACGTAGAACAGGAAGCCGTCTTCGTCAAAGCGGCCGTAGTCGCCGGTCTTGTACCAGCCATCCTCAAACACGGAGGCGGTGGCTTCGGGGTCGTCGTAGTAGCCGACCATGACGTTGTCGCCCTTGACCCAGATTTCGCCCACGCCCTCTTCGTCGGGCTCGTGGATCTTGACCTCGCAGCAGCTCATCGGCTTGCCGCAGGAGCCCAGCTTGTGGGCGAACATGGTGGAAAGCGTGATGCCCGGCGAGCACTCCGTGGTGCCGTAGCCGTTGAGGATCTCGATACCGAAATCGCTCATGCCCTTTTCGATCTTCGGATCCAGATAGGCGCCGCCGATGACGAGATATTCGAGCTGGCCGCCCAGACCGTCAATGATTTCCTTGAACAGCTTGCGGCGCACGTCGATGCCGAACTTGCGCAGGAAGTTGGAGATCTTGAGGCCCTTGCGCAGCTTGTCTGCCGCGCCCTTCTTTTCCGCGGTGCGCCAGATCGTCTTGTAGATGGTCTCCACCAGCAGCGGCACGCCGGCGATCTGGTGCGGATGGTAGGTCTTCATGTCGTTCGGGATATCCTTCAGGCTGCGGCAGATGTAGCCCCAGCCGATGACGACGTTGGAGGAGAACAGCGCACTCGCCCAGGCGAACGTGTGGTTCATCGGCAAGAAGCCGATGCCGTGGGTGCTTTGCAGCACACGCAGGGACGCGACGACCGACGCGGTGACGTTGCGGTGCGAGAGCATGACGCCCTTGCTGCGGCCCGTGGTGCCGGAGGTATAGACGATCGCGGCGAGCGTGTCGGGCGTCGGCGGATGGTCGAGGTAGCTGTCGTTGCCAGCGTCGATATCGGCGTGGCCTTCGGCGATCATGTCATAGAAGTCCTCGATCTTCATATAGAGCGAGATGTTGACGCCTTCTGCCTGCTTCATCTTTTCGATGGTGCCTTCGAAGTCCTTAGAATAATAGATCGCGTCGCACTGCGAGCGGACCATGATGTCGATGATATCGTCGTCCATCAGCTTCGCGTCGAGGGGGATCGACGTGTTGTTTCCGGTGAGGATGGAATAGAAGCAGATGATCCAGTAGTAGCTGTTGTCGCTGAGAATGGCGACCTTCTTTTCGTTCATCCCGTGCTTGTAGAGATACTGGCCGAGACCGACGGAATCGTACCAGACTTCGTTGAAGCTCTTTGTACGGGTGGTCTTTGCGGTCTCCATATAGATGTACTGCTTGTTGTCGCCGCCCTTGAGGTGACCGTTTTCGATGAACTCACGCGCAGTGGTGAAATCGGGGATATCCATGAATACGCCCTTAGGATACTTTTTCTTTGCCATTGGATCGTCTCCTTGTTCTGATTTTTTATTTGACCTTTTAAGTATATACGAAGGGCGGAAGAAGGTCAAGTGTTTTCGAAAGAAAGACATGATAAAATTGTTAAATAGTAGATAGATAAGCGGCTTTTGTCGCCGAACGCAATCGGAGCGGCGTCTGATGCGCACAACCTCTCTTCACGGATTACCGGAACAACCCTTGACAAACGTTCGCCGGGAGTGTAAAATATGAAAAATTATTAATTTTGATTATAAAAGGATGATTATTAGAATGCGCATTATGAAAAAGCTATTTCCCCTTCTGTTGATCTTCTGCCTGCTGCTGACGGCAGTTTCTCCGGCGTTCACCGCGTCGGCCGAAACGGTCTATTCTCCGAACGTCCACCTGCGCGGCAACGGCGCCGAAATCATTGACGAGAACGGCAACGTGGTCTATGACTTCGACGTCAGCATGGATCAGGTCAAAGCGATCGCAAAGCGCGTGCTGCCGCTGCTGCTGAAAAACGACCTTGACGCCTATTACCGCGCCTTCGGCGAAGAGATGTCAAAGCTCTATGACCGCGCGTTGCTGGACGAAAACGGCGACCCGAAGTACGGCACCAATATTTCGGCGGAAAAGCTGCGGGACAACGAAGTCGCCATGACGCAAAACCGCGTCGGGCAGGACGGCAGATATGCGACGAGCGCCTATACGTTCTGGTACGACTGGCGGCTTGATCCGCTGAAAACGGCGGAAGATCTGGACGCCTATATCGACGGCGTTCTTGCGGCAACCGGCAAGGACAAGATCAACCTCAACAGCTCGTGTCTCGGGTCCACCATTCTGCTGGCTTATCTTTCCAGATACGGCGCGGACAAGCTGAACGCCATCGGCTTTCAGCACGCCGTCGGCTTCGGGTGCGAGCTGGTGGACGAGACCTTTTCAGGCAAGATCAACATCGACGCTGACGCCGCGGCGCGCTTTGAGGGCGACTATTTTGTTGCGGGTCTTCTGAAAGAAAACGAGATTCTCAAGACCTTCTTGGATGAAACGATCGCTCTGCTGCAGGCCAGCGGCGATCTGGACCGTCTCACCACGCTCTTTATGCACGGCCTTTACGACAAACTCTACGAGGGGCTTGCGCCGGAGCTGGCACTTGCCAGCTTTGCCACCTGGCCGAGCTACTGGAGCATGGTCACGGCAGAGCATTATCAGTCCACCAAAACGTTCATCTTCGGCGAACCCGGCAGCGAGCGCTATACGCGGTACGCGGGTCTGATCGAAAAGCTCGACAACTACGACGCCGCGGTGCGCCAGCAGATCGTGCCGCTGATTGCAACAGCAAAGGAAAACGGCGCCAAGCTTGTCATCGTCGCCAGATACGGTCTGCAGATGCCGCCGCTGTATGAATCCGCCGATGAAACCGGCGACGTCTGGGTATCCGTGCGCTATGCTTCGCTCGGCGCAACCGCTTCCAAAGTGAACGAAACCCTGACGGATGCGTACATCGGACGTAGGACGGCGCTCGGCTTTGGCAAATACATTTCACCTGACCGGATGATCGACGCCTCAACCTGCGCGTTTCCCGACAACACGTGGTTCATCAAGGGCGCCATCCACAACGACCCCGTTCTTGGGGTCGATACGCTGTACGACAACGTATTCGATGTCACGGAAGACGTCACGGTCGCAACCAACGCCGCCTATCCGCAGTTTTTGGTGTATGACCGCGCGACAACGAGGATGTCCCCGATGACGGAGGAAAACATGCCCACGGAATCCTTCCCCGTGGATGCTGAAGAGCCGGGCTTCTTTGAACGCGTCAAAACGTTCTTCCAACATCTGATCCCGTGGTTCCGGTCGCTGTTCGCCCTGCTTAAAACACTGGGCTGAGCATCAAAACCTGACAAGAAATCAAACCATGATCTGCCCGCAGGCGGGC
>JAEEGG010028038.1_pt1 | contig 10628 bp, 7 predicted proteins | sample 9134161 | NCBI WGS metagenome assembly JAEEGG01 (sample SAMN16246543, study PRJNA631951) | gut metagenome | biome: gut microbiome; feature: rumen; material: CR-attached | host: Bos | place: Iran: Karaj | collected 2018-10 | reverse complement strand
TTTTTAAGTGTATACAGCTCATCAACAACCACTTCATACGATGTCCCTCCTACCGAAGGATCGCCAAAATAGTCACTATATTCTACTGGTAGCTCATCCTCCCTAATGAGTTCCATATCACAATTTGGTTCTTCTGGAACGTACCCCCCTCTAGCTTCTAAACTTTTTTTAAAGGACCTATCGGACGCATAATCTGAATACACATAATACCAATCCATTCCATCTAAAGATTTCAATTCATCAGGCCACTGGTAATCTACATCCAATTCACATTTGATATTTTTTTTCTCTATAATTTTCCGATATAAAAAAGAGGATGGTTCGTTGACATTTCCATCATCCACTTCTCCTATGTGGGCATAGATAATAGAATACATACTTTCCAGAAATGCCCAATAGGCGCCCTTACTATTTTTATTGAATTCACTAATAGTTTTTTTTAAAAACGGTAGAAATATATATTTCTCAACTCTTTCAGGAATTAAATCGTACAGCATACCAAAAGAAAGATCAGATGACGAATAACACGCTCTTTTTTCATAAAAAGCGACTAACTTCCCGAGTGTTGAATCATCTGCATAACTGAAATTCAATGCCATAAAATATTCTTGGAAAGATCTGTGAATAAAGTAGTATTGAAACCCTTCTTTATACATCAAACAAAGATTGATAGTAAGATCTAAGGCGAAATTATACGAGTTACAATCTTCGTTTTGATTTTCAATTCTACCCCGACTTTTTATAACTTTGTCCATGTAACGTGAAAACAACTCAAGATCAAAACTAAATTTTTCATCATAGTACGTTCTCGCACAAAATTCAGCAAAATACTTAGCAAATATTTCCGGTGATAAATTTGTATGCAGAGGCCTTTTAAAACTACCTTTGGTAGCATCATGGAGACGAGACATTGTTTCATAAGCCTTCGAATAAAACACATACCTTTTATCCGGTATCTCTCCAAAATACGAATATGTCATCAGCATAATAGTGAGAAGTAAAGGATTGCTTGCAAATTCACGATGAGTTTTATACAGATTATGATCTAAGTCTTTTATGAATCTTTCTTTAGAACTTTCATCCCAAAACTCGAGCCTTTTAACAACTTCAATAGATTGTTTCTTATTTAAAGGCATAATATTGCAAACAGCAAAATGATTGAAGGACATAAAAGAAGATATTGGTCTGGATGTGATTATTATAGTATTCGCCCTATACTCTTTAATAAAGTGCTCCAGTTCTTTCTCAAAGACACTTCTTAAACTCGTCTTTATTTCATCCAGCCCGTCAAATAATAATGCAACATTACCATTTTTCAAATACCCAACCAAATATTCCTTCTTGAAAGAACTATCAAACGATTCAACAGATTTATAAACAAAATTTAAAATTTCCTTATTTTCCTCGCAATAATCTTTCAATGGCACCAGTATCGGAAAAAAACTAATGAAATTCTGCATTGCCTCAGTAAGAAAAAGGTGTGTAATGAGCATGGATTTTCCTGATCCACCAATACCTTGAATTACCATAAAGTTAGAAATTTCAGAGATCTTTGCAATTGTTGGTTTTGAAATAATTAGATCAATCATACTTCCTTTATAGTGGAGATCATTGCAAACATATAAATCATAAAAATTAAATGTTTTCTCTGGATTAAGAAGAGTTTTCTTAATTGAATAAAATTCACGCGCGGAGTTAAGATATTTCCCCAAAAAACTTTTAATATTTTTTTGTAATATTTCAACCTCACTATCATTAAAAATATTTTGACTATCACCATCTAATCGATTTTCACAACAAGGTGTTTCATAAGTTACTAAAACATCATTAAGCAAATCTGTGATCACTTTCCTGCCTTCACTACGCCATAACTTTGCTGTTTCCATACCTTGCTTATTGTCACGCTTATACATAACAATGTAATGCCAAACACCCAAAATGAACTGAATTGCGTAAATATGATTTAATGTTTTGAAATCATTCTTTTTAGTAGGTTCCCCGGATTTTCCTATATAAAAAATATCGTCTCCTTTAATAGACTGATCTAATAGGATTAAATTAGCCAGATTTTTAACCAGTTTTTCTATTTTTTTAGATTCTCTGTTGGTACATAAAAACCTAGCCACAAATTCTTCTGCTTGCTTAAGTGCTGAACTATATTTTTCAGTAACTCTACGATTAAAGGCATCTATTACGTCATCATCCTCAAAATTAATTTTGGGTGTAGTATTTTGCTTACAATATTTATAATTACTAACAAAAGAACTAATACTACTCGAAATACTTTCAGAAACTTCCGGGTTTATTATTTTATACAAACCAACTAATACATTCGGTTCGGAAAGCCCATCGCTTCCTCCTTTAATGCGCTCTCTAACACCTGTTCTATCTTTTAAAGCATCTAATACTAATAAAAAGAAAGTACCACCACATAATACCAGCTCAATTTTCTGTTTTTCCATAATTTCCCATTCATCCAAAGCTAATAAGTCATTGTAAATTTATACGCATTTAGACATCAAACACAAATAGATATTTCCTTCGATTTTATACCTCCCAACCGTAAAAAAGTAAAAAAAACTAAAAAACTTAAAAAAACTGGTTTCCAACCTTACGAACTATAAGATTGTAAATCAAAGGGACGCTCTTGGGATTTGAATAACCCCCATTAGTTATACCCATTTTAAAGCTCCACCTGTGGAGGCTCATCAGACAGCGCTAATTCCTGATGGGTGCATAGTCAAAACAGGCAAGCATATTTTTACCTCCAGTGTCATGCACCGCTGGTTACCTTCCGATTGTGGGGTAGCCTGAAATGAACACGAGACAGTACTGCCATGAATGGTTTCACCACTTTCGGATCAACCGAAAGGTGAATATTCATGACAACACAAGTCAAAAACAGTAAGGGTAATTATGCCCAGAGTAAATCTAGAGGACAAAAGGTCTATTATGTCCCAGTTGAAGTATTTAGGGACAAAAATGAACGAAAGAATAGCAATTTTCCAAGTGAAAATTGCAGGTATGTTTCTTATGGAGCAGGAATGAGGGTTCTAGTGGGTTACGTTATAACAACTGACGACCCCGGAGCTGAAGTTATTCGGCAATGCTGGAACTGGATAAACAAGCAGATTAACGAGTGGAACAGGAATAATCGTTGCATGATTGGCGATTGTAAAGGACATCTGGTCAGATGTTCTGACTACTCAAAAAAATGCTCAGAATGCCCTTTCTGCAGATATCGCCAGTTAAGAGTCATCAATTACAGCGAACCCGAAGAACCGAATGGTTTTGACGCCACTGGTATGGATGACTTCGAAATGGAAATGGACCTTAACAATATCCTTAAGGCTATAAACAAAAGAAGTCCTCAAGCCGGTAAAGTCTTTGACCTCTACAACCGTTATGGATATTCTGTAGCAGAAATATCGGAAATTGAAGGCATTCCTGAACGACGAGTACGTTACCTATTGGAACAGGCCAAAGAAATCGGAATGAATGTCATGTACCGATAGATGACGTTGACTAGAGACAGTTCTTATTCAAAACGGTGTAAAATGACCGAAGTCAGACACCGTTTTTGTGTCACTTAAATCTTTATGGACTTTACTGAAACTAAACGGACTGTGTATTATCTGAAACACCAGGCTGAGCAAACCAGAGACAGATTGATGAACCTGTAAACCGGTATCTTCTCAATCTTAAAAAAGCGAGGTCGCGATTAGGAACTGAGACAACGTCTTCTCCCCCACAACAAAATCGCGTAACAGATGTATTCTACGGTTAAAAACCAGAGGCAACCAATCCCCGTATAACAGAGTGTCCAATGACGTGCTTACACAGGGAAAAATGTCTTACTTAAATTACTTTTTGACAAAGGTCGTTTCATAATAGCTATTTATCTGCATTCCCCTAAATCAGGCTCTTTCTTATCGCGGTATTCATTAGCTAAATCAACAGTATTACTTTCTGAGACGAACTATGCTCTCACGAAGAGTATTTTTTATATAGAGATACTGTTTGAGATGATGCCCCGTGACGTTGCCGGATAACCTGTATATGTTTTTCCGCATTTCAGGCATACAGCGGTTCGTTCATACCTGTTCTGTTCGTCCTGTTCCTTTGCTGCCGTTGCTGTTGGGATAATGCCGGCAGCATCGACGCAGTGGGCGGATACGTTCGGGTTTTCGGGAATCGTGACAGTATAGCCGTTTTCGTCCGGCGTTGCGATCACATGAAACGGTTTCGGCATATAGACACCTCCTTTCATCAGAGTATCGACAAACGGTATTCGTCGCTTAGTTTTTGTTCAAGTGTTGCTATCAATTCTTCAAGTTCTACCTTTGGCTGTGCATTTAATCCTAAACTCTTTGCAATCCCGTTCGAGTCTGTACTAATTCTTGTTGAAAGCGAAAGTTTTAGTCTATTTCCAGTTTCCTTGAAATCATAGGCGTGAATGTGTACAGGATCACCAATCCTTGCCCCTTGAATATGAGAAAATGAAAACTCCCTGTTGATATAATCAAAAAACGGTTTCTGTATTATCAAGACCAAATGCTTATTAAGATACTCAAAAGTTTCTGACTTGTGGTGCATTTGAATTAAGATTGTCTTAGCCGTCATTTTCCAGTTCATGCCAAACGGTTTTTTGTTCTCTATATCTGCCCTGTCAACGACAAAGCCATGTTCATTTAATAACCTTTGGCGTTCCGGCCAAACTGTCCCCGTCGTGTCCATTGTTTGAAACTCAATGCCCGTAAAATCTTTGACCTTTCCATCTTTTGCAGAAACAAGAAAATAATCTACATTACCGCCGGGAATAGATACTTCAGGAATAACATACAATTCGTTACCGGGTTCATGTAATGACAGCAGGTGTAAACAATCAATAAAAACCTGATTGTTTTCTAACAACCTATTCGGACAAATTATTATACTGTTATCCTGATATTGAACCGTGCAAGTTCCTATTGCTGTTCCGGGGTCACTTTTGCGTGTTTTATAACACTTTTTCCCGGAGTAAGGACATATCTGTTGCGAAACAACTTTTGCTAAATCAGCAGAATCATTGCAATAGATACCGAAGAGTTCTTTAACCTTGCCCATATGGTTATCCCCTATACCGAAAATGATAATTGCTCATACTCTGGCGGTTTACAGCGTTCTTTTGCAATAGAGATGTATTCATCAGCTATATCTATGCCAACAGATTTTCTTTTATATTCCATTGCAACAAGACACGAAGTTCCTGTACCAACAAACGGGTCTAAAACAATTCCGTTTTCTGGACAGGTTAATACTATTGGGGTACGGCATAAATCCGCAGGGTATGGGGCAAAATGAGAAGTACGCCCTTGTGTATCTTCCGGGATAATATCCCATATGTCACTGGGTTTACTACCCTTAGGGTTATACTTTAGAAAGTAAAACCCTTTTTCATGCAGTTCTTTTGCTCTGCCCGAAACACGTTCTGAATCTGAATGCGTAGTGCGTTGAGCACCTTTTATTACCATTCTGAAATCAGACACTTCACCTTTCTGAACCTGTTCTAATATTTCATCAAGTGCAGCAAAAGCATTCTTTTTCTGTTCGTCGGTCAACTCTGTTGATAATTCAATTTTCCTTTTATACCGAACGCCTGTAACACCTGTAGCAGATACAACCGCACCATTTACGACTTTGGTGCTTTTAGGGGTATTCCTTACACTATCTACATCGTAATAGTACAGCTTTTCTTGTTTTACAAAGTGGAACATTGGTTCATAGATATTACGTAATCTGTCGTTAGTATTATCTAATCCACCTTTAACTTTATTCCAAATAACCGTATTACGCAAAATCCACCCTTTTTCAGTCAATGCGATAGCTACCCGCCAAGGAATGTTTAATAATGATTTTTGATGATATGTATCACCTATGTTTAGCCAAAAAGACCCTGCCGGTTTCAAAACACGGTAAACCTGCATAAAGACTTCAACAAGGTTTCTGACATAATCATTATAATCAGCTTCAAGCCCAATTCCCCCATTTGCGTACTGTCGTTTGTTCCAATATGGCGGCGAAGTAATACAACAATCTATACAATTATCGGGGAACTGACGTAACACATCCAACGCATCACCCACATAAAACAGTGGCTTGATTGAATCGTCGTCTATATATTCAGATATTGTCTTGTTCAATTTCACACCCTTTTCGCGGGTTTATATGGACATAATTACACATATTGCATGTATATCACAACCCCGCCCCGTTCTCAATATGGTATCATGCCGGATTTTCTGTTATCTTTCTGTATCGGTTTGTAGATTTAAGCGACAAATAAACGACAAGAGGGCATATAAAAACGGCGAAAACCCTTGAAAATCAAGCATTTCCACCGTTCTGAATATACTCCTTCTCGAAATAAACCGCTATGTTTTTTCCTTAAGCTGTCTTATGTATTTGAGACAGTCCAGGGTATTACGGGCAAAACGGCTGATGGACTTGGTAACAACCATGTCGATTTTGCCAGCCATGCAATCCCGAAATTCAATGAAAATAATTATAACACCATTAGATTTATATTTACACGATTCGGTGTAAGTTTGACGACCGCATAAGTTATTCTTACTAAATATCATTTATTAAGGCGGTGTCGCAGTTAGGAGCTACGGCACCGCTGTTTTATTAGAATGTCCTGCAAACAGACATTTGGATTATAAACACAGCTATTTACGATAATAAAACCGTAGCCACAACCTTACCGCAATAATAAAACTATAGCCACAACCTCTGTATCTCTCTGTTAAAGTGTGTTTTCAGATACAGCCTAAAATGCCTTTTTACCCTCAACCTTTCAAAATTCCAAATCTCGCCAAACCCTTGATTTTACTGGGTTTTCAGCCGTTCTGTTTTTCCCTTGACAGTAATACCACCGTCTCGACGTGTAAAGTGTTCGGGAACATATCTACTGTTGCAATTTTTGTTATTTTATAATCTGATTCAAGAAGCTTAAGATCTCTAGCCAATGTTTTCGGGTTGCATGAAACATATACTATTTTTTCAGGATTAAGAAAAATCAGTGTATTTATCAGAGAACTGTCGCAACCCTTACGGGGAGGATCAACCACAACAATATCAGCTCTAATCTGTTTTTTATTTACCAACTCTTCGCAAACCGTTTCACTTTTTCCTTCAATAAACTCAACATTTCTTAAATCATTCAGTTCAGCATTGCGAACTGCATTTTTCACAGCTTCCGGCACTATTTCAATACCGTATACTTTTCGAGCTTTCTGGGCAAGCTTGAGAGTTATGGTTCCTATGCCGCAGTACAGATCAAAAACCACATCAGAAGATTTCACAGCTGCAAACTCTAAAACCAACCCGTACAGTCTCTCACATTGCTTTATATTCAACTGAAGGAAAGATCTGGCAGAAATTTCATATTTCAACCCCGCAAGACAAGTATAAATATGCTCCTTTCCGCTGATTTTTTTCAGTTCATCAGTCCAGATACTGTTTCCTTGACTTTTGTTTCTGCAAATCCACACACTGGTAAATTTCAGCGGTTCAAGTCTTAACATCAATTCGTCAAGGTTAGGGATCTGAAAATCGGTAGCAACCACAACCAGCATCCGTTCACCGGTTCCCTCTCCGCTCCGGTAAATTATATTTTTGATCAACCCTCTACCGGTCGATTCATCAAAGGCGTGAATATTAAAATCTTCAGCCCATTTTGCAATAATTTCATTGGCACTAGAAACAAAATCAGGTTCCATTATGCAACCGTAAATTTCAACTACATCGTGGGAATTCTTGCTAAAAAAGCCAATCACAAATTTTCCATTCTGCGCTCTGACGTAATAGATAGCTTTATTCCTGTATCCGTGAAAATCATACATTCCTGAACACTCAGGCAAAATACAATCAAACTTTACACACTGCTCTTTTAAGCACGACAGCAGGAACTCATTTTTCAATTTTAAAAGTTCCTTACTGTCTATAAAGTTAAATGCACACCCCCCGCATGAACTGTAGCAACACTCCGGCTCGATTCTGAAAGGGCTGGCTTCGAGCACCTCCACCAGATGTGCATTGTAATAGGTTGGATGTTCCTCGATTATTCTGACCCTAACCTTTTCACCGGTATATGTCCGATCTACATATACACTGCGTCCGTTCAGGTCCGCAACACCGAATCCCTGATCGGTAACCCGGGAAATAACAACGTCAGTCAAAACACTCATAGCAGATTAAAGTCACTCCTGAAAAAACTCGGCTTATATAAATTGGCAGCAAATATGCTATAATTCGGATAATTAGTTTATGATTATTAATATCAGATATGTATGCAAAATGCCTTTTTAATGATTTTAAATTAATTTTTAAGAATTGTATAAATAACTTTTTAAAAGAATAATAACAGTGATATTAAACAGGTACATTTTAAAAGAAACCATAAAGATGCAGGTAATATTCTACATCATATTAAATGCAATCTTTCTGTGTCAGTCTTTTATTCAGATCCTACGCAGTGCATCCAAGGGGGATATTCCCGCACAGCTGGTTACAGAAATGCTGATGCTGTCAATTCCGAACATGTCCATACTAATGATCCCTTTAACTGTCTATCTCGGGATCCTTGTTGCACACGCCCGTCTTGGCGCAGACTCAGAATTTGTAGTCATGAAATCACTCGGGGTCACCCCGTACAGTATTCTAAAAGGTGCCTTTATTCTAGGTGTCTTTACAGCAGTTGTTGCACTGTTCAACTCGCTTTATCTGGTACCTAAAGCACAGGCAAAACAGGAAACACTTCTCCAGGATGCCAGAGAAAATTCAAGTTACTTCGCCATCAACAGCGGACAGATCATACGGTTCGGGAATAACAGACTGATCGCATATATAGATGATGTAAATGACGAAAAGAGCAATAAGGTATCCAGCAAGAAAGATCTTCGAAAAATGGAAAACGTATATCTTTTCATGCCTCAGACCTCAAGACAAAAACGTCCGACCACGATAGGTTACGCCGAAAAAGGATATGTAACCCAGGACGATGATAACATCATGTGGCTGGTTTTGGAGGATGGAACCTTCTACATCGGACCTAATGAAAAGAACAAATATACCAAAATGGATTACGATGAATACAGAACCTGGCTTGCCGATACTTCACAGGATCAGAAAGAGATCAAAATCAATGCAGTACCGACGTCAGAACTGTTAACCATGAGTGGTCCGGTGGCAACAGCAGAGTTGCAGTGGCGACTGTGCGTTGCTCTTGCAATTCCAATTCTTACTCTTATAGTTGTACCTCTAGCCAGCGTAAGACCGAGACAGGGAAAATTTGCAAAATTCCTGCCTGCACTGATGATCTACGGTTCCTTCTTCCTGCTATTGGTTTCTCTCAAACACCTGATAAGCAAAGGAATATTCCCTGCATTCCCGGGATTGTATATTCTACTGTTTGCTTATTTTGTTCTGTTTGCGGTACCTCTTAATATGACTGAAACCAAATGGTATAAAAAGTATCAGTTGCAGAAGATCAGAAAACAGTCAGATAAATCCAATGAGATAAAAAATTAATGAAAATTATACCTTCCATTATAGAGCGCTATGTCGGTAAATATGTAGTTACCTGGATACTGTATACCACTGTGTTTTTCTGTATTCTGTCCTGGCTGATAAAATTCATGGAGCAGCTTAATCATATTGGAACAGGCACATATACCATCGGAATGGCAATGCTGGCGGTTACCATGCGTATTCCCCATAACGTCTACGTTTTTTTTCCTCTTTCAGCACTGATGGGGACAGTTGTATCACTCTGTATGCTCGGTTCGAGACAGGAACTGGTGGTAATGCAGAGTGCAGGGCTCTCAAAATTAAAAATAGTTTTAGCCACACTTAAATTTTCCGTACCACTGATGATCGCTGTCATGCTGCTTGCAGAATATGTCATTCCCAAATCTGAAGCAAAGTACGATGAAATTAGGGCCAAAGCCATCAAAGGTACAGATATTTCTGTCGGAAGTGCAGGAGATATTTGGATCAAAGAGGACAATAAATTTCTTCATATCAACTATGCAGACAGTGACGGTATGGTTTACGGCGTTTCTCTTTATACTTTTGACCGGAACAGCCACAAGTTGATTGACGCTGCGGAGGCTAACAAGGGAACCTACTCTGAAGGTCAGTGGAAATTCGATAATACCGTGCACCATAAGTTCACAGATCAAAAACTTGAAATAACCAGCATAAAAGATGAAATCTGGGATCTGTCAATTGCACCGGATAAATTCAATGCACTGAGTGTAAGTGCGGATGAACTTCCTATTTCATCACTGTGGTCATATGTTAAGTATTTGAAAAAGAACAAGATTGAATCCAAAAAACATGAATTCGAGCTGTATAGAAAGGTATGTTCACCACTGGCTGTAATCACCATGATCTGTCTTGCGGCTGCAGTTGCCTTCGGTTCAATGAGATCACTGTCCATGAGTGCACGTATTGTTCTCGGCGTGGTAGGCGGTTTTGCATTCTATGTTGCCAATCAACTCTTCTCTCCTATCAGTATGGTATACGGTATGCCGCCATTGTTATGCGTGTTGCTGCCAAGCTGCATATTTCTGTGCTGTGCA